>LKGT01000825.1_pt1 | contig 10341 bp, 10 predicted proteins | sample 503861 | NCBI WGS metagenome assembly LKGT01 (sample SAMN04113194, study PRJNA297058) | marine sediment metagenome | biome: marine benthic biome; feature: marine benthic feature; material: marine sediment; isolation source: sediment sample collected at the water-sediment interface from the South......
GTGGTCGAAGCGAGCGACCAAGCGCTTCTCGACCCGGCAGAAGTCCGCGATTTCCTCAAACGCTCGGCGCTCGCGCTGCTGGGTGCGCTGGCCGTAGCTCAGGTGGAGGAAAGCCAAGTTGTACTCTTGCGCGGCCAAGGCGGCGGTGACGCAAGAGTCCATCCCGCCACTGACCAGCACCACCGCCAGTTCCTTCTTCGCTGTCATCTCTCCGCGCTCTCCGTGCTTCTGCGGCGGGGTGTTCAGCTGCTACACACCTTGCGTGGTGGGGTCGCGCCGGTAGGTGGCGGTGGTGGTGTCGGTCTCGAAGATGGTTACTTGATGAACAATAGAACCGTTGGCCGAAGGCGCCAGGCGCCGGTCCAATTCATCGTAGAAGTACTTGGCAATGTTCTCGGCGGAAGGATTGAGCTCCGTGAAGGGCGGGATGTCGTTAAGGAACTTGTGGTCGAGCGAGCGGATCACCTCAGCGATGTTCTTCTTGAGCTCCACAAAGTCGTAGAGCAGGCCGACCTGGTTGAGTTTCTCTCCGACCAGCACGATCCGCACCTTGTAGTTATGGCCGTGCACGTTCTCGCACTTGCCTTTGTAGCCGCGCAGGGCGTGGCCGGCGGCGAAGCTTTCTTCCACGGCAATTTCAAACATTGCGTTCCTGTCCCTCGTGCAGAAACTCCCGCACCTCCGACAAACTCGAAGTGATGCGGTAGGGCGGCAAGCTCTCCACGAACAGTTTACCATACTGCTTGCGCTGGATGCGGTTGTCGAGGATAGCCAGGATGCCGCGGTCGCGGCGCGAGCGGATCAAGCGGCCCAAGCCCTGCTTGAGTGAGATGATGGCCTCTGGAATCTGGTACTCGGTAAAAGGGTTGCGGCCGTCTTCCTCCAGCGCCTGGCAGCGGGCGCGCACCACCGGGTCGCTGGGCACGGCAAAGGGCAGCCGGTCGATGATGACGCAGCTCAGTTGCTCCCCCTGCACGTCCACGCCCTGCCAGAAGCTGGCGGTGGCGAACAGCACCGCGTGGGGCGTCTGCCGGAAGCGGTCCAGCAAGACGGTCTTGGGCGCGGTGCCCTGGAGCAACAAGGGGAAGTCCACTCGCTGGGCCACCCGCCGGAAAATCTCCCGCATCTGGTTGTAGCTGGTGAAGAGCACAAACGCCCGCCCCTGGGAAGCGTCCAGCAACTGGACAATCTCCTCGGCGGCGGCGGGGGCGAAGTTGGGCGCGCGCACGTCGGGCAGGTGGGCGGAAACGTAGAGCACCGCCTGGTTCTGGTAGTCGAAATGAGGAGTCAGCACGGTTTCCTGGCAGCCGCGCAGGCCCAGCCGCTGCTTCAGGTAGTCGAAGTGGCCGCCGACGGCCAGGGTGGCGGAGGTGAGCACGATGGTGTCGTAACGGTCGAAGAGGTGCTCTTGCAGGATTTGGGAAATGTCGATGGGCGTGGCTTGCAGGAAGACGCCGCGACCCCGGCGCTCGAACCAGAACACATAGGTGCGGTCGTTGCTCTCCAGCAGGAATTGCAGCTCGCGGCGGAGGTCGGCGGCGCGGCGAATGAGGTTGTGTATTTCTTCGGGCTTCTCACGCAGGGCGGCGAGCGCTACTTCCAGACTCTTGAGCGCGCGCACGAGTTTTTCGTAGGGGTCGTGGTGGCGCTCCAGGAACTGCTCGCGCTGGTCAAAGGGGAATCGGCCGTCGGCCTCGGGGAACGCCCCGAAGAAGGCTTCGGTGGCGCGGCGCAGTTGCCGCAGTGTACGCGCCGGGCGCTTGTCCTCCACTTCTTTGAGCCGCAGGACGTTTTCGGTGTCGCGCACCAGTTCTTCCATGCGATAGTTTGAGACTCGGGTGCCGAAGTATTGGCTGGCGACATCCTCCAGCTCGTGGGCCTCGTCGAAGATGACGGCGCCGTAGTCGGGCAGGATGCTGGCGAAGTCGTCCTGGCGCACAGCCAGATCGGCGAAGAAGAGGTGGTGGTTGACAATCACCAGGTCGGCCGCCGCCGCCCGCTGGTGCATGTAGGTGATGAAGCAACGGTCGAACTGGGCGCACTTCTTACCGGTGCAGGTGTCGCCGCGGGCGTCGATCTTGGACCAGAGCTGGACGTCGTCGGGCAGGTCGGCGAGCTCGGCGCGGTCGCCGGTCTCGGTGTGCGATTCCCAGTCGCGGATGCGGGCGTAGTGGTCAAGCTCCTCCAGACCCTTGAGCACCGGCTGACCTTCGAGGTCGTAGAGCTTTTGCCGACAGAGGTAGTTGGAGCGGCCCTTCATGTAGCAGGCGCGGATTTCGCGCTGGAGGTGTTTCTCCAGGAAAGGCACATCCTTGAAGAAGAGCTGCTCCTGGAGGTTTTTGGTGCCGGTGGAGATGACGACTTTGCGGCCGCTGCGCAGGGCGGGAATCAGGTAGGCGAGGGTYTTGCCGGTGCCGGTGCCGGCCTCGACGATCAGGTGGCGCTTTTGCTCGAAGGCCTGCTCRACCGCTTCCGCCATTTCCAGTTGCCCGCGGCGGAATTCRTACTGCGGGTGGGTGCGCGCCAGCAGGCCRCCGGGAGCRAAGAAGTCCCGCAAGGTCATCTCGGTTTGCGCAGTGTGGTCAGCCATCTRCTCGTCCGYTGCGGTCGGCTCCTRTCTCAATSGAAAAGCGCCCCGYTCGCGATCGGCTCCGCCARCCGACCGCAGCAGGTACAATAGCATAGGCAAAGAAAATGGGTAGAGCAGGCAAAACGGGAAAAAGCTCGCTGCCGCTGGTGGCGATTGTGGGGCGGCCCAACGTGGGCAAGTCCACGCTCTTCAACCGGCTGACCGGGCAGCGGCGGGCCATCGTCACCAACGAGCCCGGCATCACCCGCGACCGCATCTACGGCGTGGCCACCTGGCAGGGCCAGAAGCTCGAGGTCGTGGACACGGGCGGGCTGGTGCCGGACGAGAAGGCGACCATGGCGCAGGAAATCTTTCGCCAGGCCCGCGTGGCGATTGACGCTGCCGCCAAGATTGTTTTGGTGGTGGACGTGCGCGCCGGAGTCACACCGCTGGACGCCGAGCTGGCGCGGCTGCTGGCAAAAACCGGGCGGCCCCTGCTGCTGGCGGCCAACAAAGTGGATGCGCCGCGGGTGGAGGCGGAAGTGCTGCCGTTCTACCGGCTGGGGATTGACCCCGTGGTGCCGCTGAGCGCCGAGCACGGCGGCGGGGTGGCGGAGCTGCTGGAGGAGCTGGTCAAAGACTTGCCCGCCGGCGAGGCAGCGCCGGAAGCCTCCGACATCGCGCTGAGCGTGGCGATTATTGGCCGGCCCAACGTGGGCAAGTCCACGCTGCTGAACCGACTGGTGGGCGAAGAGCGCGCGATTGTGACAGCCGAAGCGGGCACCACCCGGGACGCGGTGGACACGCTGCTCCCGGTCGAGGACAAGTGGTGGCGGCTGATTGACACCGCCGGCATCCGTCGCAAGGGGAAAACCAAACTGGTGGCGGAAAAACTGAGCGTGGTGATGGCGCGCAAGCACTTGGAACGCGCCGACGTGGCGGTGCTGTTGCTGGACGCCGCCGAAGGCGTAACCAAACTGGACGCCGCCATCGCCGGCTACGCGCACGCCAGCGGCCGCTCGCTGGTGCTGGCGGTGAACAAGTGGGACGCAGTCGAGAAAGACTCCTACACGCTCGACGCCTGGGCCAAGGCGGCGCGGCGGCGGCTGAAGTTCCTGGACTATGCCCCGCTGGTGTTCATCTCTGCGCTCAAAGGGCAGCGGATCGCAAAGCTGCAAGGGCTGATCGCGCTCGTGGACCAAGCCCGCCGCCAACGAGTGGCCGACAAGGAATTGAAAAACTTTCTGCGCACGCTGGAGGTGGAGCGCGCCAGCGTGCCGGGCGGGCGCGCGGTGCGCATCACGGGATTGAAACAGGTAGCCGCCGCCCCGCCGCTGTTCGTCCTGCACGCCAACCTGGCAAAGTTGCACTTCAGCTTCCAGCGCTTCCTGGAGAACCAGCTGCGCGAACGCTTCGGCTTCGCGGGTACGCCGATTCGCTTCCGGCTGATTCCGGTGGCGGCCGGGCGGCGCCGCGCCGGTCGCTCCCGCCGACGACGCTGAAGACAAAGTTCAGACTTCGATAATGTCACCATAGCGGATAGGACGCCGCTTCTGGCTAGAAACGATCTACCTGCCGAGGCCCGGCGTCGTCTGTTCCCAAAGCGTCAGCGAAAGCCCGTTTCGTCTCTTCCGTCAACTTCCCTGACGCAACCTCACGCAACGCCCTTTCGCGTGACAAGGGAACCTTGCGCTCGGCTCGATCGCACTTGCAAAGTAAATCAAAGCGATCACTCTCGCCGTGAAGCGTGAAATTCGGGTCCACGGAACAGCCAGGCCAATTTGTACGCACAAACGGGTTTGCAAGTTTGAAGAATTCAAACGTCTGTTCGTCCATAAAGTCGCGTCTCCCAAGCCACACTTCAGTGATGATCTGTAAGGCCGCCGTTGGCCTATGCTGCCCACCCTCAGCGACCATGACCAAAACTAGGCCAAGCAATTTCTCAAAATCAAGAAAATTTGATGGAAAGTCGGTTTGTCAGGGCACGGCTTCAGCCGTGCCGTAATGCGCGGCCCAAAAAGTCCGGCTTCAGCCGCTGAGGGCCTCAGGGGCTAAAGCCCCCCGAAGGGGCCGGCGTAGAATGGCAGGGTTGAAACCCTGCCCTGACGAAAAACAGATCCCCCGCCACCGGGATTCTGGACTCCCCCGGAGAGCAGGAGATGAATTGCAAGCAGCGCCGGAGCGCGGTAGGATAACGGGCAAGATGGCAACGCACGGGTCGGCCAGGACCCTGGAGCGGGCGAGCTACCGCATCGGGGAGGTGGCAGCGCTCACCGAGTTGGAGCCCTACGTCCTGCGCTACTGGGAAAGCGAGTTCCCGGCGCTACGCCCCGCCAAGAGCCTGAGCGGGCAGCGGCTCTACCGCCGCCGCGATATCGAAACCATCCTGACCATCAAGCGGCTGCTCTACGACGAGGGTTTTACCATCGCGGGAGCGAAGAAACGACTGGGGGACGCGCGGCACCTGCGGGGGGGCGGGCATGCCTCCGGACGGATCAACGAAGCTGCGGCGCGCGCGACGCTCGAAACCGTGCGGACGGAGCTGCGCCGTTTGTTGACCGAACTTTCGCGGCGGTGATAAGATAAGCGATTGCGCGTCGGGACGTGGCTCAGCCTGGTAGAGCGCTCGCTTGGGGTGCGAGAGGTCGTGGGTTCAAATCCCGCCGTCCCGACCAGTTTTTGCGCTCCTACAGGAGCGCCAGCCTGACGCCGATAGGATTGATGGCAGCCTGAAACATACAACGACCAACAGTTCGGCAAGCCCGGAAGCAATGACCAAACCCCGACCCACCATCCTGCTCACCAATGACGACGGGCTGGGTGCCGCCGGCATCCGCGCGCTGGAAGACGCTATGCGAAAAGTGGCCGGCGAGGTCTGGGTGGTGGCCCCGCTGGAAGAGAAGAGCGCCACCAGCCACGCGCTCTCGCTGCGCACGCCGATTCGCTTCAAGCAGGTGGCCGAGCACTGCTTTGCGGTCGAAGGCACCCCGGCGGACTGCGTCATCCTGGCGCTCAACAAGCTCATGCCCGCCCCACCCGACCTGACCATCTCCGGCATCAACCGCGGCGGCAACATGGGCGAAAACGTTTTTTATTCGGGGACGCTGGCGGCGGCGTTCGAATCGACGCTCAACCGCGTGCCCGCCTTCGCGGTCTCGGTGGCGAGCCGCGGCGAGTTCCACTACGAGGTGGCGGCGCAGTTTGCTGCCCGGCTGGCCCAAAAACTCCTGGACGACCTGGAACCCATCCGGCGCGGCACCGTGCTCAACGTCAACGTGCCGCACCCGTGGAAGAACGGCGTGCGAGTGACGCGCCAGTCGCGCAAAGTCACCAAGAACCTGCTGATCGAAGGCGCCGACCCGCGCGGGCAGCCCTACTTTTGGATTCACGAGGAGATTGACACTTCGCGCATCCAGCCCAACACCGACTACGCCGCCATCCTCGACGGCGCCATCTCGGTCACGCCCATGCAGATCGACCGCACCGAGGAGTCCGCCATCGACCGCCTCAACAACTGGCTGGAAGAGCTGAACGGCTTCTCGCTGGAGGCCAAGAAGGGCGCTGCCTCTTCAGCCGACTAGCTCGCTAGCCGAGCCCGGCCCAAAGTTCCGCCTGCTTTGGTACAATAGGAACTTCACGGTCGGGGCGTGGCTCAGCTTGGTAGAGCGCCCGGTTCGGGACCGGGAGGTCGTTGGTTCAAATCCAATCGCCCCGACCAGTTTTCTTTCCCAGCCTTTGAGTTCGGGTCCGATCCGAGTGCGGACAATCTTACGGCCTGAAAGGATCGGCGGGTGCGGAGCACCTCTTCCGGACTGTTTTCTTTGTCCAGTTCGTCGGCACCCTTCGCAACTCAGAATGAACCCGCAGGCAGGGCGGGAAATCCAATCGCCCCGACCAGTTCCTGCCTTTTGTCACACTGTTTAAGAATTGCTTCCAACCCTTGAAAAGGAAGAGAACTTCCTGATAAGCATAGTCTGGAAAATTGTGAGGTTCTCTCTCCCGGAGGATGGAACATGAGACAACTTAAACAATTGGAAGCTTTGCTTGATGGGATACCGGTGTGGGGGCAAATCCTGATTGGTCTTTTCCTGGTGGTGTATTCGATTCTGAGTGTTTATGGACGGATGAATCCGAGTGTTGGCAAAAAACTATTCTCGAAAATACCGGAAAGCGAAATCAAGACGAACAAGCTTCATATTCTGAGTTACACCGTGGTCCCCATCATCGTCACGCTCGGATACTTTGTCCTGTTGTTCAACAAGTATTCGGGCAGCTGAGGCACCGCTTCGTCGAAGTGGTAGGCCGGGCCCTCTTCCAAACTGTCTATCTGGGTTACGCCACCTGAGACACGGGGTTGCCAGGGAAGCGCGGATTTGATACAGGGGACGGGGTGTTGGGGCCGATTTCCTCTTACAACGCGGACAGAATGGGGCAAGCGCAATGAACCTACTCGACTTTGTGCTGGTGGGGGGCTACGTAGTTTTTCTGCTGGCGATGGGGGTGTACTTCAACCGCCGCCAGACCAGCCAGGAAGACTACTACGTGGGCGGGCGCACGGTGCGCTGGTGGGCGAGCGGCCTTTCGACCATGGCAACGCAGTTGGGCACCATCAGCTTTGTTTCGGCGCCGGCGTTTGTGGCGTTGAAGGACGTAGCGGCCGGCGGCGGACTGGGCTGGCTGGCCTACGAGTTCGGCGTGCCGCTGGCGCTGGTGTTCATCATGATTTTCCTGTTGCCGGTCTATCACCGCGCGGGCGTGATCAGCATCTACGAGTACCTGGAGAAGCGCTTCGACGGCAGCACGCGCGTCTTCGTCAGCCTGCTGTTCCAAATCAGCCGGGGGCTGGCGACGGGCGTGACCGTGTACGCGGTCGGCTTCGTGGTGGCCATCTTCTTCGGCGAGACCGACCCGGGGCGCGTGTGGCCCTACATCATCGGCATCGGCATTATCACTATTCTCTACGACGCGCTGGGAGGCATTCGCGCCGTCATTTGGAGCGACGTGATCCAGATGGCCATCCTGGGGATCGGCATCTTCATCCTGGCGGCGGTGGCCTACTGGCAAGTGGGCGGGCTGGAGCCGGTGCTGAGCGTCTATGCCGACGAGCCGGAGCGCTTCCGCGTGCTCGATTTCCAGTGGGGCTACGGCAGCGGGCAGGACTACGCCTTCTGGCCCATGCTGCTGGGCGGCTTCTTCCTCTACATCGCCTACTACGGCTGCGACCAGAGCCAGGTGCAGCGCGAGTTGTCGGTGGGCTCGATTGACTCGGTCAAGCGCTCGCTGCTGCTGAACGCGCTGGCGCGGTTTCCGATTGTGCTGCTCTACTGCGCGATGGGGTTGATGATCGGCGGCTTCACCTTGCTGACGCCGGGGTTCCGGGCGCTGATCCCCGCCGAGCATCCCGACTGGATGGTGCCGCTGTTCATCGTGAACTACCTCCCCCACGGCTTGATCGGATTTCTGTTCATCGCGGTGCTGGCGGCGGCCATGTCGAGCCTGGACTCGGCGCTCAACTCCATGAGCGCGGCCAGCATGCGCGACCTCTACCAGCCCTACTTTCGGCCCAACGCCAGCGAGCGCCACTACCTGCTGGTGTCCAAACTGTTCACCGTTTTCTGGGGCGTGTTCGCGGTGTCCTTTGCCTTCGTCGTCCCCTCGATCAGCGATACCGTGATCGAAGCCATCAACAAAGTCGGCAGCCTGCTCTACGGGCCCATCTTCGCGGCCTTCTTCCTGGGCATCCTGACGCGCTGGGCCACGCCGCTGGGAGTCAAGGCCGGCGTGACGGTTGGCATCGGGCTGAACCTCTACCTCTGGCTGGGCGTGCCGGAACTCTCCTGGCTGTGGTGGAACGTGTTCGGCATGGTGGCGGCGGTGCTGACCGCCCTGGTGCTTTCGAAGGCGTTTCCCCGGGCGACGCGAGAGGTGCCCCTGCAACCGGAAGAACCCTCGCAGGTGAACTGGCCGCTGCGCTATGCGTTGGTGGTGGTTTATTTCTTTGGGATCATAGCGTTCTGCGGCTGGCTGCAAGCCCTTGCCGCCTCCTAGCGCCGATGGTTGGCGGCATCAAGACACTCTGCGTCTTTGGRTCTCAGTRGCGAATAAGAAAGGAACTGCGAGTCAGTGGGCGGCGGGGAGGCTTTCGCGTTCCTCCTCGTACGACACTTGGTTGCGGTAGCGGATCATCCAAAAGAAAATKCCGAGRRAGATGGYSACGGCGGGAATCAGCAGGATGAAGATGCCCAGGTCGAGCGTCTTGGCGCTTTCTTCTCCGATGGCGGCGGCCGAGGTCTTGCACATCACGCAGCCCTGAGCCCAGGCGGCCGGGACAAGGCTCAGCAGCAGTCCAGCGACAATGGCRKCRRTCKCGNNGCRYWNTGYTSNNCCGCTCYTSYKMTCYCTACCCCGTGCCCAAGTCGTGAATCCGGAAGCTRTCGGGRAAAACGAAAAKCAAAATCARCGCGATRCAMAGCACYATGATCGGCCACAARGTCAGGAACACACTCAGCCGCTCGARGCGCAGGTGCATGAAGTARGCGATGATCAGCACGGCCTTGATGACCGAGAGRCCGAGCAGCAGGGTCAGCATCAGGTTGGTCCCGARGTTGACGTAGCCCAGGTAAACYTCAAYTSCGGTCARCRCCAGCAGCCACGTCCACACCCACGCGTACAACCGCACRCTGCTTCCTGCRTGTTCYTGGGCGGAGTTTGCGCTCATGGTCTTTCACTCCTCCTATGGTTKAACCGAAAGCAAATAGACCAGCGGGAAGATGAACATCCACACCAAGTCAACAAAGTGCCAGTAGAGGCCGCAGACCTCGATGTCCTCGGACTTGAACTTCTTGGTCCCGAAGCCATAGGCCACGATGCCGAGATAAACCACGCCGATGGTGACGTGCAGCATGTGCATGCCGGTCAAGCCGAAAAACGTCCCGCCGAACATGGCCGCGCCGTAAGGGTTGGAGAAGGGCCGCACCCCGTCGTGAATCAGATGCAGCCACTCGCGCGTGTGCAACACGATGAAGGCGATGCCGCCCAGCATGGTCAGCAGCAGGTAGCGGACCGCGCGCTTGTGCTCCTGCCGGTGCGCGGCGGCCACGGCCATCACCATGGTCAAGCTGCTGGAGAGCAGGAAGAACGTCATCAGGGTGGCGCCGAGAATCGCGGGCGAGAAAGCGAAAGGCTTGGGCCAGTCCGGGCTGGCCAGCCGAATGTAAGCGTAAGCCAGGATGAGGATCGAGAAAGTAAGCGCGTCGGCGATGATGAACAGCCACATCCCCAACTTCTTCGACCCCATCGCGTAGGGCCGCACACCCCCGCCCCAAAGAGATCCTGCTACCGCTTGCGTGTGAGCTTCCGCCATGCGTCACCGTCCCACTAAAAGAAGTAAGAACAAAAACACCCAGAGCGCACCCAAAAAGTGCCAGTAAATCGCGCTGACCGTAACCGCGGTGCCGTGGTTGACCCGCGCCTCTGCCGGCCAGCTCCGAAAGCCGACGACCGAGAGCGCCACCAACCCGCCCAGTAAGTGAATCCCGTGCGCGGTGGTGATGAGATAGAAGAAGGAGCTGCTGGGATTGGTGGCCAGGTAAATTCCTGCGGCGGCGAGCTGTTGCCAGGCGATCAGTTGCCCGACCAGGAACGCCACGCCCAGAGCGGTGGTCAGTCCCCACCAGCTCCGCCACCGGCGGGGCCAGCCGCGAAAACCACGCAGCCCCGCTGCCTGCGGGGCAAGCAACCGGCGGGCGCGCTCAATCGTCAGGCTGCTCACG
>LKGT01004467.1_pt1 | contig 10338 bp, 8 predicted proteins | sample 503861 | NCBI WGS metagenome assembly LKGT01 (sample SAMN04113194, study PRJNA297058) | marine sediment metagenome | biome: marine benthic biome; feature: marine benthic feature; material: marine sediment; isolation source: sediment sample collected at the water-sediment interface from the South... ...
TCTGCGCGAGTAGAACAAGTGGGCTATCTGCATCCGGAGTTGGCTGAGCCGCTGCCCGACAAGCTGGACGCCTTTCTCGACACGGGTCCGGCTCCCGTCTACTTCGGCTTCGATCTGGAGAGCCTAGGACGGGGTCCGCTTTGCCGAGCGCTGCTCGAAGGTCATGTCCTCAATCTCCATGCGGGGTTCAGCCGCATGCCCGTCAACGCCGAGGACGTGACCGAAATCCGGCTGACCGGGGGACTGTCGCGATCCGAAGCCTGGCGTCAGACGATCGCGGTCGCAACGCAGCGTACCCCGTGTGCTACACTTCGTGCAAACTTCGACGGTACGCCCGCACGGTGAATTCTTCTGTAGGTCAATCCGTTGGAGCTGCCTGTGGGCGCACCCACGCATGTAGCGCTGAGCCCTGCGCTCCAGATGTACTAAAGCGTGAAACGCAGAACACAAGACCGATGCGCATCCTGACCGCCGCGCAGATGCAAGAAGCCGATCGACGCACGATCGAGGAGCTGGGCATCCCCTCGACGGTGCTCATGGAAAATGCCGGGCGCGAGGTCGTCGCCGCCATCGAGACCGCGTTCGACAACCTGGCCCGCCTTCGGGTSSYGCGCCGAAGATATGCAGGCCGTCGCGGATCTGCATCTCCTTGAGCTCGCAGAGGTAGTTGTCGAGCTTGCCGAGCGCGGTGTCCGGGCCGTCGTCGCGCGCGATGCCGCAGTCTTTGTCGAGGCCGATGCGCTCGGTCAGCTCCAGGATCTGCCCACGCAGAACCTTGAGCCGGCGCGGGTCGAGGCCAGCGGCCTCGTAGTACTCGTCGACCAGGAGTTCGAGGTCGGCCAGCGGCCCGTATGATTCGGCGCGGGTCAAGGGCGGGGTCAGGTGATCGACGATCACCGCCTGGGCGCGCCGCTTGGCCTGGGTGCCTTCGCCGGGATCGTTGACGATGAAGGGATAGAGGTGCGGCAGGGGCCCGAGCACCGCTTCSGGATAGCAGCAYTTGGACAGCGCCAGCGCCTTGCCCGGCAGCCATTCCAGGTTGCCGTGCTTGCCCATGTGGATGAYCGCGTGCACGCCCACCGCCTCGCGCAGCCARGCGTAGAACGCGAAGTAGCCGTGCGGCGGAACCAGGGCCGAGTCGTGGTAGGTCCCCCGCGGGTCGATGTTGTAGCCGCGCGCCGGCTGCAAGGCGATCACGACATGGCCGAGCCGGAAGGCGGGCATRGCGAAKGCRCCSCGGTCCGGCGCGTCCGGCAAGAAGAAGGGGTCTYGCTCCGKCGGCCCCCAGCGGTCCRTGACCGCCGYGCGYAAYTCGGCCGGCAGCGCGGCGAAGAAGACCTCGTAGTCGGCGCGGSCRTAGGTCTCGGTGATGTTCCGCCCCGATACGGCSGCGTTGGTCGGCCCCGCGGCCAGGCGGGCGATCAGCGCGTCGCCGYTCTCGGGCAGCGGCCCGACCTCGTAGCCSGCSYCSGCCAGCGCRCGCAGGACRTTGAGSGCGCCGGCCGGGGTGTCCAAACCGACACCATTYCCGAGCCGTCCRTCCCGGTTCGGGTAGTTGGCGAAGATCAGCGCCACGCGGCGCTCGGCCGGCGGYGCGCGCCGAAGCCGCAGCCAGTTGGCCGCGAGCYKSGCGACGAAGSCGACCCGGTCGGCCACCGGCGCGTAGGTCACCACCGGGCACTGGGTCGCGGCGTCGAARCGCGCCTCGCTCTTGAACGAGACCGCGCGCGAGAGGATCCGCCCGTCGACCTCGGGCAGCGCCACGTTCATGGCGATGTCGCGCGCCGAAAGGCCGTTCGCGGCCGCCGCCCAAGCGGCCTCGGTGCCGCCGGAGAACACCACCTGCAGGACCGGGCAGTCGGCGTCGTCGAAGGGCGTTTCCCGGCGTTCCGCGCCCGGGCTGGAGACCGCGAAGCCGGTCGCGTTGAGCACGACCCCGGGCCGGGCTTGGGCGAGCAGCGCGCGCAGGGTCTCGGCCGAGACCGGCTCCTTCAGGCTCGCGGCGTAGAGCGGCAGCGGGTTGATCCCCTCGGCGCGGAGCGCCTCGATCAAGGCATCGACGGCGGCCAGGTTGCCGGCCTGGACCAGCGCCCGGTAGAACACGATGGCCGCCACCGGCGCGCCGTCGCGCCACTCCGCGCGCAGGTCATCGAGGGTCGTCGCCGCGCCGCCCGGCCAGTAGATCCCGGCGCGCAGCAAAGGCTTGGGCTCGGCCCACTCGGCCTCGTGGCCGACCAGCGTGGCGGCGTAGGCGAGCAGGCCCCGCGCGTTCACCGGCCCGCCGTGGACGCAGTACTGCCACAGGCGGTGGCAGGCCTCCTTGGGCAGGGTCGAAAGCGCGAGCAACTCGGCGTCGGGCTGGTCGTCGCCCGGCAACAGGGCCAGCAGGGCGCCGTTCTCGCGGCACGTGGCCGCGATCTGCTCGACCCCGTAGGGCCAGTAGCCGACCCCGCCGAGCAGGCGCACCACGACCAGGCGCGCGTGCGCGATCACGGCCTCGACATAGACGTCGACCGACATGTTGTGCGCCAGATTCATCAGGTTGGCGAGGCGCAGGCTCGGGAACGCCGCGCCCAGGCGGCCCCGCGCCGCGGCCAGGCTGGCGAGCTCGGTGTCGGCGGCCGAGAGCACGACGATATCGCCTGGACTCTGGTTCAGATCGACGGGCTCGGAGCCGTCGGCGATGCCGCCCGGTTGCGCCTGCAGGAGGTGCATGGCCGCCCCCTGCCGCTAGCCTACGATCGCCGTGGTCACGGCGGCCTGGTCGAGGCCGGTCGCGCCGATCACCACCAGGCGCGAGGCGCGCGGTTCCTCCGCGCCCCAGTCGCGGTCGTAGTAATGAGAGAAGCGCGCGCCGACGCCTTGGACCACCAGGCGCATGTCCTTGCCCGCGACCGCGACGAAGCCCTTGATCCGGAGGATGTCGTGGGCGGCGGCGGCGGCCTTGAGGCGGGCGATCAGCGGCTCCGGCGCGCTCACCTCGTCGAAACCGACGGTGAAGCTAGTGAAGTCGTCGTGGTCGTGGTCGCCGGCCCCGTCGTGGTGTGAGGGCCGGGCGTCGAGATCGCTCTCGGCGGCCGCGTCCAGGCCCAAGAGGACGCTCGCGTCGATCGCCCCGTGCGCCGCGCGGATCAGCTTGACCTCGCGGCGCAACCGGCCGCCAAGCTCGGCGCAGACTCGGGCCAGCGTCCGCTCGTCGAGCAGGTCGGTCTTGTTGAGCACCACCAGGTCGGCGCAGGCCAACTGGTCCTCGAACAGCTCCTCGAGCGGGCTGTCGTGGTCGAGGGCTTGGTCGGCGCGGCGCTCGGCCTCGACCGCCGCCGGGTCGGACGCGAAGCGGCCGGCGGCCACGGCCTCGCCGTCGATCACCGCGATCACCCCGTCCACGGTCACCCGGGTGCGGATCTCGGGCCAGTTGAAGGCCTTGACCAAAGGCTTGGGCAGCGCCAGGCCCGAGGTCTCGATGACGATGTGGTCCGGCGGCTCGGGGCGCGCGAGCAGGGCCTCCATGGTGGGCACGAAGTCGTCGGCCACGGTGCAGCAGATGCAGCCGTTGGCGAGCTCGACCACGTCGCCCTCGGCGCAGCCCTCGATGCCGCAGGACTTCAAGACCTCGGCGTCGACGCCGAGGTCGCCGAACTCGTTGATGATGAGCGCCAGGCGCCGGCCGTGCGCGGTCTTCAGCAGGTGCCGGATCATGCTGGTCTTGCCGGCGCCCAGGAAGCCGGTGATCACCGTCGCCGGCAGCTTGCCGTTGGATTTTCTGGTTCCGGTCATGATCCGTGCAGTTTCAAAACGCGAGGCTCGGCTGCAGGTGTCTTGAGGCCGGCCGGCAAGCCGGCGGTCATGAAGATCACCCGGTCCGCCGCCGCCGCCAGAGCCTGGTGCAGCCGCCCGGCGCGATCGACGAAGGCGCGCGCGGCGGCGTTATCGGGCACGATGCCCTGGCCGACCTCGTTGGAGACGAAGACGATGGGGCCCGATAGCCCGGGCAGCGCCGCAATCAAGGCCGCGCACGCGCGCGCCACGTCGCGCCCGGCGCCCATGAGGTTGGACAGCCAAAGCGTCAGGCAATCGACCAGCACCGCGCGGTCCGGACCGGCCGCCAACGCCAACGCGTCCACGAGGTCGAGCGGCACCTCGATCGTCGTCCAGCGATCGCCCCGGCGCGCGCGGTGCGCCGCGATGCGCGCGGCCATCTCGGCGTCGCCGGCCTCGGCGGTCGCGAGATAGACGCAAGGACCCGGCTGGCTCTCGACGAGGGCCTCGCCGTGGCGGCTCTTGCCCGAGCGCGCGCCGCCCAAGATCAGCGTCACGGGCGCCAGCGTCACSGGCGGGAGCGGCGCGCTCATGGYGCSRCCCTTCCCAAACCGGCCMCCCGTCCTAGTGGCAGTAGTTGTCGGCGCCGGCCATGGTCGTGCCCCAGGGCTCAGCACCGACCCCGTCGATCATGCCGATCAGCTTGCGCCCGGGCACGTCGATCACGGCGACCTTGCCGGTCCCGCTCAGCGCCACGTAGAGCTTCTTGCCGTGGGGCGAGATAACGCCGGTTTCCGGCTTGCCGGGCAGGGCGATCTCGCCGGCCAGACTCAAGGACTCGAGGTCGAGCAGCACGACCTTCTCCTCAGCGTGGCTGATCACGAAGGCGGTCTTGCCCGCGGGGTCGGTGTTGACGCCCGTGACCCCCACCGCGCCCGGCAGGGTGGCCACGACCTCAAGCGTCTTCGTCGAGACGATGGAAATCGTGGCGTCGCCGTTGTTGGGCACGATCATGTAGCGGCCATGGGCGRTGCCATAGGCGCGCCACGACCGGTCACCCAGCTTGAGCGTGGTCACCTTCTYGCCCCGGTCCAGGTCGATGACCGCAAGCGCACCCGCCTCGCCGTGSGCGGCGAAGCCGAAGCGCCCGTCGGCGCTCGCGGTGACGTTGATGATGCCCTGGTAGTCGGCGCTTGGGTCCGTCGCCTTGGCGGCGATCAGCTTGGGCTCGGCGAYCGGAATTTCGGCGGTGATCTCGGCACGCRCGACRTCGATGACGCTGACGTGCCCGGCGCCCAGGTTGGCGACGTARAGCCGGGAMCCATCGCGGCTGAASGTCAGGTTGTGCGGCKCRMWGAGSCCSGGGATGCGRGCGATCTCSYGCTCCCCGGCGAGRTCGACCAGCGAGACCGTGCCGCCCTCGATGTTGCCGACCGCGAGCAGCCTGCCGTCSGGRCTGAGCKCCATGTGCTCGGGCGCGGACCCSAGGCGCAGCGTGGCSSKCGTYTYRAAGCTYTYGAGRTCGACGATCGAGATCGTGTCGTCGGCGGTGTTGCTGRCGACCAGCTTGCCGAGCGKSRCCGAGACSGTKACCTGRTGCGGSRYCTTGCCGACAGGAATTTGCGCAATCACCGCGTCCTTGTTGGTGTCGATGACCGTGACCTGCGCGAGCGCGCGGTCGGGCACGAACAGGAGATGCTCGATGCTTTCGTGCGCGCGCGCGGCGCCCGGCCAAAGCAGGCCGGCCAAAGCCACGCCGACGAAAGACGATTCCGATACGGAAACGATCCGGGACTTGCTGAGCGACATGGGTTCTACTCCTACCAAGAATTCCAATACCCATGCCACCACGAACCGAGGGCACCTCATGGGCGGCGCTGCGCCGCCAACCCCCCTTTCCGCCGGATCACCCCGTCCGGCGGGTTCGCGCTGGCTGTTCGCGGCGGCAGGTCTCCTGGCTCGCGGAGGTCCGCCTCGCGCCCTGCCTTCCCGGTTACCCAGTGGCGTGATCCGGCGCGCGCGCTCCGCCCACAGTTGCGGGGGCAGCCGGGGCTTTGCCGACCCTTGCCGGGCCGCCGCACCCCGTTCCCTTTTGATCCCGGTTACGGGAACCGTCGCGGGACCGAGACTAAGCCAGAGTCTCGGGCCGGCACAAGTGGTGACGGCGGCGGGCAAGCCTCCTCCGACCGGCAAGGCCCGAGCGAACCGCCGGTGCCCGAGCCGGGCGATAGCGGCAGAATCAACATCGAAGAAATTCGCAATCTCGGCGTATCTGTCGGCTTAAAACGACAGCCAATGCAACGGCAAGAGCCCCGACTATGACGACGGTCCACACAACTTCGCTCTCCGTTGTGTCTTCGAAGAAAGCCATCATGAACTCGATGTCTTCAAACTCTGTCGGTTTTCCCTCGATCGTGCCGGGCTCGAATGCCCAGGAAACCAGCATCGCAGCGGCTTTCTCATTTAACCGTTCATCACTGGATCCAATTGTTTGAATGCCGCGTACCTCCCCGGTTGCGCTGATATCGAAACGCAGCCTCACCCAGCCGATAATATTTTCCTCGCCTTCAACTAATTTCCAATCTTCAGTGGGACTAGGTAGGATCACGGCTCCCGGACGTGGTTCGGTTCGCGGTTCGAGCCTTGCCTTATAGGTGGCGCAACTCGCCAGGACCAAGGCGGCACAGACAAGAATTATAGTGGGCTTAAACATCTTGGCTTTAATTACGATCCAGCCAACATTGCCGAAAAATGGCTTTATTTCGACTACCTCCGAAGCATCTACGTTATATTTCGAATCACTCGCAACGTCGGCGGCCAAATTTGCCGTAAGCTTCCGCTGGACGCGCTTCTCTACCATGAGACCGCCCCCTCCCAAGAGGCGTGGTGAGGAGAGAGTGTACGTTCGGCGGTGGTGCGAGTCTATCGAGTTCAAATGTCGGCTTGGGGTCCGGGCTGGCCAAGCGCGCGTAACTGCCGCCGGGCCTGAGGAAGTTAGGGACAAGCCACGATCGCCGAAGCCCCCGTGCACGGCCGTCAAGCGACATCTGCGCCGCAAATGCCCGGCCGGCAGCCTGTGCCGGCCGTGGCTTTGCCCCCCCCTTCGGGCGCAGCCTGCGCCGAACCGCCTATTGACTTGGCGCGGAGGAAGCCGGCGTCAGCAGGTCGCGGTGCATGAAGCCCACGCGCCCGACCCTGTACCAGACGCCGTCCTCGACACTCCCCAACACCACCAAGGGCGTTCCCGCGGGCACCATGGCCACCTCTTTCGACTCGGTGGTCGGCGCCGCCCGCACCCTGGCCCTGGTGGTCGTCCGATAGCTCGGCGCGGCATCGGCCACGAGATCCTGGCGCTCCTTGGCCTCGGCCCGCAGCATGTCCAGGCGTCCTTTCGCCGCGTCGATTTTCAGCGTCAAGACGGCGAGCTCGCCTCGATCGGATTCAAGTTGCCTGGCCATGTCGGCTAGGCTGGCGGTGGCCTCTTGAACGCCCTGCTGGACCTCGCGAGCCGCGGCGATCTCGGTGGACGCCTTGGAGAGTTCGGCTTTCGTGACCGTAAGGTGGGCCTCGGCCGCCAGCAGTTTTTCCTCCAAATCGCCGCTGCCCCCCATGGACGCCAGCGCGAGACCCCAGCCCGCAACCGCGACGACACCGACCAGTCCAACCATCATCCCGCGCTCGTCCTTCCAGAGTTTGGCGAGAAACTCCCGAAAGTTGCTCATGATTCAATCCTTACCCTTTACATCTCATAGAATAGAATTATTATCTGCCTAACTAATATTGTCAATTAATTTAATCTTACTGAAAATAGTTAATATTAATGCTTAACAAATGGCGCTTTATTTGTTAAGCATGAGAAAAACTCCACCTGAGTGAAGCCGATTGTGGCGCGCGATCGGCCTGGATCGCGGGCGCGGCGCGCGCGGGCCGGCCCGGGGCCCTGGGGAGTCGCCCTCGGGAGTCGCCCTCGGGAGTCATTAGCCGAGGACGCGCGCCCGGCCGGGCGTTAGACTGGTGGCCATGTCTTGGCCTCGCGGGCGGCATACGCGCGACAGCTGCCGCGCCATAGTGACGGCACTCGCCAGCGCCCTGTTGATTCTGACCACGGCTCCGGCCGTGGCCCAGGAGCGGCCGGTCGACCTGGAACTGGTGCTCGCGGTCGATGCCTCGGCCAGCGTATCCGGCGAAGAGTTCGATCTGCAGATACGCGGCCTGGCCGAAGCCTTCCGGCACCGCTCGGTGGTCCAGGCGATCCGCGCCGCCGGCGACCTGGGGCTCGCGGTCGCGCTCGTTCAATGGGCGGACTACCGCCAGCACGCCCTTTCGGTCGACTGGGCGGTGGTGCGCGACGCCGCGAGCGCCCGCCAATTCGCCAAGCAACTCGACGGCGTGAGGCGCTCGGTTGCCGGCAATACCGCGATCGGCAGCGCGCTCGAGTTCGCCATCCTGCAACTCGAGGGCAACGGCTTCGTCGGCCGGCGCAAGGTCATCGACGTCTCCGGCGATGGCCGCAACAACCAGGGCGCCGCGGCTTGGCTGGTGCGCGACCTTGCGGTGGCGCAGGGCATCACCGTCAACGGCCTGGCGATCCTCAACGAGGACCCGACGCTGGACCGCTATTACGTCACCAACGTGATCGGCGGCCCCGGCGCCTTCGTCATGACCGCCAACGACTACGCGGCCTACCGCCTGGCCATCTTGACCAAGCTCGTGAAGGAGATCATCGGCCCGCCGACCGCGCTACGCCCGCTCCCGTCCGGCCGGCGCACAGCGGCGGCCGTAGACAGAGCTGGGAGGACGTATTGATGCCCAAAGCCGCGCTTTACACCGCCGGCGCCGTCTTCGCCGTGGTTTCCGCCCTGCACTGGATCCGCTACGCCCTGGACAGCGAGATCACCATCGCCGGCACCGCCTTCCCGGTCTCCGGCTCGCTCATCGCCGGCATCGTCGCCGCCATCCTGGCCGCCTGGATGATCTTCGCCGGCCGCAAGGCTTGAGCGCCCAAGCCCCCCCTCAAATCCCGCGCATGGAGGGCGGCAGTGAGCCGGGGTGGTCGTTGACCGGCGCGCACGCCGGCGATCGCCGCGGCCCTGGAAAGGGCGGTCCGGGCCCGTCTCACACCGGTTCCTCGTCGTAGAGCTTGAGCAGGGTGATGGGGTCGCCCGCGCCGTGGCCGCGCGCCACCAGGAGGCGGTAGAGAGCGCGCGCCTGGTCGGTCATGGGCGTCGGCGTCGCGGTCTTCTTGGCCAGCTCGTAGACCATGTCCAGGTCCTTGAGCACCTGGCGGGCGAAGGCGGCGGGCGGCTCGTATTGGCGCGCCACCATGCGCGGGAACATGGCCTGCAGCAGGTTGCTGCCGGCGTAGCCGTCGCCCAAGGCCTCGGGGATCCTGGCCACCTCGACCCCGGCGTTCTCGCCCAGCTTCAAGGCCTCGGCCAGGATCGGGAAAAGGGTCAGGCACAGCACCTGGTTGATCATCTTGGTGACCTGCCCGGCGCCGACCGGGCCCATGAGCGTCGCCTTGACGGTCAAATCGTCGAGCAGCGGCTTGACCGCCTCGAAGACCGCGCCGTCGCCGCCGACCATCATGGCCAGCCGGCCCCGTTCCGCGGCCGGCGGCCCGCCCGAGACCGGCGCGTCGATCCAGGCCATGCCGGTCTCCTCGGCCAGCCGCGCGGCCATGTCCCGCGTCGCCTCGGCCTCGGTGGTCGAAATATCGATCAGCACCTTGCCGGCGGCCCCGGCCTCGGCCACGCCGCCCGGCCCGAAGACGGCCCGCTCGACGCAGGCCGTGCTGGTCACGCAGACGATGACGGCGTCCACCTGACGCGTAACCGCGGCCGCGGTCTCGACGCAGGTCACGCCGGCCTCGGCCTGGGCCGCCATCTTGGCGGCGTCGATGTCGTAGCCGATGGGCGCGCGCCCGCATTCCATCAGCCGCTTGGCCATGGCCGAGCCCATGTAGCCGAGGCCGATCTGGCCGACCCGCGAGAAGTCCCCCCGTGAGAAATCCTGTGTCATGCTCCTGCCTTCGCACTTTGTTCGTCTTGTTGGTCGAGGCGGTAGATGCGCACCGCGTTGTCGTGAAACAGCCCGGCGACGGCGTCATCGGCGAGATCCCCGGTGATCTCGCGAAACCCGGAGAAGATGGTCGAAAATCCCGCGACCAGGCTATCGACCGGGAAATTGCTGGCGAAAAGGCAACGCCCGGCCCCGAAGATGGCGATCGCGTCCCGCACCACCGGGCCGTTGTCCGCCACGCTCCAGGGCCGGCCCGGCAAACCGAGGCCGGAGATTTTCAAGGCGACGTTGGGCCGCGCCGCCACGCCTTCCAGCGCCGCGCGCCAGGCCTTCAACCCCGCTTCGCCGCGGTCGGCGGGCAGTCCGGTGTGGTTGATGACGATCCGCGTCTCCGGAACGTCCGCCGCCAGCTCCGCCGCCGCGTCCAGGTGCCAAAAGGGGGTCTGCAGGTCGAACGACAGGCCGTGGCGCGCCAGGAGCGCGTAGCCCCGGCGCCAGGCGGGATCGTCCATGGATCCGGGCGCCCCGCGCCGCGCGTCGCGCGGATCGGCGGCCGCC
>LKGT01004469.1_pt1 | contig 10324 bp, 9 predicted proteins | sample 503861 | NCBI WGS metagenome assembly LKGT01 (sample SAMN04113194, study PRJNA297058) | marine sediment metagenome | biome: marine benthic biome; feature: marine benthic feature; material: marine sediment; isolation source: sediment sample collected at the water-sediment interface from the South... ...
CTGCCACAATTCGAGGGCGGGGACGGCGGTGGTGATCACGATGCCGCCGGCATAGAGGGCGCCGGCGGTGTCGATGAACATGATGGTGAGGACGGTGAACAGCGCATAGGCATAGCGCGAGCGCGCATCGAACCGCCGCTCCAGGTACTCGGGCACCGTATAGAGGCGCGTGCGCAGGAACACCGGCGCCATGAAGAGCGCGAAGAAGATGAGGACCAGGGCCGCCGTCCACTCGTAGTTGAAGACCACCATGCCGTGGGCGTAGGACGCCCCCATGAGGCCGACGAAGCTGGCCCCCGACATGTTCGACGCATACAGGGAAAAGCCGATGAGGGCCCACGGCAGGGTGCGCCCGGCGAGGAAATAGTCGAGCGCGTCGCGCTCGCCGCGGCCCACCCACAGCCCGTGGGCGAGGACGGCGATGAAGTACGCGGCGACGATGGCCACGTCGACGGCGGCGAGCTCTGCTCCGGCGGTCATCCTAGTGCGCTCCGGGCCGGCTCGGGTGTCTCCGGCGGCGGCGGTCCCGAGGCCGCCGCGGCCCCTACCTTACGCCGGTTGCGCCGGCCGTTGAACGCCCGGACCGCCGGACGCTCCCGGAAGACCGCCGCCGGGTGGGCGCAATCGTGCCTAGGACAGGCCACCGGTCCATTCGGTTTCCGCAGAGAAACGCCCTACCAGGAAATCGATGAACGCCCGGACCTTGGGCGGCAGATGGCGCTGTTGGGGATAGACCGCGTACAGCGGCGTTGTGCTGGGATCGGGCGGGAACTCGCGCAGCACTTCGCGCAACCGGCCCCGGTCGATCTCGTGCCCGACCAGCCACAGCGGCACCAGCACCAGGCCGAGACCGGCCACCGCGGCGGCCGAGAGGACCTCGCCGTCGTCGGCGAAAAGGCTTCCCGACACGCGGACCACCGACGGTCCCTTCGCTCCGCCGAACCGCCAGGCGTTGGTGCCGGGGTGCGAGCGCAAGGTCAGGCAGCCGTGGCCGGCGAGCTCCGCCGGCTCCTGCGGCACGCCGGCCCTGTCGAGATACCCGGGGCTGGCGCAGACCACGCGGCGCGCCGATCCTACCTTGCGCGCGACCAGGCTCGAATCCCGGAGCCGCCCGACCCGGATCGCCAGGTCGAATCCCTCTTCGACCAGATCGACCACGCGGTCGGTCACCGAAAGCACGGTCTGCACCGCCGGACAGCGTTGGTGAAACACCGCCAGCGCCGGCGCCACGTGCCGGCGGGCGACGCTGGCCGGGACCGTCACCCGCAGGATGCCGCTCGGCGCGCCGTCGAGCTGGGAGACCGCCAGCTTGGCTTCGTCGACGTCGATGAGGATTCGCGACGCCCGCTCGTAGTAAAGCCGGCCGGCCTCGGTGAGGCTGAGTTTGCGCGTCGTCCGATAAAAAAGATGCGCACCGAGATCGAATTCGAGCTCGCTGATCCGGCGCGAGACCGACGACGGCGCCATCCCCAGTTGCCGTCCAGCGGCGGAAAAGCTTCCCGTCTCGACGACCCGGGCGAAGATGCGCATTCCGGCAACGCTGTCCACCGATCCCCTCTATCTTTGCGAATTTCGCATAAATCCTTATCCGATTTAATGGATTATCACAAAGGTTTTCGGGCCCTATCCTGCCCATCGTACCGTCAACCCAACGTTCGATCAGGAGGGTATCGAGATGAAAGCCGCAGTGATTCACCAATTCGGCGACTTCGACGTGCTCAAGGTCGAAGACGTCCAAACCCCGAAGCCGAAGCCGGGCCATGTTCTGGTCAAGGTGCTGGCGGCCGGCGTCAACCGCCTGGACCATAACCTGCGTGAAGGGACCGTCGTGCCCGAGCTTCCGTTTCCCCATATCCTCGGCGGCGAGGCTGTCGGCGAGGTATTCGCCCTGGGCCGGAACGTGACCGGCCGCGAGATAGGGGAACGGGTGATCGTCGTCCCCGGCTTCGCTCTCGATGACGCCGAGGCCGACATCCGCCCGACCGTCACGGCACCGAGCTTCGCCCTTCCCGGATTGCACATCACGGGTACCTACGCCCAGTATATCGAGGTTCCCGCCCGCGCGTTGGTGAAGGACGAGACAGGTCTCGGCGCCGAAGAAGCCGCGACCCTGCCGTTGGTGCTGGCGACGGCCGTCCACGCCGTCAAGGGCGTAGGCCGGGTCAAGGCCGGCGACAAGGTTCTGGTGCATTCCGGCGCGTCCGGGTCCGGTTCCATGCTGATCCAGGTCGCCAAGGCGCTGGGCGCCGAGGTCGCCACCACGGTGCGCGACGACGCCAAGGGCGCGTTCGCCAAAGAGGCGGGCGCCGACCTCGTGGTCAACACGCGCCACGAGGACTTCGTCGAGCGCGTCAAGGAGTGGACCGGGGGCCAGGGCGCCGACGTGGTGATCGACAACCTGGGCGGCGACGTGCTCGCCAAGAGCATCGTGGCCGCCAAGGCGCAGGGCGTTATCGTCGCCTTCGGTTTYGCCGCCGGACCCGAGGTGCGCTTCGACGTGCGCASCCTGTTCTTCGCCCAGAAGCARCTCARGGGCTCGATGGCSAGCGACATCGAGGACCTCGAATGGGGCCTCGCCCAGGTCAAGGCCGGCRMGATCAAGCCRCTCCTCGACCGGGCGCTGCCGTTRCGGGACGCGGCGGAGGCGCACCGCCTGATCGCCAMCAGCGCGGTCAAGGGCAACATCGTCCTGCTGCCCTGGGCGGCRTARNNATCRAAACCGGGAGTCARAACGAYTKNGGCGCTCACGTGATGKCGTCGATCTGCTCGTCGGTGAGGGAGCCCGGGACGATGGTGATGGGGACGCGCAGCCGTCCGGCCATTTTCCCGACRAGGTCGGAGACCAGGGGWCCCGGGCCTTCCGGMCCGGTGGCGGCGCCGAGGACGAGCACCGAGATGTCGTTGTCTTYGTCGTCGATCAACGTGATCAGTTCCTCGGTGATCTTGCCTTCGCGGATGTAGATGACGGGCGTGTGGCCGGTTTGCTTCTGSACCACCGAGGCCACGACCTGGAGCATCTCCTCGGCCTCCTCCCGACGCTCCTCGCGCATCAGGTCGCCGATGGCCACCCAGTGCTGGAACTCGGCCGGCCCGACCACATAGAGCAGGGCGACGCGGCCGTTCGAGTGCACGGCGCGGCGGCAGGCGAAGCGCAGCGCCTGGGCCAGCTCCTCGCTTTCGTCCACCACGCACAGGAAGGTGCGCGTTCCTTCGTCCGTTTTCTCTTTCGTCGCTTTGTCCGCCATGGGTGTTGCCGTTTCAGCTCGTTCAGGACTCGCGGAACATGACACTGGCCAGCCATCCTGCCACCGCCGCGATGAAAATGGCAAGAACCCCATAGGCCAGGGAATGGCGGTGGGCAAAGCCGAAGACGCCCGCCTCGAACCCGACTTTCCTGACGTTCAGCAGGGTGGTGTCGACGGTCACGATCTTGCCGTCGCGAACCAGGTAGACGTCGATACCGTATTCGCCGACGGACACGGCGGTGGGAAAGCTGATCTTGGTGCGGAACAGCCGGCCGCTCAGAAAGATGACGTTGCCCGGTTGGCGGCTGTACAGGCCCTGGCGCTGCTTGTTGCGGATGAGGGCCGCACGGAAGGAATCGTAGTTCTCCGCGTACGGTTGTTTCCAATGGGGCAGGAGCAACAGATTTTCCAACCCGATCCAGTTCTTGGCGGCCACGGCCTCGGGGAGGAATTCCTCCATCGGCCTGTTGCTGGCCACCGCGTAAAAGGCCGGCACGCCGGTGAAGAGCAGTTCGTCCCGGTTGACCCAGATGCCGGCGATCCGTTCCTTGCGGCGCACGATTTCATCGCGCAAGGGGCCGCGCACGATGACCACCACGTCGCCTTCGCCGTCGATGGCGCCGAACAACAGAAGCTCGGAGCCGACGAAGCCGGCGGTGATCTCCACCACGGTACTGGACAGGTCCACCACCAGCTCTTCGACGGCGTAGGCCGGTGTTGCCGCCGCCAACAGCACGACGCCCGCCAGAAGATGTCTAGTCCTTACTTTCACGATTTCGCGTATCATACGATCACGTTTCCCATGTCCTCGGCAGGAGGGGACGGGCGGGCGATGCGGGGCCATCGTCAAGGGTTCCCGACGCCCCGGGGGGCCACCGGGGGGTGTCCCCCCGCGGCCCCCGGCGTCGTCGCGCGCCGCTTGTGATGCTCCAGCATCACGGCGCGCCGCGCTCCTAGCCGGAAACTTCGCAAGACCGTCGTATGGTGCGCGAAATCGTGAAAGTAAGTACTGAGCCATGCGCATCAGTTCGCCACCACTCGGCCAAGGAAAAACAGATCCGGCGGCGTGACCACCAGATCATAGGTCAGCTTTGCGCAGACGCCCACAACCATGAGCCCCAGCAGCCCGCGCAGTTGCTCGCCCTGCAGCCGGCCGCTCGCCCGGGCGCCCATCTGCGCCCCGATGACGCCACCGGTAAGCAAAATCAGCGCCAGGACCACATCCACCGTCTGGTTATTGACGGCCTGCAGGATGGTGACATTGGCGGTCACGAAGATGATCTGAAACAGCGAGGTGCCGACAACCACCACCGTCGGCATGCCGAGCAGGTAGATCATGGCCGGGACCATGATGAAGCCGCCGCCCACCCCCATGATCGCCGACAGTACGCCGACCAGGAAGCCGATGCCAATGGGCAGCAGGGCGCTGATATACAGGCGCGAGCGGCGGAAACGCATCTTCAGGGGCAGGCCGTGGATCCAATAGTGATGGTGCCGCTTGCGGTGAATCTGGCGCTTGATGCGCATCAGGGTCCGGATGCTCTCTGACAGCATCAAGACGCCGATGACGCTCAGGAAAACCACGTAGCAAAGCTTGATCACCAGGTCGATCTGCCCGAGACCGCGCAGAATCGTGAACAGCCATACGCCGAAGGAGGAACCGGCGATGCCGCCCACCAGCAGGGTCAGGCCCATCTTGACATCGACGTTGGCGCGTCGCCAATGGGCGAGGACGCCGGAAACGGACGACGCGACGATCTGATTGGCCTCGGTGGCGACCGCGACGGCCGGCGGAATGCCGATGAAGATCAGCAACGGCGTCATCAGGAAGCCGCCGCCGACTCCGAACAACCCGGAAAGAAAACCCACCCCGCCTCCCATGCCGAGGATGAGAAACACGTTTACGGACATCTCGGCGATGGGGAGGTAGATCTGCATCGGCKCCGSTGCCTTATGTCCGGACGGCYACGTGGCGGSCATTCCRCCGCCCCGCCCGGACGGGGTRTCCGGGSCATTGCYTGGCGACGGTGAWTACGATGCTCAACATGCTTCCCGGCCCGGCGGGAYYTCCGGACCGTGCGGAATTWCCGTTTCGGWATAATAMGTTAGAGGCTTCTAATRTAATCCAAAGTCGCTGTCAACACAAGGATTTGACSACGGGCCGGGAGATAYTWYCCGRTGGGWTCCARGCCCRTGCCYRGTACCGGAATCGGCGAAGGGCCGGGCATCCGGGCGACGYCYGGCRAAGAKTACAARCCCCGATGCTTGCTGTAGAATGRCGGSCCGKTCGAGGCCRGCCCGRGRGCSSGGTTCGCGTTTGTYCGGCCYGCCCRACCRRAWATGGGRWRCACGCCRTGACGACGGTGCTCGACACCAAGGGACTGAACTGCCCGTTGCCGGTCCTCAAGGCCAAGARGGCGCTCAAGGACATCGCCGCCGGGGATACGCTGACGGTGCTCGCCACCGATCCCGGCGCCGTGCAGGACTTYGAGGYCTTCTGCCGYGCCACGGGCGACGAACTYGTCGACAGCACCGAGGAAAACGGCGTCTACACGTTCCTGATCAAGAAGCGCGCCTGASGCTTCCGYRGTCACSCCGCCGGGTCGGTGTCGAATCCGTACAGGCGGCGGCAGTTGTCCCACATGATTTTTTCCTTGCTCGYCCGGCCGAYCCCGGGGAGSTCGAGGAAGGTCTTCACCCCGTTGGGGAAGGGGCCGTCGGCRTGGGGATAGTCGACGCTCATGACGATATTGTCGTCCCCGAACCTGTCGACGACGACCGTCARAAGGTCCTCGTCGGCGTCGGTGGCGATGAARCACTGGCGGGTGAAGTACTCGCTGGGAAGGGCGGACAGCTTGACGSKCTCGCCGCCGCCGTACTTGCGCCACTGGTCGTCCAGCCGGGCCAGCCACCACGGCAGCCAGCCGCAGTTGCCCTCSAGAAAGCCGACGCGCAGGTCGGGGAATCTCTCCAGCACGCCGCCGACGAGCATGGCGCCCATGGCCAGCATCAGTTCCATGGGGAAGGCGCTGGCATGATTGAGGGTGCGAAAATTGGCCAATCCGCGAAATCGGTTGGAGGCGTAATCGGCGCCGGCGCCGCCACTGGTTCCGTGGAAGACGAGGGGCACGCCCAGGCGCGCGATCTCCGCCCACAGCACGTCGTATTCGCGGGCATGGACGTAACGCCCGTCGCACGGCATGGGCAAGACCACCACGGCGACGTGCCCCTTCTCGTCCACGGCGCGGCGGGCCTCGGCGGCGGCCAGCTCCGCGTCGTGCAGGGAGACGATGGCGGCGGGCCTGAGCCGCCCGGGATCCGCGGCGCAATAGTCGGTGAGCCAGTCGTTGAAGGCGGCGCAGCAGGCGGTGGCGTACGCCGGCTCCAGATCGTCGATGGAGACCACCATGTGCGCGAAGGTGCGGTAGACGACGCTGACGTCGATGCCTTCCCGGTCCATGGCGTCGAGAGTCGATTGGGCGTCGTACCCGCGCTGCAGAACGGGCTTGTACAGGGCATCCGTGCGGGCGTGGAGGAACTTCTGCGGGCCGATCACGGCCTCGGAGGTCGCCCACGGGGGGATCATCCGGCCCTGTACATCCCAGTGCGGCATGTCGGCCGGACTCCAGCCCAGGTAACGGGGCCGCTGGTCGCGGTGGGGGCCGGTGAAATAGGTCTCGTACACGTCCTCCATCTCGATGACGTGGAGATCGCTGTCCATCACCCGGAGGCCGTCTTTCATGGCGTTTCCCTCCCGTYGGCGTCGGSTTTTCCCGGCATGGCCCGGACCGGTRCGGGGCGGGTCCTACTGTAGCCCAATATTTGCCCGGCGCGTAAACGGGYCMTGCACCGACAGCGGCGGCAAACGGGCCGGTAAACGCMCRTTCGGCACGGCCGCCCGGGGGCGGSATCCCKCGGACGCCCGGGGCACGCCATTTTTCATTTATTCATATTTTGCGGTTATGGGGAAAGGCGGCGGTGGACAGGAAAAAGCCGGCACCRATCCGGCTCGGGCCTTGCGCCCGGGCGCGCCTKTTAGGSAGGCTAAAGGTAGTAGGTTGGGGAMGAAATACTACAATTTATGGTATTACCCACAAGAAATTKTGATKCCGGTCGGCTCTGCCCGCCAYCTCGGGCRTACCCATGGCGTCNCMRGGGGSASGGGYATGACGCACGGAAATAATCCGYGGCCCGGCGCCCGGCGCGCSCGCCCGSCTGGCCGGGACGTGGAGAMACGGGACCCGCGATGGCGAAYCTGGCTCTGAAAAGGTCCGCCGGCAMGRGCCCGCCGCGCCCGGCGACGTGCAGCGCCGAGMTGCTGCAGGTGTCCGCCAAGGTGTTGGACACYATGCGCGAGGCCGTGGTCATCATGGATGCGAGGTTCCGGGTGACCGCCGTCARCCCGGCGTTCACGGAYATCACCGGCTACACCGTGGTCGATGTCATGGGCAAGCGCCCGCCCTTCCACGCCGCCCTGAAGAAGAAGGGCGGCCGGTACGCCGCGATGCTGAMGGCCTTGAAGACGCATGGTACGTGGCAGGGAGAGGTGTGGAGCAAACGCAAGACCGGCGACGACTACGCCGAAAGCCTGACCGTTTCGGCCATTACCGGGGACAGCGGCGAGGTCGAGCGGTACGTCGCCGTGACCGGGGACATCACCCGGCACAAGGAGGACGAGGAGCGCATCCACYACCAGGCCAACTACGATGCCCTCACCGGGCTGCCCAACCGGTTCCTGTTCCTCGACCGCCTKGGCCASGCCCTGGCCAATGCSSATCGCACGGSCACAAAACTGGGCCTTTTGTTCATCAACCTGGATGGGTTCAAGCTGGTCAACGACACCCTGGGCCACGCGTTCGGCGACCTGTTGCTCAAGGAGGCGTCGGCGCGCCTGGATGCCTGCRCGCGCGCCAGCGACACGGTGGCGCGGCTGGGCGGCGACGAGTTCACCATCATCATGCCCARYCTGAAGGACGCCCGGCACACCTCCCGYCTGGCCCAGCGCGCCCTCGATTCCCTTGCCCGGCCGTTCGATCTGGACGGCCARGAGGYGTACGTCTCGGCCAGCATCGGCATCACCATCTACCCGGACGATGSGACCGACGCCGGCGACCTGCTGAAGAACGCCGACACCGCCATGGATCGCGCCAAGAASGAGGGGCGCGCCAACTACCAGTCCTTCACCAGCGCCCTGAACGAGGAGTTCCGGCAACGCCTGRTCATCAGGAACGGCCTGAGCAAGGCCCTGGAGCGGGGCGAATTCACCCTCCACTACCAGCCCAAGGTGGAGATCCTCAGCGGCYGTATCACGGGCCTCGAAGCGTTGATGCGCTGGGACTCCGCCGACATMGGCCGGGTGCCGCCCGYCCAGTTCATYYCCGTCCTGGAGGAGACCGGCCAGGTGGTGGARGTGGGCGAGTGGGCGATCAGGACCGCGTGTCTCCAGCACAAGGCSTGGTACGCCGCGGGGTTGCCGCCSCTSTGCGTCGCCGTCAATCTGTCCGCCCGCCAGCTCCGCGAATCGTCCTTCGTGTCCGTCGTCGCCAAGGTGCTGCGGGAAACCGGCGTCGACGCCGCGGGYCTGGAGCTGGAGATCACGGAAAGCATGCTGATGTCGGACTCGGMRGAAAGCGTGCGCGCCCTCGGCSMGTTGCACGAGATGGGCATCCGGCTGGCCATGGACGACTTCGGCACCGGCTATTCCTCGCTGAGCTACCTCAAGCGCTTTCCCATCGACACCATCAAGATCGACCGTTCCTTCGTCGCCGACCTCGCCACCGACCCGGACGACGTGGAGATCATCAAGGCGATCATCACGATCGGGCACAGCCTCAACCGGAAGGTCATCGCCGAGGGGGTGGAGACCGCGGAGCAGCTTGCCATCCTGCGCGAGTACCGGTGCGACGAAATGCAGGGCTATCTCTTCAGTCGGCCCTTGCCGGCGGAAGAGATGACCGCATTCCTCAAGGAAAAGATGCTGCAATGCGCCTGAGGGCGGCGCCCCGGGGCTTCTGAAGACGGCTTTTGCCCGCCCCGCAGGGGGCTCTCACGAATCCTTCGCTAATAATACAGGGCGGGGTCGAGGACGGCCCAGGGCAGGAGTCCGGCCATGGTCTCGGCGACCTCGTGGGGCCTGCCGGTGAACCTGAGCCCCACGTGGTCTTTGTCGCGCCACGCCACCTCGGCGCGGAGCCCGCGTCCGGCGATGTCCTTTTCCCGCCCGCGGAACCCTCCGACGCGGGCAATCTCCAGCGTGACCGGCGACCCTTGTGCCGGCGCGTTGGCGACGCTGATCATCGCACCGTTCACCGACAGGTCGCGGACGACGCAATCCTCGATGCCGTCACGATACAAAAGGACACCGGTCAACAGGATGGAATTTCGGCTGAAATTCCGCCGTTCGGTTTCTCGTGGCGCTCTCCTTGCCGGRATCTGCATGGGATCGACCTCCTTCGAAAGTCCGTGCGATGGGACRAAARGGAACCGTGCGCATRCTCCTCAAAAGGGACACTTCAGCCGGCGTTTCCCCGATGGAGYCGCCGGGTGCCGCATGCYCTTAAGGGCGATGGTTGCCGGCCAAYGCGGTTATGCAGCGGATGCGTGTCATTGCCGCGAGTCTGCCTCCRTTCGGCGGTCGGCGAAATTACCCATCGGTATAGTCKCYTAGGTGTCCTGTCCCAGAGATTCGTACGCTATACGATCGTTTTTCCCGTTTCCCCGGCRGGAGGGGACGCACCGGGCCTTATACCAAWACCGGGCCTTATACCAATATTGTCGAATGTCGGTCCCTACACCTYTTCCCAWTGGCACGACAGGCCCAGCTCSCCCGCCGTATTGGTGACGGTCGCAAGGCAGGCGCGGGCTCTCGCGTCGGGGATCCAGACGGCGACGTTCACCACGTACCCGTCGTTGTGCGGCCGCGGGATTCTCTCCGCGTTCAAACGGACGACGTTGGCCTCGAACTGGACGAAGACTTCGCACAGGCGGGCGATCAATCCCGGGCGGTCACCGCCGCTGACGGTGATCCGGTGCGTGACGTGGCCCGACGGCCCATGCACCGGCGCCAGGTCGAAAGAGGA
>LKGT01003083.1_pt1 | contig 10322 bp, 8 predicted proteins | sample 503861 | NCBI WGS metagenome assembly LKGT01 (sample SAMN04113194, study PRJNA297058) | marine sediment metagenome | biome: marine benthic biome; feature: marine benthic feature; material: marine sediment; isolation source: sediment sample collected at the water-sediment interface from the South... ...
TCTTAAGCTCTGGAAAGACCATAGAAGCAAGCATTGAGGTATCAATCCATGGACGATCTGTTAGATCAATGCCTTCTCCGCCAAGCATACTACCTATATCAAAAATTCCTGATGAAACAACGATTGACCCAATCATGGCGATCACAACCAATATTGCTGCATAAAGGAATCCTCCAGAATACGATCCTGTAGTAATTTTACCTATGAATAAACCTGCTAGCCAGGATTGTAATATTACTGCAATTGAAAAAACTCTGATATCCTTATCTTGTTTTTGTTTAATTGCATCTATTACATCTTGATCAATTGCAGTATCAAGGCTTGCGCTTGACAAAGARKYAATRACCATCAAWGTRATGAAACTTGTCAGTCCMACCATCATAAAACCWATCATTACATAAGGCTTTARCWTCTCTAKTTTTTGYTTTTCAAYATTGTACATTTTTTCAGCAGTTGTAGCTAGCGATTCTAGGGTATCGACATTTCCACCACCAGCCGAAATTATCTCAAATAAAATTTTGAAGTTTATTAATACCTGAAAGTTTTCAATTTCTTGTTTTAGCTGCTTGTATATATCATCTAATGAATTTCCCCATTCTAGTCTACTTGCAATAGTACCTGCTATTTTATTAAAAGAATGATAATCTTTTCTTTTACATGCTTTGATCACACATCTTTCAGGACCAATTCCTGCTTTTCTTGTTTCTGCAATATCACGTAAAATATTTGGAGATGCAGATGTTGCATCAAGATTTAATGAATAGATTTTTTTAAACTTAATTATTGGCCATATAGTTGCAACAATAAGTGCYCCTCCTAAAATTARTGGATCATATTTTGGAATTATTCCMAGATAAATTATTRCAACAGCTGCAAGAAGACCTGGAGYACCAAACATTATAATTTTTTTCAYTGATATTTCCTTTATTTTAGATTGATGYACAGTTTTTGCAATCAACATAAACAATAWTGAGATTAATGGTGGCATTGCAACAAAAAGWTCWGCTATRTTCCCTTCAGATTGTGTTATTKCTKKTGTAGTTGGATTAGAYATTGAATTTAYTACAATGTATACCGCTAATACAACAACTTGCATTATCATRTAAGTTTCAATWATTGTTGTTACTTTCTCRATAGATTCTTTTTCGAMTTCAGCATATCTYTCAAAAGCAGATTTCATTTTACTACTAAGAWAACTYACTACRTCTCCACCTCCTTGAATTGCAGAGACATARCCMCCTAGAAATTCTGCRAATTCCCTTGCWGGTGATTTTTCTTTGACTTTAGTCATGGCTGTAAGTGGRTCYAWGCCTAACAAATCGACTCTTTTTAGAATTTTTTCTGATTCRTTTCKGCTTTCTGGTAATTGTGTAACATCCTTTAGTTTTTGAAAAATTGTATATGGACCAAATCCACTTGTTGCTAATAGAGTAACAAAAGTCATAAAATAAGGAAGTTCTTTTTCTATYYTCTTTTTCTTTGCAYTKYTTTTTTCACTTTCAMGTATTTTAGTTAGRASAGACAAAAATTAACTACTCCTTTCAATTTTTTCCATTAAGATATTAGGGTCACGATAATACTTTCCAATTACTAGGGCAACATCTCTAAAGCCACGAATATCTCTTTCTTGCATGTATCTAACAATTTTAACTCTTTTATCGTATTCAGTTAGCACATCTTCTAATGTTTGTCCTGATTGTTCCGCAATTCTTTGCAGTAAAAAACTTTGTTGTATATTAGATTCAAAAAAGTCTGTTCTTGGATCCCATTTAAAAATTGAATTAGCTTGTGTAGCGCTTTTTATCTCTTCTACTGAAACTGCTCGTCTTGTACTTTGTCCCGTTAGACTATCTTTTATTCTTCTAATTACAATTGCACAGTTCATTAAAGAAAGATAAGCAGGAGGAATGTCCATTGGTTTTTGCTGTAATCTTTTTGCTGCTGAATCATAACTATCTGCATGCATTGTACATAATCCCCCGTGACCCGTTGCCATTGCTTGAAACATTACATAAGCTTCAGAACCTCTGATTTCTCCTACAATGATGTAGTCAGGTCTGTGTCTTACACCAGATTTGATAAGATCATACAATCCAATTTCACCTTCACCTTTTACACCAAAACCTGTTCTTGAAATTAGACTAAACCAGTTTTCATGATGAATGTTAATTTCAGATACATCTTCTACTGAGAAAATTTTGTAATCAGGGTGTACAAGACCTGTGATGGCATTTAGTGTAGTTGTTTTTCCACTGCCAGTAGATCCTATTGATATAATTGACATTTTATTTTCGACTAGCATCCAGAGATATGCTGCAATATCGACGTCAATTGTACCAAAGTTTATCAAATCAATAACGGTGTATGGATCTTCTTTGAATTTTCTGATTGTAAAGCTGGTACCTTTAGGCGTAACCTCTTTTTGATATAATACTGAAATTCTGTGGTTTCCTTCCAAGGCTAAATCTGTTATTGGGAATGCAGAGCTGATGTGCTTTCCTGCTCTAAACACAATTCGTGAGACAAAGCTGTTCAGTTCCTCTCCTTCATACTGAATGTTGGTTTTAACGCTATCATATTCTCTATGCCAAATAAAGAGTGGAGTGGCTATTCCTGCACAGCTGACGTCTTCTATGTTTGGGTCATGCATTAATGGGTCAATTCTTCCAAATCCTGCAATATCCCTTTTAATGAAATACTTTGCCTTTTCTAATCCTGATAAAGAAATGTATTGTAAAACCTTTTGATTGTCCTTAATAACTTCTTCTAAAACTTCAATAAATTTTGTTGCTTTGCTTTCGCCTGGAGAATCTAAATTCATCTCGATTAAATTGTATAGTCTTTGTTTTACTTGCTCTTCTTCAGGAGTTAATTTTACTTCATCAACCTGATACAAGTATGCTGCTGTTTTTTTATCATATAGTATATTTGCATAACTAAATGGAGGAAGTAATGGATACTTGTCAACCAATTCATATGTTTCTAAACTTCGATTATGAAGTGTATCTAGAAAATCACTTTTAAGAAAACTTTCTAATCCTTGCTTTGTGTTGTTTTTCTTTCCCATTTTATTTCACCCTTAAAAAAAGTCATATAAGGTGGGCATGAAAAAAATTCCTCACCCTATATTTTACTTCCAATAGCTATGCTTTGTGGAGCTCCGGTTTTTCCTGCAAACACACTGACACTGGTTTGTGCACCACCGTCTACTGATGTTACAGTACCGTTGTTCAGTACAAAGTAGATGATTGCTCCTTGACCTGGATCAAGACCTATTGGTCCTGCTCCTGGGTTTGCACAGAAGTAACCGTCTTCAACTGGATTGGCACCTGCTTGTAATTCTAATGCTATCTTACTTGAAGTACAAAAGGCTTCGGCTAAGGTATCATTATTCAGAAATCCATCAAGACCAGACCAACCAGTGAAGTTCATTGGTTGCTGAATTATCTCAGATGTTACTGTAGTGTCTGGATACCATTGTTTGAATGGAATATCCACACCTCGGACAGCGATTCTGTCTACTGATAACACTTTGTCTCCAGTGTTACGTACCGAGAAAGCTCCCCATGCTAATCCTTTAGAATCTGTACCATGTACCCACATCTTGATTCCGCTTACTGTAATAGATTCTTGCTGTGCGCCTCCCTGGAACAGAGTTGTACCATAAAGTACGACACCAGAAGCTAAAACTATCGAAGCAACCATGATGATGATAGTTACTAGTACACCACTAAGGGCTCTATGCTTTCTGTTATAGACTGCTTTCATTGCTAGATGTTTGCGCCCAGATACATATCTAGACTAGTATGTCTTTGGGGAAAATTACAGCTGGTCTTGTGCAACAGCTATGTAGGCACGAATGAATTTTGAAACTGTGCGTGCAATCTCTTCATAGGCGAAAGAGGCTGTAAACAATTTTGACATGTTGTCTTTGATACCAATTCCAATGACGTTTACTCCCACACTTTTAGCATAGCTTATTGCTTCTTTGAAATATTCATCGGCATCATTATATCCTAAGGTTTGACCATCAGAAACCAAAAAGATGTATTTTTTCTCATTTTGGTCTAGTTGAAGAGTTCGTGCTGTAAGAATTATGGCATCGGGAATAAATGACAATCCTTTACTTTCTATTCCGCCAAAACGAGATTTAGTTATTTGACTGTAACTTTCTCCTGAATCTTTTACAACGTAAAAGTTGTTGTTAAATGCTGTTAATGACCAATTTCCAGAGTTGCTGTTGATCTCTTCTGCAGCTTCAGACAAACATAATGTGAACTTTTTCAAATCTTGAAAATTGCCTTGCATACTCGCACTAGCGTCTAAGATAATTGCCCAGCTTTCTGAAATTCTTCTTGATTCATCTTGTTCAAAAATTTTAATATCTGGATTTTGACCGGCAATAGCTTGGATTGCCTTTTGCATTTCTAAAATACCTATTTCCTCATCTTTTGGAGAGTCTATTATGTTGCTAACCATTTTCAATCTGCTCCTGATCTTCCTTACCATGTCGCCAGTTTCAGCGTTTAGACGTAAGAATTCTGAAAAGTTTTCTTGTGCAAATTCAATTTCATCAAAACGAAGGTCTTTTGACAGTTGCTTATATTTTTTTAACGCCCTTCTTCGTTTTGTAATCTCTTTTACCCATGTTTCACCTAGTAAAACACATGTTTTCTTAAAATCATCACGTGGTTCAAATTTTATTGGTTGGAAAATCTCAGAGCTTGTGTACTCATTTATTCTATCACGATAAGGAAGAACAAGTGGATTCAATAAATGACGGTTTTCATAAACAATTTCCGCACATTCTAACAGATTATCTGAATCGTTAATATCTTCAAGAATCTTTTTTTTGATTTGGGTTAAAACATCTACCTCATCTGCATTAAATGCATCTGAAAATCTTTTTTTTGCAGAATCATCTTGTCCTGAAAATAATTTTTTAAAATATGCATAATATTTTGAATCTAATTCTTCAATTATTTGAGCTGATGCAGGAAAATTATCTTTTAGATAACATTCTACTCTAAAATCTTCAATAAAATCAATTACATTTGTAGCATGTTCTTGAGTTTTTGTTTGACTCCACCCCTTGTATATGTCAAAATTTGAAATTGCTACATGGGCTCCTAAATGATAAACTGATGCTAAATATAATGACCATAACCCTTCTTTTTGCTGTTCATAATCATTAAAAGCAAATCCATGAAGAAAGAATCTTTCATTGATTAATCTCGGAATTGTAAGAATAGCTACAATCCTTTCTCTAGTTACAAAATATGGGAAATCTTTCTTGTTTGATAAAACAATATCTACATCTTGTTCATCTTTTTGTGCAACATCATAGAATATGTGACGTGTAATATCATTGAATGAGTCTTTCAATTTTCATTTTCCAGATTAAAAAATTTCCTTATGACCTTTCTTACTTCATCTTGTACTTCTGGATCATCACTAGTCAATGCTATTAGAGTTTCATCCGCAGCTTTCTCAATTGAGGAGCCATCAGCAATTAACATTCCCCAGTTAACAAGATCCCCAATTGATGGCGCATATGGTAAATCACCACTTTTGTAATCTTCTCTAAGCTTTGCAGATATCTCTACAATTTTAGTTGCAACATCATGATCAATTTTTGCTCTTTCGCAAACCAGACCAATTTCTTTTTCATCAATATGTTTTCCAACACTCATGTAATCAAAGTTTAGCCAAACACTCATTCTTCGTCTCATTGCTGCGTTGAGTGGTTTTGTTCCAGCAAATTCTGAAGAAACTGGGTTCATACTAATTATCATGTATGCATGTGGATGTCTTGGAATCAGCTCACTATCCTTTTCTGTAAGAACAAGGTGACCTCTTGCGTCAAGAATTGGGTTTAATCTTGTTGCAATGTCTTGTTTCATCATGTTTGCTTCGTCAAGATAAAGGATTCCTCCTTTTTTTGCCCAGTTAACGATTAATCCATCAATCCAGTTTTCTTTTCCTAAACCAATGTATCTTCCAAACAAATCAAAAACTGATGTTTGTAAACCACAGTTAATTTCCCATAATGGTAATTGTGCTAATTCGGCTACCATGTAAACGATGTGGGTTTTTCCGGTTCCACTGGGTCCAATTAATGCACATTGTTTAAAATAAGAAAATGCTCTTGCAATTCTTTCAACATAATTTTCACCATTATCTAAATAAAGAGGAGTATTTTTTGGAATTAGCTCATCCATTTCTTCAGGAAAATAAAATTCATCAGAATTGAGGTATTTTTTGATATCATATTCTTTGCTTAATCTACTTTCTTTGTTTTTGAGTTTTGACATTTTAATATTCAGGTTGAAATTATCATCTTGCACCCTTGATCTATCAAAATTTCGATTAACTGTTCTTCCTTCCAACAATATAGGAATGAATATGCGTGTTTATGGTTAGAAAGATGTAACAAATAACTACATACTGAGTCTTATAGGTAAATTACAAGCCGAATATTACTGTGAACACGCACGTAGCAGTAACCTCGTTAGCTATTAGCAAAAATAGTAATAAATTAGATTTTCAAAAATACAACCTAGAGGTCTCAATTGAAGAAATTGAGAACAGGTTAACCCGTAATAAACTCAAATTTGGATTAACCCTTCTTTCTAATCCAAAAAATATTAGAATATCTGTTGAAGGAATGACCGAAATTTCAGGAACTGAGGAAGAATGCATTCATGCATTGGAAAAAGATGAAAATGGTATACCTCGCGTGCTTCACTTGATATACCAAGATATCTTTCCAACCCTCTTTATGACCACAAAAGTTGTCGATGCTCCGTGCCCTGCCTTTAGACTGTCACAAATTTCTGCACCTATAGAAACACCTGAAACCAAAATTTCTTCAGAAGAACAAGTGACTGAGAAAGAGAGTAAATCTTCGTTTGGTCAAATGAACCCAGAACAGAAAGTAGGTGAAGCTACACCTGAAACAGAAGCTACACCTGAAACAGAAGCTACACCTGAAACAGAAGCTACACCTGAAACAGAAGCTACACCTGAACAACCAGCAGCACCTGAAAAACCAGCAGCACCTGAAAAACCAGCAGCACCTGAACAACCAGCAGCACCTGAAAAACCAGCAGCACCTGAACAACCAGCTACTGGTGAGAAAAAACCAGAAGAAATGACAGTAGATGAGCTAAATCAGTTGTATACAAAACTAGGCTCAGAATATCAAACAAATCCCTCAGGTGATCTAGGCGTAAAGCTTCAGAACATAACTGATTTAATACAAAAACGCAAACAGAAACAAATGGTTTCTACTTAGATGTAAGTAACTTGAACAAACACACTTATCGATAATAGCATTTTTTGACCAAAATTAGCATGCATAGGTCAAGGATTGGTACCAAGCGAGCGCTAAGCGAACTTCCTAGTGCTGCAATATTATTGTTCGCGGTAGCTGTTATGGGAATAGGTTTACTTGCTTGGTCAAACCAAACACTGAGTTTATCTGCATTGGAATTAACTAATTCTTATGACAATAAAATAAATCGACTTTCTGAAGAAATTTTAATTGAACAAGTTTGGTTTGGAACCGGTTCTTCAAACAAATTTGTTAATGTCACCCTATCAAACATTAGTAATATAGGTATTACTTTAACAGAAATAGAACTTGTAAACTCTACAAAGACTCATACAATTACAACTACTCAAAGTTTACTCCCAGGTGATACTTATTCTATAGAAGAAGTATATGTTTGGACTTCTGGTACTCCCGTCGATGTTACTGTTATTACAGCACGTGAAAACCATTTCAAAACACAGGCGGCGCCATAATGAAAAGAAGAGGCTTAAGCACAATTGTCGGCGCCGTATTTTTTGTTCTAGTGATGGGAACTACTATTGGTTATGTTACACATAGCATGGATGTGATTGATAATCTAGCATATCAGGTTGATGCAAAACAAGATACAAATCTAAATCGTCAAAATGAAGAATTTAAAATTACAGGTGTTAGAGTTGACGGTAATGAATTTAATCTCACTGTGACAAATACTGGCACTATTCCAATTAACATTACTAACATGTGGGCTAAAAATATGACAGATCCTCTTTGGAACCAGACAAAATATCAATTAAACCAATTAGTTTCACCAGGTCAATCAGTTGCAAATATTGGACAAGGAACTGGTCTTGTTGCAATGGATTCAGAATCATATTCATTAAGATTGGTAACAGACAGAGGTAATGCAATTAGTACCCAACTATTATCTGCGACAAATCAACCACTTCAAATGACTTTATTTACATCTCCGTCTAGCCCTAATTCAAAACAAAATGTCACTTTACTTTACAGTGTAAAAAATAATCTTACTGCAGGAAAAATAATACAATCAATTACTCCACAAATGGATCCTCCAACTACCACTGGTGCTGCAACGGCAGTATTGAAGAGCGGTCCAACACCCGCCAGTGTGGATAGTTTAGCTCCTGGAGAAATGACTTTCTTTGAATGGACATATTATGTTGAGGGTAACAAAAATAATCAAGTAACTTACAACGCAACAATAGCCAACGCAGTACCTGGAAATTTTGTAACAGATACTGTACAAATTTCAATACCCCCTGTTGCCCAATCATCTATCAATGAAGTACTAGGTGGGTTAGTGGGAATTCTGCAAATGGATTTCGATTCTTTTGAATTTTGTGAATTTGGTGTAAAAGATTGTACAAGTACTTCTAATGATTGGATACGAGCATGGAATGGAACAACAAGTACACAATACATTTGGCGTATCGATATGACCAATAACGGAGATGCAGATATTTTCATAGAAGAGCACACAGCCATGCTCGTATTGCGTGCACAAAGTGGTGGAGGTGGTGGTATAGCTAAAGCGATGTTTATTTTGAATAACAGCACCGCAACGCAAGAAGACGGTCATTTATATCCAGATCACGGTACAACTTTATTTGTTAACGTCACACAAACCATCTACCTTGGTGAAGATGTCGTAAATCCTCCTACTCATTCACATGAGTCTACACATCCCGATGTAGCAATATACGCTGCAAACTTGCTTWKYKTCGGACATGAAGATGACGTGATTACCATCCTTCCAGCTCCGTGGAGTGGACAACTCCGCGCTGTTCTTTGGCCCGGTGACGACGTGATCCAGCTGATGGGTTCGTCAGGGCTGATCTGCGCGAATGAGAGTACGCCAACGGAAAGAACGAGTTGGGGTGCGCTCAAGTCGCTCTTCGCATTGGCCGAGAATTACCCGGAGCTGAAAGCCAACCAGGGCTTCATCGACCTGCAGGACGACCTGGCCGAGGTCGAGGACAAGATCCAGGCCGCACGGCGCTACTACAACGGCAGCGTGCGCGACCTGAACGTCAAGGTCGAGCAGTTCCCGAGCAACCTGATCGCGCGCGCCTTCGCTTTCATCCAGGCGGAGTTCTTCGAGCTCGACGAGGCCGAAGGCGCGGCCCGCCAGCCGGTCAAAGTCGAGTTCTAGGCGGGGGCCGGGCGGTGCCATCGACCGTGACCTGCCTGCGCCGGTTCTTTCTCATTCTTTTCGCCTGCCTGCTTCTCAGCACGGCCGCCGCCGCGAAAAACCACGAGCGCATCACCGAATTCCGCAGTGACTTGATCGTCCAGCCCGACGGCGTGCTCACCGTGACCGAGACGATCAAGGTGGTCGCCACGGGCAGGCAGATCAAGCGCGGCATCATCCGCGACTTCCCGACCACTTACGAGGGCCGCTACGGGCAGACGATCAGGGTCGGCTTCGACGTGATCGAGGTGCGGCGCGACGGCAAGAAAGCCCGCGGCGAGAAAGTCGACGACGCCGAGGAAGAGGCCTTCGCCGCCAATATCCGCGAGCAATACGAGACGCAAGGGCATCCCTATTACGCCAGCGCACGCCTGTGGGATGACGGCATCATCGACCCGGCGCAGACGCGCATGGTGCTGGGCCTATCCCTGGCGGCGTCCCTGAACGCGCCCATCGGCGAATCGCGCTTTGGCGTATTCCGGATGTAGGGGCCGTGGCCGAAGAGACCATTCTTGTCGATACCGATGCGCGCGGCGTCGCGACCGTGACGCTGAACCGCCCGAAGGTTCACAACGCCTTCGACGAAACACTTGTCGCCAGTCTGACCGACGCCTTCGCCGGCGTTGCGGCCAACGATTCGATTCGCGTCATGCTGTTGCGCGGGCGCGGCGAAACCTTTTGCGCCGGCGCCGACCTGCATTGGATGCGCAGCAGCGCCGATTTCTCCAGGGAGGAGAACGAGCGGGACGCGGGCCGGCTCGCGGCCATGCTGCGCGCGCTCGCCGATTTGCC
>LKGT01004247.1_pt2 | contig 10319 bp, 9 predicted proteins | sample 503861 | NCBI WGS metagenome assembly LKGT01 (sample SAMN04113194, study PRJNA297058) | marine sediment metagenome | biome: marine benthic biome; feature: marine benthic feature; material: marine sediment; isolation source: sediment sample collected at the water-sediment interface from the South... ...
CKYCGRCTWCNGMKACGNGANNGGRSMCSNGGNGATGACGGTGACGGCTTTCCAGCGCCAYTTCCGCCCCGGGCGCGTCGACGGCCGCRTSGACGGCGACACCGCCGGCCGGCTCMGGGGCCTGCTGGCSCTGTGCCGGTGACGCGCCCCTTGACGACRGYCCGCGACGGATTACCCTTATARGKGCCAGACGGCCGGATGGCCGCCTTCCRCGCCCCGTGCGGGYGCGGGGGGAGGAAAGTCCGGGCTCCACGGAAACACGGTGCCGGGTAACRCCCGGCGGGGGCGACCCCAGGGAAAGTGCCACAGAAAGCAAACCGCCGGCTCCGGCCTCGGCCCGCCGGCAAGGGTGAAAGGGTGCGGTAAGAGCGCACCGCGCCCCCGGCAACGGGGGYGGCAGGGYAAACCCCACCGGGAGCAAGACCAAGTAGGGACGGCGCGCCGGGGCCTTGTCCGTCAAGGACCARGGAACCGGCAGGCGGGTTTTCGCGCCGCCGTCCGGGTMGGTCGCRCGAGGCGTCCGGTAACGGGCGTCCCAGATGAATGGCCATCGTCCGCCTCGGCGGATACAGAACCCGGCTTACAGGCCGTCTGGCGCCTTCCTTWCCRCCGTCGTGKWKTGCCGAATGCCGGATTCCCGAGGCGTGAAAGGACCGAAACGTCGGGGATCGCCGAAGACGGGCTCATACCAAGGGGCGCTGAGCGCTTACAAAATTCTCGGCGTACCTCCGCGCACCTCGGCGCCCTCGGCGTTGAAAATAATTCAAACGCAGAGGACGCAGAGGAACGCAAAGGGACTACGCGCGATCACGGGTATTTCCGAAATCAGCGCCGGCGTGGATACCCGTCCGACAAGGCTCGGAATTCCCGAATTTGCGTATGGGTGAATACCGGCGCCAGGGTCTTCGCCGGTGCCCGCGTCCGTTCCACCCCTGGGTGGCGCAAGGGGGCCACGTGGTATTTGGCCGGGAGACCCAAATTGCCAACAAAAGAACATACGAAGAACATAAAATTGCCAGAATTTCCTTTCTTAATAGGCCGTCACAATCCTTGGGGAATTTTTAACTATTTCTCCGCAACATGTAGTGTGGGCCCCGAAGGTTTTGGCAACACTTTGTGAGCCCAAGTAAAACCACAGTATCCCATTGACGCCCATGATTTCCCATGGTATCCCAATATGGCCCAGAATGTGTCTAAAGGGGAGGCACCGCGTGGGGCGGGACTCCGGCGAATGCCGGGGCGGGGAACGGTTTCTCGGGGGTCGGCATGGCGCTGCTGGTCGGCAGGTACGTCAACAGGATCGACAAGAAGGGGCGGATTTCCGTTCCCAAACCCTTTCGCGATACCTTCCGGGAGCACGACTTCGCCGGGCTGTACGCGTATCCCCTGTTCAAATTTCCGGCCATCGAGGCGTGCGACGAGGACTTCATGGTCCGCATCAGCGCGAGCCTCGAGGACCTGGACATGTTCTCCGACGACCACGACGACCTGGCCGCCATCATCCTGGAGAACGCCCATCCCCTGCCGTTCGATCCCGAGGGCCGCATCGTGCTGCCCAAGGTGCTGATCGAGCACGCGGGCCTGGCCGGCGAGGCCCTGTTCGTGGGCCGCGGCGCGCGCCTGCAGATCTGGGAGCCCAAGGCCTACGACGCCAACCACAACCAGGCATTGGAGCGTGCCCGGTCGCGCCGCGCCACCCTGCGCCTGCGCCGAAACCGGGACGAGGAGGCTTAGCCGTGTCGGCGCCCGCCCACACGCCGGTGATGCTGCGCCAGGTGCTGGAGGTTTTGGCCCCCCGCGACGGCGCCATCTACGTGGACGCCACCTTCGGCGCCGGGGGATATTCGGAAGCCGTCCTCAAGGCCGCCCGGTGCACGGTCTGGGGTATCGACCGCGACCCCGATGCGGTGCGGAGCGGCACCCATATGGAGCGCCGGTATCCGGGCCGCTTCACGGTCATCCACGGGCGCTACGGCGACATGACGGGGCTGCTTGGTGGTGTCGGCGTCGACCGGGTGGACGGCGTTGCCCTGGATCTGGGCCTGTCGTCGATGCAACTGGACGCTCCGGCGCGCGGCTTTTCCTTCCAGGCCGACGGCCCCCTCGACATGCGCATGGACAAAGTGGGAAGGACCGCGGCCGACGTGGTCAACCACTCGGGCGAAAAGGAACTCGCCGACATTATCTATCGGTACGGCGGGGAACGGGCATCCCGGCGCGTCGCCCGGGCCATCGTCGAGGCCCGCGCCGAGGCGCCCATCACCCGGACCCGCCAGTTGGCCGACCTGGTGCGCCGCGTCGTCACCCGGTCCCGGGACGGCATCGATCCCGCCACCCGCACCTTCCAGGCCCTGCGCATTTACGTCAACGACGAACTCGGCGAGCTCGACCGGGGCCTGTCGGCGGCGGAAACCCTGCTCGGCCCCGGGGGCCGTYTGGCCGTGGTCTCCTTCCATTCCCTGGAGGACAGGACGGTCAAGGATTTCCTGAGGATSCGCRGCGGCRCCGCGCCCCGGCCTTCGCGCCACGTCCCCGGCCCCGCGGAGGCGCCGCCGCCGCCCAGTTTYCKCCTCCTCGGCCGCGGGGTSGCCAAGCCCTCGGCGGMMGAGATCGCCGCCAATCCGCGCKCCCGCTCGGCGCGCCTCAGGGCCGCCGAACGTACCGCCGRGCCGCCGTGGACCGGCGCCATGAGGGGAGGCCCGGCATGATGCGRCGGACCACGGTGCTKTTCGTCTTCCTGGCCGCGGCGYTGAGCCTGGCCCTGTTCTCGCTCAAGTACCRGGTGCAGGACCTGGAGGACGAGTTCGTCGGCCTCAACCGCTCCATCYTGGCCGAGCGGCGGGCCAYSCGCGTGCTCGAGGCGGARTGGAGCTATCTCAACRATCCCGYGCGCCTGGGCSCCTTGGCCGCGCGGCACCTGGGGCTGCGCCCCGTGGAATCGGAGCAGWTGGGCACSCTCGSCACGCTGTCGGTGCTCYCGTCCGSCCGCGAASGCGCCCCGAGGACCAACGTGGCGGACCGRAACACSCYGCSKCTTCYCAYACCATYRRTCGGCGGAAGGGYRRKCCGGTGACNCRGGNGCGAGATGTCCCGTYCCRTCCACGCGGAAGCCTGGCAACGGCASCGGGTCCGCCTGGAGGGCACCCGCAAGCAGGCCCTGGAAACGGGGCGCAACCGCCTGCTGGTCACCAGYGTCGTCTTCGCGCTGGCCTTYCTTGCCATCGCCGGGCGCCTGGTCGACCTGACCKTGCTGGGGAGGGGCGCCGAGTCCCRCCTGGCGGCCGTGGCCMCGGCCCGCGYCGCGACCAGCGGGCGCGCCGACATCACCGACCGCAACGGCGTCATCCTGGCGACCAGCCTGCCCACCGTTTCGCTYTACGCCGACCCCACCGAGGTGCTSGACGCGGAAGAGGCCGCCGACAAGCTGGTGSGKGTCCTGCCCGGCCTCGACCGGTCCGMGGTGCTGGCCAAGCTGACGTCCCGGGGGCGCTTCGTCTGGCTGCGCCGCAYCCTGACCCCGACGCAGCARTACGCGGTCAACCGCCTCGGCATCCCCGGCCTCGCCTTCCAGCGCGGCGAGCACCGGGTCTAYCCCCACGGGCGGACGGCGGCGCATCTGCTKGGGTTCACCGACGTGGACGGCCGCGGCATCGCCGGCCTGGAACGGCGTTTCGACGAAACCCTGCGCCGCGGCGGRCCCTTGCGGCTGTCGGTCGACCTTCGCCTGCAGGCGATGCTGCGCCAGGARCTCTCCGCCGCCTTYRTCGGGTCCARGGCGTTGGGCGCCGCCGGRCTGGTGCTCGACGTGARGAMCGGCGARATCCTGGCCCTYGCCTCCCTGCCCGACTTCGACCCCAACCGGCCCGCCACCGCCGGCGGCGRGGCCGGTTTCAACCGGGTGACCAAGGSCGTCTACGAGATGGGCTCCACCTTCAAGCTGTTCACCACGGCCATGGCCCTGGACAGCGGCRCGGTGACCCTGCGCGACGGGTATGACGCCAGCCGGCCSATCCGCGTCGCCCGCTTCRYCATCACCGACTTCCACGGCCGCAACCGGTGGCTGTCGGTGCCGGAAATCCTGGTCTATTCGTCCAATATCGGGGCCGCCAAGATGGCCCTGGACGTGGGCRCCCGGGTCCAGCGGTCCTATCTCGGCARCTTCGGGCTGCTCAGCCGTTCGCCCATCGARCTGCCCGAGGTGGCGCYGCCGCTGATTCCGGCGCGGTGGCGCGACATCAACACCATGACCATCGGATACGGCCACGGCATCGCCGTGACCCYGYTGCAGATGGCGGGGGCCGTGGCCACCGTGGTCAACGGCGGCATCGCGCGTCCGACSACCCTGCTSCGCCGGCCCGACGGCGTCCAGCCGGRAGGCAGGCGGGTGTTGTCCGTGGCCACGTCGCGGCAGATGCGCGCGCTGAYGCGCCTGGTCGTGCTCCGCGGCACCGGCAGGRGGGCGCAGGCGCCGGGCTACAGGRTCGGCGGCAAGACGGGAACCGCCGACAAACTGGAGGGCGGCAGATACCGCAGCGACGCCTCGATTTCGTCCTTCGTCGGCGCCTTCCCCATGAATGCGCCCCGCTATGTGGTGCTGATCCTGCTCGACGAGCCCAAGGGCACCGACGGCAAGGCCGCCACCGGGGGCCGGGTCGCCGCGCCGGTGGTSGCCCGGATGGTGCGGCGCATGGCGCCCCTTRTGGGCYTCGCYCCGGTSYCCGGGGRAGAGACGCCGAWAGGCGCRCACCCGCTGCTCGCTKCCCTCAACSSCCCGCCGGCGAAGGTCCGGGAGCAACSCCTTGCGGCTCATTGATCTTGTCGAAGGAGACGATTCCCAGGTGGCRCAAAGAGCGATAAGCAAGGATACGGACATCGTCGGTCTGACATGTGACTCGCGCCTGGTCGAGCCCGGATTCCTCTTTGCCGCGCTGGCCGGCGCCCGCGCCGACGGCCGGGCCTTCATCCCCGAGGCGATGSSGCGCGGCGCGGCGGCCGTGCTGGCGCCGCCCGGYACCCGCATCGAAAMCCGGGAGCCYCCGGTTCCCCTGCTCGTCGACGACAATCCGCGCCGCCGTTTCGCCCTCATGGCGGCGCGATTCTTCGCTTCCCAGCCGCSCACGGTGGCCGCGGTAACCGGGACCAACGGCAAGACCTCGGTGGTGTCCTTCCTGCGCCAGGTGTGGACGCGGCTGGGCCGYCAGGCCGCCGGCCTGGGCACCCTCGGCATMKCCGCACCCGGGTTGGAGGTCGCCGGCAGCCTGACCACCCCCGACCCGGTGGAGYTGCACCGCATTCTCGCCGACCTGGCCGGGCGGGGCGTCGAGTGCCTGGCCATGGAAGCCTCCAGCCACGGCCTCGCCCAGYACCGCCTGGACGGGGTGCGCGTGRCGGCCGGCGCGTTCACCAATTTGTCCCGGGACCACCTGGATTACCACGGCTCCATGGAATCGTACCTGGAGGCGAAGACGCGGCTGTTCTCCGACATCATGGGCGCCGGCGGCGTGGCGGTGGTGAACGCGGACGSGCCRTACGGCGAGGCCGTGCGGGCCGYCTGCGCGGCCAGGGGACACCGCATCATCACCTACGGCGCCCGGGGCGMAGACATCCGCCTGGAGGACRCCGCGCCGCTGCCCGAAGGACAGCGSTTGCGGCTGACCGTCATGGGCCGGGCSCATACGGTCACCCTGCCCCTGGTCGGCGCCTTCCAGGCCGAAAACGCGCTCTGCGCCCTCGGCCTGGCGCTCGCCTGCGGCGAGGACGCARAGCGCGCCGTGGCCGCCCTGGAGRGCCTGGACGGGGYGCCGGGACGGGTCCARAGGATCGCYGGCCACCCCGGCGGCGCCGCCGTTTTCGTCGACTACGCCCACACGCCGGACGCCCTCGCCARCGTGCTCGRGGCCYTGCGTCCCCACGCCCGGGGACGCCTCTTCGTGGTGTTCGGGTGCGGCGGCGACCGCGACCCCGGCAAGCGGCCGCAGATGGGGCGCACGGCATGCGCCCTCGCCGACGTGGTCATCGTCACCGACGACAACCCGCGCCGCGAGGATGCGGCGCGCATCCGCCGCCAGATCCTGGCCGCCTGCGAGGGGGCGCGCGACATCGCGGACCGGCGCCAGGCCATCGCCGCCGCGGTCGCCGAGTTGCGGYCCGGCGACCTGTTGGTGGTCGCCGGCAAGGGACACGAGCAGGGCCAGATCGTSGGCGACGAGGTGCGGCCYTTCGACGACGCCGAAGTYCTSMGCGCCGCCATCGGGGAGCTGGGACGATGAYGGKCGGAGACAAAGACCGGGACATCCTGTGGACGTCGGCGAAAGCGGCGGARGCGACCGGMGGSCGCGGCGGCGCCACMTGGGAAGCCACCGGCGTCTCCATCGACACCCGTACCCTGMGGCCCGGCGACCTGTTCGTCGCCATCAAGGGACCCCGGTTCGACGGGCACGACTTTCTCGCCGAGGCGCGGGGCGCCGCCGCCGCCRTCGTCGAACGGGCGCCGCCGAAWGGGGCCGCGGACATGCCSCTGCTKGTCGTCGACGACACCCTGGCGGCGCTCGAKGACCTGGGGGCGGCGGCCCGCGCGCGCACCGACGGGCGCATCWTCGCGGTGACCGGGAGCGTCGGCAAGACAGGGGTCAAGGAGGCGCTGAAAACGGTGCTCGGCCGCCAGGGGCCGACGAGCGCCAGCAAGGGAAGCCTCAACAACAAATGGGGCCTGCCGCTGAGCCTCGCCCGCATGCCGYCGGACACCGCCTTCGGCGTTTTCGAGATGGGTATGAACMATCCCSGAGAGATCGAACCCMTGTCCCGGCTGGTGCGTCCCCATGTGGCCGTGATCACCAMCGTGGAGGCCGTGCACAGCGCCTTTTTCGACACCGTCGAGCAGATCGCCGACGCCAAGGCSGAGGTGTTCGCCGGCATGGAGCCCGGCGGCGTCGCCGTGCTCAACCGCGACAATYCCCATTTCSMCCGCCTTGCCGCCGCCGCCAGGGCGCRRGGCGTRRASACCATCCTCRGCTTCGGCGGGCATGTGGACGCSAGCGTGCGTCTGGTCGAGTCCTCCCCGGATGGCGAMGGTTCGCGCATCCTGGCCAMTGTATCCGGSGASGACGTGGCCTGCCGCRTCGGCATTGCCGGCCGCCACTGGGTGATGAACGGCCTCGCGGTCCTGGCGGCGGTCGCCGCSGCCGGCGGAGACGTTTTSCGGGCCGCCGCCGACCTCGATCGSCTKACGGCGCTCACCGGGCGCGGTCAACGCCATGGCGTGCGCATYGCCGGCGGACGGTTCGAWCTCATCGACGAAAGCTACAACGCCAGCCCCGTTTCCATGGRCGCCGCCATCGMSRTGCTCGGCCAGGCSCGCCCGGGCCCCGGCGGGCGGCGCATCGCCGTGCTCGGCGACATGCTCGAGTTGGGCGCCGCCTCGCCGGAGGMGCATGCGGCCCTGGCCGGTCCCCTGGAGGAGCACGGCATCGATGTGGTGTTCACGGCGGGGACGGACATGGCGCACCTGTGGGACGCCCTGCCCCGCCCCATGCGCGGCGGCCACGCCGCCGATTSCCRGATGCTGGCCCCCATGGTGACGGCGGCGGTGCAGCCCGGTGACGTGATCGTCGTCAAGGGATCGGCGGGCACCCGCRCGGGCCTGMTCGTGCGGTCGCTGCTGAAGCTGGARTCCGGCGACGACGCGGCGGCGCCGAAACGCGCCGCCAACGACGAATAGGGACGGAACSCGCCCATGCTGTTCCATTTCCTCTATCCGCTCTCCGATCAGTTCGCGGTGCTSAACGTTTTCCGGTACCTCACCTTCCGCACCGGCGGCGCCGTGATCACGGCSCTCGTGCTCAGCTTCGTTTTCGGACCGGTGCTCATCCGGACATTGCGCACCCGCCAGAACGGCGGCCAGCCGATCCGCGCCGAYGGCCCGGWGRGYCACYTSRCCAAGCAGGGCACGCCGACGATGGGCGGYTTCCTGATCCTGTTCGCGCTGACGGTGGCCACGGTGCTGTGGGCGGAYCTCACCAACGGCTACGTGTGGGTGGCCCTGGSGGTGACCATCACGTACGGCACCATCGGCTTTCTCGATGACTACCTGAARGTGMTGCACCGCAACAGCGYCGGCCTGTCGTCCAAGCTGAAACTGGGGTTGCAGRCGGYCATCGCCRTCGCCGCGRGCCTGTGGATCATGCGSCTGCTGCCSGRGYCCCTGAGCACCACCCTGGCCGTGCCCTTYTTCAAGAGCCTGCTGRTCGACCTCGGRTGGATGTTCSYGGCCTTKGCGGTGGTGGTCATGGTGGGGGCGTCCAACGCCGTCAACCTCACCGACGGCCTGGACGGGCTGGCCATCGTTCCGGTGATGATCGCCGCCRGCGTKTTCGCCWTRATCKCCTATCTGGTGGGCAACGCCGTTTTCTCCGGGTAYCTGCAGMTCCACTACGTGCCCGGCAGYGGCGAGCTGGCCGTGTTCCTGGGCGCCCTGGTCGGCGGSGGTCTGGGATTCCTGTGGTTCAACGCGCCGCCGGCCAAGGTGTTCATGGGAGACACSGGCTCGCTCGCCCTGGGCGGGGCCCTGGGCGCCATCAGCGTGATCAYCAAGCACGAGCTGGTGCTGGCCATCGTCGGCGGGCTGTTCGTGTTGGAGACCGTTTCGGTGATCGTCCAGGTGRTCTCGTTCAARCTCACCGGCAAGCGGGTTTTCCGCATGGCGCCGCTRCACCATCACTTCGAGCAAAAGGGCTGGGCCGARTCGACCATCGTCATCCGGTTCTGGATCATCGCCACCATCCTGGCCCTGGCCGGCCTCGCCACCCTGAAGCTGCGGTGAGGGACGGCCCRTGATCCCCATGTTCCCCTTCGCCGGTMTTCCCGTTGCCGTCTTCGGRCTCGGCCKCTCGGGGCTGTCGGCGGCGAAGGCGCTGGTSGAGGSCGAGGCCGATGTGTGGGCCTGGGACGACAGCGAGGACGCCCGCGCCGAGGCCCGCAAGGCCGACATTCCCCTGGTCGACCTTTACCGCTGCAACTGGCGTGAGCTGACCACCCTGGTCCTCAGCCCCGGCATTCCCCAKGGCCGGCCCGASGAGCATCCGGTGGTCAACATGGCCCGCGCCGCCGGCCTSGAGGTCRTCGGCGACACCGAGTTGCTGGTCCGCTCCCAGCGCGAMGCGGCTTTCATCGGGATCACCGGCACCAACGGCAAGTCCACCACCACGGCCCTCATCGGGCACATCCTGCAGGTCTCGGGCCGCGMTGCGGAAGTGGGCGGCAACCTGGGCGTTCCGGYGCTSGACCTCGATCCCCTGGGSGAGGAGGGGGYCTATGTGCTGGAGATGTCGTCCTTCCAGCTCGARCTSACCRTGTYGGTCACCTTCGACGTGGCGGTGCTGCTCAATATCAGCCCCGATCACCTGGACCGCCACGGCACCATGGACGACTACGTTGCCGCCAAAAGRYTGATTTTCCACCGCCAGACGACGCCGCGCACGGCGGTGGTSGGCGTCGACGACGATCGCTCCCGGGCCGTCTACGAGGATCTCAAGGCGCAGGGCGACCAGGTGGTGGTTCCCRTTTCCGGYACCCRGCTCATCGCCGGCGGCGTCTACGCCATYGACGGGATGCTCCACGACGACACCGAGGGCCAGGCGGTGCCGGYGCTCGACCTGAAGGGGGTGCCGACCCTGCCCGGCGCGCACAATTGGCAGAACGCCGCCGCGGCCTACGCCGCCGCCAAGGCCGCCGGCAYCCAGCCCCATGTGATCATGGCCTGCATCCAGAGCTACCCGGGACTGGTCCACCGCCAGGAGCAGGTAGCGGTTGTCGACGGCATTACCTACATCAATGACAGTAAGGCCACCAACGCGGATGCCGCGGCCAAGGCSYTCGCCTGCTACGACACCATCTACTGGATYGCCGGCGGCCGGTCCAAAGMGGGCGGGCTGGAGGCGCTRGAGCCCCATCTCGRCCGGCTGCGCCACGCTTTCCTCATTGGCGAGGCGGCRGAGGCCTTCGCCAAGGCCCTCGACGGCAGGGTGGCGGYCACCCTGTCGGGGACCCTGGCCGCCGCCGTCGAGCAGGCCCGGGCGCGGGCRCTGGASGAYGGGGCGGWCGGCGCGGTGGTGTTGTTGTCGCCGGCGTGCGCGTCGTTCGACCAGTTCAAGGACTTCGAGGCGCGCGGCGAGGTCTTCCGCGATCTGGTGGAAGCGCTGCCCGGGAAGCACGAGGACCCGTACGAGGACGACTCCGGCGCATCCGGGGATCGTCGGCGGAGGGGGGCTGAGGAGCGAACGCGATGAGCACCTTCGCCCGTACCGATACCAGTCTCCTTGGCC
>LKGT01005229.1_pt2 | contig 10318 bp, 12 predicted proteins | sample 503861 | NCBI WGS metagenome assembly LKGT01 (sample SAMN04113194, study PRJNA297058) | marine sediment metagenome | biome: marine benthic biome; feature: marine benthic feature; material: marine sediment; isolation source: sediment sample collected at the water-sediment interface from the South......
CRGCCAGCCGAACAAGGCCGCCTCGGGCTTCATGTCGTCGATCTTCCGCGAGCCCCTGCAGGGGCGCGAGGCGATCTGCCCGGTCGGCCCCGACTACCCCCACTGGTACCTGTCGCCGCGGCGCTGCATCGAGAACCTGATCCACGCGGCCGAGGTGCCGGCCGAAGCGCTGGGCCAGAACCGCTGCTTCGCGCTGCCCGGCCGCACCCACCTGATCGGCGACATGGTCGAGGCCATGCGCCGGGTCGCCGGCGACGCCCCGGTCAGCCTGATCCGCTGGGAGCCCGACCGGTCGATCCAGAACATCGTACTGGGCTGGAAGGCCCGTTTCAACCCGGCCAAGGCGCTGGCGCTGGGCTTCGTCCGCGACGACAGCTTCGAGGACAACATCCGGTTTTTCCTCGAGGACGATATCCAGAGGTAGCAGCCTTCGCTCACCAGGGCAGCAGCTCGCCCTCCGCGTGGCGGAACTCGCAGCCGGACTCCGGCGTCGCCTCGTCGATCCGGGCGATCAGGCCCCGCGCCGCGTCCGCGGGCGCGGTGGGGCCGCGGTGGCCGGTCATCTCGGTATCGACATAGCCCGGGTGCAGCAGGATCACCGCGATCCCTTGCGGGTGCAGGTCGTGCCAGAGGTTCATCCCGACCATGTTCACCCCGGCCTTCGAGATCCGGTAGCCGTAGTTCCCGCCGGAGCCGTTGTCGGCCAGCGAGCCGACCCGGCTCGACACGATCGCCACCTTGGAACCCTCGCCGAGGTTCGCCGCCAGCGCCCTGGTCACCCGCAACGGCCCCAGGGTGTTGACCTCGAACTGGCGGCGCATCCGGTCGWAATCGAGGTCGTCGAMSTCGGCAACGACCCGCGGAACGCTGGCGGTCGCGGAGATTTCGTGGACGCCTGCGCACACGCACAACAACGTCTACACCAATTTTTTCTGGGCCAGCGATGCTTTCAATTCGGCATCGCGCGACGCCGCGACCGGCGGTCCGTTGGGGCTGATCGGTATCCTGTACGCCGCAACCGGACTTGGGGCTTACCCCGCGCCGCTTGGCAACAATGCGATCGAGTCGGCCGGCGGTGCCCTCGGTTACCAGATGTTCTTCGCCAACAACCGCAGACAGCTGATTCTGGAACTCGGCGCACGCACCGATACCGACGGAACGCAACGGAATCAAGGGGCAATTGGCGTCCGCTATCAGCAAGCAATTGGCAACCGCTACATAGTCAGGTTCGATGGGTTCCTCTCGGAACAGGAGAATTTTGGCACTGGCTGGGGTGGCCGCGTCGAGTTTCAGATCAAACTCTGACAAAGAATCAGGATGCCTGATAACTTACTTTATTTCGAAGGACGTCCGATGAAAATGTTTAGGATCAGATCCAGTGCCATGCCCGCCGCCCTGATTGCGAGTCTTATCGTCACCGTAATCAGCATTAGGGCCTACGCCCTCGATCCGGCCGACACGGTCGGACCGGACGAATGCATCGATTGCCATGCGCCCGAACACGACGTCTGGGAGAACACCACCCACTCCAAAACCTACGACGAGCTATCACTCAGCGATACGGCAGCCGAGATCGCCGAAGCGCTGCAAATCGACGACATCGAGGCCCCTGACGGCACTTGCGTGAATTGCCACTTTACGCTCGTTGGTGACTCCGCGGACGATGCGGAACCCGTTGCCGGTATTTCCTGTGAATCCTGCCACGGCGCKGNCCGGCGGCTGGATAGTGGCCGGCTTCGGCGATCACGCCTTCGAGCAAATCAGGTAGATGTGGACGTAATCCATGGCGTGTCCTTCCGGCGCCCGGGCCACCCGCTCCCGGTAGGCATCGTAGAACCGGTCGATGATCTCCCGACGCTCTTCCAGCGGCCGCTCCGCCGAGAGCCCGGCCATGAAGGTGCTTTCGCTCCACGACCGCAGGGTCGGGATGTAGTCCCGCGCGAACCTGGCCGGATCGCCGTGGTCGCCGAAAGCCTTCGCGTAAGGACAGGGCACGATCCGGGTCTCGACGTGTTCGAGGCGAAGGCCGGCCCGGAAAACCGGATTGCCGGGGTCCTTCAGCGGCGCCGTGAACTGCGCCACGGTCCGGTAGCACTGTGGGAAGTTGGTGTCGACGTACTCGTCCTGCGTTATCGCCCCCTGGTCCACAAGCTCCGCCCAGATCTCGCTGAAGGTGTCGAACATGCTGATGCCGCCGGTATGGCCCAGGTAGCGGCCGTCCTCGTCGATTCCGAAGTTGAACAGCGCCAGGCGGCCGCCGGGCACGAGCTCGCGGGCGCGGTTGGTCAGCATCACTTCCCAGTCCTTGCGTCCTTGCGCTTCATAGGCCGCCCGCTCCGCCCCTCGCGCGCCGACCATATGGACGTGGTTCGATATCACGCCGAGCGTCTGGCTGATGTAATGGGATGCCGTGGCGGAGAAGCCGAAGTGCAGCGTCCCGGGCGCGAAAATCGCCTTGTGAAACGAGGTTGCGGAGGCGAAGACGTAGAGATCGGGGATGTCCTCGAAATAGCTCGCTATGTCGGTCTGGCCGTGGATCGTTCGGAACAGCTGGCTGAAATCGTTTCGCGGCAGGTCGGTATAGACCATCTGTATCGGGCGCGACGGCGCGCGCCGGCGAACCTCCTTGAGCGCGGCCCCGACCATGCCGATCGAGGTGCCGCCGTCGGCGCAACCCATGTCCACCATGGTGAACAGGCTGCCGTCATCGGGGATGTCCATGGCGGCGATGGCCTCGAGGACCATGGGCGTGCCGCCGTCGATGACATCCTTCGCGCCGGCCGTGGCGCTCGAATAGTAACCACCGCCCTTCATGGCGATGTCGYGGGCGGTSGTCTTGGTTCGGCTCATTTCCTGCGCGCCTCGAGACCAGGGTGAATTGCTAATCCAGGGTGAATTGCTAATAGTGTGTGGCGGGCGCGAAGAAAAGCCCCGTCGCGGGCGGGCGGCGCATTTTGACGTTTTTCGCGCGCGGGGCCCCCGAGTTTATGATGGCCGGTTTTTACTCCGCCGCTGACACGGCTACCGGGCCTTTATCCGTAGGTTGATGGGAATTCGCCGGTTCGATCTGAACTGCCATTGGCACTATGCGTCGAGCGGCTGCTCGGTGTCGCCGCATTGCGACGCCAAGCGCAAGCACGGCTCTCACCTCTTTTACTTCAACACGTCGCGGGACTGGGACACCGCGTGGGGCGGGCAGACGCGGGTCCTGGACGACGGCGGGTGTCTCGCTCACGCCGCGAACCCCGAGTGCGAGGACCTCGGATGTGTGGCCGCCTCACAGGCGGTGGGGAACTACAGCCTGCTGTTCAAGAGAGGCGAACATTCCTGGCTCGGCGTACGAAGAGCTCCGCTGTCCGGAAGGCCACATGCGCAAGGTCTTCATCGTCGTGGTCAACCGCTTGACGCCCGCCCTGCGGATGCAACGCCTCTTCGGTGATCTGCCCAAGGGCTATTAATACCAAGGGTCATTATCAACGCTCCTTGGTATCACCCTCGGGTTCGGCCAGGATTTTTTTTGGGAATGTCCTGAAAGACTCGCCCGTCCGGGCCGGTCTCGCTTATGGTAATCTTCCCAGACGACGTCAGATCGCCTGAAACTCCCGAGGACGCGCCTTTTTTGTGCGAGCTTTTTGCCCTCTCGAGCCGCCTGCCGGCCACGGTATCGTTATCGCTCAAGACCTTGGCCGAGCACGGCGGCGGCAGCGCGCCTCACGCCGATGGTTGGGGCATCGCCTATTACCGCGAGGACGACGTACGCCTGATCAAGGACACCAGCGCCGCCCACGACAGCGACTGGGTTCGCTTCGTCCAGTCGCGCGGTCTKTCCAGCACCACCATCATCTCGCAYATCCGCAAGGCCACCCGGGGCGGCGTCCKGCTSCAAAACACKCATCCCTTCGCGCGTGAGCTGGGCGGCCAGATGCACGTCCTGGCGCAYAACGGGACGCTCRAKGGGGTCCACGACCACCCCGACTTCGCCTTGGGCCACTTCCGYCCGATCGGCGACACCGATTCCGAACACGCMTTTTGTAACCTGCTGGCGCGCATGGMGGRSCTGTGGCTGTCGGATGGCGGCGCGCCRCCGYTGGACCAACGCCTGGCTGTCTTCRCCGCWTTYGCCGAGCAAGCYCGCACCCTGGGCKCGGCCAATTTCCTKTACGCCGATGGTGACWMCCTCTTCGTCCARGCCAACCAACGCACTCAGRACGACGGCTCCACCCGCCCTCCCGGCCTCCACATTCTCAAYCGGCRATGTCGGGCACCCCAAGAGACCGTCTCGGGCGGCGGCGTCTCGGTGWCCAGCGATATCCAGGCCRTCACGCTTCTRGCCTCGGTGCCGCTCACCGACGAGGACTGGCAACCCCTGCCCAAGAACACGATCCTCGCYCTTTCCCAGGGGGARRTCGTGGCGAGGGCCTGACGYGGTSGTCAAGCTRCGCCGGYTCGATGACTCGTTCTTCGGGCTGTGGATGWTCCAGGRAWCSSSGYGCWCRRSCKSCKKWYTGTCGCACCATAAACGGTTGCTTGCCGACGCGCTCGGGGTGCTCGGGCGTGGCTGACGCTACCTTAGTAACAGCAGCAAATACCCCACCGCCAGAGCCAGTTGCAACACGGCAAACGGCGCCGCGGCCTTGACGAAAGCGGTGAAGGAGAGCGGCAACTTGTTCTTGTGAATGATGGTGACGGCGACCAGGGTCGAGGCGGAACCGATCGGGGTGAGGTTGCCGCCGAGATTGGCGCCAAAAATCACCGCCCACCAAAACGGCGAGTCGCTCGCCAGCCCGAGTCCACCGAGAATTTTCGCCAACATCGCAGCGAGCGGGATGTTGTCGGTAACCGAGCTTGCGACAGCCGAAGCCACGAGCAGGACGCCGGCGCCAACGGTTTCGCCCAAGCCGATGATTGGCTTCAGGCCGTCGCCAATCAGTTCCAGGACGAGGGCATGTTCCATCATGTTGATGACAATGAAAAGGCATCCGAAAAACGCCAGCAAATCCCAATCGATCGCCTGATAGAACCGGTCGGCGGTCGCCTTGTAGCGGGTCAGCATAATCACCGCGAAAGCCAGGGCGACGTATCCCATGCCCAGATCCTTAACGTAGGGTGTGATGGGAACGCTCGCCATGGCGATGATAAAGAGGCCGGTCATCGCCGTGCCGAAGCGGAAGAATCCGACGGATTCTATGCCGTCATTCTCGTCAAAGCCCGCGACCAGACTTGCCGCTTCGGTCTTGGCCGCGTCACCCTTCAGGGCTTCGATGCCAAAGAGGCGGGCACCCATGAAGATCGTCAAGGCCGTCGCCACAGCCACGTAAGGGCTCGCCTTGATGAAAAATGTGACGAAAGTGATACCGGCGGCATTGCCGATGATGATGTTGGGCACCGAAGAGATCAGGGTCAGTAGGCCGCCAACGTTGGTCAGTAGCGCCTCAATCAACAGGAAGCCGAGAAGTTTATGTTTCAGACGGAGTTTCGCTAGCGACACACCGCTCAAGGTGCCGACGATGATCATCGCGGTGACATTGTTGAGCACGGCCGAAAATATGACCGTCATGACGCCGTAAAACACGAGCAGCTTGAGCGGATCACCCCGCGATGCCTTGGTCAACTTAATGGCGATCCAMGTGAACAGCCCGCATTTGCTGGTCACGTCGACGAACAGCGACGAACCCAAGATGATCGCGATGACCTCCCAGTYAATCCCGGGAATGTAGACCGGCAGGGTCACGGGATGGCCCAGAATTTCCACCGTTTCCGGRCGAACCAGACCGAATGCGGCCGCCAGGAACAACGTGACYGCGGCGAACCAGCCGACGATCACYGATTTCTTGGCRTGGATTTTCTCCTCGAGGGCCAGCGAAAGGATCATCGCGACCAGGAGAACGGCGAAGAGTGCGGTGACGGTTGTTGAAATGTGTTGCATGATTACAGCATCAGTAGCGGAATACCGCGTAGTTCCACGGCCAAGGCATAAGCAGCACCGTGCATGGCCAGTTGGTCGTCGTCCTTGGTGTGCAGAACCAGAAGGTCGATCTTTCGCTTCGCAATGAGTTCTCCGTATTCATCGACCCGCCGCCCCATGGCGACGACCTCATCGATCCGGATCGGCAAGCCTTGAGCGTCGATTTCCGCCCGGCACGCAGCAATGAAATCCCGAGGTTCCTTCAACAATTGCGCGGCAAGAGCTTCTCGCGCAACGTCGGTATCGATGGCCGGTATCCTGGATACCGCATCCATGTAGCGTTCGAACACCGGTTGGCTTTCCACGTGCGTCAGCCAGCAAGTTCCGCCGGGTTCGGTGAACGTCACGGCCATGTTGACCAACCGATTGTCGCCGGTCAGATGGTTGGTAATCGCCATTACCCGGTCCGTGTCCTTGATGCTGTGGGGCAGCACCCGGTCGGCGTCAGGGTGGGGCAGCACCAACACCGGCACGCTCGTAGCCTGGGTCATCACGTCCAGGTATTCACCCAGGCTGTGCGGCCATCGCCATGCCTCTGAATGAAGGTGCCGGTAGGTGACAATGAGGTCGGGCTTTCGTTCCTCAATGCTCTCCAACAACGCCTGAACGCTACCGAAATCGTCGCCAGAAAGCGTGCCCCACCGCGTGCCCGCTTCGTCGATCGCAGTGAGAAACGAGCGAACGCGACTCGTGATATCGGCAGTGTCTGCCTCATTGAGGTCGGTGACCAGCAGCACACGGTCGAATGTCGGGCGATCATACGTAAAGACGGCTTTGTCCGCCGACTTGAAAACCGATTCGAACTGATCGAGTTTTGTCATCTCACTTATTCCCCGCTGTTGGAGGATTCGGGTCGGGGGTGGAATGACCGGTCCCGGCTAGTCCCGGAAGTCCGGGGCACTCCCGAATGACGACCGCCTTCCTGCGCCAGCTTAAGCGCCCAACGCCGTTTGCAAACCATCATTCTCGTTTGACGCGCGGCAACCTCAATTTGCTGGTCTGCACGATGTGGCGCTTGGGAATAAATTGGCTAGCCGGCGGTGAGGCAACAGTCGTCCGATTTTCTGGGCCCCCTTTAACACTCGTCGGTGACGGCGGGAGACCGCTCGACCTCGGCGCCGAGCAGCTTGGTGAGAAATTCGGGCTTGCGGGTCATCATGGGCGTGGAACCTCCTCGGGGGCCATTGTGTGTGTCCCAGCCTCGGGGTGGTCTCCCCGCCGCCAGTCGGAGATGGCCATCAGCGAGGCTCCTGGGCCGTTGTAGAGGCATGTCGGCGGCGGTAAGGGAAGTAGCCAAGCTCTTCGGGTCTGGGACGCCATGGGGGGCAGGGTGCTTTCCCGTCCTCGGTGCTCGTGTTAGAATACGGTTATGGCTACCAGGATCGCCAAGTTCCAGATCGGCGACATCGTTCGCCACCGGGTCTATCCTTTCCGCGGGGTGATTTTCGACGTTGATCCGGAATTTGCCAACACCGAAGAATGGTGGCAGTCGATTCCCGAGGATGTGCGGCCGCGCAAGGACCAGCCCTTTTACCACCTGCTGGCCGAGAACGATGACACGAGCTACATCGCCTACGTCTCCGAGCAGAACCTGCTGATGGATGAGAGTGGCGAGCCCGTGTCGCACCCCCAGGTCGGGGACTTCTTCACCGGCCGGGAGGACGGGCGCTACATCACCCGCGAGACCCACGCCAACTGAACCAGGCGGCGGCGTCTTGGTGACCAGCGATATCCAGGCGGTCACGCTTCTGGCCTCGGTGCCGCTCACCGACGAGAACGGGCAACCCCTGCCCAAGAACACGATCCTCGCCCTTTCCCAGGGGGAGGTCGTGGCCAGGGCCTGACGCAATCCCTCACGACCGCCTCATGATCTTCAAAACAGGTGATGGCGCCCCCTCCCCCRGCATGTTCCGCGGCCCGCGGCCGGCCTGTCCCGCCGGGCATAAAAAACTGATTTGCTTGACATATTGGGCGAAAGGCCCCATCTGTCGGCCGAACATTGTCTCGCGAATGCGCGAAGCGCCGCCGACCGGCGGCACCATATCCCGGGAACAATAATCAAGAATCTTCCCGCTCCGGCCGCGCCCGGGGCAGGGCGAAACGCCGGGGCCAGGCCGCGTCGAGGACGCCGTCCGCGCCACCAGGCGCATAAGGATACCTACGTGACCGATAGTAGTTTCTCGGAACTCGGCTTGGCCGAGCCGATACAGCGTGCGTTGAATGCCAGAAACCATGTCATTCCGACACCGATCCAGGCACGGGCCATCCCCGCGCTTCTCGCCGGCAGGGATATGCTGGGCATCGCCCAGACCGGCACCGGCAAGACGGCGGCCTTCGCGCTGCCCATTCTTCACCAACTTTCCCGAAAGCGCGGAAACAACGGRCCGCGCAGCCCACGCGCTCTGATCCTKGCGCCRACGCGCGAACTYGCGATCCAGATYGGCGGCGAGTTCCGCGCCTATGGCAAGCATCTGCATCTGCGCCAGACSGTGATCTTCGGCGGCGTCAGCCAGAAGCCACAGGTCGAYGACCTGTCCCGCGGCGTCGACATCGTCATCGCCACGCCCGGYCGCCTGCTCGACCTCATGGGNCAGCGGCGGCTCGGGCTCGRGGCGGTCGAGTTCTTTGTCCTCGACGAGGCCGACCGGATGCTCGACATGGGCTTCGTGCGCGACGTCCGGAAGATCGTCTCGGCCTTACCCAAGACACGCCAGTCGCTGCTGTTTTCCGCCACCATGCCGGTCGAAATCGCGCGCCTCTCGGGCGAGATCCTGGCTGATCTGGTCCGCGTCGAGGTGACGCCCCCGGCCACGCCGGTCGAACGCGTCGAGCAGAGCGTCTACCACGTCGACGCCGCCGGCAAGGGCGCCTTGCTCGCCAGCATCCTGGGCGATCCCGCGCTGTCGCGGGTGCTCGTGTTCGCGCGCACCAAGCACCGCGCCAACCGCGTCGCCAAGCAGCTCGGCAAATGCGGCCTCGCCGCCGAGGCTATCCATGGCAACAAGTCCCAGGGCGCCCGCCAGCGCGCCCTCGAACGGTTCCGCGTCGGCGACGCGCGGGTCCTGGTGGCAACCGATATCGCGGCCCGGGGCATCGATGTCGTCGGCATCACCCATGTCATCAACTTCGAGCTTCCCAACGAGCCGGAAAGCTATGTCCACCGCATCGGGCGGACGGCGCGGGCCGGCGCCGGCGGGGTGGCGTTCTCGTTCTGCGACCCAGCCGAGCGCGGTTACCTGCGCGACATCGAACGCTTGATCCGACGCCGGCTGACGGTGATCGGGGAAGGGCCCGCCGTGGCAGCGCCCAACGGGCGGAGCAAAGCCAAGACGCCCCGTGGTGAGCCCCGGCACAACCGCGGCCGGCCCCGCAACGGCCGCCAGCGGAAGCGACCCTCGAACCGCCGCGCGAGCGCATAATACCAAGTCTCGTTGATACGGACCCATTTCACCGCCATCCTTTGCCCGCCATCTGGGTGTCGGGGGACCGCGCAGGACGCCGCACCGCGCGCCTAACCGGGAGGGCCAATCCGCCGCCATGAAATGGCTCCGTATCAACGAGATTTGGTATTATCATCGAGGCGGGCGCATGGGATCATGCGGGACGTCTCGAGACCCGGGGAGGATGCAAATGGCGAGCGCGACCGGCGGCCCGATCCCGGGTGCGGCCATTCACGAGGATACCGTCGTCCCGGCCGGCGAGCCGTGGAGCGCGCGCATCCAAAAGGGCGACCGACTGCGCCTGATCGACCTGGAAGGCCGGCAGGCGGTCGATTTCCTGTGCTACAGCGCCGCCGACCCGGCCGACCGCTACAACGCCGCCAACACGATCAAGCTCAACCACAACATCTACCTGGGCSRGGGYWGCGTGCTGTGGTCKKTGCGCGCGCGCAAGATGATGACCATCGTCGAGGACASCTGCGGYTSCCACGAYACGMTCTACGGCTGCTGYTCSATCGAGATCGACSRRGTKCGMTTCGGCAAGACCAAGRCCCRRGGCTGCCARTCCAACTTCGAGGCCGARYTGGCCAARTACGGCMTGGGCGMGAAGGACRTGGYYGCCAAYRTCAACTTCTTCATGTACGTGCCSGTRGCSGCCGACGGCGCGCTGGCGATCGCCGAGGGGCGRTCCAAGCCGGGCGACTAYGTCGACCTGCGCGCCGAGATGGACSTGCTSGTSGTGATCTCRAACTGCCCSGAGCGCGACAACCCGGCCGCCGGCKKCGARCCSACMCCGGTCCGCGCCATCGTCTACACGCCCGGGTGAGGGGCTAGGATACCGTGGCCGACAGCGACGACATCGCCGAGGTGGTCGATTTTTGGTTCGGCCCCGGCATGAAGGAGCGGTGGTTCA
>LKGT01004476.1_pt1 | contig 10309 bp, 7 predicted proteins | sample 503861 | NCBI WGS metagenome assembly LKGT01 (sample SAMN04113194, study PRJNA297058) | marine sediment metagenome | biome: marine benthic biome; feature: marine benthic feature; material: marine sediment; isolation source: sediment sample collected at the water-sediment interface from the South... ...
GGTTTCCAAGCAGCCGGTTCACCTGCCGGTGGGAGGACGCTGGCGCGCGGAGCATTGGGATCCCGCCTCTCGCAAGTGGACTGAAGCGGCCGGACAATAAGGGTTCATCTCGCAGGTCACCGATCACTGACATGCCGCAGGTAAGAGTTCTTGCCGACAACCTGGTCAATAAAATTGCTGCCGGTGAAGTGGTTGAGCGGCCCGCTTCGGTTGTCAAAGAGTTGCTGGAGAATTCTCTYGAYGCCGGAGCGMGGCGCCTGAGCGTCGAAGTCGAGAGCGGYGGCAAGCGCCTGATCCGCGTCAGCGACGACGGCTGCGGGATGAACCCCGACGACGCYTTGCTSGCSTTYGAGCGTCAYGCTACTTCCAAGTTGCGCGGGCCGGACGACCTGCTGGCCATCGCCACGCTGGGRTTCCGCGGCGAKGCTTTRCCCTCCATCGCGTCGGTRGCYCGCGTGGTGCTTGAGACGCGTCCCYCGGAACGGAACGTCGGCACTCGGATTGAAATCAACGGCGGGAAAATGATGGCGGTGAARGAAGCCGGCTGCGCCCCCGGCACGCAGATCACGATYCGYTCGCTGTTTTACAACGTCCCCGCYCGGMGGAAGTTCTTGCGTACCGACACCACCGAACTGGGGCACATCGCCTCGCTTGTCACCCACTACGCTCTGGCGCATCCAGAGTGCCACTTTGTCCTCAAGTCCGGGAGCCATGTCATCTTGGATGCGGCTTCGGTTTCGACGCTGCAAGACCGTGTCTATCAAGTGCTGGGACGTACCGCCCTGGATGACTTGATTGACATTGGGCGCGGAACGGTTCCACTGCCGGCTTTTCGACCCGACACCTGGTTTCAGCCGGAAGCGCAAGCGTCCGAGTCGGCAGGGGAAATCACAGCGCAAGGATTTGTCTCGCGGCCGCAGGTGCAGAAGGCGTCCTCCAACGGCATCTACATTTTTATCAATCGCCGCTTGGTGCGCGATCGCATTTTACTGAATGCCATCCGCGAAGCCTATCGTCACGTCCTGCCGCCGCGCGCCTACCCGGTGGTGCTGCTTTTCCTTGAGATTTCCCACCGAGAGGTGGACGTCAACGTCCATCCGCAAAAAACAGAAGTCCGCTTCCGGCACCAGGGCTTTGTGCACGACTTCGTCCAGCAGGCCATCCGCCAGGCGTTGGTGGCCGCGCGGCCTGTTGCTCGTTTTGCTGGAGCGGGCGCCGGCTCCGCACAGGAGCAGAGGCGGGCCCCCTCGCCGCCTCCCTCAGTTCCGGAAGCGTTGGCTTTGGAAACAGAGGCAGCGCCCGCAGAAGCGTTTGAGCTGGAACCTGCGCGTCTGCCGCCACGGGCGGAACGCCTGCCATTTGCTGGACCCGCTGTTCAGGTTGCGCCAAACAGTGCTGCTCCTGCAGCGGCCGCTGCGAAAGCCTTGCCGACGGCCATTGAACTAGCTGACTTGCGGGTGCTGGGGCAGCTCAACAACAGCTTCATTATTGCGGCGAACGAATCCGGCCTATGGCTCATCGATCAACACGTCGCCCACGAGCGCGTCCTGTTCGAAGGACATCTGCGCGCCCGGCGCACCGGCAGGGTGGAAGGGCAGCGGCTGCTGACGCCGGTGCTGGTCGAACTGACACCGGGCCAACAAGTGCTCTGGGAACGAATCCGGCAAGAGCTGGAGGAAAACGGTTTTGAGTTGGACAGCTTTGGACCGCGCACGGTGGCGGTGAAGGTAGCCCCGGCAGGCATCGCCGCCGGCGCCATCGAGAAGTTGCTGCGGGAAATCTTTGACAACGTCGAGAAGGAAACCCGGCAGGTTTCCTTGCAAGCTTTGCAACAGCAAATCGCGGCCAGCGTTGCTTGCCACGCTGCCATCAAGGTCAACATGCCGCTGGGGGAAAAGAAAATGCTATGGTTGCTGGCTGAGCTGGCGCAAGCAGAAAATCCGGCTACTTGTCCGCACGGCCGTCCGATTGTTTTGCACTACGGCATGAGAGACATCCTGCGGGCKTTYAAGCGGATTTGAGGGTAGGCGTGGGCGCAAAAAGAATTGTRATTGCYATCGACGGRCCGTCCGGCAGCGGGAAGAGCACGGTGGCGCGCGCGGTGGCGGATGGGCTGGGCTACCTCTACATYGATAGCGGCGCGATGTATCGAGTGGTGGCGCTGCGCGTGCAGGAGGAAGGAATMGCCCCGGAAGAGRGCGCGCGRGTGGYGGAATGTGCTKCCRGGCTTRCYATCAAACTGGAGAAAAGGGCTCAGAGTATCCGGGTGCTGGTGGGCGACCGCGACGTGACCGACGCCATTCGTCAACCACAGGTGGCGCAAGCGGCGTCGGTGGTGGCGGCCATTCCAGCCGTGCGCGCGCTGCTGGTGGCGCAGCAGCAACAGATGGGCGCCGGCGGCGGCATTGTGATGGAGGGACGTGACATTGGTTCTGTGGTTTTCCCCCGCGCCGAACTGAAAATCTTTCTCGACGCTTCTTCTGAAGAACGAGCACGACGGCGCCACCAAGAACAGGCAGAGCAGGGAATTGAAAGCTCGTTGGAAAAAACGCAAGCGGAAATCCGCCAGCGCGATCAGCGCGACCGAGAGCGCCAAGTCTCACCTTTGGTGCAGGCGCCGGACGCCCTCTATCTCGATGCCACTTCTTTGTCCGCCGGTGAAGTGGCGGACGTGATTGTGTGCCTGGCGCAGAAGCGAGAACAAGCAACCGAATCCGCGCTACCCGCCTAGTTGGGCACGTCCTGTGCCAGGAAACAAGGAAGGAAGCCTTCCGTCAAAATGGGTCGAGGGTTGGGCAGGTGGCAGCGCAGGGAGAACTAATTTTAACTGCTCGACATGGAGGCAAGAAAGTCCTGGTTGGACTTGGTCTTCGAGAGCTTGTCGATAATCAGCTCCATCGCTTCCACGGGCGAGAGCGGGTTGAGCACCTTGCGCAGGATCCACACCCGGGTCAGCTCGTCCTTGGGCATGAGCAGCTCTTCTTTGCGGGTGCCCGAGCGGTTGATGTCGATGGCCGGGAAGACGCGCTTGTCCACCAGGCGGCGGTCGAGGTGGATTTCCATGTTGCCGGTGCCTTTGAACTCTTCGAAGATCACGTCGTCCATGCGCGAGCCGGTATCAATGAGCGCGGTGGCAATGATGGTCAGGCTGCCGCCTTCCTCCACGTTGCGGGCCGCGCCGAAGAAGCGTTTGGGGCGTTGCAAGGCAGTGGATTCCAAGCCGCCGGAGAGCACCTTGCCCGAAGGCGGCACCACCTGGTTGTAGGCGCGCGCCAGGCGGGTGATGGAGTCGAGCAGGATGACCACATCGCGCTTGTGCTCGACCAGCCGTTTGGCTTTTTCGATCACCATCTCGGCCACTTGCACGTGGCGCTGCGGCGGTTCGTCAAAGGTGGAACTGATGACTTCCGCCGCGGCGACGTTGCGCTGCATGTCGGTGACTTCTTCCGGGCGCTCGTCGATTAACAGGATGATGGTGATGACCTCCGGGTGGTTGACCGAAATCGAGTTGGCGATGGTTTGCAGCATCATGGTCTTGCCGGTGCGCGGGGGCGAGACAATCAGGCCGCGTTGCCCTCGGCCGAGCGGAGTGAGCAGGTCGAGCGCGCGGCCTGTGATGTCGTCCTGTTGGGTCTCCAACTTGAGCCGCTCCTCGGGGTAGAGCGGGGTGAGGTTATCAAAGAAGACTTTTGTCCGCGCCACGTCGGGGTCTTCAAAATTGACCGCCTCTACTTTGATGAGCGCGAAGTAACGCTCCCCGTCTTTCGGGGGCCGCACCTGGCCGCTGACGGTGTCGCCGGTACGCAAGTCAAACTTGCGAATCTGGAGGGGGAAACGTAGATGTCGTCGGGGCCGGGTAGGTAGTTGTAGTCCGGGGCCCGCAAGAAGCCGAAACCATCCGGCAGGCACTCCAGCACCCCTTCCGAAAAAATCAAACCTTCTTTTTCGGCTTGCGCGCGCAAGATTTGGAAAATCAGGTCCTGCTTGCGCATACCGCTGGCGCCGGGGATGTCGTGGTCCCGGGCGATTTTGGTAAGGTCGGTGATGTTTTTCTGTTTCAGTTCAGCAATGTTCATGGTAGTCCTTCCCTGTTGTGGTGGGGTTTGCTTTTTGACAATTTTGGTTGGCATCGTGTGTAAACTCGTTTCCGGCYTGGAGCCGGGCTGGTTCNTTTCGGGATTCGTGTGCTTCTACTGGTAGGTTTTGGTCCCGGYYTGTCGTCCGGGTGGAATCAGGGAAGKCCTGCGCAAGGACCTCAGTCGTTCCCTTCGTGCTTCGCSGTTTCCACTCCTTTTCTAYGTAGTTTYTCCGGCGGCTTCATCCGCCGGGTGCTGGTRTTGGAACCAGATAGCTTCGCTCAAACTCAGTTGGTCACCGTATCCTGGTCGGTCTCGCCCCCGATCTTGTATTGCGGCYGTACGGCATCCTGGTCGCTGTCGATGTGAGCAGGCAAGCTTTCGATCGGTCTCTCCAGGGCATGTTGCAGCACTTCGTCCATGGTTTGCACGAACTTGAGACTCAGGGTCTGCTTGACGTAGTCGGGAAGTTCTTCCAGGTCTTTTTCGTTGTCCTGCGGCAGCACCACGGTCTTGATGCCATGCCGGTGGGCCGCCAACAACTTTTCCTTGAGCCCGCCGATGGGCAGAACTTTGCCCCGCAAGGTGATTTCGCCGGTCATGGCTACGTCGGAGCGTACTGGGATTTTGGTCAGGGCGCTGACAATGGCCGTGGCCAGCGTGATGCCGGCTGAGGGGCCGTCTTTGGGAATGGCGCCTTCGGGCATGTGGATGTGCACGTCAATGTGGCGGTAGAAGTCGCGCGGCAACCCGAACTTGGCCGCCCGCGAGCGCACGTAGCTCAAAGCGGCCTGCGCCGATTCCTGCATGACCTCGCCCAGCTTGCCGGTCAAGGTCAGCTTGCCCTTGCCCTGCATGAGGGTGGCTTCCGAGCCCAGCAACTGTCCGCCCACTTCGGTCCAGGCCAATCCTTGCGCCAAGCCGGTTTCGTTTTTCTTTTCCCTGGTGGTGTCGCGGAATCTGATTACTCCTAGGAACTCTTTGGTGTTGTCGAGGGCGATTCCAACGCTATAGGATTTGCCCTTCTCCACTACGCGGCGGGCTACCTTCCGGCAGGCTTTGGAGATTTCGCGCTCCAGGTTCCGGACTCCGGCTTCGCGGGTGTAGCTCTCGATGATGTGCTGGATGCTGTCGTCGGTGAAAGTCAGGTTCTGCTCTTTCAGGCCGGTGGCCTTGAGTTGTTTTTTCACCAGATAGCGCTTGGCAATTTCTACTTTCTCGTGGTCGGTGTAGCCGGAAAGGCGCAGGACCTCCATGCGGTCCTGCAACGCCTGCGGAATGGTGTGCAGCACGTTGGCGGTGCAGATGAACATCACCTTGGAGAGGTCGTATTCCACGTCCAGGTAGTGGTCGGTGAAGGAGTGGTTGATCTCGGGATCCAGCACTTCCATCAGCGCGGCGCTGGGATCGCCGCGGAAGTCCATGGACATCTTGTCAACTTCGTCCAGCATAAACACCGGGTTGATGGTGCCGGCCTTGCGCATCATTTGGACGATCTGTCCGGGCAGGGCGCCGATGTAGGTGCGGCGATGGCCGCGGATTTCCGCCTCATCCCGCACGCCGCCAAGCGAGAGGCGCACGAACTTGCGCCCGGTAGCGTGGGCGATTGACCTCCCCAGGGAGGTTTTCCCGACTCCCGGTGGACCTACAAAACACAGAATGGAACCTTTGGGGTTTTTCACCAAGTGGCGCACCGCCAGGAATTCCAGGATGCGCTCTTTGATTTTTTCCAGCCCGTAATGATCGTCTTCCAGGATGCGCTGCGCCTTGCGGGTATCGCGGATTTCGCGGCTGCGTTTTTTCCACGGCACCGCCAGCAACCAGTCGATGTAGTTGCGGCTGACAGTGGATTCGGCCGACATGGGCGGCATCATTTCCAGCCGTTTCAGTTCCTGCAGGGCTTTTTCCTGCACCGCCTTGGACATGCCGCAGGTTTCGATCTTTTTCTGCAACTCATCCAGTTCGCTCTTTTCGCCCCGGCCCAGCTCCTTCTGGATGGCCTTCATTTTTTCATTCAGATAGAACTCTTTTTGTGCTTTCTCCATCTGCCGTTTGACCTGCGACTGGATGCTACGATCCATGTTGAGCTTTTCCATCTCGAACTCGAGCAGGTCGCCCAACCGTTTCAGGCGCTCAAGCGGATCGAACAGCTCCAGCAACTCCTGTTTTTCTTCGATGGAGAGTTGCAGGTTGGCGGCGATGGTATCAGCGAGCCGGGACGCATCGTCGCCGCGCACGGTGTTGATCATGGTGTCGTAGTTGAGACTCTGGCTCATTTTTGCGTACTGCTCAAAGAGCTGGGTCACGCGTTGCACCGCGGCGTCCAGCTGCGGCGAAGGTGTCGCTTCCACTTTCATCAACTGCACAGTGGCGCGGAAGTATCCTTCCTTCCGAGTCAGGCGCAGAATTTTCCCTCGCTCGGCTCCTTCAACCAGGACGCGGATGTTACCGTCCGGCAGCTTGACGCTCTGCACGATGTTGGCCACGGTGCCGACCGGGTGGATTTGGTCGGGCCCGGGATCGTCCACCGAGGCGTCGTGCTGCGTGCCGAGGAAGATTTTCTTGTCTGTCGCCAGCGCTGCTTCCAGGGCACGCACAGAACTATCGCGCCCGACGATGAACGGGGTCATCATGTGGGGGAAGATGACGATGTCCCGAATCGGCATCATGGAGAACTGCCGCGTCTCGCCTTGTTCCTTGTTTTTGTCCCGTTGGAACATGAGGTCTCCTGGGCGTTCAGCCCGCTTTCTCCAGCCAATCTATGCCGATTTCGGTTTGCTCCACCATTTCTTTCGTTACCACAAACTCGCGTTCTTTGCGAGCCTCGCGTCGCTTGCGTTGCGACGGGATGTGATACATCAATTCTAGCATCAAATCTTCGAGGATCATACGCAGGCCGCGCGCTCCCATTTTCCGTTCTTGCGCGAGTTCGGCCACGCGCTTCAGCGCCGGCAGATCAAAGCTCAACCGTACATTCTCGTACTCGAACAGCCGTTGGTATTGCTTCACCAGGGCGTTTTTGGGTTCGGTCAGGATGCGCACCAGAGCGCTGGTGTCCAGGTCGCTCAGCACGCCGACGGTGGGCAGCCGTCCCACAAACTCCGGGATCATGCCGTACTTGATCAAGTCGATCGGCTGTATCTGCTCCAGGATGGCGATATTGCGCCGGCGCGGACTGCTGGGTGGTGGCTGGGTGATGAAGCCCATGCTTTTGTGGCCGATGCGCCGCTCGATGACCTTTTCCAACCCCACGAAAGCCCCGCCAACAATGAAGAGGATGTCGGTGGTGTCCACAGCGGTGAATTCCTGGTGTGGGTGTTTGCGCCCACCCTGGGGAGGAGCATTCGCCACGGTTCCTTCCAGAATCTTCAACAGGGCCTGCTGCACGCCCTCGCCGGACACGTCTCGGGTGATGGAGAGGTTTTCGTCGCGGCGGGCGATTTTATCGATTTCGTCGATGTAAATGATTCCATGCTGGGCGCGCGCGACGTCACCTGAGGCAGCTTGCAGCAGCTTCAGGATGATGTTCTCCACATCTTCACCCACGTAGCCAGCTTCGGTCAGGCTGGTGGCGTCGGCGATGGCGAAGGGAACGTCTAGCATGCGAGCTAGCGTCTGCGCCATCAGGGTTTTGCCCGTGCCGGTGGGCCCGATCAAGAGAATGTTGCTCTTGGTCAGCTCGACGTCGTCAAATTTTTTCTGTAGGTGGATGCGCTTGTAGTGGTTGTAAACGGCGACCGCCAGTTTCTTCTTGGTTTTGTCCTGCCCGACGACATAGTTGTCCAGGAAGGACTTGGTTTCCGTCGGCTTGGGCAGCCGGGCGGGGAGGGCTTCAGCGGCTTGCTCCTCCTTTTCTCCCTCCAGGATGCTCTGGCAGGTGCCGACGCACTCGTTGCAAATATAGGAGCCGGGCGCGTCTCCCGGAGCGGCGATCAGGCGCTCCACGGCTGCTTGGTTTTTGTTGCAGAACGAGCAGCGCAGCATTTCCTCACTCCACCGGCGCACGGCAACCTCCCAAATACCATCGGCCAATCACAGTCATGGCTAGAGACTCCTACCCTCAGCGACGTTTCTCGTGGATAATTTCATCCACGATCCCGTAGGCTTTCGCTTCCTCTGCATCCATAATGAAGTCGCGGTTCACGTCTTTCGAGATCCGTTCCACGGGCTGGCCGGTGTGCTTGGCCAGCAACTTGTTGATCGCTGCGCGCAGGCGCAGGATCTCCCGCGCGTGGATGTCGATGTCGGTGGCCTGCCCCGACAGGCCGGAGATGCTGGGCTCATGCAAGAGGATGCGGGAGTTGGGCAGGGCATAGCGTTTCCCGGGAGCGCCCGCCGCCAGCAGCAACGCCCCCATGGAGGCGGCCTGCCCGATGCAGTAGGTGGCTACCTGCGGACGGACGAACTGGATGGTGTCGTAGACAGCCATGCCGGCGGTGATGGATCCGCCCGGGGAGTTGATGTAGAGCGCAATGACTTTCTCTGGGTCTTCGGCATCGAGGAAGAGCATCTGCGCCGTGATCAGGTTGGCAATCTGGTCGTCAATCGGTGAGCCGATGAAGATGATGTTGTCGCGCAGCAGGCGGGAGTAGATGTCATAGGCACGCTCGCCCCGGCTGGTCTGCTCGACCACCATCGGAACCAAGGTGCTAAAGTTGTGCGGTACGTTAGGGTGTTGGAGAGACATGGTCAGATATCTTTAGGAACTTAGCCCCGGCCCGGCGCTGCGATCCGGGCTTGCGAGTGGAGSAACTCGATAACCTTCKCGCTACRGATGGCACTTTCTATCCTATCCAGCCCCTGCTCCTTTGTCAAGCGGGCCCGGACGGCCTCCGGGGTTTGGTTKGAGCTTTGYGCCAGGCGCTCGATCTCGCTGGCRACCTCTTCTTCGGTGGACTGRAGGTTTTCCACTTTCGCAATGCGCTCCAGCAGYARGCCCAACTTCAGGTCKCGAATGGCCCCTTCGCGTTGATCGCGGCGTACTTTGGCCCAGTCCACCTGCACTTGTTGGGGGTCAATTCCCTGGGCCACCAGGGCTCGCACACGGCGCTCCAGCCTCATGTCTATTTGATGCTGGACCAGGGCTTCCGGCAGAGGGAATTCATGCCGGCTCAGCAGCTCATCCAGCAACCGCTGCTGGGTCAGTTCTTTCTCCTGCCGGGCGGCGGCTTGCTGCATGTCCTGCCGCAGCTTCTGGGTTAGCTCCTGCACTGTCTTGTAGTTTCCGACCTGTTGGGCAAACTCGTCGTCCAGCGCCGGTAACTGTTTCCGCCGCACCGCCTTCACCCGGGCAGTAAAAGCAACCGTCTGGCCCGCCAGCCGGGCGTCGGGGTAGCCGTCGGGATAGGGGGCATCGAACTGGCGTTCCTCTTCTGCGCGCACACCTTGCAGCCCCTGGCTAAAAGCCTCCATCGTCCCTTCTTCGCCGAGGTGCACCTCGACTTCGTCCAGCACCAGCGGCTCGCGCTTTTCTTTTGCGTTGGTGACCACACCCACCAGCGACGCCACCACCGTGTCGCCGTCTTCCGCCGGACGGTCTTCCACCGGCATGTAGGTGGCAGCTTGCTCGCGCAGCCGCTCCAACTCCCGCTCCACGTCCTGGTCGGTGACTTCGACTTTCGCCGCCTCTACCGACAGGCCTTTGAACTCGCCCAGGGTAAACTCCGGCAGTACCTCGAAGCTGGCCTTGAAGCGCAGCGGCTTTGCCGGCTCAAACTGGAGCTCGGCAATCGACGGGTTGCCGACCGGATTGAGGTTGCCCTCTCGGAAGGCGTTTTGCAGCGAAGAGGGAATCAAAGAGTGCAGCACCTCGCTCTTGATGTCGTCCCAGAAACGGCGTCGCACCAGCTCCGCCGGCGCCTTGCCCGGACGAAAGCCGGGGATGCGCGCCAGTCGGGTGAACTCGCGCGTAACCCGCTGCGTCTCTTTCTCCACCACCTCGGCGGGAATCTCAATTTCCAGTTCGCGCTGGCAAGTGTTTGTGTCTGGGGTCATGGTCGAATGGGGGAATCACTCTGAGTTTTCAGCCTAACAGACCGAAAGCTGTATTGCAATGCCGGCTCCTGTCTGTCGTTTTCCGCCTGCTGATCCGGGAGCCGCAAGCAGGCGCGCGCCACCCAGCTTTGGCTGGCCCCCGAAAAGATAGAGCAAGACGCTTTCCATTGATCGCGCCTGGCGGTCCTGGCGGGGAGAAATCTGCCGGTTTTTGGCCCGGGCGAGTTCTGGGCTGGCAG
>LKGT01012542.1_pt1 | contig 10308 bp, 10 predicted proteins | sample 503861 | NCBI WGS metagenome assembly LKGT01 (sample SAMN04113194, study PRJNA297058) | marine sediment metagenome | biome: marine benthic biome; feature: marine benthic feature; material: marine sediment; isolation source: sediment sample collected at the water-sediment interface from the South......
CGTAAGGCTCACGCGATCTTGGCTGGCAACACCCCGCCGAAGACTCTGGCCGGCATACACCGACAGTAGATCGGTTCCCAGCCTCAGAATCTGTTCCTCGACCGCCCTCTGGGCGCCCGTTCCGAGCGCAACCATGGTGATGACAGCCCCGACGCCGATCACGATTCCGAGCATTGTCAGGAACGATCGCAGCTTGTTCGCCACGATCGACTGAAATGCGACTTGTAGGATCTCGCCGGAAAGCATTAGCGGCCTCCTCCTCTTACCGCCGACCGCTACGGACACCCGGCAGTCCGCCGCCACCCGTCATGCGCTCGATTCGCTCCTGCATCTGTCGCTGGCTCTGAACCAGGCTTGCACTTGGCAGGATCAACACCTCATCGTCTTCGTCGAGCCCCGACACGACCTCGGCGTAATCGAGGTCCGTGAGGCCTGTCTGAATTGGCACGGCCACCGGTCCCGTCTCCGTCATGACGAAAACGATGTAGTTTCCGCCGAATTGGAAGTTGTCGACCTGGCGTCGGCTGCGTCCGCCAGCGCCGCGNTCGMCCTCCCAGGGTTCCAGGGCCGAATAGAACACGGCGCGGATTTTGAGGGCGTCCTCGAGCCGCGTCAGGTACTCCCGGGCGGGAATCTCCACCACCCCGAACTGCCTCAGGTGGTCGGTGACGAACTGGCTGTCGAGGAGCACGAACCGCCCGCGCCTCAGGCGTGCCACCAGGTGCACCAGCGCCACCTTGCTGGCGTCGGTCACCGCCGAGAACATGCTCTCGCCGAAAAACGCCCCGCCCAGCGCGACCCCGTACAATCCACCCACCAGCCGGCCGTCCTGCCAGGTTTCCACGCTGTGGACGAATCCCATGGTGTGGAGCTCGGCGTACGCCTCGATGATCTCGTCGTTGATCCAGGATTCCCGGCGGTCCCGCGCCCTGGCGGAGCAGGCGTGGATGACCGCTTCGCAGGCGGTGTCGCAGCGCACGTCGAAAATTTCGCGGCTCACCTTTTTGCGCAGCGACCGCGGCACGTGGAACGTATCCAGGGGCAGGATGCCGCGGAGCTCGGGGTCCACCCAGAAGATGGTGTCCGCGTGGCGGCTCTCGGCCATGGGGAAGATGCCCGCGGCGTAGGCGCGCAGCAGCAGCTTCGGCGTCAGCCGTTTGGGGCCTTTACCCGGTCTGCTCATCGTTTCCCAAAAACCTTTCCAGCCAGTGGATATCGTATTCCCCGTTGATGAATTCGGGCGCCGACATCAGACGCTGGTGAAACGGGATCGTCGTCTCCAAGCCGTCGATGATGTACTCCTCGAGGGACCGGCGCAGGCGCATGAGGCACTCGTTGCGGTTGGCGCCGTGCACGATCAGCTTGGCGATCATGCTGTCATAATGGGGCGGCACTTGGTAGCCCGCATAGAGCGCCGAATCCACCCGCACGCCCAGGCCCCCGGGTACGTGGTAATCCCCGACGCGGCCGGGAGCGGGGGCGAAGGTGTCGGGATTTTCGGCGTTGATGCGGCATTCGATGGCATGGCCGGAAAATCGGATGTCCTTCTGCGTGTAGCCGAGCGGCGCGCCGTCGGCGATGCGCACCATCTCGCGCACCAGGTCCAACCCGCAGATCATCTCCGTCACCGGATGCTCGACCTGCAGGCGGGTGTTCATTTCGATGAAGTAAAAGGCGCCGTCCTGGTACAGGAACTCCATGGTGCCGACGCTGCGGTAGCCGAGCCTGGCCGCGGCCTCGGTGGCGATGCGGCCGATCTCTTCGCGCTGGTTGTCGTTGAGGGCGGGCGAGGGGGCTTCCTCCACCACTTTCTGGTAGCGGCGCTGCAGCGAACAGTCCCGCTCGCCCAGATGCACCACGTTGCCCTCCCCATCGGCGAGGATCTGTACTTCGATGTGCCTCGGCCCACTCATGTACTTCTCCAGGTAGACCGCGCCGTCGCCGAAGGCGGCGCGGGCCTCGCGTGCGGCCATCTCCAGGGCCGCGCCCAGCTCGTCGGGCGAAGCCGCCGCCTTCATGCCCCTGCCGCCGCCGCCGCTGGCGGCCTTGATCAGCACCGGGTAGCCGATCTCCTCGGCCACCGCGCGGGCATCCCTTTCGTCCTTCACCGGCCCGTCCGAGCCCGGGATCACCGGCACGCCGACCGCGGACACCGCCTTCTTGGCGGCGATCTTGTCGCCCATCAGGCGTATGTGGTCCGGCGACGGCCCGATGAAGGTGAACCCGTGTTCCTCCACCATGGCGGCGAAGTCGGCGTTCTCCGACAGGAAGCCGTATCCGGGATGGATGGCGTCGACGTTGCTGATGGTGGCCGCCGTGAGGATGGCCTGGACGTTGAGGTAGCTTTCCGCGGCCGGTGGCGGTCCGATGCAGATCGCCTCGTCGGCCAGGCGGACGTTCATCGCCTCGGCGTCGACGGTGGAATGCACGGCCACGGTGCGCATGCCCATCTCGCGGCAGGCGCGCTGGATGCGCAACGCGATCTCCCCGCGGTTGGCGATGAGGACCTTTTCGAACATCGGGAGGCCCGGGCCCCTGGCTACTCGATAATCAAGAGGGGCTCCCCGAATTCCACCGGCGTTCCGCTGCCGATCAGGATTCGGACGACCTTTCCGGCGCGCGGGGCGGTGATCGGGTTGAACACCTTCATGGCCTCGATCAGGAGCAGGGTCTGCCCTTCGGCAACCGTGTCTCCGACCTTGACGAAAGGCGGCTCGTCGGGCTCGGGCGCCGTGTAGACGACGCCGACCATGGGCGCGGTCACCACCCCGGGATGATCGGCGACGCGCTCGGCGGTTTCGGCCGCGCCCGCCGTCTCGGCCGCCGTCGCCGCCGCCGGGTTGGCCCCGGTCCCGGGGGTGGACGGGGACGTTCCCCTGACCACCCGCAGGTGCCAGTCCTTGGTCCCGTATTCGATCTCCGTCAGGCCCGTCTCGTCGAGAAGGTTGGCGAGCTTGCGGACCAGGTCCTCGTCCACGTCGGCTTTTTTCCGGGACTTGGGCATACTTTAGCGCCTTACGCCTCGCGGGTGGTTTCCAGCATCCGCGCCGCCGCGTCCAGGGCCATCTCGTAGCCGAAGCCGCCGAACCCGCAGATCAAGCCGCGCGCGGCCTTTGACACGTAGGAATGGTGGCGGAAGTCCTCGCGTTGAAAGATGTTGGACAGGTGCACCTCGATGACCGGCACGTCGCAGGCGAGCAAGGCGTCCAAGAGGGCGACCGAGGTATGGGTATAGGCGCCGGCGTTGACGATCAGGCCGGCGTAGCCGTTGCGTGCCCCCTGAATCCAGTCCACCAGTTCGCCCTCGTTGTTGCTTTGACGGAACTCCACCGTCAGGCCCAACGCCGAGGCCCGCTTGGCACAGGCTGCCTCGATCTCCGCCATGGTCTCGTGACCGTAAACGTCCGGCTCGCGGGCGCCCAGGATGTTGAGGTTGGGTCCGTTCAGGACCAGGATTGTGGGGGCCATGATCGCCAAGGAATCCTCTGGACGTTGACGGTTTATAGCATGCGCGCGGTCTTGTGTAACACACACTTTCCCGTATGGTACCGGGTTGAAAGCGCGGTCCGCGGTCCCCATACTTGGGGCGTGTTCCCGCTGGTGCGGCTAAGCACGGCGGAGCGGTGATCCCTGTGCGGACGGATGCCCTCGATGCGTTTGACCATCAACGGCGAAGATCGAACCTTTGACTGCCCGCTCACCGTGGAAAAACTTCTCGGTGAGATCGGTGTGGATTCGCGCAAGGTGGCGGTGGAACGCAACCTGGAGATCGTTCCCAAATCCCAGTACCGGCGAGTCTCCCTCGGCGACGGCGACAGGCTCGAGATCGTCCACTTCATCGGCGGCGGCGTCCCCGACGACGCGGCCACGGTGCGCGAGGAAGATACCTTCGAGGTTGCGGGCCGGCGCTTCCGCTCGCGCCTGATCGTGGGCACGGGCAAGTACAAGGACTTCGCCGAGACCCGCGACGCCATCGTCGCCTCGGGGGCCGAGATCGTCACCGTGGCCGTGCGCCGGGTCAACGTCACCGACCCCGGCCAGCCCATGCTGATGGACTACGTGGACCCCAAAAAATTCACCTATCTGCCCAACACGGCGGGCTGTTACACCGCCGAAGACGCCCTGCGCACCCTGCGCCTGGCGCGCGAGGCGGGCGGTTGGGACCTGGTCAAGCTCGAGGTCCTGGGCGACCAGAAGACGCTCTATCCGCAAATGATCGAGACCCTGGCGGCCACCGAGGTCCTGATCAAGGAGGGCTTCCAGGTCATGGTCTATTGCAGCGACGATCCGATCATGGCCAAGCGCCTGGAGGATCTGGGCTGCGTCGCCATCATGCCGCTGGCGGCCCCCATCGGGTCGGGCCTCGGCGTGCAGAATGCCATCAACATCCGCCTCATCGTCGAGCAGGCCTCGGTGCCGGTGCTGGTCGACGCCGGCGTCGGCACCGCGTCGGACGCGTCCGTCGCCATGGAGCTGGGATGCGACGGGGTGCTGATGAATTCCGCCATCGCCGAGGCCAAGGACCCGGTGAAGATGGCCCGGGCCATGAAGCTGGCGGTGGAAGCCGGGCGGCTGGCGTACCTGGCGGGACGGATGGGGAAAAAGCTTTACGCCGATCCCTCCTCGCCGCTGGCCGGCCTGATCTAGTTGCTGGTGTCCGGGGATTGACGGGGCGCCGGCGTCGCCGGGCGCGATGGATGGGGCCCATGACCCCGAAGATCGAACGGTTTTTCGTCGAACATCGTCCGCCGACGCCATGTCTCGTCGTCGACCTCGACGTGGTGGAGAAGAACTACCGGCGGCTTCGGCGCGCCCTGCCGCTGGCCGAAGTGTATTACGCGGTCAAGGCCAACCCGGCGCCGGAGATCCTGAGAACCCTGGTCGGGCTGGGATCGAATTTCGACGCCGCCAGCGCCCACGAGATCGACCAGTGCCTGACCGCCGGCGCGGCGCCGGAACGCGTCTCCTATGGCAACACCATCAAGAAAACGGCGGACATCGCCTATGCCTTCGCCCGCGGGCTCAGGCTTTTCGCCTTCGACAGCGAGGCCGAGCTGGAGAAACTGGCCGCCGCCGCCCCCGCCTCCAGGGTCTTCTGCCGCATCCTCACATCGGGCGAAGGGGCCGAATGGCCGCTGTCGCGCAAGTTCGGATGCGAACTGGACATGGCCCGGGACCTGATGCTGCGGGCCCGCGACATGGGCCTGGAGCCCCACGGCATCTCCTTCCACGTGGGCTCGCAGCAGACCAACCCGGGCCAGTGGGAAATCGCCATCGCCCGGACGGCCATGGTGTTCGCCGACCTCCGCGACGCCGGCGTCGAGCCGAAGATGGTCAACCTGGGCGGCGGCTTCCCCGTGCGCTACCGCGACGACGTTCCCGGCCTGGACAGCTTCGCCGACGCCATCATGAAGGCGATGACCAGGCACTTCGGCAACGACCTGCCCGGCATGATCATCGAACCGGGACGCTGCGTCGCCGCCGAGGCGGGGGTGCTGGAGACCGAGGTCGTGCTCATCTCCACCAAGGCCTATGGGGACGACCTGCGCTGGGTGTACCTGGACGTGGGCAAGTTCTCGGGGCTCGCCGAAACCATGGACGAGGCCATTCGCTATCCCATCCGCACGCCCCGCGACGGCGCCCGGCACGGCCCCGTGGTGATCGCCGGGCCGACCTGTGACGGCGCCGACATCCTTTACGAAAAAGCCGGCTACACCCTGCCGCTCGACCTCAGGCCCGGCGACCGCGTCCGCCTGATGGCCACCGGGGCCTACACCACGACGTATGCCTCGGTCGGGTTCAACGGGTACATACCGCTCAAGGCGTATTACATCTAAGCGCCGGCCATGGTTGCCGGCCCGTGCGCCCCACCGGAGATGTGCACGGTGTGGAGCGGGCTGGGAGCGGCCCCGACGCCAAAGGGTCCCCCGCGTTGTCGTAAAGACGGCCTGCCGTACGGGCTCGCGACGGTCCGTGGTGGAGACGGCCCCCGAAGTGCGCTACCCTGCCTGATTGCGGTGAACGCCCGCGGAAACCGCGGTTGAAGGAGGTCGGTGATGGCGGAGGATTTGGACCGGGACAGGATCATCGGGCTGCTCGAAAGCCTGGGCAGCGAGCGCGACGAGGACGTCGTCGAGGCGGCGCGCGAGATTCACGCCCAGGTCACGGCCGCCGGCGTCACTTGGGACGCGTTGCTGGCGCCGGTTGGAACGGCGGTCGACGAAGCGTTCGAGGAAGGGACGGCGGACGAAGAAGCGGCCGAGCCTGCGGAGGCCGACGGCGAAGCGGCCGAGCGCGAGGAGGCCGAGCGCGAGGAGGCCGACGGTGAAGACGCCCAGTTCGCGGAGGCCGATGGCGAAGACGCCGCGCCCACCCCCGCCCGGGATCGGGGCAACAAGGAGTCCCTGGCCCTGATCGCCCGCCTGCTCGCCAAGTCCGACATCTCGAAAGACATGCGCGAGGAGCTTCAGGGCTACAAGGAAGACATCGCCGAAGGCGAATTCGAAGACATGGACCGCAAGTACCTGCGGGCGCTGCATGCCCGCCTCACCAAGCGCCGCTGATTTCAGCGCTTTCTCCCCGGCTTCGACGGACGCAGGAGGAAGGCCGGGGTGTGATCGCCGAGGCCGAGGACCGGCTTGTCCGGTTTACGGCCTTCCGGCTGCTCACGCCTTTGGGCCGTGGGTTGGTCCGGTTTGCGGGCTGGCCGCTGGTCGCGCCCTGCCGGTGCCGGCTGGTCCGGTTTGCGGGCCGGCCGCTCGTCGCGCCCTGCCGGTGCCGGCTTGTCCGGTTTGCGGCCGCCGTTCCCACTGTCCCTTGCCGGCGCAGCCTGGGCGGTTTCTCTTCGATCCCCGGTGCGTCTGTCGCGGCCACGTTTCCGCCGCCGCCTGCGTTTCCTGCCGCGCCCGGGCTCTTCGCGGCTTTCGGCAGTGGCCGGGGTTTCGGGCCTCGCCGGGGTCCCGGCCCTGGCGCCACGCCCGGGCTCTTCGCGGCTTTCGGCAGTGGCCGGGGTTTCGGGCCTCGCCGCGGTCCCGGCCATGGCGCCGCGCCCGGGCTCTTCGCGGCTTTCGGCAGTGGCCGGGGTCTCGGGTCTCGCCGCGGTCCCGGCCCTGGCGCCGCGCCCGCGCCGCCGCCGGGGGGGCCTTGCGGAAACCTCTTCCAGGTCGGCGCCCGCGATCCCCTCGACGGTGACGCGCGGGATCTCCTTGCCGATGAGGCGGGTGATGGCGGCCAGGTAGACGTTGTCCTCGGGCGTGGCGAGGGTGAAGGCGCGCCCGCTCAGTCCGGCACGCCCGGTGCGTCCGATGCGGTGCACGTAGTCCTCGGCGTGGCTGGGAACATCGAAGTTGAAGACGTGGCTCATCTCCTTGATGTCGAGGCCGCGGGCGGCGACGTCGCTGCACACGAGCAGTGTGATCTCGCCCTGGCGGAAACGTTCCAGGGTTTCCGTGCGCGCCGGCTGCGGCATGTCACCGTGCAACTGAGCGGTGTTGTATCCGTGGCGGGCCAGCGAGCGGTGGAGGACGCCCACGTCGCGCTTGCGGTTGCAGAACACCAGCGCGTTCTTCACGTCCTCGCGCTCGATCAGGCGGCGCAGGGCGGCGCGTTTCTCCTTCTGGCCGCCGCCCGGGCGCCGGCCGTCCCGGTGCTCCACGACGATGAGCCCCTGGACCACGGTCTCCGCCGGTGTCGCCGGGGGCGAGACGCTGATTTCCTTCGGGTTCATCAGGAAGGCATCGGCCAGGCGGCGGATTTCCGGCGGCATGGTGGCGGCGAAGAACAGGGTCTGGCGTATCTTGGGGATCACCGAAACGATGCGCTCCACGTCCGGGATGAAGCCCATGTCCAGCATGCGGTCGGCCTCGTCGATGACCAGCACCTTGACGTCGGTGAGCAGAAGGCGTCCGCGCTCGAACAGATCCAGAAGCCTGCCCGGCGTGGCGATCAGCACGTCCACTCCCCGGTCGACGATCCTGATCTGGTTGCCCAGGGACTCGCCGCCGATCAGCAGCGCCTTGGTCAGCTTGTGGTACTTGCCGTAGATCTCGAAGTTCTTGGCCACCTGCGCCGCCAGCTCGCGGGTCGGCTCCAGGATCAGCGAGCGGGGCATGCGCGCCTTGGCCCGGCCCGCCGCCAGGATGTCGATCATGGGCAGGGTGAAGCCGGCCGTCTTGCCGGTGCCGGTCTGGGCGCAACCGAGGATGTCGCGGCCCATGAGGATGACGGGGATTCCCTTTTCCTGGATGGGCGTGGGCGTGGTGTAGCCTGCGTCGGCCACGGCCCGCAGGACATCTTCGCTGAGCCCGAGATCGGAAAAGTTCATAAGGTGCTTGGATCTGACCGGCAGCGCGGGGGGCCGTCGAGCGGTCCCGACCCCGCAATATTCGCAGCCGGATTTTAGGCTTTCGCGGCCCCCTGTCAATCTGCTCCTTTATCCTCGTTCGCGTCGCGGCGGACGCGCGGCCTTGGTGGGGCGGCCACCTTTGGACTTAATACCAAGGAGCGCTCCTTGGTATAAGGTTCCGACCCTTTCCGGTTTGTCGAGGAGACCCCGCCCATGCCGGGCACGGCCGCGCCCAGTCGGAAGACCCTGGGGACCGCACTCCCATGAGCGCCAGGACGCCGCTGGTCCTGCTGCCGGGCCTGCTCTGCGACGCGGCCCTCTGGCGCCATCAGACGGACACCCTCGCCGACATCGCCGAGATCACGGTCGCCGACCTCACCGGCGACGATCGCTTCGACGACATGGCCCGCACGGTGCTGAAGGCGGCGCCGGAAACCTTCGCCCTGGCCGGGCTGTCCATGGGCGGATACGTGGCCCACGAGATCATGCGCCAGGCGCCCGACCGGGTGACCAGGCTGGCGTTGCTCGACACCTCGGCCCGCGCCGATACGCCCGGGCAGAGCGAACGGCGCCGCGCCTTCATCGAGCAGACCCGGCACGGCGACTTCAAGGGCGTCACGTCCAGGCTGCTCCCCATGCTGATCCATCCCGACCGCCTGGAGGACGGGGATCTCACGGAAACCATCACGACCATGGCCGAGGGCGTCGGCCGGGAAGCCTTCCTGCGCCAGCAGAACGCCATAATGCACCGCCCCGACGGCCGGCGGGACCTGAGCGCCATCCACTGCCCGACCCTGGTCCTGTGCGGCCGCCAGGACGCGCTCACGCCCCTTGCCGGCCACGAAGAGATGGCGGACGGAATCCCCAACTCCACACTCGTCGTCATCGAGGACTGTGGCCACATGGCGCCCCTGGAACGGCCGCGYGCCGTCAGCGCCGTCATGCGCTACTGGTTGCAGGCATAGCAAAGGAGAACCCCATGTCCGGCCTGATCCTGCCCTACCGGAACGTCCTGCCCAGCATCGCCGACGATGTTTTCGTCGCGCCGACGGCCACCGTCATCGGCGACGTGGAGATCGGSAAGGACACCAACCTGTGGTTCGGCGTCATCGTCCGCGGCGACGTGAACGAGATCCGCATCGGCGAGCGCACCAACCTCCAGGACGGCACCATCGTGCATGTGGACGCCGACACCTTCGGCACCTACATCGGCTCCGACGTCACCATCGGCCACGCGGCCATCGTCCATGCCTGCACCCTCGAGGATTTCTGTTTCATCGGCATGCAGGCGACCGTGATGGACGGCGCCCATGTGGAGAGCAACGCCCTGGTCGCCGCCGGCGCCGTGGTCACGCCGGGCACACGGGTGAAAAGCGGCCAGGTGTGGGCCGGCGTTCCGGCCCGGCCCATACGCGACCTGAACGAGGCGGAGCGGCKCSKCATYNCCNTGSTKMMCSGCYNCTWNCGNTSKATCTGGCGCGCGAATACCTGGACGCYGGYGTRTRAGSCCCGGGCAACCGGCTTCCGGWGCCCCGGCCGAGTGTGGTAATCCCTACRGGGCGCAACGGAAACACGGGGGCYGGGCGGCGATGAGCGRGAAAACGGGTGTCATCCGCGTGCTYCTGGCCAAGGTCGGGCTGGACGGCCACGACCGCGGCGTCAAGGTGGTCGCCCGCTGCCTGCGCGACGCGGGCATGGATGTCATTTACACCGGCCTTCACCGCACGCCCGAGGAGGTGGTCGACGCCGCCGTCCAGGAGGACGTGGACGTRCTSGGCGTCAGCCTCTTGTCGGGYGCCCACATGACCATCCTTCCGCGCATGATCGATCTTCTCGGGAAAACCGACGCCGACGACATCATCCTCATGGCCGGCGGCGTGATGCCGGACGAGGACGTGGCCGCGCTGAAGAAAATGGGCGTCGGCGAGGTGCTGCTCCAGGACGCGCCGCCGGAGACGATCGTC
>LKGT01012541.1_pt1 | contig 10306 bp, 13 predicted proteins | sample 503861 | NCBI WGS metagenome assembly LKGT01 (sample SAMN04113194, study PRJNA297058) | marine sediment metagenome | biome: marine benthic biome; feature: marine benthic feature; material: marine sediment; isolation source: sediment sample collected at the water-sediment interface from the South......
CGGCCCGGACGCCTCATACCTATCGACTATACTTAACCTCGAAAACGGGCGTTAGCGCCAACTTTTTGGGGAAAGCTTTATGAATACTAACTGGTGGATGATCTGGCCAGGCAACCTCGCTTTGTCTGTGTTGGCTCTATATGCATTGTCTTTACTCTTCTTGTATCCAGCTCGCGGGCCGCTACACGGTATCATTCGCGCTATAAGTCGCGCAATTAGCGGCCCACTGCGTTTGGGTGCGCGCTGGCTGTTGTCGACGGCCGAGATGTTACGTAGCCGCAACAAGATGGTGTTGTTGGCGCACGGGAAGGAAGAGATTACGCAAGGAATCGAACGTGAGTTCGAACGCGTAACCGCTGTTGTCCAACGTGATTTGCATGACTATCCGGTCTTACAGCGCAAGCTCATGGGCGAGATTACGCGAATCGAGGAAGACTATCAGAAGTGTGGCGCAGTCCCACCTACACCGCCGGAGTGGACCAAGGCAGTCGCAGCCGTTGCCAAGATCCCGCCAACTGCGGATGGCTTGGTACAAAAGATTCTGGGGGATATCAATCACTCGATTGAGAAGATCCAAGATAAGGCGATTGCCGAATACCGTCGGAGTTATGAGAGCCGGCATAAGATCCTCAAGGGGTTTATGCCGATTTGGCGTTCGCTAAATCAGACGCTGACCCAAGTCGATCGTAACTTGACTGGATTGCAAGAGAGCGCCTCGAGAATCGATGCGCAAATGGAGCAGTACCAACAGATCAGCGTGAACTCTGATAAGGTCGAGCATTCCCTGACCTCCTCGGCCACCACACAATTCGCGATTGCAGCTGTCGTGCTTTTAATCGCTGTCGGTGGTGCGTTTGTTAACTATAAGCTCATCGCCCTGCCGATGTCGGCAATGGTGGCCAACGACTATATCACCGCTAACTTGCAGGCATCGGATATCGCTGCCTTGGTGATCATTTTTGTCGAGGCCAGTATGGGGCTGTTCCTCATGGAGGCCTTGCGCATCACGCATCTGTTTCCACGCATCAACAATCTGCCAGATAAAATGCGTCGCCGCTTTATGTGGGTGGCATTCTCATTGCTGCTCACCCTCGCACTTGTCGAAGTGGCCCTGGCCGTATTGCGTGACTGGATCGTGATAGAGGGTATCAAGCTCACCAGTGAGCTCGCCGGCGGCGCAACCGTGGCCGCTGCCGCAGAGGACTCCAGCCTGGTGAACAAGATTCCAACCATCGGCCAAATGATCCTCGGTTTCATCCTGCCGTGGGCCTTGGCCTTTATGGCAATACCGCTGGAGTATTTTATCCACTCCGCCCGCACGGTCCTTGGCGTAGGCCTGGTCGTGGGTATTCGTGGTCTGGCGTTCGCATTGCGGGTCGTGGCACATGTCGCCAGGCAGGCGGGTAACTTGCTGGTCAATCTTTATGATGTGTTGATATTCTTGCCGTTGTTAGTCGAGCGCATCGTAAGGCCTAACGGCGGACAAGTTGCGGGACCATTAAAATCCCGTCGCGTTGCCCCGTTCGCAGCGAAGTAAAGTTTGGGCACTTGATTAATAGTTTCGGAGGTGTAGGTTGATGAAACGGAAAATCTCACATGTACTTATTATGGTGCTTGCCTTCGGGTTGATAGCGTGCTCCGGCGGCGGCGATCAGGCACCGATAAATCGTACGCAGGGTGTTTATATGCTGATCGATACCTCGGGTACGTATTCCAAGGAACTCGGTAAAGCGCTAGCGGTTATCAATTATCTATTGGGCACGATGAACCCAGGCGATGTCCTGGCCGTTGCTAAAGTAAGCAGTCGTAGCTTTAGTGAGAAGGATATTATCGCCAAAGTCACGTTTACCAGCGATCCGGTGCGGGCCAATCAGCAGAAACGTGCATTTCGCGCCAAGGTCGATAAGTTCGCCAAGGGCGTGAAACGCGGTAGTGCCTATACGGATATCACGGGTGGCATCATTCAGGCCGCACAATTCTTGAACGAAGCCAATCCCGGTACGAAAACGGTATTGATCTTCTCAGACATGCAAGAAGAGCTCGGCAAAGGAACAATTCGTGACTTTCCGATCGAGCTAAGCGGCATACGTTTCGTCGCCCTTAACGTTACCAAACTCAAGGCCGATAACGTGGACCCGCGTCGTTATATGGGTCGGCTCGAGAAATGGCAGGAGCGCGTCACCAACGCCGGGGCCAGCAGCTGGCGCGTGGTAAACGATCTTCAGCACTTGGAACGCGTATTTGAAAGTTGAGGATCTTGTCGACCCGTGAGGGCAGTTGATTGAGAACGCCCGGCACCCAGCCGGGCGTTTTAGTTTTGGCTGTCTGATTCGAGCGTGGCGACTCGACTGGGCGACTTTGCCCGGTTGTTGCGGCATAGGCAATTTGTGTCAAATCATTTATCCTAGTCTGCGTTCAACCGTCTGTTCGGCCAGGCGGGCGGCGTCACTTTGGTTAGGTAGGTTAGAATAAGGATGTATTGTCCGTTTTGTTCTGCTGTAGATACGCGTGTTGTAGACTCTCGCCTCGCCGACGAGGGCGATTCCGTACGGCGTCGGCGTGAGTGTAGTGTTTGTGGCGAACGATTTACCACCTACGAGCGCGCAGAACTTCGGTTACCTCAGATTATCAAATCCGATGGACGCCGGGAGCCTTTTAGGGAAGATAAGCTACGTGCTGGTATGAGTCGTGCCTTAGAAAAGCGTCCGGTCGATGCGGAAGCAGTGGAGCACGTTATTGGCCGGATTCGACACCAATTGTTGGCTAGTGGTGAACGCGAGATCGGATCGCGCACGATCGGTGAGTGGGTCATGCAAGAGTTAAAGGACTTAGATTCGGTCGCTTACGTCCGCTTTGCGTCCGTATATCGTAGGTTCGAGGACCTGGAAGCCTTTAGCGAGGAGGTCCAGCGTCTACAAAAAGAACCGAGCCCAGAAACACGCCGCAGACAGCTCAAGCTCATCCCCGATAGTGGCGAGTCGGATGAGTGACTATGTCGGATGAAGCACACATTGCACATGCCTTGCGACTCGCGCGGCGTGGTCTTTATACGACAGACCCGAACCCGCGCGTCGGGTGTGTGGTGGTTAATGAAGGTGTTATCGTAGGCGAAGGTTGGCACCAACGAGCCGGCGAGCCCCACGCCGAGATAAATGCACTGCGTGCAGCCGGCCAGAAAGCGCGGGGCGCCACGGTGTTTGTTACCCTCGAACCATGTTGCCATCATGGGCGCACACCGCCTTGTAGTGACGCCCTGATCGAGGCTAACCCTAGCCGCGTCGTCGTGGCTACGGAAGATCCAAATCCCAAGGTTGCCGGCCAAGGTCTAACAGCACTGCGACAGGCGGGGATCGCGGTAGATGTTGGCATACTCCAAGAGCAAGCACGGGCCCTGAATCCGGGTTTCGAGAGCCGCATGCGTCGCCAACGGCCTTTCGTGCGAGCGAAGCTTGCGGTGAGCCTCGATGGTCGCACCGCCATGGCGAGCGGGGAAAGTAAATGGATTACCGGCGACGCGGCGCGGGCTGACGTGCAACGCTGGCGGGCCCGTAGTTCCGCAATCCTGTGTGGGATTGGCACGGTGCTGCAGGATGACCCGTCATTGACGGTGCGGGCATTCGACATCGGTCGACAACCACTGCGGGTGGTCACAGACAGCAATTTAAGGACGCCATCGTCGGCAAAATTATTGGCCCATAAGGGTGCACTGATCGTGACCGCTTGCGACGATGGTGAGCGTGCAGCGCAACTACATCGGGTCGGCGCTGAGGTGTTGTCGCTCCCCACCGCGGATGGTGCCGTAGATTTGGCAGCGCTGCTACAACACCTGGCGGGACGCGAGATAAACGAAGTGTTATTGGAAAGTGGACCGACGTTATGTGGCGCCATGTTGGCGGCAAAGCTGATAGATGAGCTCGTTCTGTATTTGGCACCAAGCCTAATGGGTAGTGAAGCACGCGGTATGTTCAACCTATCGGGACTGCAGTATATGGCTGACCGCACGACACTTGAGATCGACGATGTGCGAGCGGTGGGGGACGACTGGCGAATCATTTGTCGTCCGGTTTACCTATAGCAGATATGTTTACCGGTATCGTCCAGGCAGTCGGCAAGCTAAGATCACTTGAAGATCGTGGCGATGATCAGCGCTTTCACATCGAAGCAAATACTCTCGATCTTACCGATGTCCGCTGTGGTGACAGTATTTGCGTCAGCGGCGTATGTCTGACGGTGCTTAATGCTGGTGCTACTGGTTTCTCGACCGATGTATCTATAGAAACGCTAGCGAGTACTACCTTTTTACGTCTCGCAGTCGGTGATGCGGTAAATCTTGAAAAAGCATTGACGCCGACAACAGCGCTCGGCGGTCATTTCGTTAGTGGTCACGTGGATGGCGTCGGGGAGATCGTTGATCGGCGACAGGCCGGTCGCTCGATCGCAATGCGCGTACGTACCCCAGCCAACCTCGTCAAGTATATTGCACAGAAAGGATCGGTCTGCATTGATGGCATCAGCTTCACCGTGAACGATGTCCAAGGCCCAGAGTTTGAGATCAATGTTATTCCCCACACGTTGGAGCAGACAACCGCCGGTTCGTTTACAGTCGGTCGGGGGATCAATCTAGAGGTAGATATCATCGCCCGGTATCTGGAAAGTTTGTTACGGGGTGACGAACAAGCGGTAAATTCTAAAGTCACGGCTAAATTCCTTAGGGAACACGGCTTTATTCGCAGTTCGTGACGCACCCCATCGGCGTCTGGACAGCCTTACAGAGGCGGAAATCTACACAGAAATGAGTGATAATTGCCCCCTAGGAGTAGTTAGTCGTAGCGGGTTATGTCTACCAGTCCGATTACAGAAATAGTCCAGGAGTTGCGTGATGGGCGCATGGTCATCGTTATGGACGACGAGGACCGTGAAAACGAGGGCGACCTCGTTATCGCCGCCGAACATGTGCGCCCCGAACACATCAATTTTATGGCCCGTTACGGGCGCGGGTTGATCTGCCTCGCGCTGACCAGTAAGCGCTGTGAGCAACTGCAGTTGCCGCTTATGGTTAACAGTAATCAAAGCCGCAACAAGACGCGGTTTACCCTTTCGATCGAGGCTGCCGAGGGCGTGACCACCGGCATCTCAGCATCAGACCGGACCACAACTATACATGCAGCCGTAAGGAAAAATGCTAAGCCGTCCGACATTGTCACACCCGGTCACATCTTTCCTGTGATGGCGCAACGTGGCGGTGTGCTGGCACGGGCTGGCCACACCGAGGCTGGTGTTGATCTCGCACTTTTGGCCGGTCTCGAGCCTGCAGGTGTTATATGCGAGATCATGAACGAAGATGGATCCATGGCTCGTCTACGCGAGCTAGAAAAGTTTGCGGTCGAGCATAACTTAAAGATGAGTACGATCGCAGACCTTATCAGTTATCGTATGGAGAACGAGTCCACCATTCAACGCATGGCCAAGGCAACCGTAGCTACTGAGTTCGGAAAATTTCGCGTGACTGCCTATCATGACTCGATTAGCGATCATGTACATTTGGCGCTGGTACGGGGAAAGATTGTACGCGACATACCTACCCTAGTGCGGGTACATGTTCAAGGGAGCTTGCTCGATCTGTTTACCGATGCACATCGTGCCGGACATTGGACACTTTATGCAGCATTAAAACGTGTCGCGCAGGAGGGTAATGGGGTTGTTGTTATCCTTGATCATGCCGAGTCGGGTGAGAACTTACTGCAGCGAATTCAGAGTTTTAAGCGTCAAGGTGAGAGCTTGGAAGTGCCCGCCAAAAGGCGCCAACAAGAGGAGCTTCGCACCTATGGGTTGGGGAGTCAGATCCTGGCTGAGCTGGGTGTTGGCAAAATGCGGGTTCTTGGGCAAACAATGAAAGCGCCGGCAATGTCTGGTTTTGGTCTCGAGATCGTCGAATACATCGAAAACGACAATGGTGGCAAGATTGCCGATCGATCGAGTATATCTGGATGAGCAAGTTAAAGAATATCGAAGGAGATCTTTCGGCCCGTGGCGTGCGTTTTGGTATCGTGTGTAGTCGCTTTAACGGTTTTATCGGTGAGCGTTTATTCGAGGGGGCCGTTGATACGCTTGGTCGTCACGGTGCGGAATCGGCAAACATCGAAGTAGTACGAGTACCGGGAGCCTATGAAATACCATTGGCCGCCAAGATGATGGCGGCGAGCAAGCGCTATGATGCATTGATTGCGCTCGGCGTTGTAATTCGTGGTGAGACACCCCATTTTGAGTATGTAGCGGGTGAATGTATTAAAGGTATATCGCAGGTCAGTATGCAATATGACATCCCGGTGGGGCTGGGTGTGCTCACGGTGAATACAATAGAGCAAGCCATCGAGCGAGCCGGCACTAAGGCTGGCAACAAGGGTAGCGATGCTGCGCTCGCCGCTATCGAGATGCTTAACTTGATAAGACAACTCCAGCAGTAGGAGGTATGTCGTGGGAGTGAGAGGGGGTCGTCACAAGGCGCGCGAAGCCGCCGTGCAAGCGTTGTATCAGTGGCAGCTGACGGAGCAACTGCCTAACGAGGAACAGTTTATATTCGACCACCAACTCGACGGTGTTGACCTCGAGTACTTTCATCATTTAGTGAGTGAGATCCCAATGCATATGCACGAGCTTGATGATCAGCTTTTACCCCATCTTGACCGTGAGGTCGATGAGGTCGATCCGGTTGAGCGGGCCATCCTTCGTCTCGGCGCTTATGAGCTAGAGTTCCAATTACAGGTCCCTTACAAAGTTGTGCTTGACGAGGCGGTCGAGCTTGCCAGGACTTTCGGGGCCGAGCATGGCTACAAGTTCGTGAATGCTGTTCTGGACAAGGTCGCATTGAAACTGCGTACTGCCGAGGTTCAAGCGGGCGGGGTGGCCTCTCCCTCCACACTTTGAACGAATTCGAGCTGATTCGTACTTTTTTTGCTTCGCAGGGTAGCGCCCAGGATGACGTTGCCGTTTCAATTGGCGATGATGCCGCCGTTGTCAACGTGCCGCCCGGTATGCAACAAGTGCTAACCACCGATGTATTGGTTGCCGGTACTCACTTTCTTGCCGAAGCAGATCCTGTCGGGATCGGCCACAAGGCGCTGGCCGTCAACTTGAGTGACCTTGCGGCCATGGGCGCCATACCCAAGTGGTTTACCTTGAATCTGTGTTTGCCCGAGGTGAATACAAGCTGGCTTCAAGGATTCTGCCGCGGACTTTTCGGACTTGCCAGCCAGTGGAACGTTTCGCTCATAGGTGGCGACACAGTACGTGGACCCCTAACCATCGGCATCCAGGCCTGTGGTGTGGTGCCAACCGGTAAGGCGATGCTGCGCTCTGGCGCCAAGGCGGGTGATCGTATCTACGTTACCGGTACGCTCGGCGATGCGGGTGTGGCGCTGTTGCATCAACGAGGAACGCTACCGCTCGCAGCGGCCGACCTTGCCACCGTGCAGTCGCGACTCAATTCTCCCATCCCGCGCGTGTCAGAGGGACTAGCGTTGCGGGATTTTGCCTCCAGTTGTATTGATATTTCTGACGGCCTGCTTTCGGACCTGACACATATTGCCACCGCCAGCACGGTTGGCGCGCGTATCATGTTAGAGCGGTTGCCGGTCTCAACTGTTTATCACACGTATTTTGAGCAGCTTGATAGATGGGCCATTGCACTGACAGCCGGCGATGATTATGAGTTGTGTTTCACCATCCCGGGGCCAAGGCAAACTGATTTCGAGCAGCTCAGTGCAAAATGGCAGTGCGGCGCAACCTATATTGGTGATATTGAAACAGAATCTGGTGTTCGCGTAGTGGATCGATTGGGTGTGGATCACAAACCAAACACCGGCGGCTATGAGCATTTCACCGCCGACTGAGCAAGAAGCTCAAGGCAATGTCGGCCTATCGCGTGATAGGCTTGGTCGCCGCGTATGGAAGAATCCGGTTTTGCTTGCGGTGACGGGTTTTGGGGCCGGGCTGATCCCGTATGCACCCGGAACTGCAGGAACGCTAGTCGCAATTCCTATCTATCTATTCATCGCGCCCTTGTCGCCAGCGATTTATGCCGGTGTTGTGATACTGCTATTTGCGCTGGGGGTGGCAATGTGTCGACAAGCCGAGCGACAGTTCGCGATCTACGACCATCCTGCTGTCGTCTGGGACGAGATTGTCGGTTACCTAGTCACCATGTTCCTGGTTCCCGTGCACTGGGTGTGGGTGGTCGTAGGGTTCGGTCTGTTCCGATTATTCGATATCTGGAAGCCGTTTCCGATCAGAGCTCTAGAGCATAGGGTACGTGGCGGTTTAGGGACTATGTTGGACGATGTGGTAGCCGGCCTCTACGCCTGGCTGGTCTTGCAAGGCAGTTTGCTGCTGACTATGCAATTGTCGTAGCTACTTCAGACACACGGTTACCACTCCCGGACGCACCGGCACTGKAAGCATGGACGGCAGAGGAGACSCTYRGCSTKTCTAYTCGATGGTCAGCGTTTGCAACATCTGCAAGGCGTCTTGTGCACGTTCGAAGCCTTGGCTTGCGGCCAGAWACCACCAYTTRACTGCTGCGTTGAGATCCTGGGAGACGCCTTSGCCCCTGACGTACATTAGGCCCAAGGCGTATTGGGCAGCGGGGTCGCCATGTGAGGCGGCCTGAAACCACCATCTCGCTGCCTCCATCAGATTCTTAACGACACCCTGACCCTGGGCATACAACAGGCCGAGATTRAACTGCGCATCGGTATTACCCTGCAYSGCGGCTTTGCGCCACCAACYGGCGGCCTTTATGTTATTAGGGTTGACCCCTTTACCGGTCGAGTAAGCGACACCCAAATTGTATTGCGCCTCAATATGACCCTGTTTCGCCGCCAATTCGTACCAGTGCATCGCCTGTTTCGGATCGGATCCCACGCCGAGACCATTGCCGTAGACCAGGCCCATGAGAAACTGAGCGTTCTGATGGCCTTGTAGGGCCAATAGCTGCAGCCGCAGTGCCGCTTGCTCGTATTGTGCTTGCTCTAACGCCGTTTCGGCTTGCCKAAAGCGGTGTGCCGCCAGGCCAGTAGATCGGATATCTTYGGTCAGATTTTCAAAGCTGATTTGCCTGGCCGTTAAGGCTGTCTCATGTGCCGACGCCGTTRAGTCGTTTGTGAAAGCTAGGCTCGCGTGGGCGGTGGCGGAGGTAAAAATACAGGCCACGGCCAGAACCAGTCCGGCGAAAGATGATASMYCGNGMAGRGSSGYKCMSSAKGMMYGSCRWKMCCGANRYCGTNRTGYYGKCNYTCKKCTTKAATCTGCACATCTTGACCTCACTTGGTGCCGGGTGCCGAAATGGCCACACTGATGACACTTAAGGGGTGTCGGCTAATACTGCAGGGGCACACGGTGTGCTATTAGGAGGTGGCGCAGCAAGCGGTGGCACTTACCGCGGCCGTAGTCGTCCCGGTGTCCTTACGCGGGTGGCCATTGCGCCCGACGAGGCCCTCGACCACCTCCCGAATCTGCGCCCGCGCGATCCCGATATCGGCTAAGTGGTAGTCGCTCAGACGCTCAAGCTCTCGAATTGCCACGGCCCGTTCCCGCCGCTTCTTGTCCGCGGCCACCAGACGCTTTAGGAAACTCGTGGTTTGGGGGAAAGTGCCCCAGTCACGGCCCCGGTTGARCCGATCACCGGCGTACGCAGGATGATAYGTGTAGTCTTTCATGATATATTTCCTCWACAAAGTTAAGTTSGCYTATTTSTCSTACATGCTKCTCATRGCYACGAKAATARAGGGAATTTRRAATAGTGACAAACGATGWTTYCTATATCTCACAATAGAAAAACTTGGTTGAAGATACATGAGCTTTCTAGAAATCGCGCCTAACCCGAAAATCGATATCTAAGATGGTAAAGCGAAGGTACGCCCTTAAAACTACTAGAGTTGTCCCACGGTCCGCTTTTGGCGGTGAGCGGCCGATCGCGGCGCCTGATTGCAAGGTCTGCTTGCGGATCAAAAAGCGGTCGTTCGCCAAACGTATCTCATAGCGCCGGTTCTGACCCGAGCCGTCATTAGGTTGGATTTGAGTGCAAGGTTGGAATTCCATTGAGCACTTGACCTTTAGATGTCATTTGAAATGACTGTGCCGACACTTCGATTGACAAACCCGACGTTGCTTAATGGATTCAAAAAACCATTGTAAAATTTGTCCAATTGCATTGAGGGGCAATGATGAAGGTATTGATCGTGGGTGCCGGACCGGCGGGTTTGACCACGGCGGTTGAACTGGCTCGCCGGGGCATTGTTAGCAACGTTAT
>LKGT01001019.1_pt4 | contig 10302 bp, 8 predicted proteins | sample 503861 | NCBI WGS metagenome assembly LKGT01 (sample SAMN04113194, study PRJNA297058) | marine sediment metagenome | biome: marine benthic biome; feature: marine benthic feature; material: marine sediment; isolation source: sediment sample collected at the water-sediment interface from the South... ...
CCSGCSACCCNYAGYCWMCGRTSCCGCCGGCGTYGYSGGCGGTTCGCTTGAGAAAACCTCCGGGCCGRCCTATGATCGGAACGTAGCGCCTGGCACCGCCGGSWGGTGGCGGGCGCGGATGAAAGCCACTGAACGCCGCCCGGCGACGTCARCCGYGGCGCGCAGGAATTCAGGGCATGGTCGTTCTAAGACCCCTTGTCGTGGTCCTGGCCGTCCTTGCGGCGGACCTTGGCCACACCCAAGCGGCTCCGGGGGCCGAGGCGGACGCCGTYATCGGCGCCGAAGCCGACGGGCCGGGTACGGTCGTCCAGCTCGAAATCAAGGGCGCCATCGGTCCCGCCACCGCCGACTATATCGAGCGCGGCCTCGCCAAGGCGCGGGAGCGCAACGCCTCCATCGTCCTCCTGCACATGGACACGCCCGGCGGGCTTTCCACCTCGATGCGAGAGATCATCAAGAACATCATCGCCTCTCCCATCCCCGTCGTCACTTACGTCGCGCCGAGCGGCGCCCGCGCCGCCAGCGCCGGGACCTACATCCTCTATGCGAGCCACGTCGCGGCCATGGCGCCGGGGACCAACCTCGGCGCCGCGACGCCGGTGCAGATCGGCGGCGGATCGCCCATCCCAATGCCCGGACGCGACCCCAAAGGCGACAAGGAAAAGCCCGAAAAGGAAAAGGGCAAGGACGAGAACGGCGAAGCCGATAAAGAGAAAAAGACCGAGGATGAGGGCGCCAAAAAGTCTCCGGCCGCGGAGCGTGGCGACCATCCCACCATCGGCGACAAGGCGCTGAACGACGCCGTCGCCTATATCCGCGGCCTCGCCCAGATGCGCGGGCGCAACGTCGAATGGGCCGAGAAGGCGGTCAGCGAGGCGGCCAGCCTTCCCGCCGAAGAGGCGTTGAAGAAGGGGGTGATCGATGTCATGGCCCGCGACATCGCGGAGCTTCTAGAGGTGATCGACGGGCGCAAGGTCACCGTGCTCAAGGAGGAGCGGCGTCTCGCCACCAAGGGGGCGAAAGTGGTCGCCATCGTGCCCGACTGGCGCAACGAACTGCTGGCCGTCATCACCAATCCCAATCTGGCCTATATCCTGCTCATGATCGGTTTCTACGGCCTGATCCTCGAGTTCTGGAATCCAGGCGCCGTGGTGCCGGGCGTCGTAGGCGCCATCTCCCTGCTGCTCGCTCTATATGCGCTCAACCTCCTGCCGATCAATTACGCCGGTCTTGGCCTCATCCTGCTCGGCATCGCCTTGATGACCGCCGAGGCGTTCCTTCCGTCCTTCGGCATCCTTGGCATCGGCGGCGTTATTGCCTTCGTCATCGGGTCTGTGTTTCTTATCGACACTGAAGTCCCGGACTACACCATTTCCTGGCCCCTCATCGCCGTCGCGGCGGCGACCAGCGGCGCCTTCTTCATGTTCGTGCTCGCCATGGCGTTGAAGGCACGGAAGCGCCCGGTGGTCAGCGGCCGGGAAGAACTTCTCGGCAGTTACGGCCGGGTGATTAACTGGACGGACCGCGATGGCACCATCCGGGTGCATGGCGAGGCCTGGCAGGCAAGCGCGGCGGCGGTTTTCGAGCCGGGCGCGCGGGTTCACATCGCCGGTATCGAAGGGCTGACCCTGTTGGTGGAACCGGCGGAGCAAGAAAGGGAGGACTGATATGTCGATCGAACTTTACGTCTATCTCGGCGYCGCCGTCATCGTCTTCGCACTCGTTATCTATACCCTGCGCRTCCTGCGCGAGTAYGAGCGCGGCGTMATCTTCCTGCTCGGCCGSTTCTGGAAGGTCAAGGGGCCTGGCCTCATCATCGTSGTGCCCWTCATCCAGCAGATGGTGCGGGTGGAYCTGCGCACCGTGGTGCTGGACGTGCCGACCCAGGACGTGATTTCGCGGGACAACGTCTCGGTCAAGGTCAACGCCGTCGTCTACTAYCGGGTCATCGATGCCCAGAGGGCCATCATCCAGGTCGAGGATTTCCGCRMCGCCACCAGCCARCTCGCGCAGACGACYYTGCGCTCGGTGCTGGGCCAGCACGARCTCGACGAGATGCTGGCCGAACGCGACAAGCTGAAYGTGGACCTTCARCGCTTGCTCGATGAKCAGACCGACGCCTGGGGYATCAAGGTGCTGAACGTCGAGATCAAACACGTGGACCTGRACGAGAGCATGATCCGCGCCATCGCCAAGCAGGCGGAGGCGGAGCGCATGCGSMGMGCCAAGATCATCAATGCCACGGGCGAGCTTCAGGCCGCCRAGAAGCTGCTGGACGCCGCCAATATCATGTCSGCRAACCCACAGGCCATGCAGCTGCGCTATCTCAATGCGCTCCACGACATCGCCGGGGAGAGGACCTCGACCATCGTCTTTCCACTGCCTATCGACCTCTTCAACGCCCTCCTGCCAYCGCCGGGCRAGCGCSCTGGCGGGGAGGATTGAACCCGGTAACGATGCCGGAGCRAACATAGGGGCTTGRGCGCCGCRATAGGYYGCCCGCGCGAYRGAATTTGCCTTCGTRAGTTGCGTCGTTTCATTGAGGGGRMGGYTACTCGTRTCAAGGGATCAAMGGAGGGRATCATGGATGTTGCGTCGWTACTGAGAACCAAGGGGTCGTCCGTCGCGACGGCGYCACCGGAGGCGACGATCACCGACATCGCCGCRARRCTGAAGCAGGAAAAGATCGGGGCGCTCGTCGTCAGCGACGACGGCGTCAAGGTGCTCGGCATCATTTCCGAGCGGGATATCATAAGGGGTCTCGCCGATCACGGTCTCGATCTGCTGGAAAAGCGGGCCGATGAGCTGATGACGGCCGAGGTGTTTACCTGCACGCCGAACGATACCACGGGGGATTTGATGGCGGTCATGACCGAGCGGCGAATCCGCCACATCCCGGTGATCGAGGACGGCGGGCTTTGCGGCATCGTCAGCATCGGCGACGTGGTGAAGGACCGCTTGGATGAGATCGAGCGCGAGGCCAACGCGCTTCGCGATTATGTCGCCAAGGCCTGAGCCACCCCCGCCCGGCGGTAAGGCAAGTAGATTGCGGATATTCCTCGGCGACGGCGGCGTCCTTTTCGAGAGCGACCCGGACCGAGGGTGACCACCGCCGGACCGAGGGCAGCGTGCGGCTGGAAACCACAGGGAAATTCGGCCCGCCATTGGGCGGCGAAGGTTAACCCTCTATCACCACCGGGTATTACGTCGGGCGGGGATTTGTGCTAGCGTGGGCCCAATCACTGCTCGCGCAGCACCAACATTAAGTCCGCCAGGGGCATTGAACAGGCAGATGTCAGGGTTGGGCGTACCAAAAGCGGCCCGGGCCGCCTGTGTCGTTTTGATGTTGATCGCCGGCGCCACCGGCGGCGGCGTCTTGTCGTCGGCACTGGCCCAGACGTCCGCCGGACAGACACCGCCCGCGGACCCATCGCCGTCCGCCGCCAAAACGCGAAAGGTCCCGGACATCCTGCCGACGAGCGGTATCGTCACCGACATCTACCGCTACGTCGTATCCTGGCGGCTGATCGAATTCCTCGTGGCGGCCAGCTTCCTGTCTCTGGCGGTCGGCGCCGGCGTCGTGATCAAGGCGCGCCGCCGGTCGGGTACGCGCGAGGAGGCCCGCGAGAACAAGCGCTGGGAAAGTTACACCGACGCCGGAACCGCGGCTTTCGAGCGATCGAGCTATGACGAGGCCGAGACCCCTTTCCTCGCCGCCTTGAGACTGGCGGAAGGCTTCGGGCGGCACGACCCGCGTTTGGCCACGAGCCTTTCCAACCTGGCCCAGGTCCACCGCGCCAGAGGGGACTACGCCGACGCCGAACAGCTCTACAAACGCTCTCTCGCGGTCGATGAGAAGGCCTTCGGGCCGGATCACGAGGAAATCGCCAACAGCCTGAATGAACTGGCCCAAACCTACCGCGCCCAGAGGAAATTCGCCTTCGCCCAGCCGCTCTATGAGCGGGCCCTGGAAATCCGCGAGAAGGCGGTCGGCGTGGACCATCCCCAGGTGGCGCTGACACTCGACAGCCTGGCGCAGGTCTACCACGCCCAGGGAAGGTTCGCGGATGCCGAACCGCTGTCGAGACGCGCCGTCGCCATATTGGAAAAATCCCTGGGGCCCGAGCACCCCAACGTCGCCACGTCCCTCAACAACCTGGCCGGGATGCATGACGATGAGGGCAATTTCGACGAGGCGGAAAACCTCTACAAGCGCTCGCTCAGCATCTACACCGAGGCCCTGGGGCCGGAGCACCCCCATGTGGCGATAAGCCTGGAAAACCTGGCCGAGCTCTACCGCACCCATGGCAAGCTCGCCGCCGCCGAACCCCTCTACAAGCTGTCGTTGGGGGTCCTGGAGAAGGCCCTGGGAGAGGAACACCCGGACGTGGCGACGACTCTGGACAACTATGCCGCCTTGTTGCGCATGACCGGACGCGGCAATGATGCGGTCAACATGGAAACGCGCGCCGCCACCATTCGCGGCCGGGCCGGAGGCGGTCAGGCGTAGCGCCGAAGGATTTTCCACACCCAGCGGTCCGGCACGGACCATCACCGCGCCCATGATGATAGGCCGGGCGCCGGCATCGACACCAAGATCGCCGTCGCCACGCTGTTGTTCCTGTTCCTCAACCCGGACTACCGGGTCGGCGTGTTCGGCTGCGCCATCTGGTACCTGGCGGCATCGATCTATTTCGCCATCCACGGCCGCAAGACCCTGGTCTATTCACCTGAAGAGGAGTTCTGCGGTCAGGGCCCACGCCGGCGAAGAAGCCGTGTCCCGGAACCGGCGGCGGGAGAAGGCTGACGCCGGCGCAAATCGCGGCGTGCACTAAGTACGCGAGGCGGACGGCCCCCGTTGGCCGCAGACACGGCCCGCCTCGGCGAAGGCCCGCCTGTGCGGCCGAAGCCGTTCTCGCCACGCTTCGCTGGCGTAGCGGGTCGGCGCGGCGAAGGCCCGCCCTCAAGCCTGCCAGGGTCCACTGTTCGATGCCGACAGATGATTCGGATACCGCATTCAGGATCGCGCCAAGAGAGCAACGCCCAGTCCAAATGTTCCTGTTATGTTCCCACCTAAAGGGACCTCCCAAAGGCAAAAATGGGGCTTGGCATGCCCCCCGGCGCCGATCTGTGGTAACATCCAATCGTGGTAAAAATAATGGGCGTTTAAGGGGTCCTTCGAGCACATGCCGATTGCCTGCCAACCTCATCGTGCCGGGCGCCGAGCCGGGGGTAACGCCGGGGATGCATTCCCCCGGCGGCTTCGTTGGGGGGTCCTTCGCGCGGGCCTCGCACTGGGGCTCTCCCTCACCCTGGCGGCGCCGGTATGGAGTCAGACCGATGACGGTTATGCCGCCTACGAGCGCGGCGATTACACCGCCGCGAAGCGGATCTGGACACCGCTCGCCGAGCGCGGGGATGCCTTGGCCCAATACAATCTGGGGCTTTTGTATCATCACGGCCTCGGGGTCGAGCGCGGTCTCTTCCAGGCGGCGAAGTGGTATGTGCGCGCCGCCGAGAACGGCGATGCCGATGCCCAGAACGCCATCGGCGATCTGTACGTTGCCGGTCTCTGGGGGAAGAAGGACTACGCCAAGGCCGCCACGTGGTACGAGCTCGCGGCCGAGCAGGGCCACGTGGAGGCGCAGCGCAAGTTGGGCGATCTATTGGCAAGGGGCAAGGGGGTCAAGCGAAATACCGATATGGCCATGGCCTGGCTGCGCACCGCCGCCGATAAGGGCGATGCCAAGGCCAGGCGCAGGCTGCGCGAGCTCGAGGCCAAGCTCAAAAGAGCGCCCGGCGGCGGTAGCCAAGCCGAGACCGGCACACGGCAAGAGACCCTATCGACGCGAATCGCGGCGGTGCCGCGGATCAAGCCGGGCCGCAAATGCCCGATCTTCGCCAAGGCCCCCTACGACGTGAACGTGAAGATCGAGGTCCCGAGCGCGCCGATAAATCACAATCTTTCCATCCGGCAGCTCGGCAGGTTGATGCCCCACGGGCCGGGTTCTCAAATCCTCGGCTTGACCAGCTACCCGCTCGAGATCAAGACCGCCGCCAGATATTCCTATGTGCCGGTGGGCAAGACCTATTGCTTTTTCGTCACCGCGGTCGACGTGATCCTGCGTTACCCGACCATGGACATCTATGTCGCCAAGGAGTACCAGCCGGGCTCATGTCCCTATCATGAGATCCTGCTTCACGAGGAAGACCACGTCCGCGTCGCGCGGGCGAGCCTCGAGCTTTACGCCCCCAAGGTCCGCAAGGCACTGACGTCCTATCGCATACCGACGGGCCTCGAACCCGTCGTCGTCTCCTCGCCCACGCAAGCGAAGGAGCGGATGGAGGGATTGTCACAAGAACTGCTGACACCGGTCTATCGGGAGATGATGGACGAGCTTCGCAAGGATCAGGCGGCGCTCGACACCCCCGGCGAATACCGGCGCATACGCCGGCGTTGCAGGCATTGGTAGACCGCCGATCGGACGCCGGCTTGGCGGTCCCGCATAGCGCTCTAACGCCGGCGGGTCTCCACCGGTCCCGAACGCGGGGCGTCAGTTTAGCCCGGGGTTGTGGACGATGATGGGTTCGTTGTCCTCGCCTCCCCGGATGGCGAGGTTCTTCAAGGCGAAATCCACCGAGGCGTGATCCAGATAAGGCTCGCCACCGGTGTAACGGCTCTTGTCGAGGATCCGTTCGACGATGAACCTGGGATGGTGGCTCGCCAGCTTTTCGCCTTGTTTCTTGTAGAAGGAATCGAAGACGTAATCGATCAGGTCCTCGGGAAGCTCGATCTTCTTTTCCTCGCAAACCCGCACGAAAATCTGGATGAAGTCTTCGACGCTGGGCCTTTCCATCGGGATCTTGTAAGGAATGCGCCTGAGAAAGGCCTCGTCCATCAAGTCGGCCGGCGAAAGATTGGTCGAAAATATCACCAGCTCGTCGAACGGGATTAGAAACTTTTTCCCGGTGTGCAGGGCCAGATAGTCGACGCGCTTTTCCAGGGGAATGATCCACCGGTTCAAGAGATCCTTCGGCGACACCGTCTGGCGGCCGAAGTCGTCGATGATGAAGACGCCGTTCATCGCCTTGACCTGTAACGGCGCCTCATAGAATTTGGAGGTCGTATCGTACCGGAAGTCGAGCATATCGAGCGTCAGTTCACCGCCGGTGATCATCACCGGCCGCTTGCACCCCACCCAGCGCTSATCGATGYCTTCCTTGCGCAGCGGCACGTCATCGTCATCGTCATCGATAATGGCCCTGACCTTTTTCTTCGGCYCTTCTTCCTCGCCGGCGATATCGTGAACCGTCGGGTCGAAGACCTTGATGACCTGACCGTCGACCTCGATGGCATAGGGGATATAAACGATACCCTCGAACGAYGCGCCGATCGCTTCGGCGATGGACGACTTGCCGTTYCCCGGCGGGCCATAGAGCAGCACGGCGCGGCCGGAGTTCACCGCCGGGCCGAGATGGTCGATGAACCCGTCGGGCAGGACCAGATGGGAAACATTCCGCGTCAGGACTTCCTGGCTGACCCGTTCGGTGCTCATCGCCTGGCGTTCTATCTGGTCACAATAAGCCGAGAGCGGCACCGGCGCGGCGCCGATATACTGGCATTGTTCCAGCGCCTCGGTCGCCCAGTCCCTTCCCTTGCCGGTCAACGCGAAGCGAAGCTCCGACGCCAGCATCGCGCCGCTCGAACCGAGAACCTCCAACAGGCCCTTATCGCGGGCCGWATCCAGTACCTCGTTCGTTATCGTCGTCGACAGCTTGAGAGCCGCCRCCACTTCGGTRGGSRTYTCATARCCGTGCACGTACATCAGTTTTAACACCAGGKTTTCGATGAAAGAGGCCTTCAGCCCGGTGTCGGCAATATTCTTSGGCGGATCCGGAAAKGTGGCGATAACCTCWTGTAACTKTTCAGCCGTGACCACCTCGAGGGCGATCAGRTTCTCSCCCAAGAGMCCCCCCGYGGTCTTTTGTCTCTCGGTCGCTTTGCGGACGTCCTCCYTCGACACCACKCCGTTCGCTACCAAAAGRTCCCCTAGCAGCATCCCAGGTCCTCCATTTTCATCATSGGWTTAGRWKTTGGRCAAGACATTGGYCCGRCCGTTTCAGGTYCCGATTTTCCGGATGACWATCGCCRMTTCCGGTGACCCCGRCGCCSATTCACCCCRSAASGCCAATTATTRGCCTAAGTCCTTAAGGGTCCCTTAAGCCAAACGGCCCTCTTGAATGTTTAATAATGCTGAAAATTCCGTTAGTTAGGAAATTCCACCGATGGCGTGGCCGAACCCACGTCGGTCGCGGACGGGCGCAAGTTCAGCCCCCTCAACCCCGGCCGATCACGATGGCCGGCGAGACCGCCGCGCCCTCGCCCGTCAGATCACCCGAGGACGAAGCGCGGCTTCGAACGCGGATGAGGCGAGCGGCGCCAGGACCCTTTGAGGTCAAATTTAACAGAGCGCGTCCTTGGATTTCGGCTTTACAAGTTGACATTTGTGATTTATTAAATAACATCACAATTAGATTGGTAATATTCTAGGGAGATATCAAAATGGCGCGTAAGTCTTCGCAAAAATTGGACCAAGAAAGCCTGACCAAGGGCCAGTTGCGTAAGCTCACTGCTTTGCGGAAGTCCGTGGGGGAGGACATCGGCACCAAGGCRTTCWCCCAATGGCTCAAGACCCAGAATAAGGGCGCGAACGGGGAAACCGACAAGACGGCCGAGACGATCGCCGGCGAACTCGTYGCCCTGATCAAGAAGAAGAATCTCTCGATCCCGCGCGGTGGTTATATTCTCAAGCGTGGCAGGGGACGGGTTATTGTGACGCGGGCAAGCGCCGACTAACATCASGGTCTCGCAGCCACGATCCAGTTACGCCGGCACCGGAAARMCGCGGCTTCTTYGCATCGGCCAGATTTACTCCGGCGATCCGGTACCTGATACAAGCATTCGAACGGCGCGACTTGACCAACGTCCCGGCCAGCGCAATTATTTGCGACGGGAGGCCGGCCGGTCATTCCCAAGGAAGTGAAGGCCGTGGCGAAGGCCACGGCCTTCGCGCGCCCGCCGCCAACGCCTAAAACGTCCTCCGATCAGAGCACTATACGGCGGCGGCGCGAATACCCGCGGCGGGCCGGGAGATTCGTTCCGCCTTCACGGTGTGGCGCATCAGCGTCTCGCGGTCGATTTCCGGCACGAACCCCGCTTTCAGGACCATCGCGCCCTTTTCGAAACCAAGCGGGTCGGCGAACAGCCGCGCCTTGGGCTTGAGATAGCCGTTCATCTCGCCGGCATTGTCGATCACCAGGCGGGCGACGCAGGCCTCCATCCAGCAGCAGATCTCGGCCGAGGTGCCGTCGCCCAGCACCGGCTCCATGCCGAGATCGCGGATGCGCTTGAGCGCCGCCTCGAGGAGGTCCATACGGCCGAACTTCTTGAGCTTGAGCTTGATGAAACCGATCCCCTCTATCCCGGCCGCCCGTTCGATATCGGCGACGCCATAGACCGATTCATCGAGCATCACCGGAACGGCCGAAACTTTGGCAACGGCGGCGTTGGCGGCCCAATCATCGGCGCCGCAAGGTTGCTCGAAGAGCTCGATTCCCTGGGCATCGAGCGCCGCCGCGAAGCGGCAGCCCTGTGATTCGCTGAAACCCCGGTTGGCGTCGATACGGATGCTCGCCCGGCCCCGCGCCGCCTGCCGGGTGGCGGCGACGCGCGCGAGGTCGCCGTCGACATCCTTGCCGACCTTGACCTTGAGCGTCGTGAACCCATCTGCCAGCCTGGCCTCGACCTCGGCGGCGATGCCGTCCGGGTCCATCACGTGCATCGGCGTCAGCAAGGGCACCCGGGTGTCCTCGGCGAGCGTGAGGATGGGGCTCCCGGCGAGCATCTCCAGCGCGTTGAGCAATCCGCTCGCCGCCACCGGGCTTCTATCGATATGCCTGCTCACCCCGGCGATCGCCTCCGCCACCTCCCGGCCGATGACGTTCTCCGCCTGGGCGCGGCAGAACGCCCAGCCACCCTCGATGGTCTCGAAGCTGTATCCGGGGGAAATGTGCCCTTCGCCCCAGCCGATGCCCCCGTCCGTATCGCGCGCCTCGACGATGATGGGATCGAAGTCCTCATAGACCCGATAGGAGACGCGATAGGGCGTTACCAGCGGCAGCTTCACGAGATGAAGGGTGATTTCGCTGATAGTGGTCATGGCGGTCTCTCCCCGGCCGGTTCAGGGACTTCCGGGGCGCTCAGGCCGAGCCCCTCTCGMGSYCCKMTCNCKRYCMSWKCCT
>LKGT01012856.1_pt1 | contig 10289 bp, 7 predicted proteins | sample 503861 | NCBI WGS metagenome assembly LKGT01 (sample SAMN04113194, study PRJNA297058) | marine sediment metagenome | biome: marine benthic biome; feature: marine benthic feature; material: marine sediment; isolation source: sediment sample collected at the water-sediment interface from the South... ...
GCGTCCTTGCGTCGGCTTGTAGAGACCCGGAATCAACTTGGAGAGCGTGGTTTTGCCGCCCCCGTTGGGGCCCATCACCGTGACCAGAGAGCCCGCCTTGAGCTGCAGCCGGGCGCCTTGAATAACGTCCGGTCCGTCCTCCGAATATCGGAAGCTTACGTCCTCGACAGTGATCTCGCCTTTCGGCCGGTCGAGCGTTATGCCGGTCTCGCCGCGCTCTTCCACCGCCTCGAAAAGCTGGGTCAACCGGCCCGTGGCCTGGCGGAAGGACACGAAGTTCCGCCACGACCGCACGAGCTGGTTAAAGGGACCGATGATGCGGCCGGCCAGCATGTTGGAGGCGATCAGGGCGCCGACCGTCAGTTCCTGGTTGATGATGGCAAGGGCACCCACCGTCGTTATGGACACGATGGTTGCGGCCGAAAGCGTGGTCGTAAGGTTGCCGTAGGTTTCCGTCTGGCGGCCGCGSWTGMKGGCCTGCTCGATGGYGTCGTCGAGGCGCCCGACGAAGCCGAGGGCGAGCGCAAGGATTCCGCCCCAAACAGCCAGCCGATTGTCGCGCGGAGATATTCGAAGCCCGTGTTCCAGCTTCTCGATCGCGAGCTCCGGCTGGCGATTGGTGAGCAGCGCGGCACCCAGCGCGACCCAAGCCTGGGCATTGCTCGGATCTCGTTCGATGGCCTTTTCGAGGAGTTCGATACCCCGGGTTTTGTGGCCTAGGTCGGAAAGAGCGCAACCGGCGAAGCCAAGGACTTCGGAACTGTCGCTATCGAGCGCGAGCGCTTGGTTTGCCTCGGCCAGGGCCTCGTCGGGCTCGGTCACGTGACCGATCATGTGACCGATCGCCAAGAGTAGCGATAGATGAGCGCGTGCAGTCGCAAATTCGGGGTCCAGGGCGATGGCCTTGCGATAGAGCGCGGCGCCCTCGGCGAACGTGCGCTCGTGCCAACCCTTCAGCGAGAGGATGCCACTGGCCTGCCGATAGTAGTCCCAGGCGTCCATGTCGGCGGGCGGCCGCCGTCGAATCAGCTCGAACTCGGCGCGCGTCAACTCGGGCTCGAGCCGCGCGACGATCGCGTTCGTGATCTCGTCTTGAACSTCAAAGAGATCGGYGGCCGCACGATCRAAGCGYTCWGCCCAAATGTGATTGCCGSTCTCGGYTTCRATCAACTGAACGGTAACGCGCACTCGATCGCCAACGGGGCGCAGGCTGCCTTCGACGACGTAGCGCACCCCAAGCTCTCGGCCAACCTCACGGATATCCGGCCGCTTCCCCTTGTACGAAAATGACGAATTGCGCGCGATCACGAAGAAACTCGGGATCCGCGCGAGCAGTGTGATGATGTCTTCGGTCATGCCGTCGGCGAGGTACTCATATTCCCGGCTGTCGGACATGCTGTCGAGGGGCAGGACCGCAATCGAAGCTTTGTTGGGGAGCGAAAGCGGAGTGCCCGAGCTATTGGCATCCGCCGTTTTGACGTTGGCTGCCGTCGCCTGACCATCCGCGATCCACTGCCATACGCGCACCGGCCGGTTGATGTTCTTGACCTCTTGCTCGCCCAGGTCCTCGAACGGCAGGTCAGTGCGATCGCGCACCTCCTCGTAGACGTTGCCCGAGACGCAGATGCCGCCGGGCTTGGCGAGGCCTTCGAGCCGCGCCGCAACGTTGACGCCGTCGCCGTGGATATCGTCGCCGTCGATGACAATGTCGCCCATGTTGACGCCGACGCGGAACTCGATCCACTTGTCCTTTGGCAGGCCGGCGTTGTGTATGGCCACGGCTTGCTGGGTTTCCACGGCGGCGCGCACGGCGTCCACGACGCTGGCAAACTCTGCGAGCATCCCGTCGCCCATCAGCTTGACGATCCGCCCGCTATGCTCGGCGATCTTGGGGTCGATCAGATCGGCACGCAGTGCCTTGAGGGCCGCGATCGTGCCTTCCTCGTCGGCGCGAATCAGTCGCGAATACCCGACCACGTCGGCGGCGAGAATAGCGGCGAGACGACGCTTCATCAAAAACCCTCCCTGCTCGGCAGCTTAGCCGCTAATCAGCGAGGAATCCATGCATGCCGGCGACGAAGTCGACTTTCCGCTCATGGTTGAGGCTTCTTTAATCCGGCAGTGGCCGTCAAGCTCGAAATCCAATCCTTTCCGCCTGTCGGATATTTGCCCTGAGGGGCCATGCATTTTCTTTCGTGCTCGATGCCGAGCTCGGCCGTCGTTTCACATGGACAGTGGTTGCGCTTCCGCTTGAAGCCGCCGGCCGATCGCAAGCGCCGCGCGGCGGTAAGAAAACGCTTGAGAAACCAAGCCGAACAGCATGGGGAGAACGAACGCCTGGCCAATCAGAGCGGTTGGTAGGTCGGCCAAATTTCCGCCATCCATTAGCGAGGCGGAAATAACGATTGCCGTGTTCACGGTCCCGACGATCGAGCCCAATAACAATGATCTGAGCGGGATTCCACGCGAAATGGCGGTGGCTAAGAATGTTTCCCGGAGGGACACCGACGCCCGGCCTCGGCGAGCGTCCAGCAGCGCCCGCCGAATACCGAGGACTTGCGAGACCGTGACCACGACGAAAGGCGTCAGGTACACAAGAACAAGCGGTAGCGCTTCAACGGTACCCCCGCCAAAGATAGCAGCGGATTGGTTGGCGAGCGTCAGAACACTGCCCAAGATGAGGGTGACGATTCCGGCTCGGCGTATCACGCCTGCGTCGATGAGCGATGCCAGCTTTGGATGTCCGGGGTCGGCGCCACGAGCGATCGGCTTCGGATACGCACGGGTCATTCGATTAACTCCCTAATGTGCATCTGCCCTTTGGCACTAGGCGGTTTGCAGCGAGGTGCCCACGCGCCGGCGCGCTGAGCGCCGAAGTTCACGGATTTTGAGAAGCACTGTCAGGTGCAAGATGATGAACGCGGGCACTATGAAACTCGGGAAGACGTTCAGTGGCCAGACGTCCATCGGTGCGCTTGTGACACCGTTTGAAATCAATTCTGGGAACCCACCCGAGGACAGCCCCGAGGTCACGATGGCAACGGCAAAGTCGAAAAGCCCCAGGAAATTGAACCACAGGAAGCCCGAGGCCGCGACGTAGCCGGGGTCACGGTCGAGACGTGCAACGACCAGGATCGCGGCCAGACCGATCGCAACATCACCGATACCGGAGGGCCAGGCGAAGAAACCCGGCAACACACCGAACGCATAAAGTGGCAGAAACACGAAACCGACGACGCGCCAGTGCTGCATCATCGTCAAGGTGCGAATGTCCTGCGACAGGACGAAGCCACGGAACCGCGTTGACAGTGCGTAGGCGGCTAGAAATAGCACCACCGGAATTGCCGCGGTGACGCCGATCGGTGGAACAGAATAGAGACCATCGTTCGTCAGCCAGTTCCCGGCGCCGATGAAGTAGGCAGCCGCGAATTGAACCAGAAGAATCCCGGCCAAAGCAGCCTTCTGTGACCTGCCCCACCCCGGTGTTTGATTTTGAGTTTTCATCTCAACTTCCTCTATTTTAGATGTAGATACATCTTTCTTTCCAAAAATAAGGGAATCAGTCTCGCTGTGCTATGTCGGCCGCTGTTGCAAGCGTGCCCAGCAGGCCGGACCATTGTTCGTCCCCGAGACCTGAGACAAACTGCGATTGGACTTGTCGCCACAACGGGACGGCTTCGTTCACGACGTGTCGGCCCAGTCTTGTGATCGAGATCAGGCGCACACGCTGGTCCTCTTCACGATCGATCTGAATCCATTCGTTCTTGAGAAGAGGCTGCAAGTTTCGGGTCAAGGTTGTCCCATCCATCCCCAGGATGTCGGCGAATTCGCTCTGGCGCATCTGGCCACGTATGACCAGGACGGACAGTATGGTGAACTGCGTCGCCCTCAGGCCGGCCGGCCTCAACGCGGCATCGTATGCCTGCGTAACCATCCTCGTGGTTCGCCGCAGATTCGCACAAGCGCAAAACTGAACGTCGGGATAGTCAGATATGGTTCGATCGCGGCTCATGAAACATGCATATACATCTTTATCGCTGTTTGTCAACCCCTAAAGGCTGTATTGGACTTTGAATACGCCAAATGGAGCATCGCGGTGCCGCTGACGGAGCGATCGGCGGGTCACATGAATCCCGAGACGTAGGATGGGCCGCGCGCAGCGGGTTTTCCGTACAGCTTGATCCCAGGGCCTCCCCGGACCGGCGCGCGCCCGAGGCAACCCGGTTGGACTTGCCCGCCCGCCCGGGTGTATATTGCGGCGCACAAGATTCGCGGCCCCGATTCGGGAACGAACGATGGTCGAGGTTTCCAAGGCATCACCCGAGGACTGGCGCGCGCAAGCGCAAYSSGARCTCAAGGGCCGGCCGCTSGCCGRGCTGAMCTGGRYSACGCCCGAGGGCATCGAGRTCAAGCCGCTCTACASKGCCGARGACYTGGCCGRTCTCGRSCAYCTCGACACCMTGCCGGGKYTSSCRCCCTACCTGCGSGGVCCGCGCGCCACCATGTACGCGGCSCGGCCYTGGACCCTGCGCCARTATTCSGGCTTCTCSACGGCCGAGGAMTCSAACGCCTTCTACCGCAAGAACYTGGCSGCCGGGCAGATGGGCCTGTCGATCGCCTTCGATCTSGCSACCCACCGCGGCTACGAYTCCGACCACCCGCGSGTSGHSGGCGACRTCGGCAAGGCCGGGGTSGCSATCGAYWSSGTCGAGGACATGAAGATCCTGTTCGACGGCATYCCGCTCGACCGGATGACCGTGTCCATGACCATGAACGGCGCGGTGCTGCCGGTCATGGCGATGTTCATCGTCGCCGGCGAGGAGCAGGGCGTGCCGGCGGCCGGGCTCTCGGGCACCATCCAGAACGACATCCTCAAGGAGTTCATGGTCCGCAACACCTACATCTATCCGCCCGAGCCCTCGATGCGCATCGTCGCCGACATCATCGAGCACTGCGCCCACCACATGCCCAAGTTCAACTCGATCTCGATCTCCGGCTATCACCTGCAGGAGGCCGGCGCGACCTGCGTGCAGGAACTCGCCTTCACGCTTGCCGACGGCATCGAGTACGTGCGCGCGGCGCTCGGCAAGGGGCTCGAGGTCGACACCTTCGCGCCGCGCCTGTCGTTCTTCTTCTGCCTCGGCATGAACTTCTTCATGGAGATCGCCAAGTTGCGCGCGGCGCGCTTCATGTGGGCGACGCTGATGSSCGAGCGCTTCGGGGCCCGGGACCCGCGCTCGCTCTTGCTGCGCACCCACTGCCAGACCTCCGGCGTCTCGCTGACCGAGCACGACCCCTACAACAACATCGTGCGCACCACGRTCGAGGCCCTGGCCGGCGCGCTCGGCGGCACCCAGTCGCTGCACACCAACTCCTTCGACGAGGCSMTSGCGCTGCCSAGYGAGGCCTCCATGCGCATCGCCCGCAACACCCAGTTGATCCTGCAGGAGGAGGCCGGCATCACCCGCGTCGTCGACCCGCTGGCCGGCAGCTACTACCTGGAGAACCTGACCGCGAGCCTGATCCGCGAGGCCGGYAAGYTGATCGACGAGRTCGAGGRCCTSGGYGGCATGACCAARGCGGTCGCCAGCGGCATGCCCAAGCTGCGCATCGARGAGTCGGCGGCCAAGCGCCAGTCGCGCATCGACCGCGGCGAGGAGGTCATCGTCGGGGTCAACAAGTACCGGYCCGAGGTCGAGGACGMGGTCGAGATCCGCGACATCGACAAYACSGCGGTGCGGGAAAWCCAGATCCGGCGCCTCGAGCGGGTCCGCGGCACSCGCGACGCGGCCGCCTGCGGCGCGGCGCTCGACGCGYTGAGCGAGGCGGCGGCGMGKGRGCWAGGCAACCTGCTCGAGCTCGCCRTCGAGGCGGCCCGCCGGCGCGCCACGGTCGGCGAGATCACCGACGCCCTGGAGAAAGTCTACACGCGCCACCGCGCGGTGATCCGCAGCGTCTCCGGGGTCTACGGCGCGGCCTACGAAGGCGACGAGGACTTCGAGCGCATCCAGAGGGAGGTCGACGCCTTCGCCGAGGAGGCCGGCCGGCGGCCGCGCATGCTGGTCGTGAAGCTGGGCCAAGACGGCCACGACCGCGGCGCCAAGGTGATCGCCAGCGCCTTCGCCGACATCGGCTTCGACGTCGACGTGGGGCCCTTGTTCCAGACGCCCGAGGAAGCCGCGCGCCAGGCGGTCGAGAACGACGTGCACGTGATCGGCGTCTCGAGCCAGGCCGCGGGCCACAAGACCCTGGTGCCGCAGATGATCGAGGCGCTGCGCAAGGCCGGGGCCGGCGACATCATCGTGGTGTGCGGCGGCGTCATCCCGCCGCAGGATTACGACTTCCTTTTGAACGCCGGGGTCGCGGCGATCTACGGGCCGGGAACCGTCATTCCCCACGCCGCCCGCGAGATCGTCCGGATCGTGCGCCGGCGGCGCGCCGCGGCTTGAGGCGGGCTGGGAAACGGGAAACGCCATGAGGAAAGCCCAGCTCGCAAGCGTGGTGGCCCTGGTCGTCGGGGGGCTGCTGACGCTGCTCTGGCTGGGCGCCTGCGCGCGCTACGTCGAGGGCTTCATCGGCTGGGAGCGCCTGCAATCCGCGCCGCCCCATGAACTCGCGCTTCTGGTTGCGGGCGCCGCGACGCCGCTCGCCTTCATCTGGCTGCTGCTCCTCTATCTCGTGCGCGGCTTCACGATCAGCGAGGAGACCGGGGCGCTGCTCGCCCGCCTGGAGGCGATGACCTATCCGGCCGAGGGCAGCGCGCGGCGGGTCTCGGCGATCACCGATTCCCTCAAGATGCAGGCGAGCACGCTGTCCGAGGCTTCGGACGACATCCTCGGGCGCCTGGAGGCCCTGCGCAACTCCTTCCGGCAACAGTCGCAGGAGTTGACCGGCGCCAGCGTGCGCGCCGCCTCGCAGGCCGAGCAGATCCGCGACGCCTTGCGCGCGCAGTCGGACGAGATCTCGGCGGCGAGCGAACGGGTCAACGATCTCATGGCCGCCTCGGACATGGCCATCGGGACCCAGATCGTAACCCTCGAGACGGTGGGCGAGAAGGCGCGCGCCGCCGCCGCCGCCGCCCTCGACAGCCTGGCCGAGCCGGTCGACGAGCTGCGCGAGGCAACCGAGGAGGCGCTCGCCGCCAGCGAGGAACTGGGTGGGGTCCTGCGGGCGCGCACCGAGGAGATGGTCTGGACCGCCGAGCAGACCCGCGAGACGACCGAGGGGTTGCGCAAGGAATACGTCGAACTGAGCGAGGTGACCGACAAGATCTCGGGCCAGGCGCGCGAGTTCCGGCAGGTCATGCACGATCAGATCGGGGCCCTGCAAGGCATCCACGAACGGGCCGACGGCCTCAAGGGCGCGATCGACGTGCAGCGCGCCGATCTCGGGCATCTCTCCGGACGAATGGACGAGGAGGCGAACCGGATCGCGGCCTCGCTCGACGGCAAGGCCGAAAACATGAAGGCCGTTTTCGAGGCCGCGACGGAGCGCGCCGAGGCCATGGAGCGGGCCTTCGCGCAAGAGGCGGAATCCGTGGGCGCTACGGCCGAACGCATCGCCGCCCGGCTGCATGAGGCCGGCGTCGGCCTCGGCGCGGCCATGGACCTGGCCGGCGAGCACGCGGTCGAGACGGCGAAATCCGCCGGCGCGGAACTGACCCGCCAGGCCGCCGAGCTGGAGCGCACCTCCGAGCGGGCCGCGGCGCGCATCGGGGAGGCGGCAGAGGGCCTTCAGGGGGCCACGGCGCAGCTCTCCGAGGCGGCTCGCCTGGCGATCGCGCAGAGCGAGGAGGTCTCGCGGACTTTCGAGGCCCAGAGCCAGGAGCTGGTGGCCACGGCCGGCTCCACGCAGGAGGCGGCGAGCAAGCTGGGCCAGGCGTTCCGCGAGGAGATCGCGGAACTCGGCCGGCTCGCCGGCGAACTGCAGGCGGCCACGCGCGCTGTCGGCACCGCGGTCGGGGGGCAGGCCTCGGAGCTGTCGCGCACACACGCCGAAGCGCGCGAATCCAGCGAGCGCATCCGCGGCGAGCTGCGCGCCCAGGCGGACCAGCTGGCCGCTTCGGAGCAGGCCGTCGTCGAGCGCTTGACGGTGATCGGGCGGAAGATCGAGACCATCGTCGCCGCCCTGCTCCAGGCCACAGAGCGCGCGCGCCAGCGCGTCGAGGGCCTGGGCGCCGAGTTCGACGCGCAGGCCACGGTGCTCGGCGATTCCGTCGACGACGCCTACCGCCGCATCGACCGGTACGGCCAGGCCTTCCGCGACCAGGCCGCGAGCCTGATCGAGGCCTCGCGGGCGGCGGAGGCCCAGGCCCAGGCGCTGCAGGAAAGCGAGGTCGAGCGCGGCCGCGACGCCTTCCTGCGCTCGGCCACGCACATGATCGAGGGCCTGAACGCGGCCTCGATCGATATCAACCGGATCCTCACCGACGACATGCCCGAGGACCTGTGGAAGCGCTACCGGAGGGGCGACCGCTCGATCTTCGCGCGCCGGCTGCTGCGCGGCAAGGACCGGCTTCTCTCGCCCGACATCAAGGCGCACTTCGAGACCGACGAGCGCTTCCGGACCGAGGCCAACCGCTACATCAAGCAGTTCGAGGCGCTGCTCGACCAGGCCACCGACTGCGACCCGGAGCGGGTGCTGAGCACCACCTTCCTGACCGCCGACGTGGGCAAGCTGTACCTCATCCTGTCGCGCTCGCTGGGACGAACCCAGTAGCGACCGCCGCCCTCCGTACCAATATTCAACGATATTGAAGGATATTGGTATAAGCCGACGCCATGCGCCCGACCACCATCGAATCCGGCCGGTTCCAGCCCGGCAAGCAGTTGCGCACGATGCGCAACCTGCTGCCCTATCTGTGGCCCAGGGAGCGGGCCGACCTCCGGCTGCGCGTGGTGTTGGCGATCGTGTTCCTGGTCGCCGCCAAGGCCGCCAACGTCTGCGTGCCGATCCTTCTGCGCGATGCGGTCGACGGCCTGGGCGCGCCGGTCGAGGGCATCGTCGTGGTGCCGCTCGCCCTGCTGCTCGCCTACGGCGTGGCGCGGGTCCTGGCGCGCGGCTTCGGCGAGCTGCGCGACGCGCTGTTCGCCAAGGTGGCGCAGCACGCGATCCGCCGGGTCGCGCTCGCCACCTTCCAGCGCCTCCACACCCTGTCGCTGCGCTTCCACCTGGAGCGCCAGACCGGCGCGCTGAGCCGGACCATCGACCGCGGCGTCAAGGGCATCGAGTTCCTGCTGTTCTTCGTCCTGYTSTTCGGCGGATTCCTGGCCATTCGCTATGTCCTGTGACGCGGCGATATGACGCGGCGATAAGGTGATAGAGGGTATGACCGCGGATTCGCTCCAGGGCCTCCTCGACCATCCGCGCCTGGTTCCCGCGGTTATCGTCGCGATCGGCCTGGGATTCCCGACCTCAGCTGTGGCGAATCACCAAGAACTTCCGTCCTCCTACACCTCGGTCCCTTCCGTCTCGTCGATCGAAGCAGGAGAGCGAACCGCGGCGTTCGAATTCGCGAACGAGCTGCTCGCTCTCGACAGCCGGGCGAAACGGGCGGGGAAGAAGGGGCTCCAGCGCCTCGGTCGTCTTGTCGTAGAACCCCATCTGGTAATAGCAGTACCCGACCCGGATTTGGGCCACGAGGTAGAGGTCCGAGGATAGGAACTTATCCAGGAGGTACTGGTACATCCTGAGGGCCTCGGCGTACTGTTGCTGATCGTAGGCGACTTCCCCCAGGTAATAGACGGCGTCGTCGGTTGTCGGGGTTGCCGGATACTCGTTGATATAGGCCGCGAAGGCTTGGGATGCCTCGGCAAGCTTGNCNCGCCTGGCTCGGTCAGCCGCTCGACGCGTCGCAGCCCGACCCCGGCCCGCTCAAGGTGCATGCGGTGCTCGCCGCCGACGGCGCCAAGGTCGTGCTCGAGGAGGCGACGATCGAGGGCAAGGCGCTCAAGGTCAGCGCCAAGGGCAGCTTCGACGGCTCGGGCGAGGTCGCCCAGTTCGCCGCCGACGTGGTCATCGAGCTGGCCGATCTGAACGCCTACCTGCCGCCAGAGAAAGAGGACGAGGCGGCCGAGACGGAAGCCGGGCCGGCTGGAGAGAAGCAGGCTCGGGGCTGGAGCGAGGAGCCGATCGACTTCTCGCCGCTCAAGCGAGCCGACGGCGAGGTCAGGATCACGATCGGCAAGATCCTTTATAAGGAGGTGACGATCGAGAACGGCGTGATCACCGTGACCATGCTGAACGGCGTGCTCAACGCCGCGATCGACAATCTCGGCATGACCGGCGGC
>LKGT01003680.1_pt3 | contig 10284 bp, 6 predicted proteins | sample 503861 | NCBI WGS metagenome assembly LKGT01 (sample SAMN04113194, study PRJNA297058) | marine sediment metagenome | biome: marine benthic biome; feature: marine benthic feature; material: marine sediment; isolation source: sediment sample collected at the water-sediment interface from the South... ...
GMKCYGCCGGTCGCGCTCGGTCATCTCTTGCAGGTGATCGCCGTCGGGGCTGGTCAGGTGCGCGCCGAAGATCTCGGCCGCGTCCACTTCGTCGAAGCCGTCCGGATAGCGCGCCGCGCGCCMCTTGTCGCGTTCGCTCGCGTAGAGGCGGGCGCTGTCGGTCGCCACCGTGATCACCACGTCGCGCTCGTCYAGGTCCAGGCGGCGCGCGGTCTTGATCGCGCCCAGCAGGTTGGCGATCCCCGACAGCCCGAGGCTGGCCAGGCYCGCGATCAGCGCCGCCGGCMAGCCCTTGCGATCGGCCAGATAGGCCCGGCCCTCGTCGCTGTTGAACAGCAGGTTGAGGGCGTCCGTGCTTTCCTCGGAGACGCCGACCACCAGGTCGCCGTTCATGATGTTGTGGATGAGCGGGATGTGCTTGTCGCCGATACCCTGGATGTTGTGCTCGCCGTAGCCGTTGTAGAGCAGRGTCGGGCATTCGACCGGTTCGACCACCGCGACGCGCGCGCCAAAGGCCTCCTTCAGGTGGTCGCCGGCGCCCAGGGTCCCGGCCGAGCCGCTGCCGGCGACGAAGGCGGCCAGGCGCAGGTCCGGATCGGACGCGCAGAGGTCCTCGAAGACCCGCTCGAGCGCGCGGCCGGTGCAAAGGTAGTGGCCCAGGTAGTTGCCGAACTCGGAGAACTGGTTGACGATCACGTTGGCCGGGTCGCGCTCCAGCTCGGCGCACGCGTCGTAAATCTCCTTGACGTTGCTCTCCGAGCCCGGCGTGCGGATCACGTCCGCGGGGTCCGCGACCCACTGGGCCAGCCACTCGAAGCGCTCGGCGCTCATGCCCTCGGGCAACACCGCCACGCCGCGGCAGCCCAGAATGCGCGAGATCGCCACGCCGCCGCGGCAGTAGTTGCCCGTCGACGGCCAGACCGCGCGCTGTGCGCTCGGGTCGAAGCGCCCGGCGACGATGCGCGGCGCCAGGCAGGCGTAGGCGGCGAGCACCTTGTGCGCCCCGATCATCGGGAAGCGCTCGCCGAGCGCGATGACGACGCGGGCCGCAACCCCGGTCAGGCTCCGCGGCACCTCGATATAGCCGGGCGTCTCGACCCGGCCGGTCCGCGCCGCGTCGTTGTGCCAATGGACGCGGAACAGGTTGGCCGGGTCGGCCGCGTCCGGGTCGACCGCGGCGAGCCGGGYGAGCACCGCCTCGGGGATGGTCGACGGCTCGGCCAATTGCGCGAAGCTCGGCAGCAGGACGCCGGCCTCRCGCAAGGCGACGACCGCGCGCGCCTGGACGGCGGCATCGCTCACCTCGGTCGGAAAGTCGAACGGGTCCATGGAAGCGGCTCGATCCCTGTCTCAGCGGTCGACGGCGNCAGAGCCGGAGCGGCCGGCCGGATSGGCCCCTGGAGCAACCCRGRCCCCGTCTGCGTCCGTTCGGCCGGCGYCCCTATGCCGCCATCCCGCAGTCAACCTATGATCTGATCTTTCTATCATTAGKATCATATGCACTTTTGCGGCGCGACTCAAGCTGGGCGGGGCGCGCGGCCCGCAACGACGAGGGGCTTTGTCACAGACTCGATTGCGGCACGGATTACGCCCAGTGGASCATACCGTCCGGCAGGGGTGCAGGCGGCAATGCGCCASGCCGTGAAASCTTGATCACGACGGTAACGATGCCCGGCAGCTGATAGGGGATGTCGGCGTTTGGGGAAGTGATTTTAGGCGGCGGCGTGGATTGAGAGGAAGCGTTGGGTTGATACCAAGGGGCGCACTCCGGTTTGTGACAGAGCCGACCCGGCAATTTTTCCCCGCGGCCGCGGCCGCGGCCGGTGACTCCGCCGGCGCCTATGCGTCCCGTTCGGAGCGTTGGGCCACCGCTTGGTCGGCCACCCTGCCGGTGATCTCCTGCAGGTGGTCGAACTTCCAGTGAAAGGTGCCGACGCCAAGGGTGACCGAACGCAACTCGTTGATGAGGTCGTGCATCTCCGATTCCGGCATCTGCGCCGAGACCTCGTCCCAATCCTTCCACCCGGATTTGGTGCCGAAGCCGAGGATCTGCCCCCGGCGGCCGCTGACCAGGCGCTGGATCTTGGAGGTGAATTCGTTGGGGAGCGCGATCTCCACCTGGCAGATGGGCTCCAGCAGCACGGGGCGGCCGTTGGGCATGCCTTCGCGCATGGCCAGCTGGGCGGCGGCCTTGAACGCCATGTCGGAGGAGTCCACCGAGTGGTACTGGCCGTCGGTCAGGGTGACGGCGATGTCGACCACCGGGAATCCCAGCGGGCCGCGGTGCAAGTAATCCCGCACGCCGGCCTCGACGGCGGGAATGTACTGCCTGGGCACCACGCCGCCCGAGATGGAATTGGCGAAGTTGAAGCCCGATCCCCGGGGCAGCGGTTTTATGTCCAGGTGCACGTCCCCGAACTGGCCATGGCCGCCGCTTTGCTTCTTGTGGCGGGCGTGCTGGGAGAAGGACTTGCGGATGGTTTCCTTGTAGGGCACCTGCGGCCGGTGCGCGGTGACCGTCAGGTTGTAGCGGTTGCGCAACCGGTCGAGGGCGATCTGCAGGTGCACCTCGCCCTGCCCCCAGAGAAGGAGCTCGCCCGTATCCTGCTTTTGCTCATACGATAGCGASGRATCCTCGTCCATCAGCTTGGCCAGCGCGCYSGTCAGCCGGACCTCGTCGGATTGCTGCTGGGCGTGGATGGAAAGCGAATACAGCGGTGTCAAGGGGTCCGGCGAACCGCCCGTCTTCTCCTCCCTGGYGGGCGAGACGAAGGCCCCGGTGGCTATGCTCTCCATGCGGCCCAGGGCCACGACCTCGCCGGGTCCGGCCTTGGCCGCCTTGTCCTGYTTGTTTCCCACCATGCGGTASACACCGCTGACCCGGCCGCCGTTCAGGGTCATGCCGTCGGTGATTTCCGAGCTCCACACGCGCACGTACGACAGCTTKCCCGAGTGGCCGGCATGSACGGTCTTGAACACCTGGCCCAGCGCCGTGCCCGCCGACASATCGACCCCCAGCCGTTTGGCCGTYACGGCCGGCTCGGGGGCTTCGTGGCGCAGCGCCTTCAGCAGGCGGCGCACGCCGTTGTCGTGCAGGGCCGAGCCGAAGAACACGGGCACGATCAGCGCCTGCTGCAGGTCCTTTGTCAGGTTCTGGTAAATCTCATCGGTGGAGGGCACCACGTCTTCAAGCAGTTCCTCGAGCAAGGTGTCGTCGAAGTCGGCCAGGGTCTCCAGCATCTCGTTGCGGGCTTCCTTTTCGCGGTCCTGCACGGAATCGGGAACCTCGATAAGGTCCGAGGGCTGGTCCGGGTTCCAACGGAAGGCGCGCTCGCTGACCAGGTCCACGTGGCCGGTGACGTGCCCGTCYTCGCGGATGGGAATCTCGCGCAGGAYCAGGGGATGCTCRCAAACGCCCTGCAGCGCCTCCAGGGTCRCCTTGACGCTGGATTCGGCGGAATCCATCCTGTTGAYRAAGATGATGTGGGGRATCTTMTGGTCGGAGAGGAACTTGAGCAGCCGGGCAACGGTCAGCGCYTTGGYCGCATCGGGCTCGCAGACGACCACCGCCGCGTCGACGACCATCAGCGCGTTGAAGGCCTCCTGAATCAGCTCGATGGACCCCGGGCAGTCGATGAACGTCCACTTGTCCCCCAGGTACTCGGTGCTGGCGACGGACAGCTCGGTGCTCATCTGGCGGGCGCGGGCCTCGGGGGTGGAATCGCCSACCGTATTCCCCTCCTTGATGGTACCCTTGCGGTTGATGGCGCCGGTGGCGGCGAGAAGGCTTTCRAACAACGTCGTCTTGCCGCTCGAGTAGGGCCCGATGATGGCCGCGCATCGCGGTTCCGATGGTGCTTTCTTGGTCACGGGGTCCTCCCAGGGTTTGCTCKTCGCGAACGATTTTGGGCACGTTCAGCCRTGCRCMTTCCTTGACRCCGTAAAAGGGTAAAGCGCCTTTCCGGAGATGCAAGGAAAAAGGGACGGGACCCTTTCCGACCGCGCCCCCCCGGCCGGCCGCGGCGTCGTCTTAGTTCAGCGCCGCGCAGAAGCGCTGGATGCGCGCGCAGGCCTCCTCCAGGACCTCCGTCGAGGTGGCGTAACTGACCCGGAAATGGGGCGACAGCCCGAAGGCGGCGCCCTGCACCACCGCCACCCCTTCCGCGTCCAGCAGGTGGCTGACGAAGTCGTCGTCCGTGGCGATGGTCTTTCCTTCGGGCGTGGTCCTGCCGATGGCGCCGGCGCACGAGGGGTAGACGTAGAACGCGCCTTCCGGCGTCGGGCACGAAAGCCCCTTGGCCTGATTGAGCATTGCCACCACCAGGTCCCGGCGCTCCTCGAAGACGGAGGCGTTCCGGGCCAGGAAGTCGGTGGGTCCGTTGAGGGCCGCCACCGCCCCGGCCTGGGAGATGGAACTGGTGTGGGTGGTGCTTTGCGACTGCACCTTGTTCATGGCCTTGATCAGGTCGACGGGTCCCCCGGCGTAGCCGACGCGCCAGCCGGTCATGCAGTAGGCCTTGGAGACGCCGTTGAGCGTCAACGTGCGCTCCATGAGCCCGGGCTCCACCTGGACTGGGGTGACGAAGGTGAAGCCGTCATAAACGATGTGCTCGTAAATATCGTCGGTCAGCACCCAGACGTGGGGGTGTTTCATCAAGACGTCCGTGAGGGCCTTCATTTCGGCCGCGGTGTACGCCGCCCCGCTGGGATTCGACGGCGAGTTCAGGATCAGCCATTTGGTCCTTGGCGTGATCGCCCGTTCCAGGTCTTCCGGAAGCAGGCGGAAGCCGCCCTCCGCCGGACACGGGACAACCACGGGCTTGCCCTCGGCCAGCAGCGCGATGTCCGGATACGAGACCCAGTACGGCGCCGGGATGATGACCTCGTCGCCGGCATCGAGGGTCGCCATGAGGGCGTTGAAGATGATCTGCTTGCCGCCGCAGCCCACGGTGATCTGGTCGGGCGTGTAGTCCAGTCCGTTTTCCCGCTTGAACTTGTCGCAGATGGCTTGGCGCAGCTCCGGCGTCCCGGCGACGGCGGTGTACCGGGTCTCGCCCCTGTCCATGGCGGCCTTCGCCGCCTCGATGATATGCGGAGGCGTGTCGAAGTCGGGCTCGCCGGCGCCGAGGCCGATGACGTCGTGCCCCTGCGCTTTCAGGTCGCGGGCCTTCTGGGTGACGGCGATGGTGGGCGAGGGCTTGATGCGGGAAAGGCGCGCGGCGATGAAGGGCATGGCGTATTCGCTATCCTTCCTGGTCGGGTGGAGTCCGTGTTCGGCGGCCGGCGGCGCACACTACGCCCGGCGGACGGGCCGCGCAACCGGGAACCGGGGCGGGGCCTTCAAGGCCCTTGGCACGGCATATGACGGACGCTACCTTCGCGACAACGGACGGGAGCAAGATTGGGCCGATGACCGGGAACATTGCGATACCGAGGGCGAAGGTTGGCGCCTTCTGCCGGCGCCACCACATCCGCCGGCTGTCCCTGTTCGGCTCCGTGCTCAGGGACGATTTCACGCCCGAGAGCGACGTGGACGTGCTGGTGGAGTTCGAGCCCGGACATACGCCGGGGTGGGAGTTCGTGTCCATGGCCGACGAACTGACGGAAATCCTTGGTCGCGGAGTCGATCTGCACACCCCGGCAAGCCTCAGCCGGTATTTCCGGGACCAGGTTCTTGCCGAAGCCGAGGAGCAATATGTCGCGACATGACGTAAGTGTCCGGCTTCGACACATGCTGGACTACGCGCGCAAGGCGGTCGCGTTCAGCCAAGGACGGTCCCGGGCCAACCTCGATAAGGACGAATTACTGACCCTGGCCCTCCTGCGCCTATTGGAAGTTATTGGCGAGGCGGCGAGGCACGTCCCTTCCGAGTTCCGAACACAGGCATCGGCAATTCCGTGGCGCGATATAACCGGGATGCGGGACCATCTGATCCACGCCTACTCCGACGTGGACCTGGATATCGTTTGGAGGACCGTAACCGAGCGCCTGCCCCAACTCATTTCCGCCCTGGAAAAGCTCGTTCCGCCCGAAACCGGCTGACGCCGCGCCGGGTGCGCCACCCCGCCGCCAAGGCCCTGGCAAGGCCGGCGCCTTAGGGCATATATAATACCAAGGGGCGCTGATCATGACCCATAGAGACGGCTTACCAAGGTTTTCGGCCAGGAGCGTGCGCTGTGGCGATGCGGGGCATCGCGAAGCGTGCGCGACGCCGTCCGAAAGCCTTGGTAAGCCGCCGTTGCGGTCGCGTAGGCGGCCCGTCGGAGGGCGTCGAAAAGTTTTGACGATGCGCCGCATCGCCTGCAACTTTCCTCCTGCCCGACGAGCCGCCTACGCGATCTCTAGGGGTCATGATCGGCGTCCCTTGGTATTACACCACCTTGCCCGGGTTCATGATGTTTTTCGGGTCGAGCGCGCGCTTGATCGTCCGCATCAGGTCCACTTCGACTGCGGACTTATAGCGTCTGAGGTCGTCCCGTTTAAGCCTGCCGATGCCGTGCTCGGCGCTGAAGCTGCCGCCCATGTCCGCGACCAGGTCCTGGACGAGGTGCGCGATATGGTCCCACCGGCCAAGGAACTCCTTGGCGTCGGCGCCTTCCGGCTGGCTCAGGTTGAAATGGATGTTGCCGTCGCCCAGGTGGCCGAAGGGGACGGCGCGGATGCCGGGCAGGTCCTCTTCCACCAGCCGCGTCGCCCGGGAGATGAAGTCGGCGACCCGGGAAACGGGCACGGCGACATCCAGCTTGATGCTGCCCCCTTCGTGTTTCTGGGCCTCGGGCAGGGTCTCGCGGATGCGCCACAGGTCCCCGGCCTGGGTTTCGCTGCGGGCGATCACGGCGTCGGCGATGACGCCGTCCTCCAGGGCCTTGCCGAGGACGCCCTCCAGGGCCTCGCCCAGGGCCTCGCCGGCCCGCGGGCTGGTCAGCTCCAGSAGCGCGTAATAGGCATGGGGCGCGKCCATGGGGTCGGTCACCCCGGGCACGTGCTTGATCGTGAAGTCGAGGCAGATGCGGGCCATCATCTCGAACGCCGTCAGGGTGTCGCCGCAGGCGGCGCGGGCGCGGGAGAACARCKCCAAAACGTCGTCCGCCGTYGCCGCGCCGGCGAGGGCGGTTTCCCTGACCCGCGGCYGCGGGAAAAGTTTAAGCACGGCGGCCGTGATGATGCCCAGCGTCCCCTCGGCGCCGATGAACAGGTGCTTCAGGTCATAGCCCGTGTTGTCCTTGCGCAGGGACCGGAGGCCGTCCCAAATGCGCCCGTCGGGCAGCACCACTTCGAGCCCCAGCACCAGGTCGCGGGCGTTGCCGTAGCGCAGCACCGCGACGCCGCCGGCGTTGGTCGAGATGTTGCCGCCGATGCGGCAGCTTCCCTCGGCGGCCAGGCTGAGGGGGAACAGGGCGCCGGCCTCCCCGGCCGCCGCCTGCACGTCGGCCAGCACGCACCCCGCCTCCACGGTCATCGTGTGGTTGAGGGCGTCGACGGCGCGGATGCGGTCCAGCCGCGCCGTCGACAGCACGATGCCGCCGTCCGGCACGGCGCCGCCGACCAGGCCGGTGTTGCCGCCCTGGGGCACGACGGGGACGCCGGCCTGGGCGCACAGGCGGACCACSTCGGCCACGGMCTCCGTCGACGCCGGGCGGACGACGGCGGCGCAGGTGCCCCGGTARAGCCCSCGCTCCTCGATGAGATAGGGCTCCATTSCRGGCGCGTCGTCGATCCAGCCGCCGGGGCCGGCCGCCTCGCGGATGGCCCCGAGCACGTCTTCCGGTACGTCCATGGTGCCCCATCTTTAGCACACTTGAGCCGACTTGGCCGCCCCGGCCACGGCCCGAGGCACCCGGCAAGTCCGGCCTGGCCCGCCACCGGCGGTCGCCGGGCCGTAACCCCCGGAATTCCTTTCGCCCCTTCCCTTTGTGCCGGGAAACATTAGTGTCCTGTCCCAGAGATTCGTACGCTATACGACGGTCTTGCGAGGTTYCCGGCGAGGAGCGCGGCGCGCCGTRATGSTGGAGCATCACAAGCGGCGCGCGACGACGTCCGGGGGCCTCGCAAGACCGCCCTTCGGGTCGCTTTTCCCGCCCCCTCGGGGTGTCGGGAACGCTTGACGATGGCCCCGCATCGCCGGCGCGTCCCCTCCTGCCGAGGGAACGGGAAAAACGATCGTATAGTGCACGAATCTCTGGGACAGGACCCTAGGGGAAAAAGGTTAAGGGAATCTGTAGCGCACGCCGCCCGCCGCCGCCGCTCAGGTGCCCGGCGACGCCGTGTGGACGGCGGGGCCCGAGCCGTCGCGATACCTCTCCAGGGCCCAGGCCACGCTGGAAAATGCCAGCGCGTCCCAGGGAACGTCGCCCCAGGCCAATAGGGCCACCTCCTGGCTTTCCGGTCCGGGTGAGAATTCGGGGGCGGTCATGTGGCCCCGATGAATGACGTAAACCTGGCTGATGTGCGGAATCTCGTAGATGCCGACCAGTCCATCGATTTCCACCCGCGCCTGGGCCTCCTCCCAGACCTCGCGGGCCGCGCCGTCGGCCGTCGTCTCGTTGAGCTCCATGAAACCGGCCGGAATGGTCCAGAAGCCCTTGCGCGGCGCGATCGCGCGCCGGCACAGGAGGATCCTGTCCTCCCACAGGCACACGGCGCCGACGATGATCTTGGGGTTGTCATATTTGATGTAGCCGCAATCGGGACAGACCAGCCGTGTCTTCGTGTCCCCCTCGGGCACGACTTCTACGGAAGGGCCAATAGTTGTCCGGTCGCCGCCCATGGGATCAAGTGTGGCCCGCGGGCCGGGCCCAGGCAAGGCGGAAAAGCGTCATACGAGACGTCACGACCATTGTGACTTCCCTGCCCAGGCTCGCCATACGCACCGGGATTCGGCGCTCTCATCCCGTCCCCGGTCATCTTTATCCACAAAGGTCGGATTTTGTTTCTATAATGGCCGCAACAAAGAATATTGACACGCTGGGTTTTCGGGAGGAGCCCATGGCAGAGGACCACGATCTCCGCGAGATTTTTGCCGACACCACGATCGCCGAATCCCAAGAGCGGACCTTCCTGGGCGGCATCGATTTCTCCACACGCGCTGTTCTTCTTGCCATTGCCGGTCTTGTCGCGATGGTTGTAGCCGGCGGGGTCTATTACTTCGCCGACCAAAAACTCTCGGCGGCGGTGCGCGACTCGGCCGCCGCGCAAGAGTTGCGGGCGCTGACGGCGCGGGTCGAAAAAGGTCTGTGGCAAATCCGCGGCGACGAGAAGGACTTCCTGGTACGCCGGGACCCCCGGTCCGTGGAACGCTACGAAAGGACCGCGGCCGCGCTGAACGGTGTGTTGAGCACCCTTTACGCCCGGCCCGACACCGGTTTGGCCAGCGAGCACATCACCACCCTGGACGAAGGCCTGGCCCAATACACGACGGAGTTTCAAACCGTCGTCCAGGCGAAGAAGGCGCCCGGTCCCGGTGCTACCGATGATCTTGTGCGGCGGTTGGCCAAATCGGCCCGGGACTTCGACTCCATGGTCGCCAAAACCAACTCGGCCAACCTCAAGGACGTGGTGGCGCGCATGCGCCGGCATGAAAAGGATTTCATACGGCAAGGCGCGACCAGGGACCTGGCGCGCATCAACGACCGCTCAGAGGAATTCGGCCTTTTGCTGGCCTCCTCCCCCGTGGCGGAACGGGATAAGTCACGGATCAGGGATCTCCTGAAGTCCTATCAGGCGAACCTGACGGCGTACGCCAGGGCCAAAATACCTCAGAAACTGAGCATGACCCGGCTCGACGAYATCTTCGCCTATATGCTCCCGAGCGTGGACGGCCTGGCCACCTTCGCCGAGGACGGCCTGGCCGCCGCCGCCAGGGCAGCAGAGGAAGCGCGCACCTTTGCCCGGACGTTGKTGTCGGGCGGCGTCGGCGCGATTTTGGCCCTGTTGACGCTGGTCGGCATCGTCATCGTGCGCAGTATCGCCACGCCCGTGCGCGCCCTCGCCCAGGCCGCCAACAGATTGGCGGACGGCGACGGGAGCGTCCCCCTTCCCGCCCTCGGGAACAGTGACGAGGCGGGCGAACTGGCCGCCGTCTTGACCGTCTTCAGGGAGAACCAAGGGGAAATCGGGCGGCTTCGCGGGCAGGTGGCGGCCATGCGGGCCGAGCTTGAAAAGAGCGAGGCCGCGTTGGAGAGGTTCGAGGATGTGGAAAACCGGGGTGGCGATGGCGCGGGCCTGCCCGTGCCCCGGGTCCCCGAGGCCGCCCCCATCAGCGTCGGGGAGGCGGCGTCGGGAAT
>LKGT01006713.1_pt1 | contig 10284 bp, 10 predicted proteins | sample 503861 | NCBI WGS metagenome assembly LKGT01 (sample SAMN04113194, study PRJNA297058) | marine sediment metagenome | biome: marine benthic biome; feature: marine benthic feature; material: marine sediment; isolation source: sediment sample collected at the water-sediment interface from the South......
CAAGCCGTCGAGGCCCTCGGTCACCCTCTCCTCCAGCGCGACGGCGAGCTGCTTCGCGCCCTTATCGACCTTGATGCCGGGGATGATGCCTGCCGCGTCCAAGCACCTGACGAAAGGCTTGCCGTCCTTGGTGCTCTGCCGGAGCGTCTCGTCGAACAGGATGACGCCGGAGATATAGTCACCAGCGCCCTCGGTGGTGAACAACAGCTCGCGGTAAGCCCGGCGGTTCTCCTCCGTGGATTCGACGTTGATGCCGGCGAGCCGCTTCTGGATGGTGCCGGTGCTCTCATCCGCCGCCAGAATGCCCTTTCCTTTGGCGACCATCGCATTGGCGATGGCTTCCAGATCCCGTGCCGTCATGACGTTCTGTCCTCTTTCCTCACTGACGATGCGTTAATCCGACATTTCCCATCTCTTCCGTAATCGGGCGATCGATGTCAAGTGTTGTCCAAGCTGGTCTGTTTCCTTTCCGTTCTTTAATCGCGAGCCGGATGTCAAGCTCTCCGTCCGTTGCTACCGGGTCCATGGTTCTTTCCGTGGTCGGCGTTCATCCGCCGCCAGCCCTGCTGCGATTAGGTCCGCTTTCCTGATAGAAGCAGACCAAACTCTTACCGCCGCTGAATGTCTGCTAATGACTGAGGCTGTTCTCTAACTCGTGGATTGGATGTCAAGCTCTCCGTGATGCGCCTGCCGGGTTCACTGTTCTCTCCGCAGTAGGGGCTGAGCCCTCTGCATGATGGCGTTGGAGGACGCTGGCGAATCAATGTTGAAAACGCGCTTGCCTCGATGAGGCATCGCAAAGCCTCGGTCGATCTCGCCGACGCCGCCGTCCCGACAAGGACATCGCTTCCGCTGCGGAGGATGGGTCGCCCAGGCAAGTCGCCACGACGCACGGCGGATGAACGCCGACCACGGAAAGAACCATGGACCCGGTAGCAACGGACGGAGAGCTTGACATCCGGCTCGCGATTAAAGAACGGAAAAGATATGATTTTCGTACAAGCCCCTGCCTGTACCGAAAACCAGGGATTGCCGTACCCCCCAAGAATGGGAGTCTAGAGCGGGCACCGCAATGTCGGCTTCCTGGCCCTAAGCGGTCGCTAGCCCCTAGTGGCGTTTGAGTCCCCTTGTAGCCATAACCGGACATCCAGCGGCGCGTCCGAAGTCCAAAAACGGGTGTACGGAAAACCCCCTCTGAAACAGCTAATTCGGCCTCAGGAATACTGCGGGACAGGAACTGGCGCGAAGGATGTGCGGTAATCAGTGCGTTTCCGTACCCTGTCATCGTCATCGATTCAGATTGGGTTCCCCGAGGCCGTCGCCGTAATACCAGGCCTCGTAGTGCTGGCCGCCTGGCGGTTCCTGCGGCAGCCAGTAATTGTGTCCCTCGCACACGAGTTCGACGTGCTCGAAGCCCATATAGGGACCAAACCAATCGGGCCCAAAATCAGCCATCGAGCGACGGCATTCCGGCGTGCCCGTCGGCTCAAAGGTGTGGTTGGTCGCGAAATGGGCCTTGCCGACAAAGCCCGTCCGCAGGCCGGCGCGATGCAGTGTCCCGCCGAGTCCCTTTTCGGCCAGCTCCGGGTCTAGGTCGATGCCGTTGTCGTGAACGCCGTGGGTGTTCGGCAGCAGCCCGGTCAGGATCGACGCTCGGGAGGGTTGACAAACATTGTTGGGAGTTATGCAGGCCGAGAACCGTGTTCCGTGCTCTGCCATGATGTCGAGGTGCGGTGTCTTCACGCGGCGCCCCTCGAAACCGAAACAATCGCCGCGCTGCTGATCCGACGTTATTAGGAGGACGTTCTTCTCAGCCATCGCGATAGACCTTGTAGAGCGCCTGGATCCCGTCCTCCGCGCCACCCTCCGAGTCCAGTTGGCGGTAATTCCGCAAGGTGACCTCGGTCCCCTGCAACGCGAGCTTGAAAGCCTTGGCCCCGCGAACCGCGATCTCCAGGTCCTTGATCATGTGTTCCAGTTTGAAGCCCGGCCGAAAGTCGCCGGCGGCCATCTTCGGCGCCGTGTTGCTCAGGTGAAAGCTCGCCGCCGACCCTTTGCCGACGGACCTCAAAACGGCATCGATGTCGAGTCCCGCCCTGTGAGCGTATGCGAGCGCCTCGGAGATGCCCATGATGGTGTTCGCGTTGATGATCTGATTGCACGCCTTTGTGTGCTGGCCGCTGCCGGCCTTTCCTTGGTAAACGACGCTCGCGCCCATCAGTTCGAGGACCGGAACAACCGCTTCGAAATCCGCTTCTTCGCCCCCGACCATAATCGTCAACTGGGCTTCGCGCGCGCCCTTTACTCCCCCCGAAACCGGGGCGTCGAGAGCATGGAGTCCCTTCGCCTTGGCGGCATCGAATATCCTTACTGCCAGGTCCGGCTCGGACGTGGTCATATCGACGAGGTATGTCCCGGGTCTGGACAACTCGATCAGTCCCGACGGACCGAGGTAGATTTCCTCCACGTCCCTAGGAAAACCGATGATGGTGAAAATCGCGTCCGATTCCTTGGCGAGCGAGGCTGGCGTTTTATGCCAGACGGCACCTAGTTCGACGAGCGGGTCGGCCTTGTGTTTGGAGCGATTGAAGACATTCATCACATACCCGGCGGCCCGGATGTGACCGGCCATCCACCGTCCCATGAGGCCGAGGCCGATGAACCCGATCCGCGTGGTGTCCTTGTCGAGTGCCATGCCAATGTTCCTTCCAGGCGTTGATCATTCGAACTCCGGGTTGCTCCCGGGGGCCGGCGTGAACCCCAGATCGCCCCGGGCGATGACCGCTTCGCGCCCGCCCGCCGCCTCGAGCTGGTCGGCCTGTCGGGCCTTCGCACGCCGGTCGACCTCCTCGGGATCGCAGATGTCGCGTACCTTCGCTTCGCAATCGGCGATCACGCCGGCAAACGCCGGGTCCTGGGCCAGATCGTGGAGTTCCTCGGGATCGGACTCGAGGTCGAAGAGCTGGGGACGGAAGGCCACGTAATGGACGTATTTGTACCGTCCCCAGCGAATCATGAAGGCGCCGGTGGTCGAGCCCATGGCGTGGTATTCGCAAAGGACCGTGCGCTCCGGTTCGCCGCCCGCGGCCAGTTCGAACAACGAATGTCCCGGGCACCCCGAATCCCGAAATTCGTCCGTCGCCTCGCCGAGGGCCTCTAGGATGAACGGGAGGAAATCCACATGGCTGACCGGCGTCCGAATCACGCGATCWTCGGGTATGACCGGGCCGGCGAGGATGAGCGGGATGTTCGCGGTCTCCTCATAGAGCGTCGTCTTTCCCCACAGGCCACGCGCCCCCAAATTGTCRCCGTGATCGCTGGTGTAGGCGACKCGCGTGTCYGCGGCCARGCCGCTGTCCGCCAACGCGTCCAGGACCTTGCCYACTTGCTCGTCCATGAAGGTGCAGAGTCCGAAGTACCCGGCAATAGCCTGACGCACCTTCCGTTCGTCGTCRAAGTARGTGTCGAAATTGAACGACGCCCGATATTCGGCCACGAACGGATGGTCGGGGCGCGMGTCCTCGCMGTAGGCCTTGGGCMAGGGYAGGYCCGGATCGTTCAGATAGGCGTAATAATATTCGGGCGGCGCGGTCAGGGGATAATGGGGAGTGACGAAAGAGACGAACAGCACCCAAGGCTTGTCCCGGTACTTAGGTGCCTCTTCGTGCAACCACACCTGGGCGCGGGCGGCGATCTCGCGGTCGTAATGGGTGTAGGACGATTCGCCCGCCCCGGCCATGCCCGCCATCTTCCACGCCGCGCCGCGCACCGGCAAATCTTCGCGGACCAGGCCCATGAGATCGCCCTTCTTGTCGATGACGTGCATGGGGATGATCTCTTCGCTGAAACCATTGTCGTCCTCGGCGGAGCGGAAATGCAGCTTGCCGATGGAGACCACCCGGTGTCCCTGGTCGCGAAGGTAATGATGCCAGCTTGCAACTGAGCCGTCGTAGGGATCGGCGTTGTCCCAGAAAGCGATCTGGTGGATGTATTTGCCAGTCGCAAACGCGGCGCGGGCCGGAATGCAGACGGGGCAGCACGTATAGGCGTCGGTGAACAGCGTGCCGCGCCGGGCAAGGGCATCCAGGTTCGGCGTCCGCACCATCGGATGGCCGTAACAACCCAGCATCTTGTTGCTGTGCTGGTCGGACATGATAATGAGAAGGTTTTTCGCGTCCATTTTCTCTAGGCTTCGGTCCAGCAGCGAGATGCCGGCGCCGAACATGGAAACCGGCGATCCCAACAATAGAAACCGGCCGGAAAAATTCCGGCCGGCCTGTCAATCGGAAGGAGGTTATTTATCGATATATTTCGCCTTGATTTTCCTGTTCGTATCCAACTCAGCGCGGATCATCTTTTCGAAATCGGCGCCATTGATCCATAACGGCGCAAAGCCGTATGTTTTGCCAAACTTGGCGAAGGTCTCGCTCTTGGCCGCCTTCTCGACGATCTGGGTGAGCTTGGCGACGATGGCCGGCGGCGTCCCCTTAGGCAGATAGATGCCGCGGGTGATTCCTATCTCCAGGTCGATGCCGATGTCCTTGAGGGTCTTGGTGCCCCGGATCGGCGGGTAGCCGATTTTTGACAACGACATGCCGGTCCCGATAACGTTGATCACGCCGGCCTTTACCGCGCTCAGCATCACCGGCGCATGGATGATGCCCGCGTCCACCTGGTTGCCGTGGAGTGCCTTCTTGAGGTCGGCGCCCCCGGAATAGGGAATGATGCGGAAATCGACCCCGGTGATGCCCTTGATGGCGGTGGCCATGATCATCTGCGCTCCTCTGGGGCCGGCGGTGCCGATGGTCAGCTTGCCGGGGTTCGCCCTCGCCCGCTCGAGGAACTCTTCGAACGTTTTCAGATTGCGGTCCTTGTGGGACAGGATGTAGGTGGGGCTGGTGAAGAACGCCCCGATGTAAATGAAGTCGTCGAGCGACATGGGAAGCTTCTTGAACGTGAGCTGCGCCGTGATGTCCTGAGTGCCGTTCATCAGCACGGTATAGCCGTCCTTCTTCGATTTGATGACGTGCATGTTGCCCTTGACGCCGCCGCCGCCGGTAATGTTGTCGACGACGATGCTGACGCCGGCGGCCTCTTCCAGGGCCTTGCCAATGCCGCGGCCGATGTTGTCGGTGCCGCCACCGGCCTTGAATGGAATGATCAGATGGATCGGTTTGCTCGGGTATGTGTCGGCAGATGCTGTTCCCGACGCGAGGACCAGTCCCGCACCTATCAAGAGTGCCGCCAAAACCGATATGAATTTGTGAATTTTCATCGATAGATCCTCCCTTTGACGGTTGAAATCGTCATTCTGCAGGTTTGGCTTTGCCGCCCTGCATCGCCTGGATGTTTTTATAGATTTCCCATGATATCAGACAAACAATTCCTGCAAACATTATTTGTCGTGGCCACGTCACCACGAAGGTTGTCCAATCACCATCGGACAACGCGAGGGCAAGGCGAAAATTCTGTTCGATAATTGGTCCCAAAATGACCCCCAGTACGATCGTCACGACCGGAAAATTCCGCTTTTCAAGAATATAGCCGACCACGCCCAGGCACAGAGCCACGAAAACGGGATACACGGTGTTGGAAATGGCAAAGGCGCCGACGGTGGCAAGGATCAGAACGAAAGGAAACAGCCACGACCGGTCTCTTTGCAGCACGAGGATAAAATAGCGGATCGCGGTCCAGGCGATGAAGAACATGAATATGGTCGCGACCAGCAAACCGGCGAGCAACGCGTTCACAAGGTCCCCGTGGTTGCGCATCAACATCACACCGGGCTCAATCCCATGGAGAATGAGCGCCCCCAACATGACCGCCGTCGACCCGTCGCCCGGAATGCCGAGAGTCAACATCGGCACCATGGTGCCGCCCGTCGTTGCGTTGTTCGTGGATTCCGGTGCCAGGATGCCGTCCGGCTCACCTCGGCCGAAGTTTTCCGGATTTTTCGATTTGTTGCGCACCGTCGCATAGGCTAGCCACGTCGATCCCTCGGCGCCGACACCTGGTATGGCGCCGATTCCGGTGCCGATCAACCCGCCAATGAGGAGCGTTTGCCAGCGTCGCGCCAAATCCTTCAATGATGGCAGGGCCATGTTGACCTTACCGCTGACGACATGGGTCGTGCTCCCAATCATTTCCATGTCGCTCAACACGACAGCGATGCCAAAGAAGCCGATGAGGGCGGCGGTAAAGGGAATTCCGTCCATCAGGTCGATGCTGCCGAAGGTCAGGCGCTCGGTCGCCTCCATCGGGTCCAGCCCGACCGTACCAAGGATCAGCCCGATGAGAACACCAATAAGGCCGCGCAACATCGAGCCGCGAACGAAAGCCGAGACCATGATCAGGCCCATGATCCCGATGAGGGCGATGTCGGCATTCGACGACTTGACGGCGATCGTCGCCAGCAAAGGGACGCATGTGACGGCAATGATCCAACCGAACACCCCCCCAACGGTGGACCCCATCGTTGCATACCCGAGGGCCTTTCCGGCTTCGCCCTTCTGCGCCATGGGAAAGCCGTCCAACGCCGTACAGGCGCTGGCCGGGGTCCCCGGCGTGCGCAGCAAAATGGCGGAAAACGAGCCGCCGAGCTTGGTGCCGACGTAGACACCCATCATCACCAGGAGCGCCGGTATGGCCTCCATGCTGTAGGTCAACGGCAGAAGCACTATGATCGCCATCGGCGAACTCAGCCCGGGCAATGCCCCGACCAGGATTCCGAGCGTCGTCCCGAGGAAGATGAAAACGAGGTTCCAAACCGTGAGGACTTCACCGAAACCGAGAAAGATATTGTGCAACATCCGACGGATCTCTCACCTTCAAATCGGCATCTTTAGGATGACGATGAAAAGCACGTAAAATGCGGTTCCGCCGAAAATGGCAACGATGCCGGTCAGGGCCAAGGACTTCTGCCCGTAAAGCCTGAACATCACGAACAGGAAAGCCGTCGTGAGCACAAAGAAATTGACGTGCTCGAGCAGCAACACGAAGACGGAGGAGGTAACAACCGTCCCGACCGTTCGGATCGCAACGATTTTCTCCGACTGTTCCCCTGTCCCCGAGATGGGTTGCGCGGTCTTGCCCGATTCGACATCTCGCTGGTCCCTGGCCAGCAAAATGCCGCGTATGGAATTCGCGCCATAAAGCATCGCCAAGGCCACGAGAAGGCCGGCGTATATGGATGGCAGGGTAGAGAAGCTGACGGATTCAATGACGACGAATCCAGCTTGTTGGGTGTGGGCGATGTCGACGAAAACAAATGCCCCGAACGCAACCAAAAAAACCGCCAGCACGAGATCCTTGACGCTGTCGCTCACCGACCTTCCTCCAATGTTTTCCCCGCCCCCATGTTAATCCAAAAAAAATTTGATGAAAACCTGACCCGGTCGGAGGCCCCGGTTAGCGCAAGCCGGGTGAGATTGAGCGTTATTAGACCGCATGACGATTGCCAGGGGAAACGCCAGTTGAGGTCATTGCGTCCTTCATAAACAACGTCGTCACCTAAGGCGGTCATCGGTGTACCGTCACCGTCCCTGCCGCCGGGTCCACCGTTACCTTTTCGCCGGTGCGGATGGCTTGTGTCACGTCCGCGTCGAAGCGGTCGATAAGCGACAGGTCGGCGAAGGCGGCTCCCTGCGCCATAATCGTGTTGGCGAAGTTTAAAACGAGGGCCACCGGGGCCATTCCCCGCGTTTTCATCTGGTGGAGCATCCAGGAGGTGGCAACGCCGCCCTTGGCGATATTCAGGACCAGCACGCGGCCCACGTAGCTCTCGCCGGCCAATGCGTGGGTTGGCCGCGAGAAGACGCCCTTTATCAGGTCTAGGTCGTAGCGGGCAGAGAAGTTATCGCAGGCGACCAACGCCTCCCCCGTCACCACCGGGCCGATGCCTCGATGCCCCTTGATCACCACGTCGGTCATCGCACGACCTTGCCCCGGCAGGCGCGTTCGACGCAGGCCTCCATGGAGGCCAGTAGGGGCTCGTACCCATAGCCTCCAATAATGTTGACCAGCTTTGCTGAGTTGGTCATCAGGCGTATCCAGCCGTTGGCCTCCGCGAGCTGGCGGGCGTGCATCTGGTAAAAACAGACGCCGGAAAGCAGAATTCCCCCTGCGTCTTCGATGGTCTGTGAGAGCCCCATTCGATCGGCGGCGGCTTTGTTTTCAGGCGAGGTCGCGGCGAGCAGCGTGATCTCCGAGTGCACCCGCCGACCGTCGAGGAGGTCGGCCAGCGCGCTGAGTTCCATGAGCGACAACTGCGGTGCCGCGAAGACCACCACGTCGACTCGGTCGTCGGGTAGCCGGTAACCCGCCTGGAAGGATTCGATATCGGCGCGTGATATGACCAAGGGCTCGGGTGGCCCGCCGTCGAAAACGCTGACGAGATCCGGTGCCTCCGGGGTCACGCCGACCATATGGAACATGGCCGTCGACCCGAAGCTCGCCAGCGCCGCCCCAAAATGTTTCAGTTGATCGGAACCGGGTGGGTCATCCACGCCCTCGATCACCGGCACCTCCCAGTAGGAGCCCATCTGCCGGCCGATGACGCCACCCAAGGCGCCCCAATCGTTGAACTCGCGAAGCTGATCCTCGATCACGAAACGGATTGCCCCGCGCCGGTGCTGATCCAGGTGGAAGCCGTAACGCGGGGTACGGCCCGTGAGCGCCGCTGATACCGCCGCCGGCCCGCCCTCGTAATTGCTGCGCGCGCCCAGCACGGAGTTTACGTATATGACAACCCCGGTGTCCCCGTAAGCGAGGTGTTCGCCCCGCACCGGTGCCATCACCGTTTGGTAGGGGATGCAAGTATCGGTCATCAGGACGCCGAGAGCCCGCAGGGCCCGCACCGCGCGTCGCTCCAGTTCGACGATACTCGGGTCCTGGCGGATGCGTTCGTAGGTGGCGAAATCAGCGCCTCGGGGATCGGTAAGGGTTGGCACTTTAACCCGACATTGGTCTTCAGGGTGAGACGCGAGTCTTTCCAACCATTCGACACCGGCTTCACCCAGGGCCTCGGTGTCGGCCATGATATGGGCCTGGCGCACCTCGACGAAGTCTTCAGCGTCAAAAAACTCCCCCACCTTGAGCTGCTGCTCGATGGCGACCCGGCGTGGCTCGCCCAAATCACCGGCAAGCATCATTTTCTCGGCGTCGGTCAGGCGCATTGGGAATACATGAGCGTCGAAGAGATGCCGGCAAACTGGGAAGGGAGTGCTTTCATGGTTTGATCTTGGCAATCGGACGAAAAATTGGCAAGGAAATGTCGTTCAAAGTGGTGCGACCAAACCTCCAGTCCTGGCAAGCGTTTAGGCAAACCCCTAGTTTCGGTACCCGCAGATCAGCAAGGGATCCGGCTACGAATGCGAAGTTCCGGGTACAGCGTCGGCAAACATTCCGGCGATGTCAGTGGAAAGACGGAAACGTCTGCTTTGGGTCAGAACCGGACGTTCGGTAGACCCGCGCTGGATGTCCGCTCATAGCCAGAAGCGGACCTAGGAGCTTGCGCGAAACGGACGAATGGGGCCCGGTTTAATGTGTACGGAAATCCCGGTGCGCATTTGCGAGCCTGGCGAATGCGCACCGGGATTTCCATTACAGTCGGCTCCTCCGACCGCCTTCGTCTTGACGCGCATCCTGTCCGACGGGCCGTGCCGGGGCACGTCCCCCGCGGACGCCGGCGAAGAACCGCCCGGCGAGAGGGGGGAGGCGAAATGCACCCATTTCCGGCGCGCGAAGGGTGGCCCCGTGGTCCTGTTCAACCGCTGCCGGGCCTGCCGGGCCGTGGTCGTGGAACGGGCCGGCCGCGGCGGCGCGCGCAAAAGCCWGACCTTCGCCGTCGCCGGCCAGTCGTCCGTGCCTTTGGCCCGGCCCGGCGCCCCGGTCCAGGCGCGCATCGTCGCCGAAAAACCCTGCCGCTGACGCCGTCAGGCGCGCAAACCGGAACGGCGACGGGAGACCTTACAATTAAGGGGATACCTTACTTGATTGCCCCTTCCTCTGCGTCCTCTGCTTCCTCTGCGTTTTTTTTAACGCCGGGGGCGCCGAGGTACGCAAAGGCACGCCGGGAATTCCGTGAGCGTCCGGCGCTTCGCAAGAACGGCGTTTACCGGACCGGCGAAGCGCGTCACTGGGTTGAGTCGCGGTTGGTGCTAGTCGACGGCCGCCGGCACGGGGCCCTTGCGGCGCTTGGCGGACGGCTTGGGGCCGGACGGGCGGGGATAGGTGAAGGCGATCTTGCCGTCCTTCATTTTGACCCTGACGACGCCACCCTTGGCG
>LKGT01008663.1_pt4 | contig 10284 bp, 14 predicted proteins | sample 503861 | NCBI WGS metagenome assembly LKGT01 (sample SAMN04113194, study PRJNA297058) | marine sediment metagenome | biome: marine benthic biome; feature: marine benthic feature; material: marine sediment; isolation source: sediment sample collected at the water-sediment interface from the South......
CSKCATYCMNTKCKGNMWYCGNTCKWCMKATNCYGGAGATAGATGGTCGCCTGCAGGAGACGGKTTTTATCGCTGCCGACGGCGTTGAGATTTTGTTCAAGGGYGGCCAGCGTCARCCGCGTTTGTTCGGCGACGGAAGACGAGTCGCTRCCGGCAGTCGCCACGRCATAGACAATCCCATTATGATKCACGGCGGGGGAACGGCCCTTGGCGGCACCGGTTATGCGGTTGATGGTCATYGAAGGTCTCCTGTCTCGCGGTTGCGGCTTGCTTATCTTTGGCGATTTACTGCCTGCACGGTGGTTTCCAGYCTGCTGAGAAATTCCGAGCGGTCAGACTTGCTGAACGGGTTTGGTCCGCCAGTGATTTTGCCGCTTTCGCGCAAGCCCTGCATCAGTTCGCGGTTGGCCAGCTCTAGGCCAATGCCGTTTTCTGTAAACGGCTCTCCATTGGGTCTGATAGCTAAAGCCCCCCGTTCCAGACACCGCGAGGCCAGCGGTATGTCGTTGGTGACACAGATGTCGGATTTTTGAATGTGGGCTGCAATCCAGTCGTCGGCTGCGTCCGCGCCTTGGGCGACAATGACCAGTTCCACAAGTGGAGATTGGCTGGGGCGGATGCCGCCATCGCTGACAAGATAGGTTTTCAGACCGTGACGGGCGGCGACGCGAATGGTTTCATCCTTCACGGGACAGGCGTCCGCATCGACATAAATGTCCACCATGAAGGCCCTAACGATTGAGGTCGGTTGCGTATACTGGCTAACTAAACGCCGTTTTGCACAAGTTCGTCGGAATGCCTGTCCACAAAGATATCAGCATTCCCTTGATTGCCTGTCCTTCCTGTTTATCTCGTCTGGGCCGCCGATGGGATCATTGACGCTGTTGTCGGCGTGATTTTTGCTGCGATAGAGCATGGGGGGTTTTCCAAAACGGTGCACCAACCTGTCTTTGTGCGGCCCGAGGATGGGTTGGCAGGGGAGTGCGCATCGAGGAGGTCGCGGCGATCGACCCGGCGCCTTCGCCATCGTCAACACGCAGAGACACGAAATCGGGTATCTTTCAGGCTGCCAGTCGCTCGTAGCGGTGATGCAAACCACCGAGTTGCGGAAATGCCACAATCTTCCCGGAACCGGCCGGCTGAACTGGCCATCCGTCCGGTGTGTCCTTACCGAGCGACAGGTGCGTCCTCGATCCGTGATAATAGTCGAGGTACGAGGTTAGAATGCGCCGCAAATGCCTCTCGTTGAGCACGATCACGTGGTCCAAGCACTCTCGCCGGATGGAGCCGATGACTCTTTCCACATAGGGGTTTTGCCATGGCGATCGTGGTGCGGTAACCACTTCCTCGATCCCCATGGCTTTGACCCTAGCGCGGACCTTCGACCCGTAGACCGCGTCCCGATCGCGGATCATGTGGCGCGGCATCGTATCCCAAGGGAACGCTTCGGTAATTTGTTGAGCAGCCCACGCCGCGGTTGGATGCGCCGTGACGCCGAAGTGCACGATCCGCCGCCGTTCGTGACGAAGTACGATGAACACGAAGAGCAGAGTGAACGCCGCGGTTGGCACGACGAAGAAATCGATCGAGACCAAGCACCCRACGTGATTTTCGAGGAATGTTCGCCATGTCTGCGACGGCGGCTTCGGATGGCGCGTCAGGTATTTCGATACGGCTGCCTCCGAGACTTCGAAGCCGAGCTTCAGCAACTCTCCGTGAATTCGCGGCGCGCCCCAAAGTGGGTTCTCGCGGGACATCCGACGGATAAGGTCGCGAATCTCCCTCGACAAGGGTGGTCGCCCCGATTTTCTTCGTCGCGACTTCCAGGTCCAGAAGAGTCGGAACCCCTTTCGGTGCCAACCGATAACGGTTTCCGGCTTGACGATGACCAGCGCCTCGCACCAGCCCGGCCACAGGCGAGAGAGGACGACCCAGAAAACCCGATCGACCATCCGAAGCGATGGCCGCGGCCTTTCCCGCTTCAGGACAGCCACCTGCTGGCGGAGAGCGAGTATTTCTGTGTGGAGTGCCGCGCGGCTCAGAAAGGCCTCGCGGACGATGGTGAGGAAGGTTTCCGTTGTCTTATGCATGCCGGCGAAGATATCCGGCGGTGGGTGGAAATTCCAAAGTTTCTGCGGCGGATGGAATAAATGGGAGGCACAGGTGGGTGGTGGGCCCGGCAGGACTCGAACCTGCAACCAGACCGTTATGAGCGCGATTTGATGGAAAACTGCGGTGCACGCCGGTGCACCGCCGTGTACGAATATCGCTTAATTTACCGTGCGTTATGATGCCACCGGTGATACCCTTGTTCACGGTCGTATCTGGATTTGCATTCAAACTGCACTTACAGTGCACTTACAGGGGTCGCCGCCCGTTGCACTTACGGGCTAGAAAAGTGGTCACGCATGCAGGCCGTCATCAGCAACAGCCTCCTCAAGAATCTCAAACCCGGCGCCAAGCCCTTCGAGGTCCGGGACACCCGGCTCAAGGGGCTCATCCTCCGCGTCCAACCCTCSGGGGTTATGAGCTATTACGTGGAATACGGCCGCGGAAAACGGATYCGGATCGGGCGTGTCGATGCCGTTACGCCGACCAAGGCGCGTCAGGACGCCARGGAGGTTCTCGGCGWAGCCTACAAGGGCGGAGACCCCATGGCCGCSMGGAACCGCGAGAGCGCACACACGCTCGCGTCCTTYGTTGACGAGGTCTACGCGCCCTGGGCCGAGGCCAACATCCGCACGTCGAAAAAGACCGTGGCCCGGCTCGTCGGGAACTTTCCGGATCTCCAGGAGAAGAAGCTATGCGACATCAATCCCTGGCTGGTCGAGAAGTGGCGAACGGCGAGACTGAAGGCCGGCGTCAAGCGAAGCACCGTCAACCGCGATCTCGACGACCTGAAATCGGCGTTGGCGAAGGCCGTGGGGTGGGGCCTCTTGGAAGCCCATCCTATTGCCGGCGTGAAACGGATGCGGGTGGATACCAACCAGGCCCCCCGGTTCCTTTCCGAAGATGAAAACGCGCGATTGCTGACGGCCCTGGACGAACGGGAGCAGCGCCTCCGCACCCAACGGATAAGCGCCAACGCCTGGCGCGAGGAGCGGGGGTATCCCCTGCTGGCCGACGTGAGCGCGGTGACCTTCGCCGATCACCTGAAGCCCATGGTGACCGTGAGTCTCAACACAGGTCTCCGGCGCGGCGAGCTGTTCGGCCTCGAGTGGCCCGATATTAAATTGTTGGAAGGGTATCTCACCGTGCGGGGAAGCAAGGCCAAGAGCTTCAAGACACGACACGTGCCTTTGAACGAGATCGCGAGGGATTGTCTTCAGGCATGGCAAGACCAGGCCCCTGGGACGGAGGGGTTGGTGTTTCCGGGGAAGGATGGAAGACCGTTCGACAACGTGAACTCGGCCTGGCGGCGGGTCCTCGACGAAGCGAAGATCGAAAAGTTCCGTTGGCACGATCTCCGGCACACGTTCGCCTCTCGCCTGGCGATGKCCGGGGTGGATCTCAACACCRTTCGCGARCTCCTGGGGCATGCCGATCTGCAGATGACCCTGCGCTACGCCCACCTGGCACCCGAGCATAAGGCGATGGCCGTGGCGCAGCTGATTCGTTGACCGCCATGGCAAAGCGTAAGGTACTGCGGTATCCGMKMCTCASGCGGCCTRRTACATGGGGAYTGGAGCTCGCGTTGAGCTACCCGGACGAGATYRAGGAGGGCTTGGAGCGTTTACAGGASTCCCTRRAWCACCCGGAAGCGGTGAAACAAGGCCTAACGGCAGTCGAATTTYTGATCAGGRAATTMGAAGAAKATGCCTGTCGCCTGTTGGAGTCAGAGGGAGAAGACACGSAWWWTTCCCACATNCTTTNTNATRACGRCTSCSTTGATGGTGTGAGGATCAGTTCCGCTAAAGCGGTCATYATCCACGCGMWWAATTTGAGAGATGCCATYGAAGAGAAAAACYTGGACGAGGCATTGATCCGGATGATGTTRATGACCGCCGCTGYGATCCGCATGGAGATATTCGAGGATGCAATGTGGGGTTTGCATTCCGAACAGCATATGAGCAAAGGAGGTCGGGCATCCGGGGCCATCCGTCGGGAGAAGGCCGCCGTTGGACATTACCGAATCGCCTTGGAAGCGAAGAAATTACTTCGCAACGGCGTTCCCCGATATGAACTCTCTTCCAGACTCGCAAGGCGGTATCCGTTAACGCCAAGACGGATAAGAGATATCCTGAAAGCACGCGGCATCTAAAAAAAACGGAAGCCGACTTAGCACGCTTCCCTTTCTTCCACCAGTTATCTGCCTCACCGATTCGCAACATACGGTGAGGCAACATGGAAACCACCACCAGAAGCCAAACCCTGACGGATCGCGAGGCTGCGATTTACATCGGCATGTCCGAAAGCTGGCTTCGTCAATCGCGGATGACTGGCAACCCCGACGCCCCGCCATTTCTGAAGATCGGCCGCTCGGTCCGCTACCTGCGGTCCGACTTAGACATTTGGCTCGAACGCCGACGCCGTCGCGCAACGATTCGCGGTGACAGTGCGTCACCCTAGGCGAACTCGACGAACGGAGCGCCGATATGACGGCGTCCTATAAAAAAAATGTCCTCGACAAGTGGTTATTGATGCGCCAGCTGATGGGCGATCCCAGATTGTCGCGAGCCGCTCTCAAGTTGGCTTTTTGGCTGCTCGAGCACCTGAATGGCGGGACAGGCCGGTGCGATCCCGGTCGTCGAACCCTGATGCGCGAGACGGGCATGGATCGAAGCTCCATCAAGCGCGCCCAACGAGAATTGGTTCGGCTTGGGGTCTTCACGATCACGGTCCGTGGCGGCATCCACGGGAAAACCAACCGTTATGTGCCGGATTGGTCCTGGCGCGCGCCACAGGCGTCGAACACGCCACCGGCAAGGGCCACAGCAGACCCCTGCACCAGGGGCGCGGATGGCCCCTCACCGGGGTCATCCTTGGCCCCCAAAACAGTGAAGGAAACAGTGAATATTGAACCTTTAAAGAAATCAGGGAAAGAAAATCAGACAAGGTCGRAAGGCGCTACCTCCGTTCCCCCGAAACCAAGAGATGTCGACTGGAATGGTTGGGTCCGATGGCTATCCGAGTTCCATGCCAYCGATRTGATAGACGCCTGGGATTTCATCATAGAAACCCTGGATCAACTGACCCAGGCCGGGTTGTCACCAGCAAACGCTGATGCCAAGCTCGACATCCTGCTCAAGGTGGCACGCAAGCACGGAAAATCTCAGCCGCTCGAATTTATCCGGCAGGAGATCAGAAAAATTGTTACCAGGCAGAATAGCGCCCCTGGATGATCAAACCCAGATTTCCCGGATAGGTCGCTGATTTGATGACCGGGTGCGGCGGCCAAATACTTACCGCAGTCGTGTCTTTCCAACACTCTCAAATCAGATGTAGGGCGGCAGCGCCCCGCGCGCGTGTTGCTCCCAGGAAAATCAGCCCGTTCGTTTGTTGTTTGTGTTGTTGTCCTGGCCAATCTTCAACGGGTAGGGGGTATCGGGTTTCTACCTACGATTGCGCGGAGACCGGGGGAATCTTCCCCTTTTTTTACGCTCGTTTTTGCCGAATCTTTTTTTTGTTGGTTGCCTCGACAACCAGGGCGAGTCGATTGACGACGTTCGCCCGCAAACTTGAACTTGGGAGTGATGCCGTGAGAGGCCGCAAACCACAACCCGCGTCGATCAGGGACGCCAAGGGCAACCCGGGCAAGCGCACCCGCAAGGGGTCCACCAAGACGAAGCCCCCTAAGTCGGAGGGTTCAGGCTGACACCCCTCAGCCTCGGTGAGGGGTGTCACCCAGTCACCCCTCGTTTCCGTCTCTTTTTCCACCGTCACGCTGTCGTTGCGGGCTTTTCCGCCAGTCCTACCCGTCAGCCTGTCGCGTGGCGTTAATCGACGCCACTGAATTAGGCCGTGGAGTACCTAGCAGACATTCGGAGCGATAACGTCCGCTTTACCCCCGATACTGTTGCAAAACTATTTTCGGGCCATTCAAACGCAAGATTGATTCGCGTTGTGACCCTTTAGGACAAGAATGATTCACTGAGATCGCGATTTCGATTCTTTCGTTGCGCCAAGGTGGTCACCGGCAGAGTTTTGCAACAGTATCCCCCCGAAAGCAGACATCAAGATGGGTGCCGCTTTACGTCTGCTTGTGACCCTTAGCGGATACTTTCGCTGGGGTCGTTAACGTTTTCTCACGAACAGGAAGTCGCCGCCGTCGTGGCCGGCGCGGTTCAGAGATTCTCCACGTATCGGATCATGCGCCGGCGGGTCTCGGAATCCGGCAGGCGGCCCCGGGCCGCGCCCATGTTCTCGCGCATGTGGYCGACCCTGGACGTCGCCGGGATGGCACARGTGACAGCCGGGTGGGAGACAATGAATTTGAGGAARAACTGAGCCCAGTTGGCGCAATCAAACTCCGCCGACCATGGGGGCAGCGGATGGCGTTCGAATCGGTCAAACAGGTCACCCCGCCGGAACGGCCGGTTGATGATCACCGCCAGGCGGCGCTCGGCGGCGAGCGGTAGCAGCCGCGGCTCGGCCTCGCGGTCGAGCATGTTGTATGTGAACTGGACGAAGTCGATCGGCGCCGAGACAATTATCTTCGCCAACTCCTCGTGGCGGCGGCCGTGGGACGTGGTGACGCCGATGTAGCGGATGCGGCCGTCGGCCTTCATTTCTAGCAGGGTTTCCAGGTGCGCCTCCCACGACCACAGGTTATGGACCTGCATCAAATCGAACGGCCCCTGGCCCCACAGGTGCTCGGAGCGCTGCATCTGCTGGACGCCGTACCATTGCAGTGGCGTCCATACCTTGGTCGCGGCGAACAGCCTTTCCCTGTTGGGAATCCGTTTCAGGCAATAGCCGATCACCTCCTCCGACGAGCCGTACATGGGAGACGAATCGATCGTGCCGCCACCGGCCTCGAAGAACGCCCTGAGCACTTGGACGCGGACTTCCCGCGCCGACTTGCTGTCGCCGACACTGAACGTCAGCCACGACCCCATGCCGATGACCGGCAGCCGCTCACCTGTCTTCGGGATAGCCTTGGTCAACGGCGTCACGGCGGCAGTAGAGTTGGAGGGGCGCGCAAACGGAACCACTGCGCCCAAGGCCGCCATGGAGGCCAGGAACGCGCGGCGAGTGACGTGCCGCGTGCCTTGTTTCATTACCCGTCTCCCCGGTCTCCTCTCCGTTGGCCGGCCGCAGGCGGCGCACGAGTGCACTATACGCTTGTCGAGATTGCCTCGACGAGGTCTGCTATCTGCTCCGAACCGGACGCCGGAGATGAGATCGCTGGGGGTCTCCTTGTGACCCGTCGCGGACATTGATCAGGTGAGTTTGCGAAATACACGTACGTTGCAGACAGACGAGTCGATTCTCGTGCCGAAGCGAGTGAGACGGTTATCGACCTCAGCGAAATTTGGTTCGACGATGAGGCCCGCGAGGAGGCAGCTATCCATCGCCTCCTGAAGTTCAACAACGGCGCGAGATAATCTCTCCGCAAGATCACGATCGGAGKMACTCATCTCGCCGCGCAAAGATTTGCTGGGTACGGGCTCGTCGATTGCATGCTGCGTGACCACTATTCACTTGGTGACACATCGATCCAATATCTGCGGAAGGTCTTGTTTGGTGGACTGAGCGGTAACAGAGACCGTGGTTGCCAGCAATTAACAAGAACGTGATCGCGAGCAGGGCACTACCCATTGAACCCGTCGTTCCTATGCGGCGGGCTTATTTGTTGTGTTCCCAGTCTCAACACAGACACCCTCAAGACTGGTTAGCGGCTCCGGGCTTCCCTTTCGGCACAACCAAGGGTATGACACTTGAAGGTATGGGTTGTATCTGGGGGGATTTCATGGCGCGACGCACTGTTAAAGAAGACGGCCCGCATCCGATCGACGTRCTCGTCGGACGCAGGGCMAGGGAACGCCGYACGCTGSAAGGCATGAGYCAGACGGCAGTYGCCGAAARGCTKGGSCTSACRTTCCAGCARCTKCARARRTACGAGAARGGCGCCAACCGYATCAGCGCGAGCCGGCTGTAYGAGCTGGCTCAGATATTCGACGTGCCGGTGTCGTATTTCTATGAAGAAATGGAAGCGGGCAAGGGCGCTCCAGATGAAACGCTGACCAAGCGTGAGACGCTGGAACTGGTGCGGGCCTACTATGCTATTTCCGATCCCGCCGTGAGGGACAGTATCCGAAGGCTCACCCAAGCTGCGGCCAGGTTGGCGCGGTCATCGGCTGCGGGCCGCAGGCGGGCACCTCCGGATCAAGCAATAGAGTTTGATAGGAGCAAGATTGATGGCCGCACGAAGGTCGGCAAGGCGGCTTTGGCCGCGCTACATAAGAGAGGCCGAAAGAGCAAGACCGATTTAGAGGCGCTGGCGGCCGTGGGCTATCCGGGCGCTGCTGCGAAGTTGGCGGATCGCTGACGCCATCAGGGCCATGCTCATAAAAACGTCGCACCCATCGGCCTCGATCTCGCGAGGAACCAATTCCAGGTCCACGGCGTCGACGCGCCGGGGCAGGCGGTGAATTGCCGACAGCTGAGACCCGGCCAGGTTCTTCCGTTCTTCGAGAAGCGCCCAGATTGTGTTGTCGGTATGGCGGCCTGTGCGAGCGCACAGCACTGGGCGCATGAAATCGCCAAGCTCGGGCATGACGCCCACCTTATGCTGGTGGCCTAGGTCAAGCGCAAAAAGAACCACGCGGCGGATGCCGAAGCGATCTGCGAGGCGGTGACGCGGCCGACCATGCGCTTCGTCGAGATCAAGACGCCCGAGCAGCAGTCGGTGCTGATGCTGCACCGGATCCGTCAGTTGTTGGTCCGCCAGCGCACCACGGTGATCAATGGGTTGCGCGGGCATCTCGCCGAGTTCGGCATCGTCGCCGGTGTCGGCCGCAATGGTCTCGAGCGGCTGCTTGGGGTGATCGAGGACGATCGCGATGAGCGCACGCCGCCGCCGGCGCGCGACTGCCTGATGGCGTTGCTCACTAGCCCCACGTTTCTGCTAAATCAGCGAAGTTCGGTATCGGTTGATGCCGGCCCCCGATTCGATCCTACCGATTCCGGCTACCAAGAAGTGTCCATCGCATGTGAACGCCGATCTCGCGGCTACGTCGATTCCGGACATCCCGCGGACACAAATTTGCCCCGCGTGAGTGGCGCCTTGTAAGTCATTGATAGTTGGTTGCGGGGGTACGATTCGAACCGACGACCTTCAGGTTATGAGCCTGACGGGCTCTATATCGGATCATCTCCGATCGGGATGGCCACACCTACAACCTGTGTTGATCCTGGCTCAAAACTGCACTTACATTACACTTACAGTCACGATGTACAGAGTTTGATATGCCATAAGACATTGAAAAAKMTGGCGCRCCCGACAGGATTCGAACCTGTGACCYCTGCCTTCGGAGGGCAGYRCTCTATCCAGCTGAGCTACGGGYGCRTGSTNGGSGCGMYRYTMTACAGGCAATTTTGGTGACGGTGCCACGCATTGTAAGCATCGCTCAACCCCTCTGATCGCAGACAGGCACTCGGATATACTGCGCACTTTCACATCGCGGTCAGGTCAATATGAGAATGCCCTTCAATATTCTTACAAGCAGCATATGATTAGACGACTATTCGTTCAGGTGGTCGAGATAATCTCATCACCGTCGACACCTGAAACAAGTACCGAGGACCGTGAAGCCGCTATACGCATGGCCACGGCCGTGCTTATGATCGACGTGGCGCGCGCCGATCACGTATTCGAAGAAAGTGAATTCGACAGTGTGTTAAACCTTGTCGAGTTGCATTTCGATTTGACGCCCGAAGAAACGGCGGAACTGGTCAACGACGCGGGTAACAAAGCGGAAGACCTTGTCTCCCTGCATGAATTCACCCAATTGCTACATAAACATCTGAACGAAGATGAAAAGGCACGAATTATTGCGCTGCTCTGGAAGGTTCCTATGCCGACGGTCGGCTCGATAAATACGAGGACTCACTCGTACTCAAGATCAGCGATTTGCTGTACGTCAGCCGCGGTCGCGTTACGCGGCTGAAGCATGACGCTAAAATCGCGGCAGGGTGAAGCGGGTCAGTCACCCTAACGTGTGATCGACTTTCGCAGTAAGGGTAGCAGCGCTGCTCGTCGACTCTGTTCGTCGGGATTGAGCCGCAGAATAAAATCCACAGCAGCGCGAGCGTCTACGTCCAGCCGCCATCCGTTCAAGC
>LKGT01012534.1_pt1 | contig 10281 bp, 11 predicted proteins | sample 503861 | NCBI WGS metagenome assembly LKGT01 (sample SAMN04113194, study PRJNA297058) | marine sediment metagenome | biome: marine benthic biome; feature: marine benthic feature; material: marine sediment; isolation source: sediment sample collected at the water-sediment interface from the South......
CTCTCACGTTCTGTTGATAATCTTGGTGAGAAAAAGGCATTTTCAACATCAACTAGAAATCTACAACCATATTCTTTGTATTCCGTTTCTGTTTTATTATCTCCAGCTAATAGTTCCAAAGATCTAGTTCGAAAATCACCTCCAACATCAGATGATTGATAGAATACAGATTTTGCAGTTTTTACTTGTTCAAGTAGAGTTTCACCAATAATTTTTTTCTTGGATAGCAATGAATCTGGGATTCTAATCACAATGATATTTCCAATCTGATCAAATGCTGAGAACATTTCTTCAGCTTCTTTTTCGGATAGAAAACCTTCTAATGCTTTCCTTAACATTCGTGTCAATTCTTGTAATAGAAATTACACAGTCATTTTATTATAGGTAAGTAAAGAAAATTGAGATCTTAATGCATAGTTCTTCAAATAATGTGGATAACAATGATTCTAATTACAACGAGGAGTTTTCGAAATTTATCCGTGACTTGGTCTTCTCTCTAAAGGCTGAAAATGTTCTCGAGGTGGGCTGTAGTACAGGAAATGATTTGAGAGCATTCCCTGAGAATTTTGATGTTCATGGAATTGATCTCAATGATCACGCATTAAACAAAGCACGACTAAAACTTCGTTCATTTAAGTTCAAAAAAGGTTCTATTATTGAATTACCATATGATAATTCTTCATTTGATCTTGTTTTTACTCACAAAGTTTTGAATTACATTGATGACAAAGATATGCCAAACGCAATCAGTGAATTATTTCGGGTTTCAAGAAAATACATAGTAAATTTTGAACTGTTTAGTAAGGATGAAGAGGTAATTAATCTTGAAGATAAATCTCGATATAGAAACATGTACAAAAGATGGTTAGATTTCAAAGTAAAGATAATCAGCAACGTTGACATGCATGAAGAAATTGATCCTGAAAAATCTCGATTTAATTTAATCAAAAAATTATGAAGATTCAAAATAAGACCAAAAATGATATGGGTCTCAATGGATTCGTTAACATTTGATACGAATTGTTAATTCTGAAAATTCTTAATTCTTAGATTATTCATCGATATTCACTTCCACAATCTCCAATTTTATCAAACAAATCGTTTGCTTTTGAGACAACCGACTTTATCTTTATGTTGTCCTCACTGTCAAGATTAAGGCCAAACACCTTTACATTATCATCTCTGTGTTCGGAGATTCCAAGCCTTACGCCAATTATTACCCCTGCAACTACAGGGTTGTCCAAAATGAATCTGATTGCAACATTAGCTACACTTGTATCATGTTTTTTTGCAATATTATCTAGTATCACAAGTAGTTCTTGAAAAAGATTCCATCCTCCCCAAGCATCTATCATGTTTTTGTATTTTTGTAGACTAAGAGTATTAAGATCTGATCGTACAGGCTCTGGACTTCCAATATATTTTTCAGAAAGAAATCCACCCAGGAGAGTTCCATAAGTTAGCAACTTGATGTTATGTTTTTGGCAAAATGGAACCATCTTAACTTCTGGCCTTTGATCCAAAATAGAATACTGTACTTGGCTTGAAACTAGTTTGAATCCCTGCTTTACTATTATTTCAATTCTTTCTGTATCAAAATTTGTCACGCCAAGATGTTTTATCTTCCCTTCATCTCGCAGCTTTGATAGATGGTGCAAGGCTTCAATGTAATTTGTATCATTGTAATCCCACCAGTGAAACTGTAGGACATCAATTGATTTTACATTCATTCTTCTAATGGACATGTCTATGTAATGTTCTACAATTGATCTTGTCATKGGTCCTGGATTGGGGACAAACTTTGTYARKGCYTGACTYTTGGAAAGTTCTGTTTCTTTTCCAARCYTTTTTCTAAATTCRCCAAGAAATTCTTCTGCTGGGCCRTAAATGTCTGCCATATCCCATGTTGTAAATCCATCATRRTGGAATTGAAGCATCTCAGAAATTGCAGATTCTMGGTCAATTTGACCATGGCCTCCAGCTACCTGCCACATTCCGTTTAGTACTCTAGATATTTGCAAATCAGGTGCAAGCTGATACCACCTCTCATTCTGTGACRCCATRGTAGAGCTAGAAAAMTATAGAATTTACTTGTATTCGTTTACCTRCGATAGTAGAAATTACCKGATTCCTTTTGTCCTTTATCCAGTCTACTATCTAGCTTGTTAACTCTAGGCCTATAGCTTTTTTCATCCCTTCTAAAGGTGATATCAAGCGACCTTAGGAATCTATTCATGGCTTTAGTTTTGGACAGTGGTGAAGTAGCATGTCCTTCTACTCCTGAGATTCCTTCAAAGATTATCATAGAATCAGAAATTAAATCCATTAGTAGTATGTCGTGATCAATAATAATTGCAGATTTTTCAAATGAGCGGACAAATTTTTGAATAAATTTAGCAATGGCTATTCTCTCTTCAACATCCAAAAATGCAGATGGTTCATCTAGAGCATAAAGGTCAACTTTTTGCAAAAGACAAGAAACTATTGCAACCTTTTGTAGTTCTCCTCCAGAAAGGTTCTTGACAGATTTATTGTATAGTTTTTTTATTTTTAAGGGATCAATAATCTGTTCTTCTTCTTGACTACCTTCAATTGGATTTCCATTCGCCTTGTCTAATACCGAAACAACTTCAACATCGATATCATTCTGAAGATATTGCGGCTTGTAAGCAATCTTCACTTTCCTGTCTATTTTACCAGAATCAGGTTTTTCAACACCTGCAATCATTTTCATCATTGTTGTTTTTCCTAATGCWTTTGCTCCCATAATTCCAACAACTTCACCTTTTCTAACTTTACCAGATTCTATTGAAACAGAAAATGAAGGATATTTTTTCTCAAGTGCAGGATACTTAATTACTTCATTTCCTTCTTGAAACTCAGTAGTTGAAGAAGAAGAAACATCAAATGTGAATTTTTTATCACGAAATCTTACGTTTTCACTTGGTAGATAACCATCCAAAAAGACGTTTATTCCAACCTTGGTTGATAGTATGCCTGAAACGATACCATACGCAGCCGGTTCGCCATATAATACCTCGATATAGTCGCTAAGAAAATCAAGAAGAGTCAAGTCATGTTCAACTACCATGACAGTTTTTCCAATTTTAGTAAGATCTTGAATTGTTTTTGCAACACGGGTTCGTTGGAATACATCATTGTATGATGATGGTTCATCAAAAAAATAAAAATCGGCATCCTTTGAAACTGTTACTGCAACTGCGAGTCTTTGAAGCTCTCCTCCACTAAGCTCCTTCAGGTTTTGTTCTAGTGAATTTTCAAGCCCTAATTCCTTTGTAAGCTGGTTTGAGACTCCTCTTTCATCATATTTCTCAAGTAGCTCCTTACCCGTTCCTTCAAATACTTGAGCAATTTGACTTACTTGTTGTGGTTTTATTGAGGCTTTGATTTGCCCATCTYTAATYTTCTCAAAGTGAGATTTGAGTTCTGTTCCTGAATAATATTTTAGAATTTCATCCCAATCAGGTGGATCATTATATTTTCCCAAGTTCGGTTTAACATTTCCAGAYAGAATATTTACAACTGTACTTTTTCCAATTCCATTTCTTCCAAGAAGACCAACWACCTCTCCYTTCTTTGGCRTTGGYAATCGAAAAAGTCTAAATGAATTTTGACCATAYTGRTGAAYCTTWTCTGYTGCAAGTTCYGACGCTAAATTCACAATAGTAATTGCRTCAAAAGGACACACCTTTACACAAATTCCACAACCATTACAAATGTCCTCATCGATCTGTGCTTTTTTGATCTCCTCGTTTAGAATGATACAATCYGCTCCTGACTTGTTCACYGGACAGTACTTGATACAYTCTAATCCACATTTTTTTGGTTGACAAAGTTCTTTGTCAAGTACTGCAACACGATGYGTCATGACGATATTCGGCTTTTCTATGCCTTATACCTCTTTTGGATAAAAYCCAAACTCAATTCATCGTTAGCTTAATAGATAACATATACCAGRAAATTATCAAGCCGGCCATAGTRTTAGGGTGCGACCCAATCCCATTCCGAACTTGGAAGTCAAACCTAAYGTCGCTGTTGTGTTACTAAGGTGCGAGAGCTCTTGGGAAGCAGCAGTGCTGGCATTTTTAACTGAATAAATCTTTATGGAGTAATTTCATGATAATTTGTATGCCAAATTGTTCTGTTTGTGGTGAAAAGTTTGAGGATGATATTCGATTTTTAAATCACATGATGGAAAAACATGGTTTYAGAAATCCAAACATAGCYAAACCTGACAGAAATAGTAGAGGATATTAGANTTTTTTTAAAGCCGAAACTTGGATTTTCGCTTTGATCTAAGTTTTGTTCCACAGCAAGGACAGCTTAATTCCTGACAAAGTAAGTAYACATCACAAGAAGAACACCTTTTTACTCCAAGCAAATATCTGCTTTTCTCAGCCCTATACCTTTCACAAATTCCTCTACATGTCATTTTKCAGGAAAGATCTTTATTTTTTAGGTTTTRTATGTARTTTTTAYTATCTAATTCAATTTTCTTACTATTTGATAATAAGCTTGCTGAGCGAAGAAAAACAGCTTTRGGTGTTTTACATTTGRCATCACATGATTYCTCAACARGAGAATGACYAGTTTTYCTTTCTTTTGTAGAAAAAATAGCTCTGAATAATGGTACTAATGCMGCTCTACCTCCATATGCTGTTTTTCCATCAATAAACCAAAACATCTCTAATGCACTTGAATCTAAAAYTTCGTTTCGTAATTTTTCTCCAAATGTGGTATAGTGACCAACTAAGGAAAATTTTCCTCTACCAAAAAAATTAACAACTTTGGCAAATTTTACACAAAGATAACATTGATCATCATAAACCACAATTGGAATAAAACCTTTCAAATCCATACTTTTATCAGTCCATCAATCAGATTAAAATTTTCAGAAGTAGATTTTTATTAATTCTCTGGGGAAAGAACATGAGGTGGGTCTTAATTACTATAAAATTAAAAAACACATACGCACGGCTAGAAAGCTTGTAATCAAAGGTACAACTGCAGCTGCTTCTGGTCATCCAGGTGGTTCATTTTCAATGGCAGAAATTATGGGTGTTTTGTTTAACAACTATCTACATTTTGATACAAAAAATCCACTTTGGGAGGATCGTGATAGACTTGTTTTATCAAAAGGGCATGCTTCTCCAGGTTTATTTTCAAATCTAGCAGTAGCAGGTTATTTTGATGAATCTGAAATGGAGACATTGAGAAAATTTGGTAGTAGATTACAAGGCCATCCAGATTTTAAATGTCCTGGTGTTGAGTTTTGCGGCGGTTCTTTAGGTATTGGATTATCATTCTCTATTGGAATTGCCCTTGCTGCAAGAATTAATGGAAAAAATCATCGCATMTTTACYATCATMGGAGATGGAGAATCAAATGAAGGACAGRTTTGGGAAGCTGCTATGACTGCTGCAAAATACAAAGTTGATAGTATAACAGCAATTTTGGATAGAAATTTCATACAACAAGATTCTTACACAGAAAAAATTATGCCACTTGATGAACAGCTAACTGGTGATGATCTTTCTGAGATGTGGAAGGATGCATCTAGATGGAAAACTGGAGATAAGTGGCGTTCATTTGGTTGGAATGTAATTGAAATTGATGGTCATCGAATAGAGCAACTAGATAAAGCAATATCMCAAGCAATTGCAACAAAAGGYGCACCGTCAATTATTGTAGCAAGAACCATCAAAGGAAAAGGAGTAGAACACATGGAAGATAATCCAAAGTGGCATGGAAAAGCTCCAGACCCWGAAATAGCACCAATAATTGATCTWGAGCTTGACTGCCARTTCATGATCGCYCCATCTATTATTGCAGGTGATATGACGAATTTGGAAAATGAAGTCAAGCGCTGTGTAAWTGGCAGAGCTGATTACATACATCTAGATGTAATGGATGGTCAATTTGTGCCAAACAAAACATTTGATCACACAAAAATTAATGAATTAAGACCCATCACAGAAATACCCTTTGACGCACATTTAATGATAAATGAGCCRGTTAAACATGTTCGTGATTACATAGATGCTGGAAGTGATATAATTACAGTTCATRCAGAAGTYTGTAATGAATCAAGCTTTGGAGAAATTYATGAYACATTAAAACAAAATCAAGTCRGTGTTGGATTAGCCATAAATCCTGACACYGAACTKCCTGAWTGGTCATTCAAGTTTATTCCAACACTTGATCAACTAATAGTAATGTCTGTAGTTCCTGGAAAATCTGGCCAAAAATACATTGAATCTACACMTGAAAAAATGAYYCGYGTTSTATCTAAACTRAATGAGCAYAAGTTTCAAGGCTATATTGAGGCAGATGGTGGARTAACACTTGAAAATGCTGGYGCMTGTTTTGCAGATGGRRCAAGGGCCTTTGTAGGTGGAAGTGCGATTATTGGACAGAGTGATATTCGAGGAGTAATTAGGGAATTTAGAGATGTAATTCTGCATACAAGAAGAAGRMTGCTCTTACAAAAAGCTAATGACCTTGGYGGYTCTGAGCTTGTAAACAGATGGATTGATTTGCATTCCATTGGAAAGAAAAAAGATGAACTAATTAGAATTGCAAAGGAGCTARAGCACACATGACCACAGTTCAACAAGAATCAACAGATATGCGTACAGAATATGGAAAAACATTAATCGAGATTGGCAAAGAAAATCAAAATATTGTAGTTCTAGGGGCAGATACCACAGATTCTCTTAAAACTGCAGGATTTGGAAAAGAATTTCCAAAAAGATTTTTCAATGTAGGAATTGCAGAAGCGAATTTAGTTTCAGTTGCAGCTGGTCTTGCAATAGAAGGGAAAACTGCCTTCGCAAGTACATATGCAATCTTTTTGCCAGGAAGAGCAGTGGATCAAATAAGAAATGCAATTGCATATCCCTCCAGGGAGAACAAAAAAGGCCTAAATGTAAAACTTGTAGTTTCACATGCTGGTTTGACCGTAGGTGCTGATGGTGGCTCACATCAACAAATTGAAGATATTGCAATTATGCGAGCTATTCCAAACTTTCGTGTTTTAATTCCAGCCGATTCCATTGCAGTTAAAAAACTTACTTGGATCATGTCACAAGAATATGGTCCATTTTTTATGAGAATGGCACGTTTAAAGACACCAATCGTTCATACAGAATCTCAAGATTTTGAGATTGGAAAAGGAATTACGCTTGTCGATGGTTCTGATTGTACAATTGCAGCTTGTGGTATTACAGTAAAGATGGCACTTGATGCCGCTACATCATTAAAACAAGAAGGAATTTCTTGTAGAGTAATCGATATGTTTTCTGTTAAACCAATTGATATTGAATTAATGGAAAAGGCAGCTCGTGAAACTGGTTGCATCGTTACATGCGAGGAACACAACATAATGGGTGGAATGGGCTCTGCAGTGGGTGAGGTAGTTTCTGAACGTCATCCTGTTCATATCAAGCGTATTGGTGTCCAAGATATGTTTGGTGAATCATGTAGAGATAAAGAAATTCCACTTTTACTAGAAAAGCATGGAATATCATCTATTAATATAGCAAAAACTGTCAAAGAGATAAGGAGTAAAAAATTATGAAAATATTCCTAGATACAGCTAATCTGGAATCAATCAAGATGTATAATGATATGGGTTTACTTGACGGTATTACAACAAATCCCTCTCTTTTGTCAAAAGAAAGTAGAGATCCTCACAAAACAATGGAAGAAATAGTTCGAATTATCAAAGGTGATGTCAGTCTGGAAGTTGTTGCTACTGATTATGATGGAATGATTGAGGAAGGTCGTAGATTACGCAAGTATGGTGAAAATGTAGTTGTAAAATGTCCAATGACAGCAGAAGGTCTTAAAGCTTGTAAAACTTTGACTGCTGAAGGCATTCCAGTTAACATTACACTTGTTTTTTCTCCAAACCAAGCAATTCTTGCCGCTAAGGCCGGAGCAAAATATGTCAGTCCATTTATTGGAAGACTAGATGATGTTGGTGAAGATGGGATGCATCTGATTAAACAAATTAAACAAATCTTTTCAAACTATAATTTTGGTACACAGATCTTAGTAGCAAGTATTAGGCACCCAATACACATAGTTGATGCCGCAACGATCGGTGCAGATGTTGTAACACTTCCACCTGCCGTTTTGGCCAAAATGTTAAAACATCAACTAACTGATATTGGTTTGAAAAATTTCTTGGCTGATTGGGAAAAACTAAGAGCAGAAGATCCAAACATTAGAATCTAATCAAACACCAAGACTTTCAGCTTTAGTAAGTTCAACAAAAACTTTGTCGCCAACTGAAAGATTCATCTGTTTGTATTCATGCATATCAAGTTTAATTGATGTTACACCCCCTGGCATGCCGCCCACCCCACCTAACATTTTATTAAGATCCTTCATCATGTCGTTCATGTTAGTAAACCCCATAACTTTAGGAGCAAAAGCTGACTGGGGACCGGCTCCTTCTTTAATCTCTTTAGCAGAGGACAAAGATACGGTCACATATGGTGCACCATCAGGCGCAGCATCAATACTTCTAACTASSWMTTCCKWNNTCNTATAATTGTCTGTAAATATCAYGGTTATATCATTATACTGCGTCCTTTTTAGTCGAATTTACWAACTTCAACCATGAAAAATGATGAAAGAAGATCACATAGATTGAACTATCTACTTAAGGTGTATTTGAGTAATCCMAGAAGGCAAGAATTGTACCGACGAGCAAAATTGATGGGCGTTTCAGATTCTACYGCTAAAGATTATCTGAGAACAGTTATTATTTTGGCTAAGAAAATTCAATCTAGTTAAAACTATTTACAATCCCATATGRCTAGTAAATCTAGATTTGGATATTTCAGTTGAMCCATGGACAAAACTCATTATCCATGAAMTAATCGAATACAAATTTGATGATTGGTTTAAACAAATTGCTTTTTCCAGTAGAACTTCAGGTGGRGCTATTCCAACAATGCAATGGGCTGATGGTRTTGCMTTCTCTCCMGTAAACTTTCCTACAACAAATRTCGTGATGGAAGAACAATTAAAAGGAATTTTACATTGGTCATCWGTGTCTTTTGCAATAATGGAAAAATTTGAGAAACAAATTGTAAGAGAAAATGCAACCATTAACCTAGTTGATGTTAGTGTAAATGAGATTTTTCGCAAATTAGTAGTGGAGCTTAAAAAGCAATCCAAGTATCCTAACTAAGATATGTCTGATCCAATCCTTGATGATGTAAAAAAACTCTTGGATGCTGAGGCTGGAGACAAAAGTGTTCTAGAACAAATTAAAAGAGCAGCAGAAAATAATGAAGTAATCTCTAACTATGAAAGGAATTATGTTGCAAAACTAATTGATGAACATTTCAAAGCTCCTGAACCTGAACTTGAATCCGAACAAGCGCCTTCTGTGGGAACCACTCAAGAAGAAATTACTGCAACAAAAGAACAAATGGCAAAGATTGTTGAAGACATTWCAACTCCTACATTAATAGAATCAAAACYACAAATTCTAAAAAACACCAAGATTATGGTTGGTGGAGGAGTMGTAGCAATCGCAATAATTGTAGCYGTAGCCATAGGTTTGAGTGGTATTCAAGATTTAGGTCCAGTTKCTTCACCAATAACTGGCTTGACTTTGAGTTCTGACCAATTATCCTATAATAGAGGCGAYATCATTTCAATTTCGGGAAAATCAAAAACTYCTCTTGGTAATTYAATTARTYTGTCTATTGAAAATGAGGAAGYAGAATTAATTTGGGCTGAAGATGTTGCGTTAAAAGATAGTGGCRYTTTTTCCACTTTAGCAATAGCTGGCGGTCCTGGATGGGAAAAAAGTGGAACWTAYAAACTAAAGGCAGAACAYGGTTCTGAGAAGAAAGAAATCTCATTTAACTTCAAAAACTAGTCTCAACYAGTCTCCTTTGTCTAACAAGTTTGCTCATTTTACAAACTATTTGATACACTAAATWAGAAAAAARCAAATTTKTAAATYAATTCATGAAGATAATTCATTTTCTRGGTTGTATGTTAATYGGACACAATAAAGTTCTTGAACATTGGATAGAAGGCGGTTATACTRTTTACTTTACAGTTTGTACTCAATGTAGTAAAAAATGGYGTATGAAGRAACTTAGTGAAAAACCTAAAGTTGTAATAAAAACAAACACAATYAGRATGTTGRCACAAKRCAAAAGAATTAMAATTCAAGAAGCACCAAAGATTATAGTTTCACAAAAAATTCRTAAAAAACAATTAGTCAAT
>LKGT01013267.1_pt2 | contig 10280 bp, 9 predicted proteins | sample 503861 | NCBI WGS metagenome assembly LKGT01 (sample SAMN04113194, study PRJNA297058) | marine sediment metagenome | biome: marine benthic biome; feature: marine benthic feature; material: marine sediment; isolation source: sediment sample collected at the water-sediment interface from the South... ...
CACACTCNNGACCGYATGAAGGAGCTRATCATGAACAGACAAGGTAACTWTGACGAACGCCTGGCCGATCTYTTTCCATCRACCGGGCGGGCAYTGTTTTTCAACTTCGCCGCMCTGGCRCTGGGKTTCCTGGTGCTGRCCACMAGCSARGTSCCGCCRYTGATYARATTCGGYMTGCTGGTTGCMGTGGCRGTYACKRCSAGYTTYACCGCAAGCATGACGATWTTRCCRGCCATCGGGAAACTCCTGMAGCCSKCGTTTYTRTTYCCMAGMRRKGAGWTKGCCGGGTCCRRCRMSAARGCMTCTGCGYTCGCGWCYGCCGGYTCGKTMRYGGCRCTSGTGGCWRTCRTYTCGGTGTTATTYGTGARCTTCGCCAAGGCGGACGARATWGCCSAMYTGCCCTCGGSYGATGACATYATCGCCCARGTCAAYKCYCGCGATGACGGCSAGCAGGTSACRCGMRCCYTGMRGATGGAACTCATCGATCGCCGSGGAAAATCCCGKGTRCGCGAGACCMTSGGYTATCGCCGYTATTACGGCGAGGARAAACGYACGGTGMTRTTTTACCAGTCRCCGACCAACGTCAARGGYACCGGRTTCCTGACCTACGATTATCCYGASGCWGAMAARGATGACGATCAGTGGCTYTAYCTRCCGGCGYTAAGAAAAGTACGCCGCATTTCCTCTTCGGACCGCGGCGATTATTTCCTCGGCACCGACTTCACCTACGAGGACATCAAGAAAGAGACCAGGATCGCCACCGAGGATTACACGTTCACGACGCTCGGCACCGAGGAGGTGGACGGACAACTCACCTATCTCGTCGAGGGCATTCCGGTCGATAGCGAGACCGCCGAGGAACTCGGCTACAGCCGCGTGCTTTGGCGCATCGATCCCGGGATATGGATGAGCCGCAAGACTGATATGTGGGACGTTAATGGCAATCCCTTGAAGACGCTCCGCAACGAAGTCATTGAAGACGTCCAGGGCATCTGGACCTCCCTGAAGCTGACTGCGGTCAACCACAAGACCGGACACTCTACGATTTTCACCTTTTCGGACGTGGATTACCGGGCGCCTGTCGATGACAGCATGTTCGAGCAACGCGCACTCCGGCGTGGTCGCTAAGTGAATGAAGTTGACCACAGGAATTTGAGCCATGTTGAAACCCTTGATAACGAGCCTTCTTGCAAGCGCCCTCATCGCAATCGGTAGCAGCTCGGCGAAGGCAGAGGGAATCATCGACGGCATGGAGCTCTCCGGCATATTCGAAACCGAACTGGCGATCGAGACCGTATCAGGCGATGTACAAAAGGCCGAGTTCGTCCTGACGCCCGAGATCGGTGTCGATCTGACACCTTCCATGCGGCTCACAGTAATCGGCCGGCTACGTGGCGACATCGTCGACGAACTGGAGCCCGGCATCCCGGCTCAACGGAACCGATCCGCTTTCTCGAAGCGGCTGTTCGTAGGCGACCACSTCGATATCGAGCTTCGCGAAGCCTACATCGATACCGAGATCGGCAGTACATTCTTGCGCGTGGGCAAACAGCAGGTCGTATGGGGACAGGCTGATGGTCTCAAGGTGCTGGATGTCCTCAATCCGCAGTCATTTCGCGAATTCATCCTCGACGACTTCGAGGACAGCCGCATCCCGCTGTGGATGGTCAACGCCGAAATCCCCGTTGGCGAGGCCTTGCTGCAACTCCTGTGGATCCCGGACAATACCTATGATGATATTCCCGAGCCGGGCGCAACATTTACTTTCACTTCGCCTTTGATTGTCCCGGAACTTCCCCCGGGCGTGCCGGTTCCCATCTCACCGCTAAACCGCCCCGACGATTTCTTTGGCGATTCAGATGTGGGGGCGAAACTCTCCGTTTTTTTCGGCGGCTGGGACCTGTCGCTTAATTACGCTTACCATTATTTCGATCGGCCGGTCGTTCGCCGCGAAATTTCCACGGCAGGCATCATCGTCCAGCAGGACTACGAGCGGACCCATCTGCTGGGCGGGACCTTTTCCAATGTATTCGGCGATTTTACGCTACGCGGGGAAGTTGGCTATTCCAGCGATCGTTTCTATCTGACAAACGACATCACTGACGCCGACGGTGTTATTCGTTCAGGCGAGTTCGCTTACGTTCTGGGACTCGACTATCAGGGGTGGCGCGACTGGTTCATCAGCGCGCAGATTTTTCAGTCGATCGTTACCGACTCCGCGCCTGGCCTTGTCCGCGACAGTGTCGACACGACCTCGACGCTCCTCGTACGGCGCGATTTCATGAACGACGCGCTGCAGGCTGAAGCGCTGCTGATCCATAGCCTGAATCAGGGCGACGGCGTTTTGCAAGCATCACTGCAATATGAATGGCGCACGAATATTCGTCTGAAGATCGGCGCAGATATTTTCTATGGCAATTCAGAAGGTCTATTTGGCCAGTTCAATGAGAGGGACCGACTCTCAATGAGTATCGAGTTCGGTTTTTAGAACGGCCGGCAAGATAGTACAGCTGATTCAAATATTGAAAAACCATGATAGGAGAAGAAAATGACCAGACAGATTAAAACCGCAGTTGCGGAGCATAGCCCTTCACGTTGGCAGAAGCTGCAGGCATGGCTCACAGCCTTCGATCAGGCGATGAACTACGACCCGCAAGAGAACACCGACGCCACTATCAGGCACTTCAGGGAAGAGGTGGCGCAGCTTGCGACCAGAGTAATTGAATTGGAAGAGCGCAATCAGCGCATTTTGGCATCGCTTGTAGCTGATGTTGTCGATGGGAGGTAGCCCGGCGGATACTCCAGAGAATCTACGGCGCCGATGATCTACGCGACTTCCCGCGCGCCAGGCACAGTTCGCGCGACGCCCTGTCACCCGCCAGGTCGATCTTCCTTGCCCCGGTGTGTGGATGCTACATTCAGGTTTGTGCTGTCTTTATGACTTCGGTCATAATCCGCAACTTCAGTAAATGGTCTCTTTCACCCAGTGGAGTCGATACATGGGCCCGGTTAGCAAGGCGTACGGTAAGACACAAATGGCCGCAGTCTGTTTTCTGGCGAGGGAGAAGCCATGAGTGGCCTGGATTTTCAAACAGGACTCTATCTGCTGACAGCCGCCGTCCTCGGAGGCATCGTCGGCGGGCTAATACGAAGCAAACAGGGCAGCCGGAGCCTCGGCCAGTTAGGCGATAAGTGGCAGACTCGATTAGACGTAGCGATCCGCCAGAAGGAGAAGCTCAACGCCGAAAATACTTCCTTGAAATCATCGTTAGAGGCTAATCAGGCCGTCGTGCAAAAGCATGAACACGCAGCGGCCAAGAGCCGAACGGAGCTCGAATCCCTGCGCGAAAAATCAAATGCGGTTGCAAAGAAGTTGTTCGCGCTAAGTGCAGAGCGGGATGAACTCAACAGTAAATTATCCGGCGATCAAGGTTCGCTCAACGCTGCAAAGCAGCGAGTAACGGAACTGCAAACGGAGTTTGTAAAGGCCGGCACTTTCTACAAAGGCCAGCTCGAAAGCGCGTTCAATCAACGTAAGGCGCTCGAACGGAAACTCGATGACGCCAAGTCGGAACACGAGTCCCTTAGCAATCTACTTATGTCGGCTAGATCGGAACACGAATCCGTCAGCAACCTTTTGGCATCGGCCCAGTCCCGATTGGAGAATCTGGAAGCGCTTGAGGAGAAGGTCATCTCTTTGGACGCCGACAATGCCCAGCTCAAACATGAAGCCATCGTAGCAGCGAGAGAAACCAAATCACTAAAGCGAGCCGCTGCCGAGATGGATGCACTCAAGGTGCAAAACACAGAATTGGCTCAGTGCTTGCAATCTGTGGAAAGCAGCCGCAAGCAATACGAGAGCGACGCCCGCCGATATCGCAGTCAGTACGACCAATCCGAGCAGGACTCTGACACGCTGCGTCTCAAACTGGGTGATATCGAGAAGAATTTTGCGGAAATGCAGCACGATCATGACAAAGCGCAAGTAACTGCCAAAAAGCTTGCAGCAACATCACCGGCAATCGGGCAGCCTGTACCTCAGGGCGAGAGGGATGATCTAAAGGAGATCATTGGCGTTGGCAAAATCTTCGAGGCGACACTGCACAAACTCGGCGTTTATCAATTTCGGCAAATCGCTGCATTCGGACCAGCGGATTTGGCCCGGGTCAACGCAGAGCTGAAAGAATTCAAAGGCCGGATCGAACACGACGACTGGATTGGTCAGGCAAAGGAACTGCATTTTAAGAAATACGGCGGAACCGACGAAGAATAAAGCAGTGTTTGGCGGACTGTATCGATTACCGTCAGCTCCATCGGCCTGAATCGCTCGGCACTCGATTAGATGGCTACCCCTGGGCCTCCTGTTTATTGAACTTGGTTCAAGCAGCGAGGGTCAATACGACGAGCGCTCAATAGCACTGTGCGGCCAGGTTGGCGGCACGGCGACAATAAAGGAGAGTTACATGAAAGCCTCGGACCTGTTCGTCAAATGTCTGGAAGAGGAAGGCATCGAATACATTTTCGGTGTGCCCGGCGAGGAAAATGCCGATTTCATGATGTCACTCGACAAGTCCAGCAAAATTAAATTCATACTGACCCGGCACGAGCAAGGCGCCGCATTCATGGCGGAGATTTACGGACGTTTGACCGGTAATCCCGCGGGATGCCTGGGCACACTYGGACCCGGGGCCACGAATCTCATTACCGGTGTGGCCGACTCGAACATGGACCGGGCACCCATGCTGGTGTTCACGGGCCAGGGCTCGTCGCAACGACTGCACAAGGAGTCTCACCAAATCATGGACGTGGTGAAAATGTTCGGGCCGGTGACAAAATGGGCAACAAGTATCCTGCATCCCGATACGATTGCCGAGATTATTCGCAAGGCCGTGCGGCTTGCCCGAACCGAAAAGCCCGGGGCCGTGCACATTGAATTGCCCGAAGACGTGGCCAAAATGGAGACGGACACCGTGCCGCTCAAACCGATCCGGTTCCGGCGCTCCGTGCCGGATGACAAGGTCGTCGACAAGGCTTTCGATGTCATCAAGAACGCGAAAAGACCTATCATCCTCGCCGGTAACGGTTGCATCAGAAAACGCGCCAGCAAGCAACTCCGCCGGTTTTGTGAGCAGACCGGAATCGGTGTGATCAGCACCTTCATGGCCAAGGGCAGTGTGGATATGGACGCGGACTATTGCTTGTACACGATCGGCCTGGGAACCAAGGACCGTGTAAGCCTCGCCATCGACGATGCAGATGTTGTATTGACATTGGGCTTCGACATGGTCGAGTACCATCCCAATTTGTGGAATCCGAGCGGCGCGAAAAATATTATCCACGCCGACTTCCTACCAGCGGAAATTGACGCAAACTATCTTCCCGAACTCGAGTTGATCGGCGATCTGGCACATACCTTGTGGATGTTGAACGAGCGCGTCGAAAAGAGCGGCGGTCTCCAGTTTGATTTGGCACGCCAGGCGGAGGTTCGCGAGGAGATGGCGGCGGACCTGGCCGAGCACGCCGGTGATGAAACCGTTGGCAGTATTCGGCCGCAAAAAGCCTTGTGGGATGCGCGACAGGTGTTGGGTCCCGAGGACATTTTGTTGTCAGACGTGGGCGCACACAAAATGTGGATCGCCCGACACTATCATTGTCACGAGCCCAATACGTGTCTTATTCCAAACGGTTTTTGCTCGATGGGCTTCGCGTTGCCCGGTGCGATTGCCGCAAGTCTCGTATATCCCGAGCGACGAATTCTCGCTATTGCCGGCGATGGCGGATTCCTGATGAACGTCCAGGAAATGGAAACCGCGAAGCGGCTGAATTCGAATTTTGTCGCCCTGGTATGGGAGGATGGTGGATACGGTTTGATCGCCTGGAAGCAGGAAAACGAATTCAAACGGCACACGGACCTCTCGTTCGGTAATCCCGATTGGCTGGAACTTGCATCGGCGTTCGGATGGCACGGTCACCGAGTGGAAAACAGCATGGATCTGCAGTCGACGCTCGAGAATGCCTTCAACGAGACCGGGCCGAGTCTGGTGGTTATTCCCATTGACTATCGTGAAAATCAATTGTTGACGAAGAAACTCGGTGAAATAACCGCAACGATCTAAACGGAGATACGAAACCATGGCGCAGCACTTTTCCTTGATGATACCCGGCGCACCTGAAAGGGCCGGCATCGAGACGGTCAAGGCACCCTATGACGGCAGTGWTATTGCCGACGTSGAGACGGGTGACGSSCRACACGYCGAAGTGGCAYTGGCAACGGCATACGGTTTGTATCGTGACCGGGATGSGTGGCTSCCKCTGGCGGAACGCATTGCRATACTCRAGCGTGCCGCGRCYATCATGACGGAGCGGCATGCAGAGCTTGCCGTGGAAGCCGCACGRGAGGGTGGTAAACCCCTGCYSGACTCGCWGSTTGAAGTGACACGCGCAATCGACGGCATGCATATTTGTGTCGAAGTGCTGAGAAACGAACAGGGCGAGGTYATACCGATGGGRATGGCGCCGTCATCMRYGCACCGGCTGGCTGTRACCCGWAAGGAACCTGTCGGTGTTGTGGTTGCGGTCAGYGCRTTCAACCATCCCTTGAAYCTCATCGTSCATCAGGTTGCSGCCGCGGTTGCCGTGGGCTGCCCWGTCATCGTGAAACCGGCCARCGACACACCCYTGTCGTGTYTGCGSTTCGCYCAGATTCTGCACGASAGCGGACTGCCWCCGGAATGGTGTCAGGTGCTSATTGCCAGCGAAACACCGGTGGCRACRAAGCTYGTCACGGATTCCCGRGTCGGCTTCTTTAGCTTCATCGGTAGCGCCCGYATCGGCTGGATGCTGCGGTCACAACTGGCGCCCGGTGTCCGCTGTGCGCTGGAGCATGGCGGTGCCGCGCCGGCTATCCTGGCCGACGACGCAGACATCGATCTGGCACTGCGCACCATACTCAAGGGTGGCTTTTACCACGCCGGGCAGGTCTGCGTGTCGGTCCAGCGTGTTTTCGTGCCGGGGAATCAAGCGCGCGAGTTTGCAACCCGGCTGGCTGAAGAAGCCGCCAAACTGAGAATTGGCGACCCAACGCTCGCGGAGACAGAAGTYGGCCCTYTRATACGTCACGCAGAGGTYGYTCGGGTTCACGAATGGGTTAMYSARGCCGTTRAGGCCGGTGCAGAGCGCTTGAGCGGTGGSGARCCRATCAGCGAGAGCTGTTAYCCRTGTACCGTGCTCCTCGAMCCGCCGGCRGAYKCCAAAGTGAGCACGCTGGAAGTRTTTGGACCCRTTGTTTGCGTGTACGGCTACGAYGACTTCGACGMGGCGATYGCRCGGGCAAACAGCTTRCCCCTGTCCTTTCAGGCATCRRTKTATACRTCGAACCTSGACACGGCCATGAAGGCATTCAAACACCTGGACGCATCGGCCGTAATGGTGAATGACCACACGGCCTTCCGCATCGATGGCATGCCGTTCGCCGGATTGCGYGAATCCGGTTTGGGTGTRGGCGGYATTCCTYACAYCATGGAGGACATGCAGGTGAACAARATGCTCGTSATCAATTCRCCGGAGATATAAYGCCGGAGGWTTTGGACGTTRCGKTGSTTATGAATTCGCCACCTRCAGCTYAGGATAGCGRTGGTACGAGAGAGGGAGTACGAGATTTTGGCGGACCACAGCGTAKTRACAGCCGAAATRACAGTCGTTCCCATTCGACCGCCTKTCCTGAGTATAATTCATTGACCCTCGAGCNAARAACTACCGTCCTGGGCAWCATGTCCTGAAGTCTACCGAGACAATGTACCGCTCACGAGTGAARATCGAACGKRTTTCCGAGCAGCTCGACCCAGATCCGAGGCGCGTCATTCCYCGGTTCTTCGGCCCCGGCGATGAGAAKCGGCTTCGSGGAATYATCRAACGYATCCARGCTCTCGACCGCTCCGYGGTCTCYRAATTGTTGAAYRGTCTCGAGCGRAGYTTCCAGAAGAAACATCCGGATCTCGCCGCGATYKCCAAGAGCAACTACGATGCGGTCAAACACCTCGTTTCYGATGAGCATGATCTCGACGAGGAGCGGCGGCTCCTGATCGGTGCTTACTTCACGATGGAATACGCGATCGAGKCRGCSGCRCTGTTTAAYCCYTCGATGGTGCCGGCCATAACGCAGGACGCARCTGCCGARGGGAGCACCCGTTTTGTTATGAGTCTGCGGGCGACAGGCGAGGGGCAYATCTCTTCGGTCGTCTTCCGTCGCGGCGTGATCGGCCAYGATAATCGAATCCGGATCGASCCTGTCGGTCAATACAGCCRTCAGCTCCAAGTCATTGAGAATCGACAATTCGAAAAAAMAACCTACCGCAAGAAGCTCAYCGAGATGGGYGTGWTCNGAATNRTCGACCGATGAAGTCCTGAAYCRCYTGGGCGAGACCTTCAACTTCGYCGAACTCARCYTGGCRATCGATGCSGTGCGKGYRTCACGCGAATMTGCGCTCTCATTTTGCGAGACTGCCGACAGSATGATYGCACTCACGCGGGCGAACTACGATCTTCACTTGCCAGACCTCGWYGACCCGTCCGAGTTCGTGATCTTCCCGAACTCRGACGCCGAGAGTCACGGGATCGAAGACATGCGCCTGGTGAGATTTCGCTTCGACGATGGCGGAATTTGCTATTACGGGGTCTATACRGCGTACGACGGCTCCAACATCATGCCCCAGCTCCTCGAAACGACCGGRTTCCAGACCGTCAARATTCGCACGCTGGGCGGTCGWTACGCCSTCAACAAGGRRATGGCGCTTTTCCCGMGGAAGGTCGAYGGCCGTTTYCTGATGCTCGGTCGGCTCGAYAAYGAAAATCTGTTCCTSYTGARRTCCGACGACGTKCTTTTCTGGRACGAGGCCGAACTYCTCATGAARCCCGAATTTGCCTGGGAAATCATCCAGATCGGCAACTGCGGATCGCCGATGGAGACCGAGTCCGGGTGGCTGCTGCTCACACATGGCGTCGGCCCGATGCGCCAATACTCGATCGGCGCCGTCCTGCTCGACCGGGATGACCCTTCCCAAGTCATCGGCCGTCTCCCCGAACCGCTCCTTGTGCCGATTGACGAGGAGAGCGTCGGCTACGTCCCGAACGTTGTCTATTCGTGCGGCGGCCTGATCCATAACGACAAACTTGTGATTCCCTACGCCATCAGTGATCGTTCGACTACCTTTGCTCTTGTATCGTTGCCCGAGCTGCTAGCGGAGCTAACCGCGTGAGACCGGGACACACCGAGAATCTGCGTGCGCAGCAATTGGTGACGAATTCCTGAAATAACGCCAGCTACTTGCGCAGAAAGAGATTCCCGGCAGCAAGTGCCTTGCTGGAGCGTCGCTTCCGTCTCGCTCATACGCCTGCCCTCGCCCACCGTTTGTTACTGAAGAGCCAGGGATTGCTCTATCCCCTTGACTGGGGTATAGCCTTGAGGATGGAGGCGATCAGTATCTGTTAGCTTCGATCTCACGCAAAGAATGAAAGACTGGGAACTCTATGATAAAGCAGGCTGACTTGCCTGGGTAACAGAGGAAGGAGATGACAATGCGTTTGGGCATGATCGGGCTTGGTCGCATGGGCGGCAATATGGCACGCAGGCTGCGCGGCGGCGGCATCGAGGTGGTCGGATATAACCGTAATGTCACCGTGACGAGCAACCTTGCTGACGAATGTGGACTGACGCCGGCAGACTCAGGCGAGCACCTGGTTTCGCAGCTCGAGGAACCCCGGCTGGTCTGGTTGATGTTGCCCGCTGGTGAGATAACCGAAACCTACGTTGGGCAGATAAAGAACCTGCTTGGAGCAGGCGACGTACTGGTCGATGGCGCGAACTCACACTTCAAAGACTCCATCCGCCGCGGCAAGGAGCTTGCCAGGCTGAACATAGATTTCGTCGATGCGGGCGTATCTGGCGGGGTTTGGGGCTTGGAAAAGGGCTAGATGATCCACAATGGCATCGAGTACGGCATGATGCAGGCCTATGCTGAGGGGTTTGCCTTGCTGAAGGCTCGAGACGATTTCAGTCTGGATTTGGCGGAGATCGCAGAGACCTGGCGGCATGGCAGTGTGGTGCGTAGCTGGCTCCTGGATCTCACCGCGAGCTTCCTGGCAGAGGATCAGGGGCTGGCAAACATCGAACCGTTCGTTGCCGACTCCGGTGAGGGTCGCTGGACAGCGATCGAAGCCATCGAGCAGGGCATCCCGACACCGGTCATGAGCACGGCTCTCATGATGCGCTTCGCAAGCCAGGG
>LKGT01005211.1_pt1 | contig 10276 bp, 7 predicted proteins | sample 503861 | NCBI WGS metagenome assembly LKGT01 (sample SAMN04113194, study PRJNA297058) | marine sediment metagenome | biome: marine benthic biome; feature: marine benthic feature; material: marine sediment; isolation source: sediment sample collected at the water-sediment interface from the South... ...
AGGCGGTCTATAAGACCCTGGCCGATATCGCCGTCCCCAAGTCCGATGTCGTCTTCGTCTCCGGGATCGGCTGTGCGTCCCGCTTTCCCTATCACGTCTCGAGTTACGGCTTCCACACCATCCATGGGCGGGCCCCGTCGGTCGCCACCGGGATCAAGCTGGCCAATCCGGACTTGAGCGTCTGGGTCGTCACCGGTGACGGCGACGGGCTGTCGATCGGCGGCAATCATATGCTGCACGTGCTGCGCCGCAATGTCGATCTGCAGATCCTGCTGTTCAATAACGAGACCTATGGGCTGACCAAGGGACAGTATTCGCCGACCTCGAGGGTGGGGACGGTGTCGCCGTCGACGCCGATGGGCTCGGTCGACTACCCGGTCTCTCCGGTGGCCTTCGCGCTCGGCTCCGGCGCCCGCTTCGCCGCCCGTTCGGTCGACACCATGCAGCGGCACCTGCCGGTGGTGTTGAAGCGCGCCCATGAACACCGCGGCGCCTCTTTCGTCGAGATTTTCCAGAACTGCATCGTCTATAACGACGGCGCCTTCGACGACTTCACCGAAAAGGMAGTGGYGGACGACACCCAGATCCACCTCGAGCACGSCAAGCCCCTTATCTTCGGCAAGGAGGGGSARGAGCGGGGCATCAGGCTCAAGCCCGGCGYSATCGAGCTCGAAGTGGTGCGCTTGGGCGAGGGCGGCATCGGGRWTRAGGATCTGCTCGTCCATGACGAGACCAACCSGTCGCTCGCCKWCATGCTGGCGGCGATGGCGCCGCCCGATTTCCCGATGGCGCTCGGCGTMCTCTATTGCGACCCGGCGCCGGGCTACGAAACCCTGGTCAGGGATCAGATCGAGGMAGCCAAGGCCCGGACCCCCAACGGCGATCTCAACGCCCTCTTGCGCGAAGGCTAYACCTGGACCGTCSGKTARWASCTAGCGGCCGGTAACTCCCGCCAAGCACTGACCCACCAAGCACTGAATCGAGCGGTCCCCTCCGCGCCCGCCGCCAACCGTGGCCGGCGAAAGCGGGCCCTATCCTCTCCGTGCCTTCGATGTCTTGGCGCCCGTTGTCGTCTTTCGACCGTTCACGGCGATGTAATTAGACGCGCGGCGCGGGATCGATTAGTAATCTTCGGGCTGTCCCATCAACCGGTTCGAGGCGCGGTAATGTCCGTCAGTGTTGCCATCGTTGGAAGTGGTCCCGCCGGGTTCTATACCGCGGACGCATTGGTCAAATCGGACGCCGATTATCGCATCGACATCATCGAACGCCTGCCGACGCCGTTCGGCCTCATCCGTTACGGCGTCTCGCCCGACCATGAGACGACGCGGAAGGTGTCGAAAGCGTTCGAGCGCACGGCGCTCGCCGAATCGGTACGCTATTTCGGCAATGTCGAGCTCGGCCGCGACGTCGGTTTCGAGGAGTTGCGTTCCCTTTACGACGCGGTGGTGCTGACCTTCGGCATGCCGCGCGACCAGATGCTCGGTATTCCCGGCGACGACAAGGCCGGGGTGATCGGGGCGGCCGCCTTCGTCGGCTGGTACAACGGCCATCCCGACTTCACCGGCCTCGACCCGGACCTCGACACCGAGGCGGCGGCGGTCACCGGCGTCGGCAATGTGGCGCTCGACGTCGCCCGCATCCTGGCCAAGACGAGGGCCGAGTTGACCGCCACCGACATGCCGGACCATGCGCTCGACGCCATCGACAGCGCATCTTTCAGCGATATCTACATTTTCGGCCGCCGCGGACCCGTCGAGGCCAAGTTCTCCAATGTCGAGTTGCGTGAAATGGGTGAGTTGGAGAAGGGCGTGCCCGTCATCGACGGCGCCGTGATCCCCGATGCCGTCACCGGCGAAATGGCGGAGCGGGATGTGCGGCTCAAGGAGAAGAACCTGGCGACGCTTCGGGAGTTCGCACGCGCCGAGGCCAAGCCCGGCAAGACACGCCTGCACTTCCGGTTCTACGCCGCCCCCGTCGAGGTCCTCGGAGGCGAGAGGGTGGAAGGGCTCCGGCTCGAACGCACGGCCGTGGTCGATGGGCGCGCCGTCGGCAGCGGCGAGTTCTTCGAGGTCCCCTGCGGCCTCGTCCTCCCGGCGATCGGCTACCGCTCCGCCCTGGCCGACGGCGTGCCGCTCGACGCCAAGCGCGGCACCGTCGAGAACACCGACGGGCGCGTCGCCGACGGGGTTTATGCCGCCGGCTGGATCATGCGGGGGCCGACCGGCGTCATCTCGTCCAACCGGACCGATGGACGGTTGGTGGCGAGCCACATCGACGCCGACATCAAGGACGGGAAAAAACCCGGCCGCGAGGGCCTCAAAGCGCTGCTCGCCGCCCGGGGCGTCAATTTCATCAGCTATGCCGATTGGCAGAAGATCGAAAGCGCCGAGATCGCCGCCGCCCGCGCCGGCGCGCCGAGGGGCAAGTTCGTCACCGTCGACGACATGCTGGCGGCCGCCGGCGCCGAGACCGCGCGGCGGGAAGCGGGTTGAGTCGGAGGCGGGTTTCTAGGATCCCGGGGCCGGATGATGGGGGTGTCGGCGGCTTAGACGCTCGCATGGCGCGCCCGGGCGGCGCGCTCTATCGCCGCCGCCGCCAGCGGCTCGATCTCCAAGCGCTCACCGATCAATTCGACCAGCGCCAGTTCTTCGTTCGATGCCTTGCCGTCGGCGGCGGCGATGTCGCAGGCGAGCACATAGGCCGTCTCCCGAAGCTTCTCGGGCAGGCCCGCCAGGATCAGGTCGAGGGCGGCTTCGAACCCATCGTCCTTGGTGAGAAGCTCGGCGCAATCCTGCGCCGCGCGGGCCAGCTCGTTGTGGTCAAAGTCCTTGAACACCGGCAGGTACTTGACCATTTCGCCGATCTTGCCGAGCTCCGCGTCGGACATGTCCCGGTCCGCCGCGGATACCAAGACCATGGTGTAAATCAGTGCCGTGTGATGATCGATCATGGCTGTATCTGGAGCCATTTGCTCTTCTATGACAGTGGATTCTGGGCACTTAAAACCGGCGCGCCGGGCGGCGTCAAGTGCCGATTGGTCCCAAGGGGCGATCGCTAAGGTGCGTCGGAACCAAGGAATTCGGCTATGCGGGCGGCGGCGGCGGCGAGGCCGGTGCGCTCGACGACGGCGTCTTCGGGAAAGGCGCCGTTAAAGCGCGACGGCATGGCCCTATCGAGCATGACGAACACTCCCCTATCGTCGGCCCGGCGCACCAGGCGGCCATAGGCCTGTTTCAGGCGCAGCCTGGTGATCATCTCGTCATAGCCGCGCCCGCCGAAGGCGGCCCGCCGCGCCCGGTGCAGGATGTCGGGACGGGGCCACGGCACCCGGTCGAAGACGATGAGCCTGAGGGATTTTCCCGGCACGTCGACGCCGTCGCGGACGGCGTCGGTGCCGAGCAGGCAGGCGTCTTCCTCGGCGCGGAATATGTCCACCAGCGTCGTCGTGTCCAACTCGTCGACATGCTGGGCGTAGAGCGTGACACCGGCCTTCTCCAGCGCCGGCGCGATCCGCTCATGCACGGCGCGGAGCCGCGAGATCGAGGTGAACAGGCCGAGCCCGCCGCCACCCGAGGCGGTGAACAGGACGCGGTAGGCCGCCGCCACCTTGTCGGCGTCATCGCGGGCGACATCGGTGACGACGAAGATGCGGGTCTGGCGCGCGTAATCGAAAGGCGAGGGAACCCAGGCGCGCACCGGCCGGCCGGCCAGGTGCAACGCCCCGGTAGCGATCTCCGCCGCCCGCCAGTCGGCCTCGTTATCGCCGGTGCCGTCGCGCAGACTGGCCGAGGTGACGACGATGCCATGGGCCGGCTCGGCGACGTGACGGATGAAAGGAACGGTCGGATCGACCCAGTGGCGGTGCATGCCGACATCGGTCTCCCGTCCCGCCTCGCGGTCGATCGCGAACCAATCGACGAACTCCTCGGGCGTTTGGCCCGCCAAGGTCTCGATCATCGATCGCCAGCCGATGATGGGGATCTTCGCCCGGCGCTCGAGGCTCCTGAGGCCTCCCTCGATGCGAAGGCGGGTCGGTGTGTCGAGCTTGTCCGCCCCTTCGTCGATCATGGCCCCAAGGCGCCCGCCAAGCGCCGCCAATGGCCTGGCCAACGCCGCGAGCGCCGCGTCCAGCGCGCCGGCGGCGTCGATCAGGCCGTCGACGGGCGGCGCCTTCTCGGTCTCCAACCCATAGGGGCCGTCGGCCGATCTGGCGCGGGCCAGGACCTGTTGGCGCACGCGCCCGAGGAACGCCTCCGCCGGGCCCCGGGGGGTGTCCGCGGCGAGGCGCCTGAGCCAATTCTCGCCTGGAAGMWKMCGNGCMKMCSRYAKCNGKTCYYSGNAKYSCYGCNTSMRCCGCNTCKTCCGNMWCYGTCAGATCGCCGATGCGGCGYTTCAGCCCCCGCGCSCGCSCCCTCTGCCTGCCGCCGCSATCCTCGGCGCCCAGCAGCCAGCGGCGGAGYTCCGCCGTCTCGCGGCCCGAGAGACGSGCCGAGAACGCCKSATCGGCGGCGGCGAACACGTGATGGCCTTCGTCGAASACGTAACGCRTCGGCAGGTAGGCGTCRTCGAGACCGCCGAGCGCCGCCTGGGTCATCACCAGGGCGTGGTTGGCGACGACGATCTCGGCCCTTCTSGCGCGCCGCACCGTCTTCTCGATGAAGCATTTGTGGTAATGGCSGCAGSYCGAATAGACGCATTCGCCGCGCCTGTCGGCRAGGCCAAGSGTGCGGGCATAKCCCAGAAGGKGTGAAAGCCAGGCSGGGAAATCGCCGCCGATCATGTCGCCGTCCCGCGTGCTGGCCGCCCAGCGCGCCATGAGGCCAAGGGCGATGGCTTCCCTGTCCTGGCCGGCCTGGCGGTTGACCGCTTCCTCGAGGTTCAGGAGGCAGAGATAGTTCTCGCGGCCCTTGCGGACCACCACCTTGCTCGCTTTCCTGACCGGATCGGGAAACAGGCGGTCGAGCTCGGTGTCGATCTGGCGCTGGAGGTTTCGCGTGAAGGTGCTGATCCAGACGGGGGCCTGGTTCTTCTCGGCCCAGAGGCTGGCCGGCGCGATATAGCCGAGCGTCTTGCCGACGCCGGTGCCGGCCTCGGCGAGGACGAATCTGGGTTCGCCTCGCACCTCGCGGGGGGCGAAGGCGGCGGTGACGGCGGAGGCGTAATCGGCCTGCTGGGGACGGGCCTCGGCGCCGTCGCCAAGGAGCGCCGCCAGGCGTGCCCGCGCCTCCGCCGGTTCGACGCCGATGTTGCCGGGCGGTGTCTCGGGCCCGCGTTCGGACCATTCGGGAAGCCGCTCCCAGACCTTCAGCCCCGCCGCCGCCATGCCCTTCCCCAGGTCCCCGCCCTCGATGCCCAGCGCCGCCAGCACCAAGGGCCCCCAGGCCCATTCGGCGGCGGCCATGGCACSGGCGATCGGAACGGCGTCTTCTATTTCCTTCGGCAACCCCGCCGCCAGTTCGTCGAGGAGGGCGGCGGCGGCCTGACCGAGCGTCTTGGCTTCGTCGTCGTGGCTTTCGGGCGSCGGAAGGCCGAGCGCCGCRGCGACACCCCTTGGCGTYGGCAGCAGGAAGGAGACGGGGCGAACGAAGGCGAACARTTCGAGGACATCGAAGGCCGCGAACGGCGGGCAGCCGAGCCGGCGCGCCGTCGCCGGAATGTGGCAGACGATCGGCGGKKKGGACTTCACGAAAGCCGCCGCGTCGGCGTGGGAAAGCGTGCGGACCTCCCCTTCGGGCGAGATGGCGGTAGCGCCACCCGTTCCGGCCACCAGGGCCGGCGCGTCCGGGACCGAGACCCGTCTTGGCGGTGGATGGGTTGGCCTGGCKATGCTTTCCCCTSSRCGGCTCATGGGGGAAGTATACGCCCTCGCGCCGGYGCCGACCATGGCACGACGCCGGCGCCCGTCCCTTGGCAATCGCCGCGGTTGCGCTTGGCGCCGCCTTGCGCCGATCATGCGATGCCCCTATATCGAACCGGACCGGGGTTCGGACGATGTACGCCCCGGCACGCCATTTCAGCGAGGGGAGGAGGTGATGGAAATCGCCGTGCTTGTATWCGACGATCTCACGATGCTCGACGCCGCCGGGCCGCTCGAGGTGCTCGCCCGGCTTCCCGACGCCAAGGTCAAGATCGTCGCCAAGGACAAGGGGCCGCTCCGCGCCCATAAGGTCAGCGGTGGCATCGGTCTGATCGCCGATCACGCGCTCTCGGACGTGCCAAGCCCGGACATCCTGCTGGTTCCGGGCGGTTTCGGGACGCGAGAGCTGGCCGGCGACGGGACCGTCACCGGCTGGATCGGCGAGGTCCACCGCAACACGATGTGGACCGCTTCCGTTTGCACCGGCGCGCTGCTGCTTGGCGCCGCCGGGGTGCTGGTCGGCCTCAAGGCCACCACCCATTGGCGGGCGATGGATCGGCTCGCCGGCTACGGCGCCATCCCCACCAAGGAAAGGGTGGTGATCGACGGCAAGGTCATCACCGGCGCCGGCGTCTCCGCCGGCATCGACATGGCGCTGCGACTGGCATCGATGATCGCCGGCGACGATTATGCCCAGGCGATCCAGCTGCAGATCGAATACGACCCCGCCCCGCCCTTCGATGCGGGCCACGTCGATAAGGTGTCGCAAAAGGTCCGGGACTTGCTGATCCCCGTATGATCCCGTTTCGCCGCCGCGCCGGTTGACGGGTGAGGTCCTGCCGCCTAGGTTCGGGCCTCAAGTTTTGGTTTCCTCAAGCAAGAGCGTACGGGGTGGCGCCGGGATGAGCGATATTCTGAGGCCCGCCATGGAGAGCCGGGCCTGGCCGTTCGAGGAGGCGCGAAAGATCCTCGACCGTCTGGGCGGCGGCGGTCCCACGGGTCTGCCCGGGAAGGGTCACGTGCTGTTCGAGACCGGTTACGGGCCCTCCGGCCTTCCCCATATCGGCACCTTCGCCGAGGTCGCGCGCACCACCATGGTGCGCCACGCCTTCGCCCGGCTTTCCGCCATACCGACGCGCCTGATCGCCTTTTCCGACGACATGGACGGCCTTAGGCGCGTGCCCGACAACATCCCCAACCGGGAGATGCTGGCCGCGCATCTCGGCAAGCCCCTGACCGCCATCCCCGACCCCTTCGGCACCCACGAGAGCTTCGGCCACCACAACAACGCCCGGCTCAAGGGGTTCCTCGATGAATTCGGCTTCGACTACAGCTTCGAGAGCGCCACCGAGTGTTACCGCTCGGGGCGATTCGATGAGGCGCTTTTGAACGTGCTTCGCCATTACGATGAGATCACCGAGGTCATCCTGCCGACGCTGGGGCCTGAGCGGCGCGCCACCTACAGCCCCTTCCTCCCCGTCTGCCCGCGGAGCGGACGGGTCCTCCAGGCGCCGGTGATCGCCCGCGACGGGGACGCCGGCACCATCACTTACGAGGACGAGGACGGCGGCACCCACGAGGTTCCGGTGACCGGCGGGCATTGCAAGCTGCAGTGGAAGGCCGACTGGGCGATGCGCTGGGTGGCGCTGGGCGTCGATTACGAGATGTCGGGCAAGGATCTGATCGAGTCGGTGAAGCTCTCGGGGCGGATCTGCCGCATCCTCGGCGCCAAGCCGCCCGAGGGGTTCACCTACGAGTTGTTCCTCGACGAGAACGGCGAGAAGATCTCCAAGTCCAGGGGCAATGGCCTGGCGGTCGAGGAGTGGCTGCGCTACGCGCCGGCTCAATCCCKATCGCTTTTCATGTATCTCTCGCCGCGCAAGGCCAAGCGCCTTTATTTCGATATCATCCCACGCCACGTCGACGACTATCTCTCCCATGTCGCCAAGTTCGCCCGACARGAGSTTCCCGAGCGACTCGCCAATCCGGCCTGGCACATCCACGACGGCGCCCCGCCCCAAGAGGAGGCGCGCCTCAGCTTCGCCATCCTGCTCAACCTCGCCAGCGTCTGCAACACCGAGGACAGGGCGGTGCTCTGGGGGTTCGTTTCGCGMTACCTGCCCGAGGCGACGCCCGAGAGCGCGCCGGTCCTCGATTCCCTCGTCGGCCACGCGATCAATTACTACCGCGACATCGTCAAGCCGGCGAAGAGTTACCGCAAGGCGAACGAGATGGAGCGGTCGGCGCTCTCGGATCTGGCCGGGGCGCTCGAGGCCCTACCCGCCGGGGCCGGCGCCGAGGACATCCAGGCGCAAGTCTACGAGGTCGGCAAGCGCCACCCCTTCGGCGACTTGAAGTCCTGGTTCCGGGCGCTTTACGAGATACTCCTCGGCCAGACCCACGGGCCCCGCATGGGCTCTTTCTTCGTGCTCTATGGGCTCGGCGAGACCGTCGCCCTGATCCGCCGGGCGATCGAAGGCGAGGATCTGGCCGGATAGTGCTCTGATACCAAAGGTCTCAGATACGCGCACCCTTGACGCAGGTGCGGGCGAAGTCGAAGTAAAGCCCGCGCGCTTGCTTGTAGACCGGCCCCGGCTGCAGGTCGCGGTCCTCGATGCGGATCGCCGGCGAGACCTTGGCGTAATTGCCGGTCGAGAACACCTCGTCCGCGGCGCACACTTCGGCGTAACCGAGCGTCCGTTCGACGACTTCGGTGCCGGCGTCGCGCAACAGCCCGATCACCCGCTGGCGGGTGATGCCGTCGAGGAAGGTGCCGTTGGGCGCCGGCGTGTGCACGGTGCCGTTGGTGGCGATGAAAAGGTTGGCGGTGGCGAACTCGGCGACATTGCCGTTCATGTCGAGCACCACGGCGTTCTTGTAGCCCTTCTCCCTGGCTTCGCGGAGCGCCCGGGCGTTTTGGGGGTAGAGGCACGAAGCCTTGGCCTCGGTCGGCGCGGTCTCCGGGCTCGGCCGGCGGGTACTTGAAAGGCACGCCGAGAACCCCGTCGGCGCCGGCAAGGGCAATTCGAACAGGGAAAGGACGAACCGGGTGCTCTCCGGCTCGGGCTCGACGAAACCGTCCTCGGCATAGAAGAGGGGGCGGATATAGAGATCCGTGCCCTCGGGGAATTGACCGATGCCCTGCCACGCCAACTCCTCGATCTCCTCGGCGCTGACGGTGGGCGCCAGCCCCATCGTCAGGGCCGAACGGACCGTGCGGGCACAATGGCGGTCGAGATCGGGCGCGGCGCCGCCGAACGCCCTGGCGCCATCGAAAGCGACCGAGGACATCCACGCGGCGTGGGTCATCGGCCCCATGATCGGCGGATTGCCCTGGCGCCATTCGCCGTCGATGTAATGCAGTGCGTTCATTTACACCAGAGCACTATCCGGCCAGTGCCCAATCTTCGCCGCCCGCCACGCCTCGGTCGCGTCTCGAGAGGCCAGACACGGCTACTGGTTCACCCACACGATGCGGGACATCCAGACGATGTCATCGATGTTCAAGCTGATGGTGGGGTGGGCGGCGTTCACCGATCCGAGTTCCAGCTTGCGGGCGGTCTTGCGCGTCAATTCCTTGGCCATGACCTCGCCCTCGGCCGTCTTCACGACGACCCTGTCGCCGCGCCGGATGTCGGCCGCGGGGGAGACGATGATGGTGTCGCGATCCCGGTACACGGGCTCCATGCTGTCGCCCGAGATTTCCAGCGCRAAGGCGTTGGCATCGCCGATATCGGGAAACAGGACCTCGTCCCAGCCGGTGGCCACCGGATATCCGGCGTCGTCGAAATAGCCGCTCCGGCCCGCCTCGGCGTAGCCGAYGATGGGAATCCTCTGCACGACGCCATCGCCGGTGCCGCCGAARAGCGCCACGAAATTGCCCAGCGAACAACCGGTCGCATCGAGCACCTTGGACACGCTCTCGGTGCTCGGCCAGCGCTTCCTGCCGCCGGCGTTGACGCGCTTGCTCTTGTTGAAGGTGGTCGGGTCCAGGCCCGCGCGCCGCGCCAGTCCCGAGGGGGAGAGGCCGTTTTGGCGGGCAAGGGCGTCGATGGCGTGCCAGATGTCGGCGTGTCTCAACATGGCTAGCTCCCCTTATAACCACATCCCCGTGATGGCACTAGGAATTAAGCCTCAGGAAAGGTGACAGAGCCTGTCCTCATTGGGCCTTGGGGCCGCTCAGGCGATCGCCAGGCCCACGCCCGACCCGCCGGTTGTCATCCCCGGTCCATGTGCTAGTACTCGCTTTTGCAAGAAGGTGGCCCGCCTCGGCGTGGCAAAAGCCCGTCTTCCCCTCGCCGCCTCGAGGCGCATCATGGGCGCCGGATAAGGCTCTAGGACACTCATGACCGGTCAAGGGTAAGGGATTGGAATCGATGGATACTTACCGGGCCATCGGACCGCTGTTACGCCTTT
>LKGT01004473.1_pt1 | contig 10270 bp, 10 predicted proteins | sample 503861 | NCBI WGS metagenome assembly LKGT01 (sample SAMN04113194, study PRJNA297058) | marine sediment metagenome | biome: marine benthic biome; feature: marine benthic feature; material: marine sediment; isolation source: sediment sample collected at the water-sediment interface from the South......
GCTTCGATGAAGAATCGCCCGGTCTGGCGGTGATGAACGCGGCCACCGTGTTGGGCGACATCACGATCACCGCCAACGATGTCCTGACCGTGGGCCGGACTCCCGGTCCACAGGGCATGGATCAATACCAAGCCAAAAAGGAAACTGGCATGCGGCACCTTCATCAAAAATACTCCCTTACTTTCACCCCCAATTGCATCAATTAATGCTTAATTTTCAAAGTACCACACTTTCCAAGGCAAATAAAAGTATATAAAAAACTCCGGATTTATCGTAAGTACCTGTTTTTTCAATACATTGAGCAAGACTCCCGGCCAGCGGGACAGGACGGTCAGGCGGTTTCTCCCGCTTCCGGGTGGTCCGACCGGTACAGCCGGTCGGCCAAATCCCGGGTGAGACCGTCCGGCGGACCGTCGTAGACGATTTCTCCCTGCTTCATGGCGATGATGCGCCGGCCGTATTCGCGGGCCAGTTCCGGCAAGTGCAGGTTGCAGAGAATCGTCACCCCGTCCTCCCGGTTGATGCGGCGCAGAATGTCGAGGATGGTGCGGGCGGTGGCGGGGTCGAGGCTGGCCACCGGCTCATCRGCGAGAATGATTTTCGGTTTTTGCATGAGGGCACGGGCGATACCCACTCGCTGCCGCTGGCCGCCGCTCAACTGGTCCGCCCGCTGACCGGCCTTACCGCCGATCTCCAGCCGCTCCAGATGGTGCCGCGCGGCGTCCACATCTGCTTTCGCAAAAAGATTGACCAGCGCCCCCCAGGCCGAGGTTCGCCCCAGCGCGCCGGCAAGAACATTGGTCTGCACCGACAGACGGTCCACCAGGTTGTAGTCCTGGAAGATCATCCCGATCTGCTGGCGCAGGGATCGGAGGCGTGGGCCGTCCAGGGCGGTCACCTCCTGATCCTCGAAAAATATTTTGCCCGAGGTCGGGTCCACCAGGCGGTTGATGCATCTCAGGAGAGTGGATTTCCCGGCGCCGCTGCGGCCGAGGATGACCACGAACTCGCCGGCCGCAATAGTCAGCGACACATCCTGCAGAGCGCGGGTGCCGTCGCCGTAAATTTTGGAAACCTGTTCGAGACGCAACATCGCCCGGGTTCGGTTAAGGGTTGGTTTTCGTTAAATCCAGATTGAGCAGGCGCCCCGCCTCGCGCACGGGATCGAAAAACGCGTCAAAATCCATCAACCCGCTGATGCCGTACAGCCGCTTCAGCACCTTGGCGCCTTGCGGAGTTTTCGCCAATCGCATCAGTCCGGTTTTGATTTTCTGCCGGATCGCCGGATCGAGGCCCTTSCGCGCCGATACGGTATCGTTGGGAATRTCYTGGGTGTAAGCGATSACGCGGATTTTTTTAAACACCTCCGGATAGGATTTGGCGACGGCGGCGCGGGCGTCGTCATACGTCGCCCCGGCRTCCACTTCCCCCCTAAGGACGGACAGGATCACCGCGTTGTGCGAACCGGCAAACAGGGATTGCGCAAACAGGCGGTCGGGGTTCAGCCCGTTCGACAGCAACAGCGTTTTGGGATACAAATGGCCGGAGGTGGAAACGGGATCCACGAAGGCGAATTTTTTGCCCTTCAGGTCGGACAGCTTGTGAATGCCGCTGTCGGTGCGGGTGATGATCTGCCCCCGGTAAAAGGGACTGCCGAAGCGGACCACGATCAGCAGTAAGTCGACATCGTATTTCTGTTTCGCCAGCACGTAGGCAAAGGTGGCGAGCCAGCCGATGTCCACCTTGCCCGCGCCCATGGCCTCGATGACGGCGGCATAGCTGGTGGCGATCGAGGTTTTAAAATGCAGGCCGGTGATTTTCTGCAGGCCCCGGGCGATTTCCTCGCCGCCTTCCAGAATGGTTTGCGCTTCGCCGGAAGGCACGAACATCATGCGGACGGGATGTTGTGCGGTGCCCAGACGGTCCGCCGCGGTTGCCGGAGAAAACGGAACCAGCAAAAAGCACAGGGCCAGGACCCGGCACCCGGTCTGGTAAAAGGATTTTATGGAGGGACCCCATCGCCGCATCATCGATCTCCTTTTAGGGAGAAACGTTACCATACCTTGCGGGGATTTGCAGGCGGCGCGCAAAAAGAAAGGCAAAGCGCCGTTCGCGCTTTGCCCTTGGTGAAGACGGTATAAACTTACTTCATCAGTTTCGTACGGATGTACTTGATGACATTCCAGATATCTTTGTCCTTGAGAGTTTTCTGAGSMAYCATGCCGGTTCCCTTGGAGCCTTTTTTGATGATCCAGAACATYTGMCCSGGAGTRAYGTTTTTCATGGTTTTCTTRCAKKTGAAGTTGCGGGGTTTCGGRGTCAAAGCCGCACCCAGTTTCCCSRTGCCGTCGCCTTTTTTGCCATGACACATCAGGCAGGCCATGGGTTTGGCGGTCTTGAYATAGATTTTTTTGCCTGCGGCGGCGTCAGCTTTAGCGGTTTTATCTTGTTTGTAAAGACTGGATGGGGCTTTTTTGGTCTTTCTCTTTTGGGGGCACTTGGCTTTGGCGGCGAAAACGGTATCGACCACGAACGCCATCAGCACAACAAAAACCAGAAACACGACAAATTTTTTCATCGATGGTATCCTTTCATAGGTGTTGAATTAAGATATATCAACCAAACGGCAAACACTAATAACCGGAAAAATTAACTTGAGACACGGCAAATAGAGGGCCCTCAAAACTGCACGATACACCGGCAAAAAACGGTGCTAAATTATATTAAATATTGAACCTGTGTCAACCCAAAATTCCCGAACAGGCCGGCTACTCAAAATCCGCCCCAGCCCTGCTGCGCCACGGCAATCCTTTAAAATTCACAATATCGGGTAAATCGGTATAAAATTAAGAACTAAGGGGCCTCTTCCGGGGTTTGACCGCCCCCAGGTACTCCCACCGATTTTGAAAACCACGCTTCCACTCCATGGACCTGATCCTGTTCACAATCCTCTTTCTGGCGTTTTTCCTGCTGGGGGAAACCCTGGCCCGATTCTGGCAACCGGTCTACTCCCATGGGCTGGAGCGCATGGTGTTCCACACCCTGCTGGGTCTGGTAACGGTCGCGCTGGTGACCACGGCGCTGGCGTTTGCCGGGTTGGTGTATCCGGCCACCGGGTGGATCGTGCTGGCAGTGATTTTTCTGGCCTCGGCCAAATCCTGGCCGCTTCTCTGGAAAGACGTTTCAGCCCTGCGGCCCGCCCTCGGGACATTTTTCGGGAAGGATCAGACGGACCGGGAGTTTCACCGGTTCTGCGTATTGACGCTGGCCGCGCTGGCTGTCCTGGCGCTGATTCTGGCCCTGGCGCCGCCGGTGAAAACCGACGCGTTGGTTTACCACCTGGCCCTTCCCAAGGCGTACCTCGAACATCACGGTGTCATCAACCTACCCAACAGTATGTATTCGTTTTTCCCCCTGCTGTTCGAGATGTTGTTTCTGTTCGCGATGACTTTTGGGGTGGAGTCGCTCCCGGCGTTGTGCGGGCTGGGGATGGCGTTTCTGCTGCTTTTGGGATTGACGATTTATTTCCGGCAGTACCTGTCGCCGCGCCTGGTCTGGTATGTGCCGTTATTGTTTTTCAGTACGCCGACCTTTTTTGAAATTTCGGCTTCGGCCTATGTCGATCTGGCGCTGGCGGGATTCATGTTTTTCACATTTTACGCCTGGGACCGGTGGCGGGAAACCCGCCGGTCCTACTGGTTTTTCTACATGGCGGTGTGCGCCGGCGCGGCCTGGGCCACCAAGCTGACGGGATTGATCGTGCTGCCGCTGGCGGTGCTGGGCATCGTGCTCGCCGGGCGTACGGACACCGCCCCCGGCCGGGTGGTGAAACAGGTCCTGATCTTCGGCGGCATCGTTGTTCTGTTTATGGCGCCGTGGTGGATTCGCAATTTCCTGTATTCCGGTAATCCGTTTCTGCCCCTGTTGATGCCGCTTTTGGGCGGGGAGGACCACGTCAACTGGGACGCCCAGCGGGCGCTGATGTTCGATCAGTATGTCAAACTGTTCGGCATGGGGCGGGGATTGTGGGATATGTTTCTGCTTCCCTACAACCTCACCTTCCACGCCGAGCCGCATTCGCTGAAGTTTGACGGGCGGATCGGTATCGTGTTCTTCCTGTTGATTCCCGCTCTCATTGCCGGGTTATGGAAACCCCGCCCCGCGCGTGTAGCGGCCCTGGGCGTGTTTGCCGGGGTTCTGCTCCTGTTCTGGTTCATTTATTTCCAGTACGTCCGTTTCCTCGCGCCCGCCTTCATGGCTTTGACACTGTTGTGCGTCGCCGGGCTGGACCGGGTGACCCGCCCCCGGTCCGGGGAACACACGTCCCACCTGCCGGGGAAGATTTATCTGGGCGTGTTGGCGCTGGGGGTGCTGTTTAATGTCAGCCTGATCTGGGACACCTGGCACCAGAAAAACCCCGGCCTGTACGTGGCGGGGCAGGAAACCCGCGACCAATATCTATCCCGCAACATCCCGCGGTATCCCATGTACCGGGCCATGAACGGGCTGGACCCGGAGGCGAAGGTCCTGCTGGTGTATATGGGCAATCTGGGTTATCTCGCGGAGCGGCCGTTTCACAGCGACAGCGTGTTTGAGGCGCACACCCTGCAGGCGATGCTGGCGCGGGACGCTTCTCCCGAGGGCCTCCGGCGGCAACTGAAAAATCTGGGCATCACGCACTTGATGTTCGACCGGACTTTCGTGTTCGGGAAAGGAGCGGCCATTCCCCCCGCCCACCAGCCGGCGTTGCACGGGTTTCTGAAAACCCGCGGCAAGTTGCTGAAACAGATGGACGACTTTCTCTTTTACGAGCTGGTATTGGACTAATCGGGGTTTTCCTCTATAATCCGAACCACTCTTTAGAATTGGAGATATCCGCCCCCTTGCCCCCTTTGACCCGTTCAGGGGGATCAGGTCATGCACAGTCCTCCCGTATCCGGGAGGGACAGGAGAAATATAGGATGGCACGTTTGGATGGTAAAAACATACTGATGATTATTCCGAAGGATTATTACGAGGAGCAGGAGTTGGAGATTCCTTTAAAAAAATTTCGGGCAGAAGGAGCGGACGTGCGCATCGCTTCCAGCAAACTCAAGGAAGCCGTCGGCATGAAAACCGGCCGGGTCATGCCGGATTTGATGGTCGTCGATGCCATGGAGGGCATCACGGGAGACAGTTACGTGACCGGCGGCAAGGGTACGCGCCAGGTTCTTGGTGTGTTTCACGGGGTAGTGGTGATCGGCGGAACCGGCGCCCGCAAATATTTGTGGACGGACAAGCTGGTCCGGCTGTTGTTGTCGGACCGGCACAATAGCAATATGGTGGTCGCCGGCATTGGGCAGGGGGTGCCGACGTTGGGGATCGCGGGTCTGGTGCAAAATATCGAAGTGGCGGCTCCCCAGGACAAGCACACCCTCCCGGAGCTCGACAAGGCTGCGGCGATTCTGGCCGATGAAAACATGGTGGTCCATGACCGCATCATCACCGCGGTGGGGGCGGAGGCGGCCGAGGAATTTGCCGAGGCCGTCATCGAAGCAGTGATGAAGACGAGCAAGAAATAAGGAAAATCGTCTTTCCCGAGATTTTTCCGCAGGCGCGAGCGTTTATGGAGTCGCTCGATTCATCAAGCATTTTTACCCCCCCCCTACAAACGGGACAACGACACCCTTCCTAAAGACCGAGTTCGTCTTTTTCCTCTTCTCTCTTCGACTCAATGATTTTGAGGCGAATCTTGAGGGCGGTGTTCAATTCCTTGACGACGTCTTCCTTGGCGTCGGGAAAGTGGATTTTCTGATTGAATTCGTCCAGCGGGTGGTCTTCCAGTAGTTTGGCGAAGGCCTCGTCCTGAAAAGGTTTGGTCATCTTCATCACGGAATCCAGAGAAATGGAAATCCGCTCGTACTTGTCCCAGTTGTCGAGAATATGTTTTCTCAGGGTCTCGGCGGAAGGAGAACCGTCTTCGGACGTGCGGCCCGACAATAAATCGTTCTCCATAAATTTGTAAACACTGACGATTAATTCGTTTTCCATATTTTCTTTCCTATATCCCTGCCGGTACCGACGGCCAGGGGCAATGTTATTCTTCAATAAAGGAAATCGATTTTATCTCCATCTTCTTTTTTGGGTTGTCATTGGAGTCGCGGGGTTCGTTGACTATTTTATCCGCCACGTCCATGCCTTCAATCACCCTGCCGAACGCCGTGTACTGCCCATCGAGGAAAAACGAATCGTTGACGCAGATGAAAAACTGCGACCCGGCGCTGTTCGGTTCCCCAGACCGCGCCATGGAAAGGACGCCCCGTTCGTGCTTGACGTCGTTGAACTCGGCGTCGATGGTGTAGCCCGGGCCGCCGGAGCCGTGGGAAGAGCGGTCGTCGGTTTTCGAATTGGGGTCGCCTGCCTGAATCATGAATCCGGGAATCACCCGGTGAAACGTGGTGCCGTCATAAAAGTTTTTACCGGCCAGGTCCTTGAAATTCTTGACATGCCCTGGAGCCTTGTCGTCGAAAAATTCCAGCTTGATTGTTCCGTGCACGGTTTCGATCACTGCGATTGCTTTACCCATTATAAAAAACTCCTGTGGTTTTAGAATTATTCTTTCGGTTTAATAGAAATTTTCATGCTGATGGGGTCCAGGGGATTGTCTCTTTCATCGCGCGGAGCGTTAATGATTTTATCCGCCACCTCCATGCCCTTGGTCACACGCCCGAACACGGTGTATTGGCCGTCGAGGAAATAGGAGTTTTTGACTATGATGAAAAATTGCGACCCCGCGCTGTTGGGGTCCTGGGATCGCGCCATGGACAGAATCCCCCGCTCATGCTTGGTATCGTTGAATTCGGCCTTGATGTTGTAACCGGGGCCACCCATGCCGTGCATGGACCGGTCCGGGCTTTTGGATTTGGGGTCGCCGCCCTGGATCATGAAACCGGGGATCACCCGATGGAAAAGCGTTCCGTTGTAAAACCCGGTCTTAGCCAGCGTTTTGAAATTCTTCACATGCCCGGGGGCCTTGTCGAAAAAAAATTCCAACTCCATATTACCGAATTTAGTTTCGATGACGGCGATTTCCTCCGCCAGTGCAGGGCTGACACCCCCGCCCACCATTGCCACGACCATCCCCACCAGCATTAAAATCTTTCGCATGGAACCCCCGAAAAAATGTTTTACACTGTTTGAATCACCCCCAACGGCCTCCGGGTCGGTCAGGACGGCCGGGAAATGTACCGCAGGGCCATTGTAAAGGAATGAAAACTTTCTTGTCAATCAACAGTCCGAATCAGGGACCGCGCCTGCGCACCTGTTTTATCGGATTCACCTACCTGCTGGCGGGGCTCGGCGTGGCGTGCCTGATGTTCGGGGCGGTCATCCCCCTGGCCGCGGGAATCCTGTTTCTGACGGCGCTGGGGGCGTGTTTCACTCTGGAGCTGTACGGGAAAATCCCGATCCTGCCGCCGGTGAAGTTTTCCCTCTGGATAACAGGCCTCATCGTCCTGCCCCTGATTTATTTTATATGGAAACCACCGATTCTGGACCTCACGGTCTGGTTCCTGGTGTTCATTCTGCTCACCCGTTTCGTGTTCAAGTCGGAACTCAACGACTACCTGTACGGCTATCTGATTTCGATCGTCTGTCTGCTGATCGGCGCCCTGTTTATTCAGGACCTGGTGTTTGGCGCGCTGTTTTTTTCTTTTTACCTTGTGCTGTGCTGGTGCCTGATGTTTTACAACATGATGGTGGAACGGGTGGGCACCCGGTGCCCGCCGTCGGGGTTTCACCATGCCGGAGATCAGGAAGCGGCCGGGTTTTCGCTGTTCGGCCTGTCGGCGACGATGATTCTCGCCAGCTTTCTGTTGACGGCGGCCATTTTCGTCAGCTTCCCGCGACTGGGCCTGGGGTTTCTGGCGCTCGATACCGGCGAGGGGGCGGTCAGCGGTTTTTCCAAACGGGTGGAGTTGGGCGAGGTGGGCCGCATCAAACAAAACGACAGTGTGGTCATGCGTGTGGAATTCCGCAAAAACGGCCAGGTCTTCCGCCCGCCACCGCGGGTTCTCTGGCGGGGGGTGACGCTGGACCACTATGATGGCAAGACCTGGATCTCCACCATGCCGCTCGCCTGGCAGTTCTTCAACCACCGGGGCCAGGGCAAGTGGTTGTTCACGGTGCCGGCCCCCAAGGAAACGGTGGTGCAGGAAGTCTACATGGAGGCGTTCCACACGCCGGTGGTGTTCACCTACGGGATTCCCGTCAAAATCGATGGCACCTTCAAAAAGATCCAAATGGACCAGGGGTTTTCCCTGCAAACCCAGGACCGGCACAGTGGGCCCCGGCGGTTCACCCTGATCGCCGACGTCGGCAATACCCAAACCAACTACCCGCAACCGGTGTATTTCCATCAGCGCAACCTGTTTCCCAAACGGTTTCTGCAGTTGCCGGAGACGGCACCCCGGACGGCCCAACTGGCCCATAGCCTGGTGGATGACACCGACCCGGATGCGGTCAAGGCGTACAAGATTCTCGCCTACCTGAAAAACAATTACGGGTATTCCCTGGACCTGGAACGGAAAATCCATAAGGGGGCACTCGAGGAATTTTTGTTCGAACGGCGGGAAGGCCACTGCGAATATTTTGCTTCGGCCATGGCGGTGCTGTTGCGGTTGAACGGCATCCCTTCGCGGATCGTCAACGGGTTTGCCGGCACGGAATGGAACGACCTGGGGCAATACATGGTGGTCCGGCAGGCGAACGCCCACTCCTGGGTGGAAGCCTATATCCCGGGCCTGGGCTGGAAAGTGTACGATCCCACCCCGCCCGATCCGGCGGCCCTGTTCGAGACATCCAATCCGCTGGCGCAGAGGTTCGACCTCATGCGGTTGTACTGGCAACGATACGTCATCCAGTATTCGATACAGGACCAGATCCAACTGGCGAATTACTTTGAACGCGAAACCCGTAACTTCAAGGACCGGTGGCAGGAGTGGAAAATTCCCAGCCTGAGTGAAATGCTGGACAGCCTGCACAACCATCCGTGGGCGCTCGGGTGGGCGGTGGCCGGATTCCTGGCGTGGTGCATCCTGGCCCGGAAATACCAGTGGCAGGGAACCTCGTGGGCGCCACGGCCGCCCTTTGCGGTGCGAGCCTACCGGCAAATGCTGAAACGCCTGGCAGCGCGCGGCATCTTCAAACCCAAAAACGCAACGCACCTGGAATTTCTGAAGGCGCTTCACAGTCTTTCGCCGGACCAACGGGAAGCGGTCGAGGCGATCACCCGGTTTTACGAGCGTCACCGATTCGGCAACCTGCCCTTTATACCGGGCGAGCAACATCAGATCAAAACCCTGATCCGGCAGGTTTAAGCCGTTCCCTGTTTCCCGCAAACGCGGTGTGCAAAGAGAGGGTACCGGGACTCGGGTTGACAACCCTCGGCCCGGCTTATATATTTCGCTTTTTCGTGCCAGCCATCTCACCTATCTTTGCTGGGAGTTCTGCATGCGCCGGATGCACGGCCTGATCTTTTTGACCCTGTTCGCCGCCCTCACCGCCCCCGCCCATGCCGCCGGTGTTTATTTTGGAACTTCGGTGGGGGGGGTGACGCACCGGCCGGACACCACCCTCACCAGCCCGAGTCTGGGCAGCGCAAGGTATCGGATCGACCTTTAAAACCCCACCCGGCGGACTTGCCCCACTTCATAAATTGGATTGATTATGGAGCTCTTAAACGGTTCCGGGCCGGTCGGCCATCAAAACCGGTTGCGGTGCCTCGACCCGTTTGCTATTCTCTTGCAAGTTTTATAGCCCTCTAATTTCGGGAGGAAACATGAAACGTATTTTTGGACTGGTCATCGGGGTTCTGGTGCTTCTCATTTCGACACAGGTATGGGCTCAGGTTCAGGTTCATGCTCGAGGCATGTACCTTTCAGGCAACATTGGATTTGGCATTCGGCCGGATGCCGATTTCAACGGAGGGCCGGACCAATTCGATAATGACCCGGCCTTTGTAATCAATGGCGCCATCGGTGTCGAGCTGAATCCCGTGTTTCGAATCGAAGGAGAAATCGGCTTGCATAGCAATACCGCAGACTTATTACCCAACTTCGTCAACGAGTTCACATTTTCAATGGTCAGCTTTATGGGCAACGGCTATTTCGATATTCCCACCAATTCCCCCTTGAGGCCTTATGTGGGGGGCGGGCTGGGATTGGCTATTGCCGGAGTAGAAGAGGAAGTTTTCGGAGCTGACTCAACAGATACCGATCTGGTGGCGGCTTTT
>LKGT01012540.1_pt1 | contig 10264 bp, 7 predicted proteins | sample 503861 | NCBI WGS metagenome assembly LKGT01 (sample SAMN04113194, study PRJNA297058) | marine sediment metagenome | biome: marine benthic biome; feature: marine benthic feature; material: marine sediment; isolation source: sediment sample collected at the water-sediment interface from the South... ...
CCAGGCGGCGCTTGCCGATGGCGCCGCGATCGATGCGCGGCTTCCCGACCTCGCCCCGGCGCGCCCGCTTTGAGCCGCGCGCCGCGCGCTGGGCCGTGTACTCATTAGTAGTGGAGGTGCCCGACTTAGAGTTTAGCCCGCCGATGTTCGATCGTGACCCGGAACCGACATTCGGACCTGATGGACTTCCCCTCCAGCCACACCTAGAATTCCACCCATAAGCGCGTCCGGGAGGAAGCAGCCTATGGCCAAAGAGCGCGTCCAACGCCGTCTCGCCGCGATCCTCGCGGCCGACGTTGTTGGCTATTCACGAATGATGGAAGCGGACGAGGCCGGAACCCTGGCACGGCTCAAGACCCTCCGCTCGGAGCTTTTCGATCCCAAGACCGAGCAATTTGGCGGCCGGATCTTCAAGAATACCGGTGACGGCGCCCTTGCCGAATTTGGCAGTGCCGTCGATGCGGTCCAATGCGCGGTCGAGATTCAGCGCCGGCTTGCGCGGCGCAATTCCAAGGAGCCGGAGAACAGGCGGATCATATTGCGCATCGGCATCAATCTCGGCGACGTGATCGTCGAGGGCGAAGATATCTACGGCGACGGGGTCAATGTGGCCGCGCGCCTGGAGGGTCTGGCCGAGCCGGGCATGGTATATGTCTCGGGCAGTGTCTTTGACCAGGTCGTGGGCAAGCTTGATGCGGCCTTCGATGACTTGGGCGAACGGAAAGTCAAGAACATTTCCAAACCAGTCCGCGTCTACCGGGCCTTCGCCACGCCGAAGCGGCTGCGGCCGCGCAGGCGGGCGCGGGGCGAAACCGGCGAAGAGGCAACTTACGGCGGCGTGAGTGCCGTGGCGTCGCTGCCGGACAAGCCCTCGATCGCCGTGCTCCCCTTCAACAATTTGTCCGGCGATCCGGATCAGGAATACTTCGCCGACGGCATGACGGAAGACATCATCACGGCGCTCTCCCGTTTTCGCTCACTGTTCGTGATCGCCCGCAATTCGACCTTCGCCTACAAGGGTAAGTCGCCCGATGTACGGGAAGTCGCCCGCGATTTGGGCGTCCGCTACRTCCTGGAAGGAAGCGTCAGGCGGRGCGGCGAGCGAATACGGATAACGGGGCAGTTRATCGACGCGGAGACGGGCAACCACCTSTGGGCGGAACGYTACGACCGTGWRCTGGAGGACATCTTCGCGGTCCAGGATGAAGTYACSGAAGCGATCGTCGCSGCCATCGCGCCGGAAATCGGTGACGTGGAGCGYSAGCGCKCACARCGAAAASMCYCGRRCARCCTYGACGCCTGGRATCTCTATCAGCGCGSCCTTGTRCCCTATTACTTGTCGACCGAAGAGGGGCTYAKSTCGGCGATCGAACAGTTCGACAGGGTGAATGAAATCGACCCGACCTTCGCGCCAGCCTTCGCCATGGCGGCCGAAGCTCGCTGGCGCTACGTRCTGCATTTCGTGCCGGACGATCGTGRCGARTAYCTGAACCAGGSGCGAGADAAGGCGCGCAAGGCGATCGCACTGGACCCGCGGGATCCCRCGTGCCTCAGGAACGACGCCCGGATGCACAGCATGTTCGGCCGCCATGACGTYGCCATATCAAAGATCGAAGAGGCAATCGCACTCAATCCAAACGACGCCTCGTCGCATCACTTTCTTGGCATTTTCCTGTGTTCCGCGGGGCGTTCCGAGGAAGCCATTCCTCATATCGATCACGCGATGCGGCTCAGTCCACGCGACATATTTCTCACCGGAATGATGACCAATCGGGCTTTCATGCTGTTCGATCTTGAGCGCTACGAGGAAGCTTTAGACTGGGTGCGGCGCGCGAGCCTAAGTCCGAATCCGCGATCCATGACTTTTGCCCTTTTAACCGCTGTATTGACCAAGCTCGGGCGMSAGSAAGAGGCTCRGGCGGCCYTCRACGAYCTTYTGGYSCAYGCGCCGGGAATRTCMWGTGTTAAATATCGAGAGAACCCGTTCGGGGGACCGGAGGTCATGGAGCGCKTCGTCGACGCCCTGCGCGAGGCGGGGCTACCGGAGTGATGGCTCRAATATAGGGCGGCACCGGACAGCGCCCTAGCCTGTCGTGCGATAGCCGCCGTGCCGCACCTGTCCATGGCGAGAAGTCCGGGCTAACGGCTGATCGCCCGTGGGTCCAGCGCGTCCTGCAGCCCGTCGCCGAGGAAATTGAAGGCGATGACGGTGACGAAGATCGCCATGCCGGGATAGAAGGCCAGCTCCGGCGCCGTCCAGATCAATTCCTGGGCGTTGGTCAGCATGTTGCCCCAGCTCGGGATCGGCGGYTGGATGCCGAGGCCGAGGAAGCTGAGGATCGATTCCAAGAGGATGACRCYGCCGACCGAAAGCGTGGTGGCGACGATGATCGGCGAGACCACGTTGGGCAGGATGTGCACGAACATGATCCTGAAGCCGCYGGCGCCCTGGGCGGTGGCGGCGAGGACGAATTCACGCTCGCGCACCGTCAGCGCCGCGCCGCGCACCAGCCGCGCCACCGTCGTCCAGCCGACCAGGGCGATGATCACGATGATGCGATACAGGCTTATGTTTTCGTCCTCGGTCAGCGCCGCCGGCAGGCCGAGCTTGTCGAGGTCGACCGCCGCCAGCACGATCAGGAGCGGCAGCAGCGGCAGGGCGATCACGCCGTCGGTCAGGCGCATCAGCAAGGCGTCCAGCCGGCCGCCGTAATAGCCCGCCCAGAGGCCGATGACGGTGCCGATGACGGCGGAGACGAGGGCGGCGACGAAGCCGACGAAGAGCGACACCTGGCCGCCATAGAGCAGGCGCAGGAAGAGATCGCGCCCCAACTCGTCGGTGCCGAGCGGATGGCCGAGCGASGGGCCCTGGAAGCGGTTGAACAGATCGACCGTCTTGGCGTCGATGCCGCTTGCCGCCTCGATCAAGGGCGCCGCCADGGCCAACGCGGCAAGGACGATGAGCAAGAACCCGCTCGCCACCGCCAAATGGTGATCGAGGAAGCGGCGCCACAACAACCCCCAGAGCGAGCGCGCCGCCCTCGCCTCCCSRCCGCCGCCWTTCKCSKTTCCGCCAACYAGCCGCTCSGTCACGACGCCGCCCCCGTTTTCTTATAGGTTATGCGCGGATCGAGCCAGGCGTAGGCGATGTCGGCGCCGATATTGGCGAGCAGCGTGAGYAACGTCGCGAACARMAGSCCGATCAGCGCCAGGTTGTAGTCGCTRCCCATGATCGAGTCGTAGATCATCTTGCCCATGCCSGGATAGGCGAACATGGTCTCGGTGATCAGGGCGCCGGAGAACAGGGTGCCGAAGCTGAGCGCGATGATCGTCACCACCGGGATCAGCGCGTTGCGCAGCGCGTGGCGGAGCACCACCCGCGTCCTGCCGGCGCCCTTGGCCCGGGCGGTGCGGATGAAGTCCTGGCGCAACGTCTCCATCATCGATGCGCGCACGAAGCGGGTGTAATGRCCGACGCTGAACACGGTCAGCGTCACCGTCGGCAAGAYGAGATGCTTCGCCCGGTCGAGGAAGCCGTCCTCGCCGACGGTGCYGACGCCGCTTGCCGGCAGGACGCCGAGYATGACCGAGAASACGATGATCAGCATCAGGGCGAGCCAGAACACCGGGATCGAGATGCCGGCGAAGCACARGAGGTTGATCGCATGATCGGTCCGGGAATGGGGATTGAGCGCSGCGTAGATGCCGGCGGGAAGGGCGATGASGAGAGAGAGCGCGAAGCTCAACACCATGAGGTTGACGGARTTAAGSAGGAACGGCCCCATGACGTCGAGCACCGGGCGGGCATGGAGRCGYGAATTGCCGAAATCCCCCTGCACCACGGCCATGAGCCAGGCGAGGTAGCGCTCGGTGATCGGCTTGTCGATGCCGTAGAACTCACGCAGCCTGGCGGCGTCGGCCGGCGTCAGCTTGGGGTCCGACWTGATCATCAGATCGAYGGGATCGCCCGGCATCAGCCCGACSAGGGCGTAGATCACGAACGACATGATCAACAGCACGATCATCGATTCCATCAGGCGGACGAGGACGAAACGGCTCATCGCGGGTCAATCCTTGAAGTGACAGGCGGCGAGGTGCGCATCGGCGCCGGCGGCGGCGGCGCTCGCGGGCGTCGGCTCAAGCGCCGGGTTCTGTTGGCGGCAAATGGCTTCGGCCTTGGGGCAGCGGGTGTGGAACGGGCAGCCGTCAGGCAAGTCGATGGGGCTCGGCACGTCGCCCTCGGCGGTCCTGGGCCCTGAACGCCTGAGGCGCTTGCCGCCGCCCGGTGTCGGCACCGCGGCGATCAGGGCCTGGGTGTAGGGGTGGCTCGGCCGGGTGAGGATATCGTCGCGCCGGCCAGTTTCGACGATATAACCGAGATACATCACCGCGATCCTATCGGCGATGTGATCGACCACCGCCAGGTCATGGGTGATGAACAGATAGGTCAACCCGTGGTCGTCCCGCAGGTCCATCAAGAGGTTGAGGATCTGGCTCTGGATCGAGACATCGAGGGCGGAGAGGGGCTCATCGGCGATGATGAGGTCGGGCCTCAGCACCAGCGCCCGGGCGATGGCGATGCGCTGGCGTTGGCCGCCGGAAAACTCATGGGGGTAGCGTTCGGCATCGCCGGCCTTGAGGCCGACGGCCTCGATCACCTCCACCATGCGCGCCTGGCGTTCGGCGCGGTTGCCCTGGCCGTGGATCTTCAAGGGCTCGGCGACGATGGCGCCGACGGGCAGGCGCGGGTTGAGCGATCCGAAAGGGTCCTGGAACACCAGCGCGATCGAGCGGCGCACCGCCTTCAGCCGGCGCCGGGAAAGACGGCCGAGGTCCTCGCCCTTGAAGCGGACGGTGCCGGCGTCGGGCCGGTAAAGCTGGGCCACGGTGCGCGCGCAGGTGGTCTTGCCGCAGCCGCTTTCACCGACCAGCGCCAGGGTCTCGCCGCGATCGAGGGTGAAGCTGACGCCGTTGACGGCATGGACCCGCCCCCTCTCGCCCGAGAACAGCGTCGGTCCCCTGACGGCGAAGTGCTTGACCAGCCCCTCGACCTCGAGAAGGGGGGCATCGGCGCCGCCCGTCGGGTCGCCGCCCGGCATCGTCATTGGCCGGCCTTGAAGCAGGCGGCGAAATGACCGCCGCCCCAATCGGTGAGTTCGGGCTCGGCTTCCCGGCAGGCCCGATCGGCCAGCGCACAGCGGTCGGAGAACCGGCAACCCCTCGGCAGGCGCATGAGGTCCGGCACGACGCCGGGGATGGCGGGAAGGCGGCGTTGGCGTTTGCCGATTATCGGCACCGTCTCGATCAGGCCCTTGGTGTAGGGATGGAGCGGCTGGTCGAAGATCGCGCGCGCGCTGGCGCGCTCGACGATGCGCCCGGCATACATCACCGCCACCTCGTCGGCGACCTCGGAAATGACGCCGAGATTGTGGCTGATGAACTGGATCGCCATGCCCATCTCGTCCTGGATCTCCAGCATCAATTCGAGGATCTGGGCCTGGATGGTGACGTCGAGCGCGGTGGTCGGCTCATCGGCGATGAGAAGGGCGGGCCGGCACGCCAGCGCCATGGCGATCATCGCCCGCTGGCGCATGCCGCCGCTCATCTGATGGGGATAATCCATCGCCCGCGCCGCCGGGTCGGGAATGCGGACCTTGGCGAGAAGCTCCACCGCTTCCCCCAGCGCCTCCTTGCGGGTCGCTTTGCGGTGGATCAGGTAGGCCTCGGCGATCTGTTCACCGATGGTGACGACGGGATTGAGCGACGTCATCGGTTCCTGGAAGATCATGGCGACGCGGTCACCGCGCACCGCCTCCATGCCGGCTTCGTCGAGGCCGGTCAACTCGACCCCCTCGAGCGCGACCCGGCCTTTGGTTATGCTGCCCTGCTCGGGCACCAGGCGCAGGATCGCCAACGCCGTCATCGACTTGCCGCCACCGCTTTCGCCGACGACGCCAAGGGTGCGGCCAGGCGCGATGTCATAAGACACGCCATCGACGGCGCGAAGCGTCCCGCCCGAAGTTTCGAAGGTGACTTCGAGGTCCCTGACCTCGAGCAGGTTTTGACCGTTTGCCGTGGCCATTTCGATGAGCTAACGCTCGGCGCGCCAGTTTTCCACCCAGGTGGAGGTGGGGTATTGATGGCCGGTGGGCTCGATGCCCTTGAGCCATTTCGGCATGATGTAGGCGTCGGCGCGGAAGAACAGCGGGATGACGGGAAGCTCCGAGGCGTAGATCCGCTGCAACCGGTGCCAGAGCTTGCGGCGCTTGTCGCGGTCGAGCTCGACCTCGATGGCCTCCAAAAGCTCATCCACCTCGGCATTGGCATAGCCCGTATAGTTCTGGCCCGAATAGTTGTTGGCGGCGGTGGGGATTTCCTTGGAATGGAGGGTCGAGCGCGGCACGTTTTCCGGCGCGCTCAGCCAGGCGAACATGGCGAGGCCGGTGAATTTGCGCTTGGTCACGGTCTCGCCGAAATAGACCCGGGCCGGTTCGTTGCGGATGCGCGTAGCGACGCCGATGTCGCGCCACTGGCTCTGCAATACCTGTTGCACCAACTCGCGGCTGCGGTTGCCCGCCGTCGTCATCAACTCGATGGCGAGGCGCTTGCCGGCGCCGTTGTAGCGCACGCCCTTGCGCTTGACGGTCCAGCCCGCGGCATCGAGAAGGGCGCGGGCTTTCTTGAGATCGCGGCGGTAAATCGGCGTGTCGGTGGTGTGGATCCAGTCCAGCGGGTGGACGAAGGTGGCGGCGACGGGCTGGCGGCCGTCGAACAGCTGCTTGTTGATGGCTTCGCGGTCCAGCGCGTAGATCAGCGCCCGGCGCACGCGCCGGTCCTTGAGCACCGGGTTGTCGAGGTTGACGTCGAGATGCTCGTAGACCAGGCCGGGCTTGAAGCGGATGTTGAATTTCTTGCCGTGGCGCTTCTCGAAGGCGATGGCCTGATCGAGGGAGAGGCCGAGCTCGCCGGCGATGTAATCGATGGAGCCCGAGAGGAGATTGGCCTCGAGCGCCGCGGTGTTGCCGATGATCTTGATGACGATGCGGCGGAAATAGGGCTTCTTGCCCCACCAGGTCGGATTGCGCTCCAGCACCACATAGGATCCCGAGACCTTCTCGGTGATGCGGTAGGGGCCGAAGTAAAGGCCCGGATTGGTGGTGTCGGTGTCGAATACGGTGCGGTTCTTGTACTCGGCCGGTTCGGTGAACTTCGGCCGGTCGAGATGGGCGGGGATCAGGCCGAAGCCGTTGATGTCGTTGTAATCGAAGGTGATCCGGTCGAAGTGCAGGGTAAAGGTCTTGGCGTCCTTGACGTCGATCTTGAGGATGCGCCGGTAAAGCTCGCCGGCGGCGACGCCGCTCCGGGGATGGCGTCCGACCTCGTAGGTGAACAACACGTCGGAGGTGCTGACCGGCGTCTTATCGCCCCAAACCGCGCCCGGGCGGATGGTGTAGGTGACGGCGATACCCTTCTTGCCGTTCGGCAGATCCTCGGGCACGGCGAGCCCGTTCTCGATCGTCGGCAGCTTGGTGCAGAGCATGCAGACCAGCTTCCAGTCCTTGTCGTGGATCGTGAACGGCCGGCGCGCCATGGACAGCACGTAGGTCTTGGCCAGCATCGAATCGATGTTGGGATGGAAGGTCGACGGGAACTGGGTCATGCCGATGATGAGCTCGTCCTTGCCCGCGGCCCTGGCCGAAGGGGGCAGGGCGAGGGCGAGGGAGGCGAGAAGGCAAAGGGCAAGGGGTCTCAGCACGTTCAATCTCCGGGGAGACGAGGCGTCCACGACGGCCGGTTGGGACTCTAGCAAAGATTGCCGCCGCCGCCAGCGATTCATCACCGGCGCACCCGGTAGGGAGCCCGAAAGCGCGGATCGGTCTGCGGTGATTTCCCTTTGACGGCGGTTCGCGAGGCCATGGTGCTCTTGCTCCCGGCGCGTCGGCGTAGGGGCGATTTTCGGCCCCTGGGACGGCGCCACCGCGTCTCCGGCATTTTATATAAATTTGAAGTGTAGTTTAAGTAAATGCGATGTTTTTTCTTTAACTTTATTCTTTAATACAATAAGTGTTGAAGTTTATGCAAATTATCGGTACAATATATATAGAATTCGATGAAACTATAGAGACGCTGGCCCGGCGCCGGCATCGAGGAGAAAAGAGCGTGGGTAACAGTAAGCGTAACGGCCGGTGGAACAAGACGGCACTGAATTTCTTGGAATCACTGGCCCGCGACGTGCGGGGCTCGGTGATTATCTATATCGGCATCATGGCGCCGGTTATGTTCGGTGTCGGGGCGCTGAGCTTGGACCTCGGGCGCCTGATGACGCTGAATACGGAACTGCAGGGCGCCGCCGACGCCGCCGCGCTGGCCGGCGCGCGCGAGCTCGACCGTTTCCCAGGGGCCATGGCGAAGGCCAGCGCCGCCGCCGTCGGCGCCATCAGCAATTCCCAGACCTTCGCCACCGATGGCGGCGGCAAGCAGGTCCTGATCGATCCGACCCCTTGCGCCGATCCGCCGGTGGCGCCGTGCATCCGCTTCCTGAAAAGCCTGCCGGACGCAGACGACGACCCGATCGAGGCGAAGCACGTGACGACCGTCGACACCGAGGCCCGCTTCATCGACGTTCACCTCGGGGCGCGGGCGATCACGAACATTCTGGTCCGGATCGTCGGCGGACCCGGCACCGCCAGCACTTCGGCGGCCGCCGTCGCCGGCAACGACCAGGTGATCTGCAAGATCCCGCCGATGTTCATGTGCAACCCATCGGAGGGCGCCGGCAACACCGATCTGCAATTGCCCGTCGATATCAACGCGCTGGAGGGCCGGCAGATGGAGCTGTTCCACCAGGGTGGGGGCGGCAGCCTGTCCCCCGGCAATTTCGGCCTTCTGTGCCCGACGGGAACCGAGGGCGCGAACAATTGCGGCGGCGGCGCCGTCAAGGACGCCCTGGCCTCGACGACCGGCACCTGCATCAGCCTCGAGCAGACGACGACGAAGACCGGCGTGACGCTCGAGATGGTGCGCACCGGCATCAACGCCCGCTTCGACTACTGGACGCCCCAGGCCAAGGACTCGGGCAACAACCGCTGGCGCGATAGGGATGAGTTCATGCCCGCCGCCAACGTCACCCAGGGCGGCGAGGCGCCGAACAGTACCATGGGCGCCAATGCGTCGTGCGAATACTCGGCCATCGACGCCGACGAGGGCATGGGCCTGCCGCGGGACCAGTGCCACATCGACGACAACTGCAGCTATCCCGGCAACGACCGCATCGGCGACGCCAACTGGGATCATCTCGACTATTTCAGGATCAATCACGGTTGCAATCAAAGCACCAATCCGACCTGCAAGCCCGCCGACTGGGACGCGTCGACCGGCAACGCGAGCTGGCCGCCGACGCGCTACCAAACCTACCGCTACGAGCTCGAACAGACGCCGGATATGATTGTGGAACCCGCCCAGACCATCTACGACGCCGGCGGCACCGCAGTCGCAACCACCGTGGAAAATGGCCAGACCCAGTGCTTCCAGGGCACGCCGCCGCCGATCCCGGGCTACAACTATTTCCCTGGCAAGGTACGCGACCTGGCGCTGCTGGGTGATCGCCGTGTTCTGCCGCTTGCCATCGCCAACTGTAACGCCCTCGAGGCCAACGGCATCAGCACCAGCGGCAAGTTCACTTTCAAGCCGCCGGAATTCGTCTACGTCTTCCTSRCCGAGCCGATGAAGSCGCACCCGCCCGTGACCAGAATCTTCATGGGGCCGGCTTGTAGCGGAGGGGCGTGTCAAAATCATGGAAGCCGGGGGCGGCGGCGTCCTTGTCCGAGAGCACCGCCTCCGCGGGGTCGATGCTCCAGTCGATGGCGATCGCTGGGTCATCGAAGCGCACGGCTCCGTCATGCGCGGGGCTGTAGGGTGCGTCGACCTTGTATTGGACCTCGGTGTCGGGTTCGAGGGTCACGAAGCCGTGCAGGAAGCCGCGCGGAATGAGGAGCTGGCGTCCGTTCTCGGCGTTGAGCTCGATGCCATACCACTGCCCGTAGCCCGGCGAGCCGAGGCGCGCGTCCACGGCGACGTCGCGGATTCGCCCCGCCGTGCAGCGCACGAGCTTGGCCTGCGCCATCGGCGGCGCCTGGTAGTGGAGCCCGCGGAGTGTGCCGGGCGTGGCCGAGAAGGAATGGTTGTCCTGGCACCAGTCGAAATGGAGTCCGGCCGCCTCCCAGGCCGCGCGACTCCAAGCCTCGGTGAACCAGCCGCGCGCGTC
>LKGT01005215.1_pt1 | contig 10263 bp, 6 predicted proteins | sample 503861 | NCBI WGS metagenome assembly LKGT01 (sample SAMN04113194, study PRJNA297058) | marine sediment metagenome | biome: marine benthic biome; feature: marine benthic feature; material: marine sediment; isolation source: sediment sample collected at the water-sediment interface from the South... ...
GGTCGCCCGGGGCTGGGCGGCGTTCTCACAGGAGCAGGCGGTGCGCCTGGGCGTCGATTGGTTGGACCTGGCACGCGCGGAAGCGCTGAAGAAACGGCTGGCGCCGCTGGTCGGGGAGTTCGCACGCGTCGGTTTCGTCCCCGCGCCGTTGCGGGGCATGGTGACGGAGGAGGAGGCGCGGGCGCGCTGGAAGGCGCTCGCGGCGTTCTACGCAAAGCACGGCCACTTCCTCGTCACCAACGGCCCCTATGTCCTCAAGAGCTGGTCGGCCGGGGCGACGGTCCTGCAGGTGTTCCGCGACATAAGCTACCCGCTGGGGGTCGGTTCCTACGATTCCTATGCGGTTCCCCGCCGCGCCTACATTTCAAGAATCGAGATGCGGAACCAGGGTTTGCGGCTCTTCGTCGAGATCGAGAAGCGGGAGAAGTTCATGCGCAGTTACAAAATCGTCCGCGAACCACTCCGCGGCGCCGGCTCGGACGCCCTCGCCGGCCAGGCGCTGGAGTGCCGCTATCTCGTCGTCGCCGCCGACGGAAAGGTGCGTTTGGCGGGCCAGGGCCGTCTGCAGGAAGACGGGACGTTTGCTGTGGACCTCAAGGGAAAGCTCAAGCCGGGCCAATACACGGTCCTGACCACTCTTTACCTCAACGGCAACACCGTGAGCCCGGACATCCGGCGGATCTCTTACCGGGTCGCGGCGGGTTCGTGAGAGCGGTCGGATCACCCTGTGGCCGTCCGCCGGCGGCAACCGACATCCGTGGCGCGTGGGTTCGATCGATGGCCAGGGCGGCTCCGACCGGCGGCGTCATGTGTCGCCTTCTTCCGGCTTCTCTCCGGGCTCGGCCCAGGCGGCGAAGAGGTCGTTGCGGCACCTTGGGTGGGAAAGGATGAGATGAAAACTATGGGATACTTTATTGACGAGTTGTGGGATATTTTCGTCGCAAATCTCTCGGCTGATGTGACCCATGAAACACCTTGGCACGTTCGATTACGTGATTGTCGGCGCCGGCAGTGCCGGCTGCGTCCTTGCCAACCGGTTGTCGGAATCCTCGGGCACGACGGTGGCCGTTTTGGAAGCCGGCGGCAAGGATAACTACATCTGGATCCATATCCCGGTCGGCTATCTCTATTGCATGAACAATCCCCGTACCGATTGGGGGTTTGAAACGGAACCCGAGCCCGGCCTCAACGGCCGCTCGCTCGGCTATCCCCGTGGCCGTGTGCTCGGTGGGTGCTCGTCCATAAACGGCATGATCTATATGCGCGGCCAAGCCCGGGACTATGACCAATGGCGCCAACTTGGCAATGCCGGCTGGAGTTGGGATGAGGTCCTCCCCTACTTCATGAAGTCCGAGGATCAGGCCGCCGTCGCCGCCGATGATGTGCACGCAACCGACGGCGAATGGCGGGTCGAGCGGCAGCGGTTGAGTTGGAAGATTCTGGACGCTTTCCGCGATGCCGCCGCCGAAGCCGGCATCCCGAAGACGGATGATTTCAACCGCGGCAACAACGAGGGCTGCGGCTACTTCCACGTCAACCAGCGCAGCGGATGGCGCTGGAGCACGTCGAAGGCCTTCCTGCGGCCGGCCAGGAACCGTCCGAACCTGCACGTCTTCATCCATGCCCAGGTGACGAGGATCAAAGTCGATGGTGGCCGGGCGACGGGCCTGGAACTGCGCATCGGCCGGGACGACGCCGTGATCGATGCCACCCGGGAGATCATTCTGGCGGCGGGTGCGATCGGCTCGCCCCAATTGCTGCAACTCTCCGGCATCGGTCCCGGACCGCTCCTGAAGGAGCATGGGATCGACGTCGTTCACGCGCTCCCCGGCGTCGGCGAGAACCTGCAAGACCACCTCCAAATCCGGTGTGCCTACAAGGTCCATGGTGTTCCGACGCTCAACGAGCGCTCTCACAGCCTTTTGGGGAGGATCGGAATCGGCCTCGAGTACGCCCTCTTCCGACGCGGTCCGATGTCGATGGCGCCATCGCAACTGGGGGCCTTCGCCAAAACCGATCCAACATTCGAGACACCGAACGTGGAATATCACGTGCAGCCGCTGACTCTCGACAAATTCGGCGAGCCCTTGCATCCGTTCCCCGCCATTACGGCCAGCGTCTGCAACCTACGGCCGGAAAGCCGCGGGCACGTTCGGATCAAGACCGCGGACCCGTTCGCGAAACCGGCAATTCAGCTGAACTACCTGTCGACGCCGGCGGATCGGCGCGTTGCCGCCGACTCGATCCGCTTGACGCGCCGCATCGTCGCACAGCCTGCCCTGCAGAGGTTCAAACCCGAGGAATTCAGACCGGGCATAAACTTCCAAAGTAACGACGAACTGGCCACGGCCGCAGGTGACATCGGGACCTCGATCTTTCATGCCGTCGGGACCTGCAAGATGGGCTTGGATGATATGGCCGTCGTCGATGAGCGCCTTCGGATCCGGGGCATTCAAGGGCTGCGGGTCGTGGACGCCTCGATCATGCCGTCGATCACCTGCGGCAACACCAACTCTCCGGTTATCATGATCGCCGAGAAGGCATCCGACATGATCCGCGAGGATGCAAAATCGAGGTAAGGCCCAAAGACCCTCTTTCGTTACCGAAAAGGATGGCCACTACGGCTACATCGGATGACGGTCTGTTTGCTTTTGGACGGAAAAGCGCTGAAGCTGTTGAAAAAGTCCCGTCGGTGGCCGCCGCGCCGGAATTTGGAAAAAATTTATACTTGTGATACTTCAGAGACTTTCTCTTTTATTGCAATGAATATTTGATATCGTAGCAACGATGACCGCCTTTCGGCACGGAAAATAGTTTTTCAACAGCTTCGGCTGTTTTTCGTACGGCCTATCTTCGGGCTTCGAACCTCCGTCCTAATGTCCGTTTGTGGCTAGGAGCCGTCGTTACAGCCCTTGCCGTTCAACGACCGCTTTCGAGTGAACAACAGACATTCGGAACGATAATGTCCGGTCTACCTCAAACAGAGGACCAATTTCAGCTTCCGCGTTACGGTCGCTTCTGACCCGAAGGAGACATTCGGCCCTTTTCACAAACGTGGTCGCTGACGACGCTACGGGAGAAGCTGGTCAAGATCGGCGCGAAGGTGGTCAGTCATGGCAGGTACGTTACCTTCCAATTGGCCGAGGTTGCCGTGCCGAGAACCTTGTTTAGGGAAATCCTGCGGCGGATCGATGAATTGCGGTCAAGGCCCGCTCCAAGGTAAGCCGAGGAAATCCACGGCGAGGTATAAACGACGGGAGAGGTGTGTCTGGATGATGAAAAACTGGGCCAAATGGACTTGCGAACACGGTCAAATCACCAAAATCTGGCTGTCAGACGGCTGCGGAGGTGAAACTATTCCAATGACGGTGAAATATGGATACTGTCGGAGTCGATTTGGCGGTTATCTGGGAAATGTCGGTTTGGGATTGTTGCTTTTTGGTCTTGCCGGCTGCGTCAGCATGGTCACCCGCGGGCTCGCGGAAAGCTTTTCCCAAGCCATCATCAACCATGATGACCCGGCGACGGTTCAGGCCGGGGCGCCGGCATACCTGCTGTTGCTCGACGGCTTCATCGACGAGTCCCTCGACGATCCGGATTTGCTGATCGCCGGCGCCCGGTTGAACGGGGTCTACGCGACCGTTTTTGTCGAGGACCCGGAGCGCGCCCGGCACCTGTCCGGCAAGGCGCGCACCTACGCGGGCCGCGCCCTGTGCCTGCGCCATCCGCCGATGTGCGCCCAGGATCGGCAGCATTTCGATGAATTCGCGCCGCTGCTCGCCGCCATGACCGAAGCCGACGTTCCCGCCCTCTACACCTATGCCACCGTCTGGGCCGGTTGGATACAGACGCGCAGCGGCGATTGGGACGCGATCGCGGACCTGCCCAGGGTGGAGGCCATGTTGGAGCGGGTGGTGGCCCTCGACGAGGGGTACGACCGTGGACAGGCCCACCTGTACCTGGGAGTGATGCGCACTCTGCTGCCACCGGCCCTGGGCGGCCGGCCCGAGGAAGGCCGGGCGCACTTCGAGCGCGCCGTCGCGCTTTCTGAGGGTCGCAATCTCATGGCCAAGGTGGAATTCGCCAGACGCTACGCCCGGCTGGTGTTTGACCAGGCCCTGCACGACCGCCTGCTGCGCGAGGTGCTGGAGGCCGACCCCCGCGAACCGGGGCTGACGCTGAGCAATACCCTGGCCCGCCAACAGGCACGCCAACTGCTGGAAACGTCCGACGAGTATTTTTAGGAGCGAAACATGCCGTGGAACCGAATGGCCCTTTTGGCCCTCATCGCGTGCGTCTTGGGCGCGCTCCCGTTCGGCGCCGACGCGCAAACATTGAAGATCGCAGCCGTCGTCCCGGATGGAATGGGCTGGATGCAGGAGATGCGCAACAGCGCCAAGGAGATCTCCGATCGGACCGAAGGCCGGGTCAGGTTCAAGTTCTATCCGGGCGGCGTCATGGGCAATGACAAGGGCGTCCTGCGCAAGATCCGCATCGGCCAGCTTCACGGCGGCGCCATGACCGCCAGTGGATTGATGGCGATATACCGCGACGCGGTCATCTACAACCTGCCGTTCATCTTCTGGTCTTATGCCGAGGTCGATTACGTGCGCAAGCACATGGACCCGCTCATCATCGACGCCCTGAGAGAGCGCGGTTTTATCAGCTTCGGACTGGTGGAGAACGGCTTTTCGTACTTCATGTCCCGGCAGCCGATCCGCACCGTGGATGAGTTGCGAAAACGCAAGGTGTGGGTCCCTGACGATGAGGAGGTCGGCCGCACCGTATTCAAGGCGCTCGGTGTCTTTCCCGTTCCCCTGCCGCTCACCGATGTGCTCACGGCCCTGCAGACCGGGCTCGTCGATACGGTTCCCAACTCTCCGGTCGGCCATATCACCTTCCAGTGGCATAGGCGGATGAAGTACTTCACCGACGTCCCGCTCCTTTACCTTTACGGCACGCTSGTTATCCAGCGCCGGGCGTTCGAACGGCTGRGGASCGAAGACCAAGCCGTCGTCCACGAAGTCCTGGCGGCGGCGTCGGGCAGGATCGACCGCCRGAACCGYGASGCCAATCGACGCGCGCGGCTGGCCTTGCAGCGTCAAGGCATCGTCTTCGTCAAACCAACGCAAGAGRACCTGCAAAAGTGGAAAAACGTGATTGCCGTTTCGGTTRGCAGCCTCAGTCGGAAAGGAATKTTTAGCGCCGGRATTCTGACAACSCTCCARGGCCATCTGGATGACTACCGACRCRYCGCCCTCAAATCCAAATAACGGGATCCTGGGCCGCCTGGCGCGGGYGACGGCGGCCATCGAGGACGGCCTTCTCGTCATSCTCCTTTCGGCGATGATCGTTCTGGCGGGAAGCCAGATCGTGCTGCGCAACCTGTGGGATGCGGGTCTTTTTTGGGCCGACCCCCTGCTGCGCGTATCGGTCCTGTGGGTGGGCCTTCTGGGGGCCATGGCCGCCACGCGCGACGACAACCACATCACGGTCGACATCCTGTCGCGCGTGCTGACTGAGCGGGCCCGGTCGGCGGCCCGCGTCATAACCGACCTGTTCACCTCGGCGGTGTGCGGTCTCCTCGCCTACCACGGCGCGCGCATGGTGCGCATGGATTACGAGGCGGGTCTCGTGGCTTTCGTCGCCGTGCCGGCGTGGGCGTGCGAGCTGATCATTCCCATAGGGTTCGGCGTCATCGCCGTCCGCTTTGTGCTGTCTTCGCTCGACCACCTGTGGCGGTTTTGGGGAGCCCGGCAATGATCCTGACCGGGACGCTGCTCGTCATCCTGGCCCTGCTCGGGGCGCCGCTGTTTGCCGTCATCGCCGCCAGCGCGCTCATCGGCTTTCATCTCTCCGGGGTGGATCTTTCGGCGGTGACCATCGAGCTCTACCGCCTGGCGGAGATGCCGGTGCTGCTGGCCATCCCCCTGTTCACCTTCGCCGGCTACCTGCTCAGCGAGAGCCAGGCGCCGGCCCGGCTGGTCGCGCTGGCGCGGGCGCTTCTGGGATGGATGAAGGGCGGGTTGGGCATCGTGGCGCTGGTCGCCTGTGCGCTGTTCACCGCGCTGACGGGGGCGTCGGGCGTCACCATCGTCGCCCTCGGCGCCCTGCTCTATCCGGCGCTCGCCCAGGCGGGCTACGGCGACCGCTACAGTCTCGGCCTGATCACGACGTCCGGCAGCCTGGGCCTCCTGTTCGCGCCTTCGCTGCCGCTCATCCTCTACGCCGTGATCGTTCAGCGGCTCGGCGTGGGGCGGGCCGCGAGCGTCGACGAGATGTTCCTCGCCGGCATCCTGCCCGGCCTGTTGATGCTGATGATGCTCGCGGTTTGGAACGCCTGGAGCAACCGCACCCAGCCCCTGAGCCCGTATTCCTGGAGCGAGGCCCGGGCGGCCCTGGGTGCGGCCCGGTGGGAGATACCCCTGCCGTTCGTCGTGTTGGGCGGGATCTACAGCGGCTTCTTCGCCGTTTCCGAAGCGGCCGCGGTGACCGCGCTCTACGTGCTCGTGGTCGAGGTCGTGATCCACCGCGAGGTGACCCCCGGCGAGCTGCCAAGGATCATGCGCGAATCGATGGTCCTGGTGGGCGGCATTCTGATCATCCTCGGCGCTTCGCTGGCCTCCACCAACTACCTCATCGATGTCGAGGTCCCGACCCGGTTGTTCGCGGCGATCAAGGCGCATATCTCCGACCGGCTCACGTTCCTGATTTTGCTGAATATCTTTCTGTTGGTGCTCGGCACCATGTTGGACATCTTCTCGGCCCTGGTGCTCATGGTGCCGCTGCTGTTGCCGATCGCCGTCGGCTACGGCATCGACCCGGTTCACTTCGGCATCATCTTCCTGGCCAACATGCAGATCGGCTACTTCACGCCGCCGGTGGGGATGAACCTGTTTATCGCCAGCTACCGGTTCAACAAGCCGATCCTACTGTTGTTCCGGGCCACGCTGCCGTTCCTGGCAATTCTGCTGGCGGCCGTCCTCATCATCACCTACTGGCCGGCCCTCTCCCTGACCCTGCCTGGCAGGTCATAATACGAGCTGGACATTGTCGCCCCCGTTCTGGATTGAGCTGTCAGTCATCCTCCTGCCGGTGTATCACGCACCACTGTAACCAACATTTCCCGGATCCTGCTTCAAGAGGGTTTTCCTTATGCCTCATTTTCAGAAGGGTTCGGACTTTTAGCACTCATCCTTAGGTCCGGTTATGGCTATGAGCGGGCATCCAGCGCGAGGCTGCTGAACGTCCGCTTGTGACCCATAGCGGACATTCGTTGGATTACGGGGTTCACAAGGTGTGTGTAACGAAAACCCGTGATTTGCGTACCCTCGTAGCAGGCGGCTGAAAGCGCCTCGCCGGTGAGTCACGCGCACTTGTGTTGCGAACCGGCGATGCCGACCACCCGGCAGCCCTTGAGCCGGGCGATCTGGCTAAATAAAGTGGTAAAGGAAGACCCGTTTATGCTAAAATTCGTGTGCTCGATGATACAGTCGCGAGTGGTGGGGGGACTGCCATGCGATCAATCAAGAGCCTTTCTTTTCTCCTAACAGCTGCCATTCTGGCCGGTTTCCCCAGCACCGGGAATACCGCTGAATTCGAGTCAATCAGCGAGCACGAAGCCAAGCTGATGTTCTATGCACCGGGTTTGGAAGACGCGGTGACGAGGTTTCGGACGTTATCTGGGAAATGTCAGGTCATATGGGGGGAATGGATATGAAGCGATCATTAAAGGTCATCATCGGGTTTGTTCTGGCGTCCGCCTTGGCAGGCTGCCAAACAACATTCTATGAGGCCGGGACAACTCCAATCACGCTTTCGCGTGCGGTCGTGGCCGGGTTCGAGAAATATAAGCAGTACGATAATCCATTATTTTTTGCAGTGACCACAAACGGTAGTAGCTACGCATTTCGCACCTGCCCGAGTTTTAATTGCGCCCCGGGGGCAGAAAACCGTGCGATTAGCAGCTGCGAAGAAAGAACAGGGTTGGATTGTAAAATTTTCGCCTATGAGCGCGATATCGTTTGGAAGGGGCCAATCACCTATCCAAAGGTTCAAGCCGATTTCCTATTTGTCTTTGCTAAAACTGCATACGAAGACTCCACTAACTATAGCGGAACAGGAAACTTTTCTGATAACGGACGAATGATTGACCTAAGCCTAAGAAATTTACTGTGTCGGGGAGAAGCTAATCTAGCTACAAAAAAATGGTTCCTACGGGGGTGCAAAAATAATTACTCAGCGAATGGTACATTTGTCGCTGGTACAGGGGCAGAGAAATATTACGGCATAGGAAGAAGCAGCACGGGTAACAGCGTTGAAATCATACTGCTTGATCCAAATTTACCAGCGGGCGCTTCAACTTATAATGCAACAAAACCGGCGATTTCTAGTGAGTTGCCGAAAGAGTTGTTGGAGATATACGAAGATGCGAAGCTTATTCTAGGGGCCAACTGTGTCGATAATTTCAAACTCCATCTTGAGCGTACATTGGTAAACAAATATGCCGTTTTCGCATACGCACAGAAAAAACTGGGTAGTGCGTATGCGTGTAGCAGTAAGTTTGGCAAGGTCCTGGAAGAGGTCAAGAGGAAGGCCCTTGAAGTATGCGAAAGGTACAAGGCCAATTATTGGAAATTATCGGAGGTTTCTTGTGGGATTTTTGCGATAGGAAAGGAGATTTTATAGAAGGGGACCGCAGAACAAATCGAGTCGGTAAAATCAATGCCTGACGTTTCTCTTTGTTCTGCAGCCATTGATACAAATTACGCCCCCCCAAGGTGGGAAAGCAGATGGTTGTATTCTTACATTATCCATGAAGCCCAACGACGCGGCTATTCAGTGAGCGATTGTATCCGACTTTCGGGGTAGACCTCTACAAAGGCAGTAGCCACCCAATTACCAACAGTGTCAAAGACGGAAGCTGGAAGAAGGGAGCAAACCGACGCTTCATACGCAAGGATGACCAAAAAACACTCTCTTAATTCTGGTTCATACGCAAACCGCTCATATTCCGGCCCGACGAAAACAACAGCGAAACGTAGAAAATTCCGTCCAATTGCCATGGAATGGGAAGGCTATGGCAAGTTGATCGCTGGGAAGGTCGAGTTAAATCAAAACAAAGATGGAGGGACGATTTCGTTATAGCTTCCTAACAATGAGGGGGACTGTACCGGAAATTATAAATTCGGCACCAAGAGCAAAGGCACATGCGCGTTAGCCTGTACCAATGGCATGGCAGCATCGGGAACGTTTGAGGCTTTCGGTAAAAACAAGGGATCGGCAGGAGAACGGACCGATACAAAGGGTCGTAAAGTCAAATACACGATTGGCGCTGGTTGAAATAATCACCATTTCGTACACCCAATATCGGGGCTTCCAACCGTTGTCCTTATGTCCGCTTATGGCTATAAGCAGACCTTTGGCTTGGCTGTGATTCASGTCSGCTTTACCCCCGAAAGCAGACATAMCCGAAGGGTACGAGAAATGTCCGCTAATGACCCAAAGCAGACATCGCACGAGCTGAAATCCACCTCTGTTGGAAACCGGGTAAGATGTACCGAAAATCAGTGGTTACGGTACCGCTGATATGGAGCGCGGTTCGTCAGCGCGATTGCCGCGCTATTACCGGGGTGTCGGGCATGCCGCCGCGGCCACCTTGAGGAATCGCCCGACGTTGCTGGCCAATCCCTTCCCAGTCCCGGATAAACCCCTAAGAGTGCGGCGTGCTTGTGACAGTCGTCACGCGATACCAACAAAACTGGCCGATGTGTGACCGTGGTCACACAAAAACCGTGCCGAGATGTGACGAGCGTCACTTTCAGTTTCACGACATAGGCGTACCTGTTCACCACGAGATCGAATCGGCTCCAAAGGTGAAGCGAACGGATTCAGCTTGAACGCTAATCCGGAAGATAGAGGGGAAGGCCATGAAGCGAATCAAAAGAACGCACCATGTCGCACTGGGACTGCTCCTGGCCGGGGCTTTCACGTTGGCCCCTCACGTGGGCTTGGGCAAATCCGGTAGCCCGTATAGTTTGCGGTCCAATGTGCAGCCAGGTGAGCCGGGGGCGACGGTCCCCAAACCGTATGCCCGGCATTCGAGCCCGCAGCATTTCGACGTCACGATCGATCGCCGTTTTGATCATTCCAGCGCCCCGCTTATGATCCCGGGTGAACTCGGCTTCCTCACGCCCCTGAACTTCCAAAAGTCTCTGGGTATCTCCCCCAAGGCCGCCGACGCCTTCGACGAGGTCGTCTCGC
>LKGT01005216.1_pt1 | contig 10262 bp, 7 predicted proteins | sample 503861 | NCBI WGS metagenome assembly LKGT01 (sample SAMN04113194, study PRJNA297058) | marine sediment metagenome | biome: marine benthic biome; feature: marine benthic feature; material: marine sediment; isolation source: sediment sample collected at the water-sediment interface from the South... ...
GCCGGGCCTCACCGAAGTCGAGGATTTGACGCATGATCGACCGGGCTATTTCAGACGGCACCGCAAAACCAATGCCGACATTATTACCAGTGCGGCTGATAATCACCGAGTTGATGCCGATGAGCTCACCGTTCATATTGACGAGTGCGCCTCCTGAATTGCCGGGATTGATGGAGGCATCGGTCTGGATAAAGTCCTCGTAGCCGTTACTGCTGATGCCTGTTCGGCCAAGCGCGCTGATGATGCCGGAAGTCACGGTATGGCCGAGCCCGAACGGATTGCCGATCGCGATGACAAAATCACCGACTTCGACGTCGTCGGAGATGCCGATGGGCAACTCCACGAGATTCTGAGGGTCCACTTTGATGACCGCGATATCGGTCGCAGCATCGGATCCGATCACCACGGCGTCGAGGGAGACTTCGTTGATCAGGGAAATCTGAATCTTGTCGGCGTTTTCAACGACATGGTGATTAGTGAGTATGTAGCCGTTCTCCGCATCTACGATGACACCGGAGCCGGCACTGGCCACCTCGCGTTCGTTGGGTATGCCGAAAAACCGCCGAAACGTGTCGTCGCCAAACGGAGAGCGTGTCGTTATTGTTTGACTGACACGGATATTGACGACGGCTGGCGCAACCCTCTTCACCAGCGGGGCAAGACTCGGCATGGGCTGACCGCCAACCTCATCGGGCAAAGCAGCAGCGCCAATCGCCGCCATTGCCAGGAGTACGGCGGCCCAAAGAAACTTAAATTTCGTGCTCATAAACGAGATTTCCTCGATCGATCATCGCATGCGGGATCGATACTACTTCTAAATGGCTGAATCGGCCGTGAACATGAACGAATTTGCCTTGGCGGTCATGATATCCGCTTTAACAGAGGACAACGAGAGTTGTCGAAAAGTTCCGACTGGTCTGCAGGATTGCCGCCGGCGCATCACTATAAGATGCGCGGCGGCGGCGGATGCTCGCAATTTTCGGTCGCGTTGCCCCTCGATTCTGTCAGGCTGCTTCTACGGTAATACGTCGCGCCAGAACCTCGGGCTGCTTCGGAATAGTGATCTCGAGAATGCCATTGTTGCTCTTCGCAGTAATGCCTTCGGCATCCGCTGTTTCCGGGAGCGTAAACCGGCGGTAAAATTTGCCACTGATTCGTTCTACCCTCTTGAGGCCTTCATACTCATCGCTGGTCTCGCTGTGCCGTTCGCCCGACAGACTCAAAACGTCAGCATCCATACTGACTTCGATTTTGGCCGGATCGACGCCGGGCACCTCCGCCTGGAGTACAAATCTGTCTTTTTCCTCAACAATATCAACAGCTGGCATCCAATCGGCTACCGTGTTGTCAGCGTCGGGCAACGTTGTCCGGCGGCCCGCAAGAGGCAGCAGATCGCGCTGCATGAGATCGAAAAGTGTCCATGGTTCATACCTGCGTATATTCATTTTTAACTCCTAAAAATACCAGCACATCTTTTGCTCACAAGGCCCTGAAAAGGCCATGAGAAAATGCATCATTGCGGACTGAAATAAGGCCGCGGAAAGGCATTTCAAGGGCCCGAATAAGCTCGTCAAGGGCAGAAATTCGGGGTAGAAACGATGCGTTTGAGGCGGCAAAAGGCGCGTTTCGTGCTGGATGTGATACCACTAGATATAGTGATAAAAAAATTTCACAAAAGTGTCATTTTTTTCGTCAATGTTTTAAAGCACTTACTGCAGTAGTAGCAATAACATATTGAATTGCCTATATTAATAGCTTGTGGAAAAAAACCATCAAAGTCTTGACAGTGGCTCCATGCAGGCATAATCTTCAGCCTTAGTAAGCACAAGATCTTGTGCCTGCCATAACGAAGATTAGATGCCATTTTTGGCACTCGCCGCTAAAAAATTAGTAAGTGGTGAGCCGGTAACTATTCGCCCGAAATAAGGGCTGGATAGATGAGTCGAAGTCAAAATGTTGGGGTCTCCTTAGGGAATTTAGGGGAGTTTGGGACGAAATGAAGTCCGCTGTTCATGTCGACGCTAATTCTGTAGCCGACATTATTTTTCAGCCTGCGTCGCTCGATATTTGGGAAGCAAAATATCGTCTGACAGCGAAAGACGGAACCAGGGTAGACGAGACAATAGACGACACCTTCAAGCGTGTCGCACGGGCGCTCGCGGAAGTCGAGGAAGAACCGCTTCGCGACAAGTGTTTCGATGAGTTTCTCTGGGCATTGAGAAGTGGTGCCATCCCGGCAGGGCGAATCATCTCGAATGCCGGCGCCCAGGAACACAAACCGGCTACCTCGACGATCAACTGCACGGTGTCGGGTACGGTTGCCGATTCGATGGACAACATTCTGAACAAAGTCCACGAGGCCGGGCTGACGCTTAAGGCCGGTTGCGGCATCGGCTACGAGTTTTCCACCCTGAGGCCCAAAGGGGCCTACGTTACGGGTGCGGGCGCGTACACGTCGGGGCCGCTGTCGTTTATGGATATCTACGACAAGATGTGTTTCACGGTCTCATCGGCCGGGGGCCGGCGCGGTGCGCAGATGGGTACGTTCGATGTCGGCCATCCGGACGTCATGGATTTCATACGTGCGAAACGTGAGGCCGGCCGCTTGCGGCAGTTCAATCTGTCGCTCTTGGTTACCGAGGAGTTCATGCAAGCGGTMMAGAAYGACGAWGAMTGGAAGCTCGCTTTTCCGGTRACGCCGAAAGAAGTYGAGCAGGATGGACTSGAYGTMCASGAYGAAAAGCAGTTCGTYTGGCGGGAGTGGCCGGRGCCGGACRMSTAYGTRYGTARMCCGGAYGGCCKGGTGGCYWGCAAGRTCTATCGYAGYCTRCCGGCGCGCCGSGTGTGGGATGTCATCATGGCAKCGACCTAYGATTWCGCYGAGCCYGGSTTYGTGTTGATCGACAAGGTCAACGARATGAAYAACAACTGGTTCGTCGAGAAYATTCGKGCGACKAATCCTTGCGGTGAGCAGCCACTRCCRCCKTAYGGCTCMTGCCTCCTTGGCTCKRTMAATCTSACSAAGTTYGTGCTGGAKCCRTTTACSGARSAAGCCAGRTTCGAYTGGGAWGAATTCARRAAGGTCGTSAAGGTMTTCACSCGCATGCTWGAYAACGTYGTCGAGATWAACGGMCTGCCGCTWCCGYTACAGCGSRAYGAAATMARCCGCAARCGYCGMCAYGGCATGGGYTTTCTSGGGCTKGGYTCGKCGATCACGATGCWRCGCATGAAWTAYGGYAGCAAGGATTCCATCAGCTTCACCGAGGAAGTCGCGAGGCAGCTGGGACTCGCCGGATGGGAGGCCGCGCTGGAGCTGGCAAGAGAGAAGGGTCCGGCACCCATCATGGACGAGCTGTTTGAGGTGACTCGGGAAATGCTTGCCAAGCGCCCTGAAATGGCGGAAGACGGCTACAAGATAGGCGACAAGGTGCCGGGACGTATTCTACACAGCCGTTACAGCCGCTATATGCAGCAGATAGCACAGGAAGCGCCGCAGCTGGTTGATGAGCTGGCAGAGGTTGGCGCACGGTTCACGCACCATAGCTCGATTGCCCCGACGGGAACGATTTCGCTGTCGTTGGCGAATAATGCGAGTAACGGTATCGAGCCGAGTTTCGCGCACCACTACTTCAGGAACGTAATACGGCAGGGTAAGAAGACGAAGGAAAAAATCGAGGTGTTCTCCTTCGAGTTACTCGCATACCGGGGTCTCGTGAACCCGCTGGCAATGCCCGAGGGTGCCGGGACAGAGGGGAATTCGGAAGAAGAACTGCCGGATTACTTTGTGACGGCGGAGGACATAACGCCAACTGCCCATGTCGATATTCAGGCGGCGGCTCAGAAGTGGATCGATTCGTCCATTTCAAAAACAGCTAATGTTCCCAGCGATTATCCATATGAGGATTTCAAAAACATTTACCTGTACGCCTATGAGCAGGGTCTGAAGGGCTGCACGACATTCCGCTTTAATCCGGAGGCGTTTCAGGGTGTGTTGGTCAAAGAGAAAGACCTCAAGAACACCATTTACTCGTTCACGCTCGAAGATGGTTCCGAGATCGAGCTGAAAGGTGACGAAGAAATTGAATATGACGGCGAAGTGCATACTGCCGCCAATTTGTTTGATGCATTGAAAGAAGGCTACTACGGTAAGTTTTGACCCGTTAGGAGCCCGCACTGACGCGATAAATAGCTGCTTCGCCAGGGCCTGACTCGCACTACAGGTTTAGGAAAAACTCGATGAGTACGAAAAAGATTGGCAAGAAAATCGTTGGCTATGCGGTGAAACGGCCTGCGGACGAAGCTACGGGCTCACAAAAACCCGAGTTCAAACGGGAACAGTCTGACTCGGGTGGCGCAGAAATCATCCGCATGCACGAGAAGCTCGAGCGCCCGGAGATGCTCATCGGTTCAACCTACAAAGTAAAAACACCGGTGTCCGATCACGCAATGTATATAACGATCAATGACATCGTTTTGAATCGGGGTACGGAGCACGAGAAACGCCGCCCCTTCGAGATATTCATCAATTCAAAAAACCTTGATCATTACCAGTGGATTGTAGCGCTGACTCGTATTATTTCTGCCGTCTTCCGTAAAGGTGGCGACGTGACATTCCTTGTGGACGAACTCAAGGCGGTGTTCGATCCGCGCGGTGGCTACTGGAAGCCCGGTGGTACGTTCATGCCGTCGATCATTGCGGAACTCGGTTACATCGTCGAAAAGCACCTGATCTCCATCGGTCTCCTTGCAGCGCCGGAGCTCGATGAAAACCAGAAAAAGCTGATTGCAGAAAAAAAGGCAGAATTCGAAGCCAGCAAGAAGCAGCAGGATGCTTTTTCCGAGAGCGAATATCCCGAAGGCGCACAACTGTGTCTGAAGTGCAGCAGGGCGGCTGTCGTCATGATGGATGGGTGCCGAACCTGTCTGAGTTGCGGCGACTCCCAATGCGGATAAGGGGCTAGCGTCCAGCTACTTTTTGTGGGAACGTCCTGAAGGAGCCCGTCCTGACGGGCGACTTACACGGGTCCATCAATCGCCTGTCAGGACGGGCTCCCACAGAGGCCTTCCTCGCACTTATCTGCCGATGCGTTTTGCCTACGTTCTTTTTACCTATCTGCTTTCGCCGCTGTACGCGATGTATTGGATTTTTCGCGGCTTCGCCAATCATGCTTACTGGGACCGGCTGGGCCAACGGCTCGGCAGGGGGTATCCCGTCCTGTCCGAGGGCAGCATCTGGATCCACGCAGTGTCTGTCGGCGAAGTCCAGGCTACGGTTCCTTTGGTACGGGCACTGCAAGATCGCTTCCCCGACCGGCAATTGCTGATCACGACGGTAACGCCAACCGGTGCTGCGAGGGTGCGTGGCCTATTTGGTGATGAGGTGGCTCATTGCTATATCCCGTTCGAAATTCCGGTGGCAGTTCGGAATTTTTTCAATTCAATCAAGCCGGTCCTTGCGCTGATCATGGAGACGGAAATCTGGCCCAATCTTTATGATGCCTGTGGCAGCAGGGAGATTCCGTTGATTCTTGTCAGTGCCCGCATCTCGCCGAAGTCGGTGGGTCGCTACCGGCGCTTCATGCCATTGTTCCGTGAAACTTTGTCCCATGGCATCGTCATTGCGGCACAAAGCGAAGCCGACGCCGAGCGGTTCCGGTCGCTAGGTGCGGCGCCGGAACGAACCTGGGTAACTGGCAATATCAAGTTCGATTTCGAGCAACCGGCGGATCTCGAAGCACAGGGTGCGGCGTTTCGGCAGCAGAATTTTCCCGACAGACCAGTGTGGGTTGCTGCCAGCACTCATGATAAAGAGGAGGAGCAGGTGCTCGCGGCGCACCGGCAGCTGCTGAAAAAGATACCGGAGGTCCTGCTAATACTTGTACCAAGACATCCCGAACGAACCGGGACAGTTAAGGTGCTGCTTCGGAAAAAAGGATTCGAATACATATCGCGAACCGACGAGCGTCCATGTTCCAGGGACACAGAAGTGTTCCTTGGCGATACGATGGGCGAATTGCCGATGTTCTATGCCGCAAGCGACATTGCGTTTGTCGGCGGCACGCTGGCACCAATCGGCGGGCATAATTTGCTTGAGCCGGCTGCCCTGGGACTGCCTGTTGTAACTGGTCCCCATCTGTTTAACACGCAGGATATCGCGAATATGTTCAGCGAACTGGGCGCGTCCGTCCAGGTTCAGGATTCAGCCGAACTGGCCGATGCGCTTGGAAAACTTTTCTGTGACCGCGGTGAAGCAGAGAAGATGGGAAGTAAAGGCCGCACAATAGTAGCGAAAAACAGGGGCGCACTTCGGCGACTCCTGAAACTGATGGAACCGCTTATCAGCAAAGTCCAAGAAGGACAAGAAACGCCAGCCTAGCTTTCATTCTCCTCTTCCTCCGCCATCGCCTTTTCCGGCGGCACTCTGTCTTCCAGCCAGCGGTCAATCTGTTCGAGATCCTGGATCTGCAAACTACCTGCGGCCTGTTTCAACAGCAATACATTACCAATATAGACATAACGGCTTTGATAGTAGTTTGTGATCGCTATAAATAATGTGCGCTGCGAGTTCAGCACATCGACGATTGTTCGGGTGCCGACGTCGAAACCTGCCTGTGTTGCCTCGAGGGCGGTCCGGCTTGAAGCGACGGCCTGCTCCAGGGCCTTTACGCGGCTGATTTCGGATAAGACACCGAGATAAGCATCACGGGTTGCCCGCTCTGTTTCGCGTGTCACGCGCTGCAATTGCTCGCGCGACGCGCGGTGCAAATATACCGCCTCCCGAACACGCGACGACGTTCGACCACCGGCAAAAATTGGAAAAGTCACCTCAACTGCAATTGAATCGCCTTGTTGGGTGAGAGTTGGGAAATCTGCGGGCGGGCCCCCACCTACGCTTTGATCGGTGGTAGTCGAGTCCGAGTCACTGTAGCCGGCCACCAAATCGATCGTCGGATAGTGTCCAGTGCGCCGAAACGCGATTTCGTCTCTGGCAATTTGTTCATCGAGTCGGCTCGAAACGAGAGCCAGGTTCTGCCCCATCGCCAGGTCGATCCAGCTTTGTTGGTCGGCGGGATTCGGGTTCGGCAATGGAAATTTCTCTCCGGGCGCCGAAAGCGCAAAGACGTATTCTCCCGTTATCTCCCTGAGAAAATTCCGCGCCGTCGCAAGCTCCCGCTTGGCCTGTATTTCTGACGCAACGGAAATGTCATATGCTGCCTGGGATTCCTGTACATCGGTGATCGCAATGAGGCCGACTTCGAAGCGCTGTTTGGCCTGCTCGAGTTGCCTGGCAATGGCCAGCCGATCTGCATGTATGGAAGTCAGCCGGTCCTCGGCAGCCAGTACTTCAAAATATCGCGCGGACACCCGGATGATCAGGTCCTGTTGCGCGGCTTCACGATCCGCCTCGGCCTTCGCAACGATCTTTCCGGCCCGCTTTAGGCCGACGATCTGGTCCCAGCGGAACAGTGTTTGACGCAGCCCTACGTTCCATCCTTGTGTTTCGGTCGTTGACTTCACGGAAACCACTCCAACGCTACCGTCGTCGGCGAATTGCAGCGTGGAACCGGATCCGCTACGAGTTTGCCAGGAACCGTTCGCATTGATCTGCGGAAACAGGGCGCCGCGCGCCTGCGGCAGCGCTTCGAGTGCAGCCAGCCGCCTCGCTTCTGCCTCATGAATCAGGGGGTCGCTTTGCAATGCCTGCTGGTAGACCTCGAGCAGGGAGGCGGCATTCAGCAGCGCTGGTGTGGCAAGAGCGAGAATCAGCGTCAAGCATTTGAATCCTGTTACTTTATTCATCTTCTCGGGTTCCAGTTTGAGTGGCCGGAGCGGCCTGAATTCAAGTGTTATGGTTAACTATATCACTATATCAGCTAAGATGTGTCCGGGCGGAAATTCAATAGCGGGGAATCGAAGCATCGATGTCCAGAGACCACATATCGATACCGCCGACAATATTGGCGACGCGATCAAATCCGGTCTGCGCCAGGTAGATTGCGACCTGCGCACTGCGACCGCCCGAATGGCAAAGAACAGCAACAGCTTGCGAGGCATCAAGCTCTGCAACGCGTGCCGGTATCTCGGCCAGCGGAATGTCTATTGTTTGGTGGATGCTGGCAATCTCGATTTCCCATGCTTCTCGGACGTCAAGCAAGGCCCAAAGTTCTCCGGAATCCCGTCGAAGAACGAACTCGCCAGGTGTTATGTCCTCGATCATATGTAGGTCTCTCCATTTAAGATGCCGCAGAATAGCAAGTGGTTTCAGGCGATCCGGGGTCTGAAACCCAAAAACCATGGCTAGAACGAAAAGGCTGACGGCCTGGACGCATTGAGCAGGGGTCGCACATCTGTTTCAAACAGGCTCTTTGTCGTCCAGTCATTGTCACCAATACGAATCACAATGCGTGCGTCCATCACCGGCGAATCGCCGACGATGACAAACATCCGGCCACCAGGCTTCAGTGCGTCCACAAATCGGCTGTCGAACACCGGCAGCGATCCGGTTACCGCGATAGCATCAAATTGACCCTTCGGAAGGTCCTTTGTCGCGTCCATGCATATGAGTTCCGTATTCTCTACCTGCGCATCTGCGAGATTTGCTTCGGCCATAGAAATAAAATCACTGAAAATATCGACACTGGTTACCGCAGCCGACAAATTCGCGAGACAGGCGGTCAGAAAGCCCGTTCCGGTCCCGATCTCGAGAACGTAGTGCTGAGGCTTGAGTTCCAGCGCCTGAAGCAAGCGGCCTTCGACAATGGGGGTCATCATCATCTGCTTATGCGGCAACGGTATCGCCGTGTCGGCAAAGGCGAGATCTTCGAATTCGGGTGGTACAAAGCGCTCGCGATGGAGCTCGGCAAGAACGGCAAGCACCGAGGGGTCTGCGACGTCCCAGGTCCGAACCTGCTGTTGCACCATTTGGCGTCGGGCAAAATCGGTATCCATCACTTGATAGGCTCTTAAGTAGTTGAATTTATTACTTGCCACACCAAGACGGCCATTTGCTGCTGGTTTCTCCAGCCTGTCGTGGTTCCAGAATTATGGTGAATCGGAGCAAGGTACTCTCGCAGCTGGGATATCCTTAGCTGCACACGTATTTTATGCTCAAAAACACCTCGAATCTCCCGCGATGGAGAAGTATCGCGAGCATCTAATAATAACAAATGATTGTTTCACGGCATCATTTGAATATATGCCGGAAAGAATTATGCAAGACTTCTGCCGCGAATACCTGAATACCGATCGAAATAAGACAATTACGGGACGTATCGGGAATCTGGCATTGGGTGATGCATGTCATCGGAAATTATAATAGCTACTCTGATAGTTCTGCTGCTGCTGGCGACATTCGCCGGTGTCCTGGCGTGGCGGAACAAACGTCGTTTAGTGCGACGTTTGATGACATTAAGCGAAGATCTGGTTGCGGTATCCGACGATGCATCGGTAGGACGGCGTTTGTCAGTGCCCGGAGACGGCGACATCGCGCAGTTGGCGGATACAATCAATCGCCTGTTCGATGCCCTGGGAGAGCGGGACGAAATCATTCAGGACAAGGACCGTTTGTTTACGGACTTTGCCCGCACCTTGCCCGAAATCGTGCTCGTTCATGACGACCGCATCCTGCTGGCCAACGACAGTGCGGCAGGCCTGATCGGGCTCGGCCCGGACCAACTGGAAGGCAGGGAAGTCGCCGATCTGATCAAGCCTGCATACCGCGCCCTGTTTCGCAAGTCGACAGCCAAAAGGCTGGCCGGCGAGGACGTGCCGAGACGCCTCGAGATTCAATTGATCAATGGCAACGAGCAGGGGCTCTGGGTCGAGACACAAAGTTCTCCCATCGAGTTTCGGGGGAATCCCGCCATCCTGACCGTTGCGCGTGACGTCAGTTATCGCAAGAGCCTGGAAGTGTCACTAAGCCGGAGTAAGCGGCAGGCGCAATACACGCTGGAGTCCATATCCGAAGGCGTCATTACGACCGATAACAAGGGCCGGATCGATTACATGAATCGTGCGGCCGAAGCCATGACAGGTGCAAACAGGGATGAAGTTTCCGGCCACAAGATCGGAGAGGTCTTTTCTCTGGTTGATGAAGCCGACCGGCAACCTCTGGGTGATCCGGTTGAGCGCAGTCTCGCGATGCGCCGGCGCGTAAACATGGGCCGACGCGCGCTACTCGTTAGCCGTGACGGTGAGCACGAACACTCCATCGAGATTACCGCCTCGCCAATCAAGGGGCCGGGCAACAGCATATCCGGCAC
>LKGT01011552.1_pt1 | contig 10256 bp, 8 predicted proteins | sample 503861 | NCBI WGS metagenome assembly LKGT01 (sample SAMN04113194, study PRJNA297058) | marine sediment metagenome | biome: marine benthic biome; feature: marine benthic feature; material: marine sediment; isolation source: sediment sample collected at the water-sediment interface from the South... ...
ACACCCAAAACCGCGATCACGTATACCAGCTGGTGCAGCCGCTGCCAGCGTCGCCCCCCTAGTCGTCGGACCATACCGTTAGTGGATGTTACCGCAAGCGGGATAAGCAGTAAGAAACTGGCCACCCCTACCGTGATGTAGGGTCGGTCAAGAATATCTTCGATAATCGCGTCCCACATGAAGAACTGATCGAGCCAGATATAACTTACGAAATGCAGGCAGGCGTAGAAGAATGCGAAAAGACCCAGCATACGCCGCAAACGAATCACGACATGCCAACCGGTTAGCCGACGCAACGGGGTAACGGTGAGAGCAATGAACAGAAACCGTAATGTCCAGTCGCCGGTATAACGCCGCACTGTTTCCACCGGGTTAGCGCCGAGGTTGTTGGTCACACCATCCCATACTAGCCACGCCAGTGGTACCAAACACAAGACAAAAAGAACCGGTTTCGCTACCCACCGGATCCACTGGATCTGGGTCATGGACTCCGGTCGCTAGCCTAGTAGTTCTTTTTTAAATCCATACCAGCATAAAGACTGGCTACCTGATCAGCGTAACCATTGAACATCGGCGTCGGGCGCTTGGGAGAGAACAGGTTGTCTTCACCAATACGCCGTTCGTGGCTCTGACTCCAGCGCGGATGATTGACCTTGGGATTTACATTGGAATAGAACCCATACTCCCGCGGCCCTGCTTTGTTCCAGGTGGTTGGCGGTTGTTGCTCTACAAACCGCATCTTGACGATGGACTTGATGCTCTTAAAGCCGTACTTCCATGGCACCACCAAGCGTATCGGTGCGCCATTCTGATTCGGTAAGACTTCACCATAAAGGCCGACCACGAATATGGTCAGTGGGTGCATGGCCTCATCCATACGCAAACCCTCGACATAGGGCCAGTCCAAACCACCGCCAAACAGACCTTTGACTTGGCCGGGCATTTGCTCCGGGTTATAAAGCGTGACGAACTGGACATATTTTGCTCGCGAGTTCGGCTCAAAACGCTTAATGACATCGGCCAACGGAAAACCTACCCACGGGACAATCATGGACCAAGCCTCGACACAACGCAGTCGATAGACGCGCTCTTCCAGCGCATGGGGCTTGATGAAATCGTCGATATCATAGACGCCGGGTTTAGCGACCTCACCTTCCACGGTGATGGTCCAGGGCCGGGTTTTCATCTTGTGGGCGAGTTTCGCCGGTGAACGCTTGTCGGTGCCGAACTCGTAGAAGTTATTGTAGCTCGTGATGTCTTTGTATTTGGTGAGTTTCTCGTCAAGTTGGTAGGCAGTCTTGCGTACGTTCTGAAGCTTCTCACCGGCATCAGCTGTACCCGGAACCAGCAGGCCCGGGGCAACCACAGTGGCGGCCACTGCGGTCGCCGCGGTCTGCAAAAACTGCCGCCGTTGCTCAAAAAACTCCTTGTCGGTGACTTCGGAATTCTTGATATCCGGTGCTTGCTTTATGAGCAACATTTTTCCGTCCTTCTATCAGTCACGATTATTCCGACCTTCGACCACTCACCTAGTTCCACAGGTCGTAAAGTACTTATAAGTATATCGCCTCTTGTCCACAACCTACTATTCATCGGTAGTCACCGCGGCAGTAAGGGCACGAACAAAGGCCGCGGCCCAGCCCATAGCACCGAGCCGCAGCCAAGTCCTCCCCAACTACGCTGGCCGAAACCAGCAAAGGAGTCTATTTGCTGCGCCGAATCGTTATCCTCGCAACCGGATTTCGCCAATCCCGGTCGGCTGCAATGAGGTCACTGATACCGTGGATACCAGCATGGATGTGAACATAGCCTTCGCCGTCATCATCCGGTGAGACGCCCGCACCAGTACAACCGTCGGGTGGCCCCGGAATGTTTGCACACGATTCGTCATTCGTCTCGCTGCCAGCATCATATGCGGGAGAATAGACCACACGCTCGCCATGGCCTATCGGCCCCTAACACCCCGAATCGCAAAAAAGCCGTCATTGGTTGACACCAACATGGCTGCTGCCGGTAGTTCCTCGGTCGCTAGAACAAGATTTGATAGGAAAGCATGGGATTATCACAAAACTATCACGGAACCTTTTTGGAATTGTTAGAAAAATTAGATCGGCAGTCCTGTACAATGTTCAATCTCGAGGTGATAATTTCACTATGAAATCATCGAAAAAGCTTGTCACATCTTTCCTTGCACTGGGTTTCTCGCTGACATATGCCACCAGCCCAGCCGCAACGCAGGAGTGCTCGGCCAGCAGCGGCAAGCACACCGTGGCCTTGCTTGAGCTTTATACCTCTGAAGGGTGCAGTAGTTGTCCACCGGCGGATCGATTGTTGAGTTCGTTGCCGGCCCGCGAACTAGGTGCAGATCAGGTAGTTCCACTTGCACTGCATGTGGACTATTGGGATTACCTCGGCTGGCGCGACCCTTTTGCACAAAACAAATTCACCAAGCGCCAACGTCGCATGGGGGCGGTCAATGGTCTATCCACCATCTACACCCCACAATTCCTTTTGAATGGCAAAGACTTTCGACCTTGGCGCGCGCGAAGTGTCGACAAAGAGGTGGCCGACATCAATCGATCCAAGGCACGCGCGCAGCTGCAAATAAACCTTAAGCAGAATGCCGCGCAGTTACATATAATGGCAAGCGCCGACGTGCCCGATGCCACCGATAGGCACAGTGCTGATGCCTACATCGTACTTTACGAAAACAAACTAAGCCGACACGTAAAGGCGGGCGAAAATGCTGGGCGTACATTGAATCATAATTTCGTTGCGCGCGAGCTCGTTGGACCGATTCGCCTCAAATCAGGGGGCGTGACGTTTGATGAGACCTTGACATTAGCCGAAGACTGGAAAACAAAGGACTTAGGTGTTGTCGCATTCGTGCAAGATCGACGTAACGGCGACGTACTGCAAGCGCTAGCGTTGCCTGTGTGCCAATAACAAACGCGCCAGTCACGCGTTTAATTCCACCCCTACTAGGTCAATCTACGTTGCAACGCGGCGATACGCTCGCCCAGTGGCGGATACGTCATGAAAAGCCGTTTGATCCTCGACCGATACTGCCAGAAATCCCGAAGGCAGCCATTTGATCCGGCAAGTGTCGCTCGCCCACACCGCCAGTACCAGCTCGGCGATGATGGTTGTAATCCAAAATACGGGGCCATGCCCACGCTCAGTCTTGAATACCGCGCGATCAGCAATATGACCGATGGCGCGCGACAAAAAGACAATGAACGTATTAACCACCCCTTGAATCAACAAGGGGTTATCATATCACCATTGGCGACATGCGTGACTTCGTGCGCGAGCACCGCCCCCACTTCGTCTTGTCCCATGGACTGCAAGAGCCCCGTGCGACTGCTACCAACGCGTGATTTCGCCGCATCCCGGTAGCGAAGGCGTTCATGTCCAGAGAATCGTAGATGGCGACCTCAGACGCGCCAATACCCGCCCGTTGCGCCTGGCGTTTCACAGTTTCGAATAACCAGGTCTCGGTAGAATTTGCCGGCCGCTCGATGACTCGGGCTCCAGTCAAGTGCTTTGCTGTCCACTTCGAGATCGCCAGGGAGGTTAGCGACCCGCTGAATCCGATAATGGCCACGAAGATCAATAGCGCATTGTAATCAATGCCTATCGCTGCTCATCGAGCAGACGCCGATACCAAGCAATCGCATCGAGACGCTAAGCACGACCAGTACGGCGATGTTAGTCGCCAAATATAGAGCAATGTGTTTCATAATCTTCCTCCACCGACAGTGCGCGGCGCGGCATTTTTGGGTCTTCTACATGCCTAACTAGGGAAAAATGCTATCATAAAAAGGGTAAGCCGTAGCCTCGAGACATACGTCGTGGGACCCGCCTACTTTAAGCAACATAAGCCCTAGCTTTCCATTCGAGCTACGGTCTGTCAGCCATGCAAACCGTCAAGAAAATCGTAGATGCCCAACTGAAAGAGGCGCTGATCTCGATGACAACGTTGGGGTACATCGAAGAGCATCAGCTACTGACGGATAGCCAGCTTGAGGACGCCAAAAAGAGCCTGCAAGCACTATTTCTGCGGACCAGCGGCGAAGAGACCATGTTGCGCAAGCTAATCTTGATCTTGAAGACAACCAAGACTATCAACAAGGCGTTTACCGACGTATCCAAGATTCTGGCCGGCATATCGCGAAGTGCAGAGACACTCGAGAAAAAACTTGGTGCATTAGCCCATCAATTCAATCGCCTAAGGATCACAGCGGAGGAGAATAGCGACTTTATTGGCCCGTTCATGGTGTTTTCGCGCGAGTTTTTGAACCGCATCCGCGTCCTCCGCAGCGCCATGGAAAGATACATCGGTGTGAAGGAGAACGAGGCCAGGTACGCGAACGTGCGCCGCATTGCCCAAGAAGCAAGGCACCGTCTTAAGGATAGGCTATCGGGGGCACTTGGAGCGCAGGCACGCAGCCAGGTGGAAGCAAGAATCAGGAAGGATGTTGTACAGACATTCGATTACGGTGAAGCAGAGAAAAAACTCAAATCCGCCAAACGCAAATCGCGGATGATGTCTGAGGAAGTAAACGAGATATTGGCTGACTTGAAGGAAATGTGCCAAATGGTGATGAACCCAGACATGCGGGAAAAGACTCAAGATCATACCAATTTGAACGGAGCTACCTATGACGATATGTATTCGATATGTCGTGCGGGTTTCAAAGCACACTTGCGCCTGGGGAAAACAAAACAGGGCATGATTGAATTGTTTAAGCTATATCAACACGCGTATGGGATGTTCAAGCTAGACTTTGAGAATCTAAACCGGGCAATCGCGCCGATGATGTCTAACGCGGACATCTACTTCCAGTCCAAGGAAGAAGATCAGGATATTAGTTCCAAGCGCGAGAAACTGCAGAAGATCGAGGTTCTAATCCCATTCGTGGAAAGGACAGCGGAAGCGCTGCCAGAGAAGGATACGCGCAAGTACGCCAAATTCTCAAAGAGATTCTCAGAGATAATCTCCGAGGAGAACAGGCACTGGTCTTATATCGGTGGTGATCTATTGCGGTTTAAGGTTATGGCTGAGGCCGAACTAAGCGCCCGCATGTAATACCCTGTCTCACCCTACCGATCACCAGCCGATTGGTCCCGAGAATCGAGTCGTTGTTCATACTTCTTCAATAGCACACCCTCACCCCCACAGCAGGACGCGGCACATTTTTTCACTGCACGCACCTGCGCTGGGCCTTGTGATAGATACGCCGCTACCGGCAGGTTCTCGCCGGCACAATCACAACCCTTATCATCGTAGACATAGACGTTGCGCAAGCTCACTGCTCGTGCGGCATCATATGCCCACCACAGGATCTCGCTCGGTGTCGCCGGCAAATGGCTAAGCTTATAGGCGGGAAAGAACTTTGTGATATGCCAAGGGCTATCGGCATCCAAACGATCACGGGTCCATACCGCGATGCGGCCTAGCATTTAGAGATCATCATTTCGGCTAGGTATCACATTGGTCCGTAGTCGAGTCACTACGAGCCGATACTGCGTCGGTGCCGCAACCGGTGGTGTCGTCCTGTCTATCCGCTCACGGCCGCTCGTTGATTAGTTCGCCACAGTTCCAACAATACTGAAAGTTAGCCGGGTTTTCCTCGTGACATCCCGTACAGTAGACGTCGCCTTCGACTTCAGACGATTCGTAATTTTCGATCACTTTATTAGCGCGTTCCATATCTGCCTCGTCCAAAAGCCAAACCTCTGGATAGGCATGTGTGAACGGAATCTCCCCCAAACCACCTTGCGCGTTCTCATTGAACACGCGCACCTCGATATGCGCCTGCGTTAACAAATTCAGGACAATGTAAGCATCGGGAAGGTCGGCGGCGGTGTAAAGCTTATGCACGAGATCTAGCACCTCTTAATAGATGCGCCGCTATTGTTTCATCTTTTGCATGCCGGGGGCCAGCAATCTAAACCTTAGCCCGGACCGATTTTTGGGGGTGGGTGTTGGTGTCGACGAATGTTACAGGCGACGCTCAAGGGCACCTGTGGGGAGCGCGGGGTGACGTTGGCAGGCAATTCATACCCCATTGGTCACCCAGGCCAGTTCGATCCGCAAGCGGCGCCGGACACCATAGTGTGTGCGTAAATCATTGTTTATCAGTGTATTCGTGGGCTTGTGCCGACGCGGTCATTGTCGATCGCGGGTCGTCTTACGATTGGCGTGAAAATTGCATATAAAATCAAGTGCTTACCCGCCGCGTCGACTAGGAAGCATTTGCGCGACAGCAATGAAAAAAAAGATAGCCGTCGAGGAGCTCGAGTTGGGGATGTATGTCTCTGGTTTCGATCGCCCTCAGCTCAATTCTCTGCCTTCGTTTCGCGGATTCCATATCAATTCACAGGCGCAAATTGACAAACTAAAACGTCAGTGCCAGTACGTCTACATTGACGTACCCGATGACCTCCCCTATCCGAGCACACGACACCCGGCGGCTGGGAAATGGCCACCAGCAAAGACTGCCGATCTACAACAACAAGCAGGGCTCGACTTCGAGATTCTCAAGCTCGATCCAAGTCCGCACAATGTAGCACCAAGATACTACGACACAACGGAATTGGAGGATGAAATTCGTACTGTCGCGCGTACTTACAATGAGCTCGTGGCAGCAACCAAGCTGTTGATGGAAGATGCGAGGTCCACAAGAAGTATAGACACAACTAATGTTACACAAATAGTGTCGCGCATGGTTGATAGCATCATCCGCAACTCCAACGCGCTAATGTGTTTTGGTCAATTGCAGAACATTGCGGACATAACAGTGCGTCACAGCATACATACTTGTATCTTCGCTCTCGCCTTCGGCCGTCACTTGGGAATGGAATCGACAGAGCTATCAACGCTTGGCATAGCGGCATTACTTCATGATGTAGGAAAAGCAAAAGTACCAACTGAAATACTGAATAAACCAGACCGATTGACGCCGCAAGAATATGACGTGATGCAGCGACACGTTCGATGGGGCGTCGAGATTCTCATTAACTCGAAAGGTATTTCGGCCGCGGTGATAGATGGTGCCGGCTATCATCACGAAAGGTGGAGTGGCTCAGGATATTCGCGTGAGCTCAGAAAAAATCAGATTCCGTCCTATGCCCAGATCATCGGCATCGTTGACTGCTACGATTCGCTCATAAGCCAGAGTCCCTATCGCGAGCCTATTGCGGCCCCCACAGCGTTACAAGATATTTACGGTTGGCGCGATAGTGAGTTTGAAACACTGCTAGTAGAGCACTTCATTCGCTGCATGGGGATTTATCCCATCGGTAGCATCGTCGAGCTGAACACCGGCGACATCGGTGTGGTTGTAACCGTAAACCAAGTTAGGCGCCTGAAACCACGTATAACGCTCGTGTTGATGCCGGACAAATCGCCGTATAGCCCGCTCAAGACGATTAACCTCATGCACCATACGACTGGAGACGGTCGGCCCTGCGAGATCGATCGCGTGCTTGAGCCCGGCGCTTATGACATCAAGCCAGACACTTACCTGCCGTTGATGCTTCGTAACTGATTGTTGCTTTTACTGAGCGTCGAAGAGCGCAAGTTGGTCGCCACTATGGGCCGGCACGCGGAATTTACCGCTATCCAAAATCGTGGTATCTCGATTCAATCCCTGTTGTTTACAGACCAACCGAAAGCGCCGTTCGATCATGGCCGCATAGTTACCAGTCCCGGTCATGCGCTTACCAAACCGTGGATCGTTGTCACGCCCAGCACGCATTTGTCGTACGAGCGACATTACTCGGTCTTTTTTCAAAGGGTAGTGGGCATCGAGCCACTCCTGGAATAGCTCGCTAATCTCGAGCGGCAGACGCAACATGACATAACGTGCGGTACGCACCCCATTCTGTGCGGATGCGGTGACGAGTTTTTCGATCTCTGCATCATTGAGACCCGGGATCACCGGGGCAACTAAAACTCCGGTCGGTATGTCGGCTTCAGCCAACGTGGCGAGTGTTTGCAGCCGTCGTTGGGGCGCCGCCGCACGCGGCTCCATACGACGTGCGAGTTTGCGATCGAACGTTGTCAACGATAACGTCACATGAGCCAGTCCCCGCGCCGCCATATCTGAAAGGATATCAATATCGCGCTCAACCAGGGTCGATTTCGTTACGATGGTAACGGGGTGGTTATAGGCTGACAGCACGCCGAGTATCTGACGGGTTATCTTGAATTTTCGTTCGATCGGTTGGTAGCAGTCGGTATTTGTCCCGAGCGCGATGACTTTGCAATGATAACTCGGTTTACGCAATTCCGCTGCGAGCAACTGCCCGGCATTAGGCTTGGCAAACAGGCGACTTTCAAAGTCTAATCCCGGCGAAAGTCCGAGATACGCATGGGTTGGACGCGCATAACAATACACACAACCGTGTTCACAGCCACGATAGGGATTGATGGATTGCTCAAACGGGACATCCGGAGATTGATTACGCGCAATTACGGTGCGAGACGTGTCTTCGGTTACCGTGGTGCGTAGCGGTGGCGGTTCCTCATCAAGGCTCCCCCAACCATCATCAATGGCCTCATGTCGTAGTTCCTCATAGCGTCCATTACGATGGCTGAGCGTCCCCCGACCCTTGCGAACCCGTAGTTCGGGATTGACGATACTATTTTCCTCGGATGAGTTTGACATGTATTCTCAACCCCCATACCACCTATACAATGCCGACAACGTTCAGCTCGTGAGACATGAACAAAGGCCGTATCAACCGCGACCCAGAAAGGGCTCGCACTACCTGGCGGCGCTTGCCGCTGCGATATTGGCGTCGATTATTGTCACAATGACCCAGGCGATCAACCAGACAAGCGATACGGCACAAGCAGAAGAGATTGCTAGTCTCGCGGTGCGGCTTCGTGCCCATGTAGAAACGCTTGCCGACTCCATCGGGGAGCGTAACCTAGTCCACTTTTCGGCGCTAACCGAGGCTGCAGATTACATCGAACAAATTTGGCGTAATCAGGGCTATAGTGTTACGCGGCACGAACACGAAATAAGAAGCAAAAAAGTGGCCAACCTGGAAACCACCCGAGAGGGCCGGTCACCGGAAATTGTCATTGTCGGTGCACACTATGATTCGGTTTTCGGCAGCCCCGGCGCCAATGACAACGGCAGCGGTGTCGCCGCTATGCTAGAACTGTCTGGCTACCTGGCCAAGGAGCAACCCCAACGTACGATTCGCTTCGTAGCATTTGTCAACGAGGAACCGCCATTTTTCAAGACTGAAGCCATGGGTAGCCGGCGATATGTAACGATGGCACGCGCCCGCGGTGACGTCATTCGGGCCATGCTTTGTCTCGAAACCATTGGTTACTACCGCGATGAACCTAATAGTCAACGGTATCCGCCGCCGCTTGGTCTATTTTACCCCAACACCGGCAATTTTATCGGTTTCGTATCCAACCTTCGGTCTCGGGCATTGTTAGGGCAGGTCGCTGCTGCCTTCCGCGCCGCCAGCGATTTTCCAGTCGAGCACGTCGCCACCTTCGGATGGATACCCGGCGTGGACTGGAGCGATCATTGGTCATTCTGGCGAGAAGGCATTCCGGCCGTAATGATCACCGATACCGCACCCTACCGTTATCCGTACTACCACACTGCTGAGGATAAGCCCGACAAAGTCGATTACGAACGACTCGCACAGGTGGTGCGAGGTTTGACGGCGGTCGTACGGGCGCTGGCCCACCCTCAGTGAAGTAGCGGCTATGGCCGAACTCAAACGCTACGCGCTCTGGCTCTTACCCGATCAAGTCGCCACTGATAGCTTCGCCAACCTTATCGATGACCTGTGTAACCGATACAAGGGACCGCGGTTCGCACCGCACGTCACCCTGCTAGGCAGGGTGACCGGCACTGAAAAAGATCTGGTGAAGACCACCGAGCGTTTGGCCCAGCAGCTACGAGTGCTCACACTGCGTCCACAAGAAATTGCTAGAGAGGCGTACTATTTCCGTTGTTTCTATGTAAAGCTCGAGCAGTCGGCAGACTTGGCGCAGGCACACAAATATGCCGCCGATGCCTTCGGCGTCGACTTCGTGTCCGCTTATCTACCGCACCTGAGTCTCATCTATGGCCACTTGCCACGAAAAGAAAAAGACGAGCTGCGTAGCGAGATCGAGCAGCGCATACCCCCTGACTTTGTAGCAGACCGATTGCAATTGGTACACGTGACCGTGTCGGTGGCCGATTGGCACGTAGTCACAACATGTTCGC
>LKGT01013023.1_pt1 | contig 10237 bp, 7 predicted proteins | sample 503861 | NCBI WGS metagenome assembly LKGT01 (sample SAMN04113194, study PRJNA297058) | marine sediment metagenome | biome: marine benthic biome; feature: marine benthic feature; material: marine sediment; isolation source: sediment sample collected at the water-sediment interface from the South... ...
TCGTCGGCCAGGGAAATCATCTCGAACGCCCCGGGCACCTCGAGGCGCCGCGTCACCGCGCGGGCCACTTCGATCTCGGGCGAGATGATGATGTCGATGGGCATGTTGTCGCGGGAAAACAAATTCGCCCAGACGGGTTCCAGGTAGCTCTGGTGACGCACGCGGGCGATCTTGGTCGGCACGTCGAAAATCGAATGGGCCACCTGACAGGCCATCATGTTGACCTCGTCGGCATAGGTCACCGCGATGATCATGTCCGCGTCCGCCGCGCCCGCTTGTTCCAGGACATCGGGGTGCGAGGCATGGCCGATGACCCCTTGCACGTCGAGGGTGTCGGTGACCTTGCGGATGAGCTCCGGAGACTGGTCGATGACGGTGACGTCGTTTTTTTCCAGGGCCAGATGCCGGGCAATGTTGAAGCCCACTTGTCCGGCGCCGCAGACGATTACCTTCATAGTCTTGAAACCTTTGCCGTCACGCCCGCGCCGGGAAGATCGGCGAGGTCTTCAGAATCCTGCTAACTCCTTGCCCGGCGCAATCTTTCGTCGCTTTGGACGCCCAGAAACTTGAGTTTGCGATGGAGGGCTGATCGTTCCATCCCGACGAAGGCCGCCGTGCGCGAGACATTGCCGCCAAAGCGCATCACCTGGGCCTGCAGGTAATCCCGCTCGAAGATCTCCCGGGCCTCGCGCAGGGGCAGGCCCATGATCTCGCTGCCTTTCTCCCAGTCCCCGGTGGCCGGCGGGCCGGTTCCGATACCGGCGGGTAGCATGTCGGCGCCGATGGGTTCCCCTGGATCGCCCGGAGCCATGATCAGCAGCCGTTCGATGACGTTGCGCAGTTCCCTGACGTTGCCGGGCCAGTCGTATGCCTGCATGGCGGCAATGGCATCCTCGCCGATGCTCCTGAGGGGCTGCCCCGCTGATTCGGCGGCCCGTTCCATGAAGAAGCGGGCGAGCAGCGGGATATCATCGCGCCGGTCACGCAACGGCGGCACCTGAATGGGCACCACGTTGAGCCGGTAGTACAGGTCTTCGCGGAAGCGGCCGTCGCTCACCTCCAGGGCAAGATCGCGGGTGGCGGCAGCCACGACGCGCACGTTCACCTCCACCCGGGTGCCGCCCCCGACCCGCTCGAAGATCTGTTCCTGAAGGACACGGACAATCTTGCCCTGGGTCTGCATGGGCATGTCCAACACCTGGTCGAGGAAAAGGGTTCCGTTGTGAGCCCGTTCGAACGTCCCCACCTTGCGCGGGCCGTCGCCGCCATCGACCGGGCCCTCGGTGCCGAACAGTTCCATTTCCATCCGCTCGGGCTGCATGGTGGCGCAGTTGAGCACCACGAACGGGCCGTCGGCGCGGCGCGAGCGCGCGTGCACCATACGCGCGACCACCTCTTTTCCCGATCCCGCGAGCCCGGTGATGAGAACGCGGCTGTTGGTGGGCGCGACGCGTTCGATGGCCTGGCGCACATGGTTGATGGCCGAGGAACGGCCGATCAGTTCGGAGTCCGGGCCGGTGCGCAGCCTCAACTCTTCGATCTCGCGCCTAAGGCCGGCCGCCTCGATGGCGCGTTCAGCGACCAGCACCAGGCGGTCCGCCTTGAACGGTTTTTCGATGAAGTCATAGGCGCCGAGCTTGATCGCCGCCACCGCGGTTTCCACGGTGCCGTGGCCGCTCATCATCACCACCGGGACGCCGGGGTGGTCTTTCTTGATGGCTTCCAGGATACCCAGGCCGTCCAGTTCGCTGCCCTGCAACCAGATATCCAGGAGAACCAGGCTCGGGCGACGGGCCTCGATGCCGGCGAGCGCGGCGGTGCTGTCCGCGGCCTCGCGGGCTTCGTAGCCCTCGTCTTCGAGGATGCCCGAGGTCAGCATCCGGATATCGGCTTCATCGTCGACGATGAGGATGTCATGAGCCATGGGCAAGGATGTCCGTCGCGACCTTCATGGGATCGGCGTCTTTTCCGGCCGGGGATTCATCTTCCCCGGCCCCTTCCGCGCCCGCCGTGTCGCCCACCGGGTGGAAGATCACGGAAATCCGGGCGCCGCCCCCCTGCCGGTCCTCAAGTACCAGATCACCGTTGTGATCTTCCATGATTTTCTTGACGATGGCCAAGCCCAGGCCCGTGCCCTTGGTGCGCGTCGTAACATAGGGCTCGATAAGCCGGTCCCGGTGTTCCTCGGGCAGGCCCTTGCCGTTGTCCTCGATCGCGATGGTGATCCGCGTGCCGTCGTCCGCGGTTTCCTTCTGCAACATGAACCGGATGTGGCCCCTGGGCAGGGTTTCCCCGTCGGCCGCTTGCCGGTCCGTGATCGATTCGGCGGCGTTTTTCATCAGGTTGGTCAGCGCCTGCGCCACCTGCCGGCTGTCGCACCTGAGATGCACGCCCTCGCCCGGGACCTCGACCGTGAATTCGATCTCGGGATGCCGGTTGCGCTCCAGGAAAACAGCCTGTTGGCAGATTTCCGCAAGGTTCTCCGGTTTCATCGTCGGTTGCGGCATACGGGCGAAGGACGAAAACTCGTCGACCATGCGGCCCATGTCCTCGACCTGGCGCACGATGGTGTCGGTGCACACCGCGAAGGTCTCCGGGTCGCTCTTGATCTCTTTCAAGTACTTGCGTTTCAGGCGCTCCGCCGAAAGCTGGATGGGGGTCAGGGGGTTCTTGATCTCATGGGCGATGCGCCGGGCGACGTCGGCCCAGGCCGCCGTGCGCTGGGCGGACATCAGCTCCGTGACATCGTCGAAGGTGACCACGTAGCCGATGATTTCGCCGCCAAGGCGTTCGGCCGCTATGCGCGCGAGAAAGGTGTGGAACCGTCCCTCGCGGATGAGCTTGATCTCCGTCTGTTGCATGCGGTCCGGGCGCTCCATGACCCCCTTGAGAAGGTCCGCCATCTCGGGGACCGCCTCGCCCAGGTTCTTACCGACGGACTTCTCCAGGTCGATGGCCAGGAGCTCCGAGGCCGAACGGTTGGTCAGGTTGATGCGCCCGTTGATGTCCAGACCGATAACGCCGGCGGACACACCGGCGAGCACGGTTTCCATGAACCGGTGCCTTTCGTCCAGTTGACGGTTGGCCTCCATCAAGCCCGTCTGCTGGCTTTCCAACTGGCCGGTCATGCGATTAAAGGCACGGCTCAAGGTGCCCAGTTCGTCGGCGCGGGTGGAGTCCTCGACGCGCGCGCCCAGGTCCCCTTTGCGCACCCGTTCGGCGGCCGAGATCAAGTTGCTGATGGGCCGCGCGAGTTGGGTCGCCTGCGCCATGCCGACCCAAACGGCGGCCAGCAACAGCAGCAGCACCACCAAAACGAAGATGATCACGAAGATGATCTGAATGTCCTTGAGGCGCTTTTCCAGGCGTTTGTATTGGCTCGTCGCCATTTCGACGCTTTCGACGTAATTGAGGACGCGCGGGTCGACGAACCGCCCGACCAGCAGGTAGGCGTCGACGAACCGGTCGAGCCGGATCACCGCACGCACGCGGTCCTCCTGGCCCGGGGTCAGCACGACGATTTCTCCCAGGGCGGCCAATTCCATGGCCTCCGGAGGGGCCAGTTCGAATTCCAAAGAAAGGCTGAGCTCGGACCGGGCAAGAACCCGGCCGCCGCTGTCCACCACCAGGGCCTCGGGCAAAGAGCGCAGCGCCGCCTGCGCCGAGAGAATCTCGCTGAAGCGTCGCGCATCACGCATCAGCGTCGGCGCGTCGCGGTTCAGGTCGTTGGCCATGGCGAAGGCGTCGGCGCGAATACTCTGCCGGTGTTCATGAAGGTAGGCGCTGGCCACCTTTTGGGACTGGTCGAGCGCCGTGCGCACCCGTTGGTCGAACCAGGATTCGATGCCCAGGTTGAGGAACACCCCCGAGAACACGGCGACCAGGATTGCCGGGGTYACCGTCGCCAGACTGAAAAGCRTCACCARSCGGACGTGCAGGCCCGATCCCGCCAGCCCCCGGCGCCGCTCCGCCCAYACSGCGGCGAGCCGCCATGCSACCACCACCCCCAGCATGAGCAGCAGGAGAACGTCCAGGGAAAGAAAAATGAGAACGGTRCGGGGATCGGGGGGGCCGSCCGACCACACCTCGGTCATCGCGGCCACCGTCGCCACCCCCGACGCCACGGCCGCCGCYGCCAGGCARAAGGCCAGCYTGCGGCCCAGGCCGGCGCGCGCCGACCACAGGCGGACGCGCGCAAKGAGCGRACCGGAYATTGGYGCCRGGGCCGTCATTTCCCCCCCCGCACCACGGGAATGTTCAGTTCGCGGATYTTCTTGCGCAGCGTGTTCCGGTTAAGGCCCARCACATCGGCCGCCTTGATCTGGTTGCCGYGCGTCGCCTGCAGGGTCAGGGTCAGCAACGGACGTKCGACCTCCTTCAGGAYCCGCTCGTAGAGGCCGGYCGAGGGRAGGTCGTYGCCGTGGGCGGAGAAATAGGCCCGCAGGTGGTGTTCCRTGGACCGGGCGAGGCCCTCGYYCTCGGGCTCGGSGGTCGCSGGGGGGATGTCGGCCAGTTCCGCTTCGATCACSTCGACGCCGATGACTTCCTCGGAATAGAGGGCGGCCAGGCGCCGCACAAGGTTTTCCAACTCCCGYACGTTRCCCGGCCAGCGGTAGCTCTTCAKCCGCTCCATGGCGGCKTTGTCGATGATTTTCCAGGGCAGGTTYTCGGCCGCCGCCCGGGTCAGGAAATGACGGACCAGYTCGGGAATGTCSTCGGTGTGCTCGCGCAGCGGCGGCAKCCGGAGGGGGACGACGTCGAGCCGGTAATACAGRTCCTCGCGGAACAGGCCCTGGCGGATCAACTGCYKGAGGTCGYGGTGGGTGGCGGCGATGATCCGCACRTCCGYCCGCATGGGGGTACGGCCGCCGACGGTCGTGTACTCGCCTTCCTGGAGAACGCGCAGCAGCCGGGTCTGGGTTTCCGGCGGCATGTCCCCGATCTCGTCGAGGAACAGCGTGCCSCCCYGGGCCTGTTCGAAACGTCCGAYGCTGCGCGYGATGGCGCCGGTAAAGGCGCCCTTTTCGTGGCCGAACAGTTCGCTCTCGATGAGCTCCCGGGGGATGGCCGCCATGTTGATGGCGACGAAGGGGCCGTCGCGCCGCTTGCCGTAGTCATGAAGGGCGCGTGCCGCCAGTTCCTTGCCGGTGCCCGATTCRCCGCTGATCATGACCGTCAGATCCGTCGGCATGACCCGGGCGAGGATGCGGTAGATGTCCTGCATGGCCGGGGAGCGCCCGATCAGCGGCAGCTGCTCCTCGGCCKCCTCTTGCCCYGGTYCCTCCGGCCSCTCVCCGKCGGCCMTCTTSGGATCTTCGAGGGCGCGCCGCACCACACGGAYCAGTTCGTTGAGGTCGAAGGGCTTGGGCAGGTATTCGAAGGCGCCGCGCTCGGTCGCCTTGASCGCSGTCAGCAGGGTATTCTGGGCGCTCATGACGACGACGCGCARCGCCGGGCGGATCTTGCGGATGCGCGGTATCAGATCGAGTCCGTTTTCGTCGGGCATCACCACGTCGGTGATGACCAGATCCCCTTCCCCGTCGCTSACCCACCGCCACAGGGTGGCCGCGTTCCCGGTCGTGCGCACGKYGAAGCCGGCGCGGCCCAGGGCCCGGTKGAGCACGGTGCGGATGGCGCCGTCGTCGTCGGCGATGAGAATGGTCGGCGCCGCCATCACCCGGCYCCCGTTTGCGTGACCATGGGCAGCATGACCCGGAACACCGTGCGCCGRGGCYGGCTGGTGAACTCGATGACCCCGCCGTGATCGCCGATGATCTTGGCCACCAGGGSCAGCCCCAAGCCGCTGCCCTTGGGCTTGGAGGTGACGAAGGGGTCGAAGAGGTGCTCCCGGATGTCTTCGGGAACGCCTTCCCCGTTGTCCTGRACGCTGACCTGGAGGGGCAGGTGAAYGCGGCTGCCGCTGCCGSCCACGACGAAACGCACCCCGTGTTTATACGCGGTGCCGAGGACGATCTCCCCGCCCTTTTCCGGCRCCGCTTCGGCCGCGTTCTTGACCAGGTTGAGRAACACCTGCACCAAYTGGTCCTGGTTGCCGAACACCGGCGGCAGGGAGGGGTCGTAGTCCTCGACGAATTGCACGTGRCGGCCGAACCCGTTCTGGGCCARGCGGCGGGCGCGGTCGAGTATCTGGTGGATGTTGACCGCTTCGCGTTGCAGCGGGCCGSYGTCGGAGAACACGTCCATGCGATCGACCAGGCCGCAGATACGGTCCGCCTCGTCGCGGATGAGGCGGGTCAGCGCCCTGTCCTGGGGCTGGGCGGTCTCCTCCAGCAGTTGGGCGGCGCCGCGAATCCCCGACAAGGGGTTCTTGACCTCATGGGCCAGCATGGCGGCCATGGCGGTGACCGAGCGGGCGGCACCGCGATGGGTGAGCTGGCGGTCGATCTTGTCGGCGATGGAGCGTTCCTGCAGGGCCACCACCACCCATTCCGGCCTCTCGGGCACCGGCGTCGCCTGGATGTTGACGAAATGCCTGCCGATGCGCGGCGAATCCAGGGGCACACCGTACTCGGAGACGGCGTTGCCGTCGTTGCGCACCTGGTCGACGAGGGCGAACAGCGGACTGTCCGTGGGCAGCAGATTGTCCAGCCGCTGTCCCCTCAGGTGCTGGGCGCTGCCGCAGAAGAACTGTTCGGCGGCACTGTTCAGGTAGACGAGGGCGCCGTCCGGGTCGACCACGACGACGGCCGTGGCCAGGGCGTTGAGCACCGATTCCGTGTCCACTTCCACGGGCCGCGGCGTTTGCTCGAGGGCGATCACGGGCTTCTCCATTACGCCGCCATCGCCTCCATGACCCCTGCATAGAATAGCCGCACCAGCGCGCGCACCCGCTCGGGATCGGCGGTGCGCATGACCTCGGCGCGGAACTCGGCCGAACCGGGCAGGCCCTTGCTGTACCAGCCGATGTGTTTGCGTGCGATGCGCACGCCCCGCTCCGCTCCGTAGTGAACGAGCATGTCGTCGAAATGCCCGAGCACGGTCGCCTGCTGCTCCTCGATGGGCGGGTCGGGCAGGCGCTCGCCGGTGCGCAGGAAATGGATCACCTGTTCCAGGAACCAGGGCCGGCCGTATGTGCCGCGCCCGATCATCACCCCGTCGGCCCCGGATTCGGCGAGCAGCCGCCGGGCGTCGTCCACGGTCGTCACGTCGCCGTTGCCGATCACCGGGATGGTTACCGCCTCCTTCACCTTGCGGATGAACGACCAGTCCGAGCGGCCCTTGTAGAACTGGCACCGGGTGCGGCCGTGGACGGTAATCATCTTGACGCCGCAATCCTGGGCGATGCGGGCCAGCCTGGGCGCGTTGCGGGAGCTGTCGTCCCAGCCGGTGCGCATCTTCAGGGTCACGGGCAGGGTGACCGCGTCGACCGCCGCCTCCAGGATGCGCGCCGCCGTGTCCTCGTCGCGCATCAACGCCGAGCCCGCCTGCTGGCCGCTGGTGACCTTTTTCACCGGACAGCCCATGTTGATGTCGATGATGGCGGCGCCCCGATCCTCATTCAGCTTCGCCGCTTCCGCCACCAGCGCCGGTTCGCAGCCGGCCAGCTGCACCGCCATGGGGTATTCCTCGGCGCAGTTGGTGGCCATCTTCATGGTCTTGCGGTTGGCCCGGATCATCGCCTGGCTGGCGATCATCTCGGAGATGACGAGGCCCGTTCCCCACCGTTTGACCAGGCGCCGGAACGGCATGTCGCTGACTCCCGACATGGGCGCCAGCACCACCGGATCCTCCAGGCAGACGGTATCGATCTGGATACGCATTGTTCTCGGGTTTCGCATTGTTGTTTGTTGCCTATTTAATAGGCAAATCGGCCTCGGGTACAATGAAATTACCCCACGCAAGGCAGTTGCGGCGGAGATTAGGCCGCCCGGCGATCGGGGTCAGGCCATCAGCACGTCGGTGACGAATTTGACGCCGGGATAGCCAAGGGTCAGCAACAGGTACGCCAACAGCACGAACCGCGCCGCCATGCGCCCGCGCACGCCGCTTCGGAAATGGGCCACCAGGAGCCCTCCGATGACGGCGAAGGCGGTGACGGTGAGAATCGTCTTGTGATCGAATTCGAGCACGGCGCCGGTTTCCTCGTACTGGGTCGCCATGCCCGTGGCCAGGCCGAGGGCGAGGACGATTGCGCCGAGCACCAAAAGGCGCACCATCAGGGATTCACAATCGGCCACCGAAGGCAGCAGCCGGGTCAGCGCCGTGGGCCGTTTGGCCTTCAGCGACCGTTCCTGCAGGAAGGCGGCCAGGGCCGCCACGGCGGCGATGGTGACCAACCCATAGGTCGCCACGGAAACCACGATGTGGACCTCTATCCAGCCGGCCGGCGCGGCCGCGCCAAGGGGCTTTTGCGGGGCGTGCTGCCAGATCGTCGCCACGACTCCGATGCCCAGCATGTAGGGCGCCATCAACGGCGTCAGGCGCCACGCCTGGCGGTGCACCGCCACGACGACGGCGAACAGGGCCATGCTGGCGGCCACGGTGACCCAGAGCGTGGTCGACAGGCCCGTGCGCCAGGCGCCGGACATCTGCGCCACCACCCACGCCAGGGGCCCCGCCACCGCCACCGCCAGAACCATCCAATAGACGGCGTCCGGCCCTGAGTCCCGGCGCAGGGCGACCAGGGTCGACGGCACCAGGGCCGCCACGGCCGAGAGGCTGAACATCATGTCTTCGGTCATCGGCGAGAGCGCAGCCGCATTTGCCTTCGGGTTCTACCGGCCGTCATCGCCGCCGGCGGCCCGGAAGCGCACAATCGCGCCTGATGTTCCTCTTGGCAAGACCCCTTGGTCAATCTAGTGTCCTGCCCCGGAGATCCGTGCCCAAGACGATCGTTTTTCCCGGTTCCTCGGCAGGAGGGGACGCGCCGGCGATGGGGACATCGTCAAGCGGCGCTGACGCCCCCAAAAGGCGCGAAAAGCGATCCTTCGGGCGGGCGTCGTGGCGCGCCGCGCTCCGCGCCGGAAACCTCGCAAGACCGTCGTATAGCGTACGAATCTCTGGGACAGGGTACCAGGACCCTCCATCATAATGGGGGTACCGGCCGGTGCGCCGGAATTGGGTGTGCATGAATCGGGAATCGCTATGAGCGGGTGCGTGGCCCTGGTCCTCGCCGCCGGACGGGGGCAGCGCTTGGGCGGCGAGGTGCCGAAACAGTACCGGGCGGTGGGCGGGATGCCCATGGTGCGGTGCGCCCTGCTGTCGTTTACCGGGCATGCGCAGGTGGACGCCGTGCGCCCCGTCATCGATCCCGATCATGAGGACCTGTTCGCCGCGGCGGCCGAGGGGCTGGACCTTCTGGAGCCGGTGCACGGGGGCGCCACCCGCCAGGATTCGGTGCGCCTGGGCCTGGAGAGCCTGGCCGGGTCGGCGCCCGAGCGGGTGTTGATCCACGACGCGGCGCGGCCGTTGATCACGGAAGGGCTCATCTCGCGGGTTCTGGCGGCGCTTGACACGGTGCCGGGGGCGATCCCCGCCCTTCCCGTCGGCGATACCCTGAAACGCGGCGCCGGCGCCCTGGTCGTCGGCACCGTGGACCGCGAGAACCTGTGGCGGGCGCAAACCCCCCAGGGCTTCCGCTTTGCCGACATCCTGGCGGCCCATCGCCAGCACGCCGGCGCCGGACTCACCGACGACGCCGCCATTGCCGMGNCGGCGGCGATCTCGGCCATCGTCACCCTGTCGCTCGGCCTGCTCGGCACGTGGCGGGCGCTCGGCCACAAGGCCGCGCCGCTGCTGCGCAACGATTGAGAACGGCCTGACCATGAAGCCGTGACTGTCACGGTCGCTATTGAATTTCTTAAACGTCTCCACATATTCTCCACAGGTAGGTTTTCAACGCTTCGCGAGGATGAAGATGGCTTTCGGATCTGACAGGATCATCGTCTCCAGCAATGCCCAGGTGCAGGCTGAATTCGATGTCGGTTTGCGCGCGCACATGCTGCGTGTCTACAATTGCATGGCGTCGGCATTGGGGCTGACGGGCATCGTCTGCTACTACACGATCAATTCGCCGGCAATGCTGCAATCGGTCTTCGGGCTGAGATGGATCTTCTTTGCCGCCACCATCGGCATGGCTTTCTTCCTGTTTCCGCGCATTCATCGCATGAGCGTCGGCGCGGCGCAGGCCTCGTTCTGGGTCTTCGCCACCATCATCGGGCTGTGGATGGCGCCGATCGTGGCTCAATACACTGGAACCAGCGTCGCCCGCGTGTTC
>LKGT01011958.1_pt1 | contig 10229 bp, 9 predicted proteins | sample 503861 | NCBI WGS metagenome assembly LKGT01 (sample SAMN04113194, study PRJNA297058) | marine sediment metagenome | biome: marine benthic biome; feature: marine benthic feature; material: marine sediment; isolation source: sediment sample collected at the water-sediment interface from the South... ...
ACCTGCTGCGCACGCTCAAGCGCAAAGGCTACCGCCGGAGCCTTGCCCAAACACCGCTGGAGTTCGCCGCCGCGCTTCCCTCGCCGGAATTGGCCCTCCAAGTCCGGGACTTCACGCGACTTTACAACCACGCGCGCTTCGGGCAGGCTCCGGCTGAATCGGTGCAGTTGCTCGACCTGCTGCGCAGCATCCAAACCTGGAAACCCAACCGCAAGCAACCACCACAACACTCCGCCTGAGAGCGCGCAGGTTGCGGGCGAGAGGATCCTACGCAGGCAGGAAAGGATTCCCGGAAGGGAGAGCTTGCCGGGCTAGCTGGTGAAATAGTCGGGCGCGTTGCCGGGCATCCACTTGATGTTGCAGCCGATGCTGGGCTTCTGTTCTTCCGGCACGGGCTTGCCGGCCAGCACTGCGTCGAGAGCGGCGCGCAGGTCAACGCCGGTGACGGGCTGATCGTTGCCCGGGCGGCTGTCGTCCATCTGGCCGCGATAGACCAGCTTCCGTTCCCGGTCGAAGACGTAGAAATCGGGCGTGCAGGCGGCGCGGTAAGCTTTGGCGACTTCCTGATTTTCGTCGTAGAGGTAGGGGAAAGTATAAAGGAACTGCTTGACCTGCTCGGCCATTTTCTCCGGGCTGTCGTCGGGGTGGGCCTCGACGTCGTTGGAGTTTATGCCCACCACGGCCACGCCCACCTGCTGGTATTCCTCACACAGCTCGGCCAGCTCCGCCCGCACGTGCTGGACGAAGGGGCAGTGGTTGCAGATGAACATCACCAGCAGAGTGGGGGCGTCCTGGAAGTCGCCGAGCGCCACCACCTTGCCCTGCGTGTCGGGCAGGTGAAACTCAGGTGCCTGCATGCCGAGTGTGGGCATGGTCGAAGGCGTCATTACCATGGCAGTCTGTTCTCTCCTCGTGCAGATCGAAAATCGCTCGCTCGGTAGTATAGCATGCGGATAGGTGGCCACGGCACACTCGGCTGCCTGTGCTAGAATAGAGTTTCGCATCCGATGGAGCGCAACTTTCCTTTATGGCTAAAGTAGGATTCATCAGTCTGGGCTGCCCGAAGAACCTCGTGGACAGCGAGGTGATGATGGGCGTGCTGGCMCGKKCGGGCTACGAGATGACGCCGCGCGCGGACGACGCCGACATCCTGGTGGTGAACACRTGCAGCTTCATCGAGCCGGCGCGCGAAGARTCGATYGAGACYATCCTGGAGATGGCCGAGCAYAAGAAGTTCGGCGCGGCRCAGAARTTGATTGTGGCCGGCTGCCTGGTRGAACGCTACCGCGAGCAGATTCAGAAGGAAATCCCGGAAGTGGATGCGGTGGTGGGRACCAAYGAGCTGGAGCAGATTCTCGAAGCCTGCCGCGGCACACTCGAAGAGCGCCTGCCGGTGCTGGAGCCCTATCTCTACCACGAGCTGACGCCGCGCTTGACCGCCACCCCGCGCCACTACGCCTACATCAAAATTGCCGAAGGCTGCGACCACCCCTGCTCGTTCTGCATCATTCCGCAGTTGCGCGGACGCTTCCGCAGCCGGCGGTTTGAGTCGGTGGTGCGCGAGGCCGAGCAACTGACGGCAGCGGGCGCGCGCGAACTGATCCTGATCGGGCAGGACACCACCAGCTACGGCGAAGACTTGGGACTGCGCGACGGCTTGCCGATGCTGTTGGAACGGCTGGCTGGGCTGGATGATGTAGGCTGGGTGCGCTTCCTCTACGTCTATCCCAACCGGGTGAGCCAAAAACTGATCGACACGGTGGCCGCGCAGCCGAAGCTGGTGCCCTACTTTGACATTCCCTTGCAGCACGCCAGCGCGGCGGTGCTGAAGCGCATGCGACGCGGAAGCCACGGCGACGCCTTCCTGAAGCTGCTGGAGCGCATCCGGGCCGCGATGCCCGAGGTGGCCTTGCGGACTTCCTTCATCGTCGGCTTCCCCGGCGAAACAGAAAAGGATTTTGAAACCCTGTGCGACTTCGTGCGCGCCGCCCGCTTCGACCACGTGGGCGTGTTCACTTACTCGGACGAGGAAACATCACAGAGTTATCCCCTGGACGGAAAAGTTTCTGCGGGTGAAGCGCACCGCCGCCAGCGCCACCTGATGGCGGTGCAGCGGCCGATTGCAGCAGAGAAAAACCGCCGGAGGCTGGGGCAGCGTCTCATTGCCTTGCTGGAAGGACCCTCGCAAGAAACCGAGCTGCTGTGGGAAGCGCGGCTGGCGGCGCAAGCGCCCGAGATCGACAGCAAGCTCTACATCAACGACTGCGCGCTGGCGGAGATGCCGGCGGCGGGGAGCCTGGTGACGGTGGAAATCACCGAAGCGCGCGACTACGATCTGGTGGGGCGCGTGCTGGACACGCAGGTCGAAGCTGCGCCGGTGCCGGTCCAACAGGAAGCCCCGCCCGCCCTGGTGCAAATTCACGCGGCTCGTTGAACCGGCGCGGAAGAACGGTTATAGGTAAGTGGTATGCATTGGCGGTGCCCCATCTGCCGGAAGCCGACCGACACGGGCAGGCACCCCGATTTTCCTTTTTGCTCGGAACGCTGCCGGCTAATCGACCTGGGGAACTGGGCCAGCGAAAAGTATAAAGTGAGCGAGCCCGCGGCCGCTACAACGCAGCCAGAAGACTTGGAGCCGGAGAACCATGAACAACGCAACCGCCGCACCTGAGTCGGCCACGCCCACGAAGACAGCGATTCGGCTGGCGACCGCCTTCGGCCTAGGCTATGCGCCGGTGGCACCGGGGACAGCGGGATCGCTGGGGGGCGTTGGGATATTTGCGCTGTTGCTGTTCACCCTGGAGGGGGTCGCGCTCGACCTGGCCTTCATCGCGGTATCGCTGTGTTTGGTTGCGACGGCCATGTGGAGCACAGAACGCGCGCTGCCGCATTGGACCAGCCAAGACCCGTCGGCGGTGGTGATTGACGAAGTACTGGGGCAATTCCTGACTTACGGCGGCCCGCTGGCAGTGGCCTACGCGGGAGTGGCTACGGTGGCGCCCACGTGGAAAACTTTGTTGGCCGGGCTTATACTTTTTCGCGCCTTCGACGTGCTGAAGCCCTATCCGATTCGGCAGAGCGAAGGTGTGCCCGGCGCCGCGGGCGTGGTGCTGGATGACTTTCTGGCCGCGGTCTATGCCGCGCTGGTGCTGGGAGTGCTGAGTTGGGTCGGATGGCTGGGATAACCACAAAAAAACCCGAAATTGAGCGGGTGGAGCCCGCGGCCGGCATTGCCGGGGGAGAGATTAGCATCCACGGCCGGGGCTTCAGCGGCGGAGACCACGGACGGCCACAGGTGAGATTCGGGGGTAAAGAAGCGACCTTGCTGGTGGCCTCGGACGATTTTCTGATCGCGCGGGTTCCCGAAGGGTCGCCGGATTCCTTGCTGGAAGTGCGCACGCCCAAGGGCGAATCCGACCGGATGGCGATTGAGTTGGGGGTCTCGATTGCCGACAACCTCCATCCGGTCGCCAACCCGGTGATTGATCAGGAAGGAAACATCTTCGCCACCGTTAGCGGGGCGCGCGGGCAGAAAGTTCCCATCTCCATTTACAAGTTTGATCGCAACTACATCGCCAAGCCCTTCCTGAGCAACCTGGTGAACGCCACCGGGCTGGCGCTGGATGCCGCCGGGAACCTCTACGTCTCCAGCCGGCACGATGGGGTGGTCTATCAGGTCACCTCCGCCTCCCACAAAACGGTGTACGCGAAAGGAATGGGCGTGGCCACCGGAATCGCTTTCGATGCCGACGAAAACTTGTTGGTGGGAGACCGCACCGGCACCATCTTCAAGGTGGGCCACGACCGGCAAATTTTTGTCTTCGCTACGCTGGAACCATCGGTGGCTGCCTACCACCTGGCCTTTGGCCCGGACCAAACGCTCTACGTTACCGGGCCCACTACCTCCAGCTACGATTCCATTTACCGCATCGCGCCCAGCGGCGAGGTGGAAGTTTTTTATCGTGGCCTGGGACGGCCGCAGGGGCTGGCGTTCGACCAGAAGGGCGAACTCTACGTGGTGGCTTCGCTGGCAGGCCGGCGGGGCGTGGTTCACTTCCCCCGGACGGGAGAGCCGAAGCTGGCCATTTCGGGACAGGGCCTGGTGGGGCTGGCGTTCGGCGCAGGCAACCGACTGGTGCTGGCCACCAGCAACACGCTCTACCACCTCAACTGGCCGGGCACCGGGGGTACCCGGCCGCGTCCATGAAGGCGACCGGACCGAGAAAGCTTGGCAGCCATGCAAGCTGAGATCATTGCCATCGGATCGGAGATGCTGACGCCGTTCCGGGTGGACACCAATTCCCTCTACCTCACCGATCAGCTCGAACGCCTGGGCATCCCCGTGATTCGGAAGACAGTGGTGGGCGACAACCGCGAACACCTGAAAGCGGTCTTTGCCGAAGCCCTCCAGCGCTCCGACTTAGTGATTGGGATCGGCGGCCTGGGCCCAACCGAAGACGACCGCACGCGCGAGTCGGTGGCGGAGTTGCTGGGCCGGCCACTGGAGCGCAGCGAAGAAGTGGTGCGAATGATGCGCGAACGGTTTCGGGCGTTCGGGCGCAAGATGCCGGAAGTGAACCTGCGCCAAGCCATGGTGCCGGCGGGGGCGACCTGGCTTCCCAACGACAACGGCACGGCTCCGGGATTGTGGATGGAGACCGACGGCGAAAAGATTGTGCTGTTGCTGCCGGGGCCGCCGCCGGAACTCAAACCCCTGTTTGAAGAGTATTGCCTGGCCAAGCTGCGCTCGCGCGCCCCCAGGCAGGCGTTTGCCACAAAGGTGCTGAAGGTGACCGGCATGGCGGAATCGGAGGTGGAAGAAAAGATCGCCCCCATCTACCGCACCTACGAAAATCCAGAAACCACGCTGCTGGCCTCGGCGGGCGAAATTCAAATCCACTTGCGCGGCACCGGCGCTGACGCGGGCGACGCGCTGCGGCGGGTGGAAGAGCTGGGCGAGCGAATCGAGAACGCTTTGGGCGACGCGGTCTTTTCGCGCGGCAATGAATCACTGGAACAGGTGGTGGGCCTCTACCTGATGATGCGCGGCGCTACGCTGGCGGTGGCGGAGAGCTGCACCGGCGGGCTGCTGGGCCAGCGCATCACCAGCGTGCCCGGGAGCTCCCATTATTTTCTCGGCGGCGTGGTGTGCTACTCCGACAAGTTGAAGACGAAACTGGTGGGAGTGCCCGAGAGCATGCTGAAACGCAAAGGGGCGGTCTCAGCGGAAGTAGCGGAAGCGCTGGCGCGCGGCATCCGGAGCCGTGCCGGCGCCACGCTGGGGGTGGGCATCACCGGCGTTGCCGGCCCCCAAGGCGGGAGCCCGGACAAGCCGGTGGGAACGGTTTTTATCTCGCTGGCCGAGGCCCACCGGGCGAAGACGGTGAAGCATCGTTTCCCGGGCGACCGCGAGCGCATTCGCCAGTTTGCCACCCAGGCGGCTCTCAATCTGGTTCGCCGCAAACTGCTGAAGTGAGCCGCTCCCAGGCAAAGACAAACCGATATTCGGGTCGGCCCCTGAAAACCTCAGCGGCTAAAGCCGCTCATGTTCAAAAGCATACTGCGGCACGGCTGAAGCCGTGCCCTGACCGACACCCTGCAGCAGCAACACGGGCTTGACCGCTGCCTGCAGGTACGGCGTCTGAGTGTGTTCTTCCGATGCGCCTTTTCGTCGCGCTCGATTTGACCGATGCCGTTCGCGCGGCCATCGCCGAGCTGCTGGCCAGGTTGAAACCCACCACCGGGGCGGTGCGCTGGGTGCGGCCTGACGTTCTGCACCTGACGGTGAAATTCATCGGGCATCTGGGGGAAGAAAAACTTCCTGCGCTGCGGGACGCGCTGGCGCGAGTGCGGACGTCGGAGCCGGTGGAACTGGAATTCCATGGGGTGGGGTTTTTCCCCAACCCGCGCAGTCCGCGCGTCTTTTGGGTAGGGGTGCGTGGCAACGACGCGCTGTTCGACCTGACCGGGCAAATTGAGGCGGCGCTGGAACCGCTGGGTATCACGCGCGAACGCCGCGCCTATGCGCCGCACCTGACGCTGGGCCGGTTCAAATCCGGGCCGGGCCGGAGAGTGGATTCGCGCCAGCTCACTCGCCTGCAAGAAAAAATCGCCGCGCTGCCCTCGGTGGATTTCGGGCACGTGCGCTGCGAGGAATTTTTCCTCTACCAGAGCAAACTCTCCCCCGGCGGCGCGAAATACTCTAAACTGGAGCGCTTCGGGTTCATCCGAACCGAGAAGTAGCTGGGGGCGTAGTTACCTGTGAGCGCGATCGAGCTGAGCGGCGTGGTGCTGGCGTACCTGCTGGGGTCGCTTCCGTTTGGGTACGTGCTGGTGAAGCTGCGCGGCGGCGGGGATGTGCGCGCGCGGGGAAGCGGCTCGACCGGCGCCACCAACGTCGCCCGCACGCTGGGGCCGGGGGCGGGCTTGCTGGTGTTGGCGCTGGACGCCGGCAAGGGTTACGTTGCGGTCTGGCTGGCCGCGCGATTAAGCGAAGGTGATATGCGCTGGACGGCAGCCGCAAGCGTGGCCGCCATTGTGGGGCACAGCTTTCCGGTCTTTATCCGCTTTCGCGGAGGCAAGAGCGTGGCCACCGGATTGGGCGTGTTTCTTTTCCTCACCCCGCTGGCAGTGGCGGCTTGCCTGGGGGTCTGGCTGTCGGCGTTGGCAATCTGGCGTTACGTCTCTCTGAGTTCGATGCTCGCCACAGCCGCCTACCCGGTGCTGGCTTATGCACTCTACCGCCCGACGCTGCCGGTACTGCTGGCCGGCGTGGTGGGCGCGTGCATCATCGTGCTTCGGCATCACGCCAACATCCGACAGCTGATGGCCGGCACCGAAAACAAATTCGCCCTGCGGCGGAAATCCTGACCCGAGGACGATTGACGTGCGCACCATCACAGTAATCGGCGGGGGCAGTTGGGGCACGGCGCTGGCGATCACGCTGGCCCGCAGCACGACTCCGCACCACGTGCGGCTGTGGGCGCTGGAAAAAGAGCTGGTCGAGCAGATGGTGGCTACGCGCGAGAACCACGTCTTCCTGCCGGGCTTCCGCCTGCCACGAGAAGTCCAACTCACCCACGACCTCGCCCAAGCCGCGCGCGGCGCCGACATCCTGCTGAGCGTTGTCCCGACACAGTTCCTGCGCCGCGTCTGGGAACAGATCCTGCCCCATCTGGCGCCGGAGACGCTGATTCTGAGCGCGGCCAAGGGGCTGGAGCGTGACTCTCTGGCGCGCCCCTCCGAAGTCATTGCCGCGGTAATCGGCAGCCGGTTCGAGCCGCGACTGGCCGCACTCTCCGGCCCGTCGTTCGCCCGCGAGGTGGCTGCCGGGCTTCCCACTGCAATCGTCATCGCCTCCGCTGATGCCTCACTCGCGCGCGACCTGCAAGCCGAGCTGGCCGGCCCCGGCCTGCGCCTCTACACCAACAACGACGTGGCCGGAACCGAGATTGGAGGCGCGGTCAAAAACATCATCGCCATTGCTGCCGGCGTCGCCGATGGACTGGGGCTGGGCACCAACGCGCGTGCGGCTTTGATTACGCGTGGCTTGGCGGAAATCTCCCGGCTTGCGCTTGCCTGCGGCGGGCAGCGCGAGACGCTGGCGGGCCTGGCAGGCCTGGGCGATTTGGTCCTGACCTGCACCGGTGGGCTGAGCCGGAATCGCACCGTCGGCCTGGAGCTGGCCAAAGGCCGTACGCTGGACCACATCATCCAATCCATGCGCATGGTGGCCGAAGGGGTGGAGACCACCCGCGTCACCCGCGCGCTAGCCCGCAAGCTGGGGGTGGAAATGCCCATCGTCGAGCAGATGCACAAAATCCTCTTTGAGGGCCAGGAGCCGCGCGCCGGCGTCCGCGCCCTGCTGGAGCGGGCGCTGCGCGACGAATAAATCTGCGCATTGCTTTCTGAGGGAGCTTTCGGTAGAATTTCGTGGGGGGTGTGAAGCCCAGTGAACAGGTGGAGGGCCCTAAGAAAGAGCGGGGGAGGGCTGTTGCGTAGCCGGACCCCATGAACCGAGTGCTGGAACAACTCAACCACCTGTTGGGGCGCTTGCTGCCCCGTCGCATCCCGCTGCTGTATCTTATCCTGACCGTTCTTCTCCTCTTGAGCGTTGTGCCCTTGCTGGTCTTTGGCCTGAAGGTCAGCTCGCGCAACCGCCAAGAGTTGCAGACCAACCAGCAGGTACTGCAGAGCACCGTCACCAGCGCCATCGCCGAAGAAATCCGCCTCTACGTGCAGGGCATCGACGGGCAGGTGGAGAGCCTGATCCGCATGCTGGAGATTACCGGGGCCATCGGAGACGTGGCCGACCCCAACTACGCCGGCGCCCTCGACCGCTCCATCCGCAGCTTTGTGGGCGGGGGAGACAACGTCCGCTTCCTCACCATCGTCAACGCCGAACAGCGTGGCCGGCAAGGAGGCGTGCCGGAGGTGGGCCAGGACGACTTCATCCGACAACAATTGAGCAAGGGCTTCCAGGCCGCGCATCTCGGCAACGCCTTCCACAGCGGCAGCTTCCTGGTCCATTCCGGCGGGCGCAGCGAGCCGGTGATGGTGATGGCGCGGCCGTTGACGGTGCGCAACGACTTCCGCGGGATGGTGGCGATTGTCGTCAGCCTGGAATTCTTGCGGGAGCAGTTGAAGAAATCGCCCGGGGGGCTGGTGACCTACGTGGTGAACCGCGAGGGGCGGCTGATTCTCTACCCCGACGAGAAGAGCTACACCGTCGGCCAGGACATGAGCGGAATTGAAATCGTGCAGTCCTTCCTCACCGGCACCGAGCAAGCCATCGTCACCACCACCTTCGATCTTGAACAGAACAACGAAGTCGTCAAGATGCTGGGCACGCAGGCGCCGGTGCCCGCCTTGAATTGGGCCGTCATCGCCCAGAAACCGCTGGACGAAGCCTACGTGGCCGTTTACGAAATGGATCGCTACGCCTTCATGCTGGGTTTCATTGCCATCGTACTTTCGCTCGCCATCGGCTACTACTCCGCCCGCCGGCTCACCACCCCCATCCAGATGCTGGCGGAAAGCACGCGCGTCATCGCCAAGGGTGACTTCTCCCGTCGGGTCCATCTCTCCAGCCGCACCGAAATCGGCGAGTTGGCGGATACCTTCAACCTGATGACCGCCGACCTGGAACGCTACGTCGAGCGCCTGAAGCAAGCCGCGCAGGAGAACCACGAACTTTTCCTGGGCTCCATCCGAACGCTGGCCGCCGCCATCGACGAAAAGGACCCCTACACCCGCGGCCACTCCGACCGCGTGGCGCGTTACTCCGTCATCCTGGCGGAAGCGATGGGGCTGCCCGAAGATGATGTGTACAAAATCCGCATCTCGGCGCTGCTGCACGATGTGGGCAAGATCGGCATCGACGACCGCATCTTGAAAAAACCCACCGGGCTGACCGCCGAAGAGTTTGAAGTCATGAAGCAGCACCCGGTCAAAGGCGCCAATATCATCCGTCCGGTGGGCAAGCTGCGAGAGATGATTCCCGGCATCGAGCTCCACCACGAAAGCATGAACGGGCGCGGCTATCCCTACGGGCTTAAAGGCGAGGAAATCCCGATGATGGCGCGGGTCATCATGGTGGCTGACACGCTCGACGCCATGACCACTCACCGCCCCTATCAGTCCGCCATGGACATGGAACTGGCGCTGGAGAAAATTACCGCCATCCAAGGAACCAAGTTCGACCCCGCCGTCGTGCAGGCGCTCATCAAATCCGTCGAAGCCCGCCGCCTCAAACTTACCCCGCAGATGGTCGAAGTCTGACCCCGCCCGCGCTGCATCCTTGTACCCTCTGCGCATTCCGCGTCTCAGCGGTGCACAACAAGCTGCCACCGCAACTCCTTAACGCAGGCACCTCCGGTTGACTCTGCTACAATAAACGCGGAGTTGGCCCGTGCCTGAAGCAACACAACAGAAAGCAAGCTGGTGGGGACGCCTGCAACAGGCCGCGGCCCGCACCCGCGAGCAACTCACCGAGCGCATGGACGACGTCCTGCTCGGCAAGAAAGAAATTGACCCGCAGGTCTTCTCCGACCTGGAAGCCGTCCTGCTCGCGAGCGACCTCGGCCTGGAAACCACCACCGAAGTCCTCACTCGCCTGCGCGACCGCGCCCAGCGCAAAGACCTGGCCGACGTCGCCGCCCTCCGCGCTGCCTTGCGCGACGAGCTCGCTTCCCTGCTCCGCTCCCTGAGCCCGCAGCCGCAGTTCCCCG
>LKGT01004370.1_pt5 | contig 10224 bp, 4 predicted proteins | sample 503861 | NCBI WGS metagenome assembly LKGT01 (sample SAMN04113194, study PRJNA297058) | marine sediment metagenome | biome: marine benthic biome; feature: marine benthic feature; material: marine sediment; isolation source: sediment sample collected at the water-sediment interface from the South... ...
AWARAATCAATGAATAATGATTCATTTTCAAGAAGTAAAAATTCTGTATCATCAGAAATTAGTGAATTTATAATCTCTTCAATAGTATCATCTCTTCTAAAAATTTTGATTTTTTTGCTAGGTAACTCAGAAGTTTCTATATTAGATTTACAAAGGGCACCAACTTCAAGAATTTCTCTAATTGAAACTGCCGAAAAACTTTGTTTACTGTTTTGTAATATAGTAAATTCACTTTTAGTCTTACGCATCTGCTCAATAATTTTATCAAGTCTCGCACCTCTTGTATCAAGATAAAATCTTCTGTTCATAATTTCTTCAACTAAAATATCATGGAAATAGTATGGTGTTGGATTTTTTAATAATCCTTTCAAAATTTCTTTTGCACTTACTATTCCTAAAGGAAATTCTTTTTCTAGAACAACTAAATTATTTGTTATATCTGATACTCTTGATAGCATAGAACATGCAATCCAAACATTGTCAGTATTTTCTATCCTAGAAATAGGTGTAGAAACAAGAGTTTGTGGTAATAAATCTTCAAAAAGACATTCTTGCAATTCTAAACTTTTTCCTGTATTAATTGATTGAAAAAGTAATTGATTTTCCTTTGAATTAGAATTTTTATTAAATATCTTATTAAGATTTTTTTTCCATACACTATTAATTTTTTGATTGTATATCATCTTCACACCTATTGAATACGATTTTAATTGAATTCTATCTCATATCCAATATGATGTTCGTACTGAACACACGATTTTTTGATTCTTTTAATTGTAAAAACAAAAATTGATTGTTGTTGTAATTTTACAAAAACAAATTGAAATTTATTTATGAATTATTTAGAATTTATTTTCAAGAATCTTTGTTTTATTAGTAGATCTTTGGAAATGATCTTCATCAGTTCTATCAAATTTAGTTTTTCCTTGTATTATCTCTTTGAAAAGTGGGTTATCTCTTAAACTAGCAAATTCCATCTCTTTTTTGATTATTTCTTTGTAGATTGGATCTATCTCTACAACTCTTCTTAGGATATTTATTGAATCAAGAATATTTCCTTGTTTTATCACAGTTTTTGTTTTTCTATACATAATCTCTGGATTTTCTTTTTGTATCGCCAATATATCATCAAAACATGAAATGGCTTCTTCATATTGACAAATGGCATGGAGTGTCATTGCTTTACTGTTAAGAATTTCTACATTTGCAGGTTCTATTTTCAATGCTTTATCAAATAATGGAATTGCTTGTTCGTRYTGTCCTAAAGTTGCTAGTGAATTTGCTTTGTTATATAAGGCACCAGAATTTTCTGGTTCAATATCTAAAACACTGTCAAAACATGACACYGATTTTTCATATTGRCCYAGAATTGAAAATGCACGYCCTTTGTTYARWAATACATYAACATTAGARGGCTCYTGTTTTAATGCTCTATCAAACAGTRMGAGAGATTTTTCGTATTGACCTATTGCTRATAATGAAAYCCCTTTGTAATACAAWGAAGTAAAGTTTTCAGGTTCRTGTTCAAGAACATAATTRAAACTWGCAAGTGCCTCTTTATGATTTCTYAATYTAGAAAATATCAAACCTTTYTGAACTAARGGCTCAAGATTATCTGGATCTAATTCAAAGGYTTTATCAAAACATGCAAGTGCCATRGGATAATTTGCTTGTTCTACAAGTGAGAGGCCTTTATTAAATACAGCATTACTATTGTGAGGATCAATTTCTATGACTTTRTCAAAACAGTGAAGKGCATTTTCATGTCTTGATATGTTTGAYAAAGCCATTGCTTTGTTAAATAATGCTTCAATRTTTTCTGGATTWATTTTGAKAGCTTTATCATAAAATGCTAGRGCATCATTGATAACWCCTAAACTTACTAAAGAATCAGCCTTCTTTACWAGYGCTACTATGTTATTTGTTTCATTTTCTAAGWCTTTATTRAAACAYAAKATTGCTTCATTGAATTTCTTTAGATGTGATAAAGTAAGMCCTTTGTGTAATAACGAAAGTATATGTTTTGCATCTACTGATAATACTCTATCATAACAATGTATTGCATCATCATTTAAACCAAGTTTTCCAAATGTTAATCCTTTATTGAATAGAGCTAGKATRTGATTTGGAATAATTGTTAGAAYCTGRTTGAATAATTTTATAGCTAAWTCATATTCRTGAATTGCRAATAATGATARTCCTTTGTGTAATAATGCTTCAGTATGTTGAGAATTATGTTCTAGRGCTTTATCRTAACATTTTATTGCATCTTTATAGTTTCCAAGATGTTCAAGYACCAAWCCTTTTTGAAATAGTGCATCAAAATYATCTGGWTTRATTTTAAGTGCRTCATCRTAACAAACTATGGCATCACCATGTTTTCCAAAACGTGCAAGTAACATTCCTTTGCGAAATAATACATTAAAGTTATCWGGGATYGCTTTTAGCGCTTTATCRTAACATAATATTGAATCACCWTGATTACCAAGTTGTTCAAGTAACARACCCTTATGATATAGAACATCAACATAATTTGGAATRATTTTTAATGCTTTRTCATAGTCTATTAKGGCATCACCAWGTTTTCCAATRTGTTCTAACAACATTGCTTTRTGGAAAAGCACYTCTGCATGTTGAGGATTTATTTTAAGAGCTTTRTTGTAATAACTTAATGCATCTTGAGATTTGCCAAGGTGTRCAAGAGTTCTACCTTTATGAAGAAGTATGTCTGAGTGCTGTGGATTAATTTTAAGAGCCTTATCATAATAGGTTAATGCATCATCATGTGTTCCAAGAAACGCATGTAGCAAACCTTTATGGAATAATGCATCAGAAAATTGAGGATTAATTTTTAATGATTCATCATAACATGCTGTAGCGTTATCGTATTCTCCAAGATGGGCATGACATCTACCTTTATGATATCTAGCTTCAAAATTCTTTGGTTCAATTGAAATAGCTCTCTCAAAATATTCCAAGGCCTCTTTCTGTCTTCCCAGTTGTTCAAATAATAGCCCTTTTTGGAATAGCGCATCAAAATAATCTGGTTTGATTTTTAGCGCATCATCATAGAATACTATTGCATCACTTGGTTTACCTAAATGTGCTAAAAGTAATCCTTTTCTAAATAATGCATCAAAATAATCTGGTTTAATCGTTAACGCGCTGTCATAAGATATCAGAGCATCACTATACTTTCCAAGTTGTACATACACATTACCTTTGTAAAGTAAAATTTCTGGGTTATGTTCAATTTCTAAAGCTTTATTGTAGTAAGATAAAGCTGATTCGTATTTTCCAAGCTTTGCTAAACATATCCCTTTATTGTATAAAACATCTGGATTTTTTGGATCTAATTCCAAAGTTTTATTAAAATAATATAATGCTTCTTCGTAACTACCGTTAATGGTTAAAACCATTCCTTTTGTAATTAAAGCATCAAAAAACTCTGAATCAATCTTTAATGCTTTATCACAATAACTRAKMGCTTCTTGATGCTTTCCYAATTTTGCMAGYGAATAKCCTTTGTTATATAACGATGGAATATGATTTGATTTTATGTTAATAGTTTGTTCAAAAAATGTTATTGCTTCTTCATGTCTTTCTGTTTTTGCWAAGGCAATTCCTTTATTGTATAATGCATCAAAATAGTTAGGATCAATCTCTAAAGTTTTATCATAACATCTTATTGCTTCATCATATTTTGACATTTTAAACAAAGAATCTCCTTTAGAGCATAATGCATCAAAATAATTTGGATCAATTTTCAATGTTTCATCAAAACATGCTATAGCTTCAACCTCATTTCCAACTTTTGCTAATAGGTTTCCTTTGTTAAATATTGGCTCAATAAATTTAGGATCCATTTCAATAGATTTTTCATAAAAAATTTGTGCTTTATCTAATTGATTTGTATAATAATAAAAATTTCCTATTAGGGTTTCCATTTGTTTATCAGTAGTTAAAATATTTTTTTCATTTTTTGTTTTTGCTAATAAATTTGCACGAACATTTAGTGTTCCATCTATTTTTGATTTTAAATCATTAGGAATATCTATTCTGTTTTTAGAATCAATTTTTAATTTTATTTTATTTTCATTAAACAGACGCAAAAGCAATCCATCTAAAATAGTGAGCTTATTTTGCTCTACATTATATGCTACAGCCATTCCTAGTAATTGTTTAATTTGGATTTTCTAATATCGTGATATTTGATCAAATAGGCCAGACACCGCTTTATATCGTAATTTTCTGTTTCTGAATTTGCTTGAAGGTAGGAATAATCCTAGTATTAGTGGTAATGAGTATTTTAACTCCTAGTTTAGCATATGCTGCAGTCACTGATACTGAATTTGGAACCAGATTCATTCCATCAATGATAGTTCAAGACAGGGAAGGAATGATGCAAGTTTTTACAACACAAGGAGGAACTCTTCTACCAGAGAAGATTGATGGACTAACTGTAACTAGCTTAGATTCTTCAATACTTCGGATTCTTACTGTAAAAAATAGCGAATCAGGATTTACAACAGAAATAACTTTGAAAGGGATAAAAGCTGGAGATACAAAATTATTTCTGGCAGCTCCAGGTTTTACTTCACTAGAATTACCTGTAACAGTTTATGGTAATGTGCTTACTCAAGAGCAACTTCTAATTAAGGTTGTTCCAGATACATTTTCATCTGATGGTCCATTCAGAGGTTTAGTTTCGGTACAATTAACCGATGGAGATAGTTTTCCTGTAAGAGCTTCTGAAGATGTAAATGTATTACTAAGTGTGGCTAATAGTAAAATTCTTGAAATATTTCAAAAAAACATTGTAATTAAGAAAGGTGAATATTTTACTGGTACACATTTTACAATAAGAGATTCTGGTAGTACTGGTAAAACTACCATCTATGCAACAGGACAAGGAATGGAAGCTAAGAGTTATGATATAACAGTAGATAAACAAGAGGAGGATTTAGAAATTAAATTATATCTACTTCAAGAAAGAATTAATACATTTACTCAGGGAGGATCTGTTGGGCACATAATTGTATTACTTCAAAAAGATAGTGACAGTAATACTAGAACCAGTAGTAATAGTAACGATGGTGAACCTGTTGTAGCAGATAAAGACATTACAGTAAAATACAAAGTAACTAATGATATTTTTACTAGCGGAAACATTAGTCCTAATGCAATTCTTGGTGAATCAGTAGGTACTATGACAATTAAGAAAGGATCCTATTGGGCTCATGATACTTTTACACTATTAGGTGGACAATCAGGAGAATATTTGGTAACTATAACTTCAGGAGATCCTTTAACTTTAGATACACTAACAGTTGAAGCAACCTTTTATGATCAAAACGTTCCAAATGCACCTTCAAATGATGGGGACAGATTCGTAAAATTTGAAGGCTTGCCAATTTTTACCACAGGAAATAAGGAACTAATTGGTATTCTACATCTAGAAGATGAGACTGGATTTCCAATTAATGCTGATAAAAATTTAGAGATAACTATTGATTCTTCAGATAATGAATTTCTCTCAATTGATCCAGTATTTCTTCAGCTTGGTTCTGGTACAGCTTTGGTTTTTGCTCAGGTTGGGCATAGTATTCCAGATGGCATAGACAGTGACGAATTTGAAATAAATCCAGTTGTAGAAGTAGAAGATGAATCAGCAACTACTACTGAAGTTGAAATTTTTGGTCCTGATGAAGAGWCMCATRAATTAGTAGCTGARCCATTAATTGAWAAAATCCTTGCAAATTCAGAATTTCCAATTGTWGTATATCTTACYGATRAWRRWGAAGTAACAAAATTTYCAAAAAATTCTRAWTTATTTGTRTCACCSAGTGAAATCTTTGATATAGAAACTAAACCMGTTGTTAGTGGAGAGGATTTGATAATGATAGATGCTTTTGCTASTGATCAAGGTTCAGAARMTTTAGTATTTTCARTAAATTATCTTGAAGATGCTRARGTAACTCTTGAGAGYCTATTATTAAAACCAGCAAATATTGTAATTGAACATTCTGATACAATTTTTACTGGAACAAATGATRTTTTCTCAATACAACTTCTCAATTCTCAAGGACWTCCAGTTTTTGCAACTSAAGATGTWGAAATAAATTTTGTAGTAAATGATGAATCYCTTMTTCARATTCCAGCTACTGCMACAATCAAAAAAGGAGAWTACTWTACYTTGTTTGATGCAGGACCAAAAGCTGSAGGCACAACAGWAATAACTGCATTATCTGAAGGATTTCCAATTAGTWSMACTACTGTTCAAKTAAAAAGTCTAACACCWATCWTAGAACTTGATACTCCYAAACTTRTTGAAAATGGAGAAGTATTTACWGCAARAATTKYTGCWAAACAAGATCAAATTCCTTTACCAGGTATGAAAGTTAAATGGCAAGTAGAAGGCGGTATTCTTCAAATGGCAGATAAAAAAACAGGCAGTACTGGTGAGGCTGTTGCATCAATAATGTCTACCTCTGATAAGCAAATAAAAATTCATGCTAGTGTCTCAGGTTCATATTATTCACCAAGTGAAATTTCAAACACAGTTAGAGTAAATGCTACCTCTGAATTTTTAGCATTTGCAGAAGAAGAAACAGAGTTTACAAAACTTGAAATTGGAGGAATTGACCCTGTAATAATTATAGTTCCTATCATGATAGTACTAATGGGATACATGCTAATGAAAAAAGGAGTTATTAAAATAAAAAATACTCCTGCTGCACCTAATCCAGTACAAATTCAAGAAGTCTAAACATCATATGTTCATTCTGAACATCATATCGGATATGAGATAGAATTTTTAAAAATAATATTATAATATGATGCATCTGGATAAGGGCGATTTTTCCACTTTGGAGATAAATCATTATGTAATTGCAATTTTGATGATCTTCTCAATTACTTTTTCCTTTAATTTTTTAGAAGAAGCTTCTGCAGAAGAACAAGTAATCCCTTCTTGGATTAAACTAATTGCGGTATGGTGGGGCGAAGATAAAATCTCTGATCAAGATTTCGTTAATACTTTGCAATATCTAGTAGAAAAAAAAATACTTGATATTCCATCACCTGTCAGTGTACAACCAGAATGTGGCCCAGGGTTAGTTCTTGATGAAATTACCGATGAATGTGTAATACATGATGAATCAGATACTGATGGAATATTTCTTGATGCAGTTGAAGAACAACAAAAAACTGTTGTAACTTTGATTAAGACTACAGCTTTTTGGTGGGGTGAAGGAAAAATTGCTGATCAAGATTTCATAAATGCACTACAATATTTAGTTGAAAATAATGTATTAATTATAGATCCTGAAAAACAACCTCTTATTCAACCTCAATTAAAACCTCGACCTAAAGATCTCATTGTTTGGCCTAAGATTGATAGAATTGAGGACTTTATGGTTCAAGGACATAGTAATACTGATTCGTATCATTTGCAATTCAAACTAGTTGATGTTAATGGCAAATCACTGACTCCTGATGGAACTATCTCATTAGTTTTATTAGATGATAGAAATAGAATTCTTTATCTTGATGCATTTTCAGTTAGAAAATCTAACTATGTAGATTCTTTTTCTGCATTTGATGAATCAGATATTAGTGATAAAATATTCTCTTGGGAGATAAAAAATTCTGATATAAGTTCAGGGTTCACTTCATATGGAAAAGCAGGGCTAGCGTTTACAGATAAATTTGGCCTTAAATTTTTTAGTGAATATGACAAAATATCAATTCCTCAATTCAATTAATCTCTAAAAAATTTTAAATTTTAGCTAATAGGTCGTTTTTCTAATTTTAACAAACAACCTGTTATGATTTACTTTTATTCAAACTAGATTGTAGGTAGTGAAAAAAATTGGGTTTAAGTATTGCTATTTCAGGTGGTATAATTTTATCGGTGATGCTACTTGTATTCATGACTGTACCAGGTTTGATGGAGAAATTTGTTTCAATAGGAGAGACTTCTTCAAAAACTTCTGATTTGGAAGACAAAATTTTAAAAACCGACACAAAAGTTCAGGAATTATTGGCATTTTCTGGAAGTAAAGTGGTAAATTTTGATCTTCTCAATGAAGGTAACGAAAAATTGTGGGATTATGACAAATTCAATGTCATTATAACATGTGATGCTTATACGGGAGGGGCGATTCCAACAAGGCTTACTGAACATTTTACCTATAATGGAACCGGTGCATTTGATAGCTCAATAGTAAATGGAACCGCAGACTTTAGGTTTCAACGAGGTACCTCCATAATTCCTGCTGGTTCCTTTACTACAACCATTACCGAAGGAGTTGGTAATGACTTTATGATGTGTCAAGGGGATTGTTTCATCAAGTATGTTTCCTCAAGAAATTCTGGTATGGGGCGAACAACTGGTGGAGAAGTTCAAACCCATAATGAATTTACAGCCTATATTTCTGATATTACTGGACTAACTACTCCCGGTGGTACCATAACATTTGAAAGAAATCAAGCTACGGCAGGAAGGAACGATAGAGTTACCTGGGAAATATGGGAATACATTGGAGAGCCAGATGGTGACAATGAGATGAAGGTCCTTGATGCTGGAGTATGTACCTTTGCTACAGGTGGTGGTGACTTTACCTGTGATGGTGCAATAATACTGGGTGGTGCAAATGATGACAATGACGTTGCGGTTTTTGTCACCGGTGCTGCAAATCCAGATGGATCCAATAACAACGTCCAGAGATGCATGGTTACCTCAGATTGGGATGGAGTGAGTAACAGACCAGTTTTTACCAAAAATGAAGCGGATAACGCTTGTGATGTGAGTTATGCAGTAGTAGAATGGACTGGTTCCAACTGGGGTGTCCAAAGGATTTCACACACCTTTACAGGAGCAACCCCTCAAACCCAAGCTATTCCTGCATCCGTTGGTGAAATTAGTCGAGCATTTTTCCATACTCAACAGAGAAACGATCCTGGCGGCACCTTTGATGATCCTAGGGATCAAGGTTCTGAGGTAGAGCTTATCAATCCAACTACAATAGAATACAGACTTCCACAATCTACTGCCAATTGGGGTTCCGAGATGATAGCTGTGACGTGGGTAATTTCTAATGCTGAGATTGATAACGGAGAACGCATGATAGTGAATCACTATAATCCACCGGAGAGAACCGCACCAGTCTCTGCTCCTGAGGATAACTGGCAGGTGACAATCAATCCGTCATTGACCTACTCTACCAATGGAACAGCAATTACGGGAATGTCAGGCCAAAANTSAGRRWWAKACNTCGAWTGCTCCMSAWGGMYWTCTGGTTGCWAGACTRACAGAYTCAACTACAATAGACTTTTGGCGTGGTGAGMMWGATRATGATGATGAATAYACATTTCAAGTGACCGAGYTTCCACGTAYCTTTAGTTGTMTTTCTGATAATYCAGGTGAGAACCTTGATCCCAGTGAATGGACGATAAATTATATCATAGATGATAACTTGGATCCGCAAATACTAAACCCTAATGAATGAGCAGTTGAGGTACTACATTGCGCTCAACGGAGAGCTAAAAGTGATGCGCGGCAGCGTCGGCTCCATGGAGACAGTCGGAGAGTTCTTTAAAGGGCAGACCCTGGAGGATTTGACTGGCTGCCATGACAGGCCGGAGGTGGTCTTTGCGGCAGTCGCCTTTGACGGAGGTTACCGAACCCAGGATGGAGGCCAAACATGGGAGAAGATTTTAGACGGTGACGTGCGAACCTTCACCGTTCATCCCCATGATGAGCGAGTCGTTTATGCCGGGATTGGACCGGTTCGCCTGTACCGGAGCGATGACCGTGGCAGCAACTGGGAGCCGCTGGACGGGCTGCTCCAGACGCCTGAAGAAGTCAAGGCACAGTGGACCGTTCCGGAGGCCCATCGAGGAAAACTACATCCCCACGTGCGCTACATCTTCATTCATCCCGACGATACGAATCTACTCATGGTCTTGCTGGAGCATGGAGGGGTCGTGATCAGCCGGGACGCCGGAAACACCTGGGAGGACGTGAGCTCTGGAATTGCATACCTGGACATGCATCTTTTGAGAAACCAACCCGGGAGCAAAGAACGTTACTACGTCTCTTCGGCAAGGGGGTTTTTCAGGAGTGATGATAGTGGTCATCAATGGCGGCGGGTGGAAAATGGCATGCCCTGGGCCTACACTGAGCTTTATAGTTATTCACATGAATGGCTGTTTTTACCA
>LKGT01009992.1_pt2 | contig 10224 bp, 18 predicted proteins | sample 503861 | NCBI WGS metagenome assembly LKGT01 (sample SAMN04113194, study PRJNA297058) | marine sediment metagenome | biome: marine benthic biome; feature: marine benthic feature; material: marine sediment; isolation source: sediment sample collected at the water-sediment interface from the South......
TCGTKGRCTRTCGGMGTCYGTGCYGACGGGYAMATAAAAAGGGGCCGGATCAAAAGACRATCCGGCCCCTTTCTCGAATCTTCAATTCAGAAWCCGAGATAGCCCCGGATCTTCYTCCAYAATGACGAYTCCCAGCCATAAACCTCGAGTTGSTCGGSACCCAGTACGGCCACGGGCATSGTCGTTGACGCCTTGYTGSTTKCATTGGCCACRTCATCCGGGCGCAKTTCGAGCTTGCCATSGGCGCGCTCGCCTGAGGTAGTCAGGCCATCGACGGCCAGGCTCAGAAACGGCAGGACCTCGTCGTCGACGATGTCGTCCAGAAATACGGCATCAGGATCAAAGGCATCCCTGTCCAGCACGACGCATTCGTCATATGTTTCTCGCTTGCTAATCGCTCGTCCCCATATCGAACCAGCCACAAGAGTAGAGTCATTGCCAGGGAAAGGCTGTGAGGCCCCTCACAAGACCTGTATTTGTCCATATTATTATTCTGAATCAGGGTGTTACGAGCAAGCGGCGGGAAACGATCGGGCCTGCGCCGTCAATCGCGCGGTCAGTTACGGAAGGGGTGACCTGTCAGACATGCGCTTTATATTATGTTAACGCAAACAAGGGGTCAGGTTTATTTGCATAAACCTGACCCCTTTTTTTCTGTATCGCGTTAGCAGGCGGCTTTATTCTTCAGCCTGCGCCTCGCCTACGGGTCCATCAACGAGCTGCACGATAGCCATCGGCGCCGCATCGCCCGGCCTCGGCCCGATTTTCAGGATCCGGAGGTAACCGCCAGGGCGATCTTTGAATCTGGGGCCGATATCTTTGAACAATTTACCGACCGCTTCCTTGTCGCGTAAACGGTCGAATGCCAGGCGTCGCTTGGCAACACCGTCCTCCTTGGCCAGCGTGATCAGGGGCTCAACGACACGGCGCAACTCTTTGGCCTTGGGCAAAGTCGTTTTGATCGTTTCGTGACGCAGCAGTGATGCAGCCATGTTGCGAAACATGGCTTTGCGATGCGAGCTGGTGCGGCCCAAACGGCGGCCGGATTTTCTGTGGCGCATGGCTCTTGCCTTTCAAATATTGGGGTAGAACTGTAATTCCGGCCCCGATTTCGTTAATTCTGGCGGCGCCGCAATCGAAATTGCGGTTCGACCCCGTTTTTTATATCTGCCTGTTTTCTATATCGAGCTCGTGCTCCGGACGAAGACTCGCGGGTGGCCAGTTTTCGAGGCGCATGCCAAGACCGAGTCCGTGACCCTCAAGTACTTCCTTGATTTCGGTGAGCGACTTCTTGCCAAGGTTTGGCGTTCGGAGCAGCTCGACCTCGGTGCGCTGTACAAGGTCACCGATATACATGATGTTCTCCGCCTTGAGACAGTTTGCTGAGCGCACAGTGAGCTCCAGTTCATCGACCGGTCGCAGCAGGATCGGATCGATCAGATTCTCTGCCAATTGACCAGCACCTTCCTCCTGCCCTTGCAGATCAACGAAYACAGACAGCTGRTCTTTGAGGATGCTGCCGGCRCGGCGAATGGCTTCTTCCGGATCGATAGTGCCGTTCGTCTCKATRTCAATGATCAGCTTGTCGAGRTCGGTACGTTGTTCRACACGCGCCGCTTCGACGTTGTACGTAACGCGATCAACCGGGCTGAACGAYGCGTCTAGCTGCAGACGRCCGATGGGACCTGWCTGTTCTTCGAACGCCGGGCGCTGTGTCGCCGGCYGGTAWCCACGGCCYTGCGCAACCTTCAGGATCATRTTGAGYTCGCCGYTCTTGGTCAGGTTKGCRATGACMAWGTCCGGATTCATAATYTCGACGTCATGATCRAGTTGAATATCSGCYCCTGTAACGGKTCCCGGTCCCTTCTTGGARATCCGGAGCTCTGCCGTYTCGCGCGTATGCATGCGSACGGCAATYTGCTTSAGRTTCAGAAGAATATCGACGACATCCTCCTGGACACCTTCTATGCTGGTGTACTCATGCAATACRCCRTCGATCTCCACCTCGACAATMGCYGCTCCCGGCATGGATGASARCAGRATRCGGCGMAGCGCATTGCCGAGCGTATGGCCATAACCGCGCTCGAASGGCTCGATCGTGACTTTCGCRTGTAAATTGTTTACCGGCGAGACCTTCACAACGCGCGGCTTKAGAAATTCATGKACAGATTCCTGCATGGGTGGTTACCCTCCTAACTATTTYGAGTACAACTCGACAACAAGGTTTTCRTTGATGTCCGGGAGTATGTCTTGCCKATCCGGCAACGATTTCAATATACCTGCCATCTTTTTCGCATCCACATCAACCCAGTCCGGCATCCCGACCTGGCCTGCAATCTCYAARGCATTCTGAATACGAAGTTGYTTCYTGGCTTTTTYMCGAATGCCGATAGCATCACCRGCATTCACCTGAAGTGAMGGRATGTTAACCACYYGGCCATTCACTTCGATACCCTTGTGGCTGACAAGTTGACGRGCCTCAGCGCGGGTCGAGGCRAARCCCATTCGRTAGACAACATTGTCRAGGCGCSCTTCAAGAAGCCGCAGCAGGTTTTCACCTGTCGARCCTTTGAGCTGAGCRGCTTTCTTGTAGTAATTRCGGAACTGGCGCTCGAGCACACCGTACATACGGCGAAGCTTYTGCTTYTCYCTGAGCTGCAGRCCGTAGTCGGACAGRCGCGRGCGTCGCTGKGCAGCRCCTCCCGGAGGCACGTCCAGCTTGCACTTCGATTCCAGCGGCCTYARGCCRCTCTTYAAAAACARGTCCGTGCCTTCCCGGCGGGACAGTTTACATTTTGGTCCTAGATATCTTGCCATTGATTAGTCTCTATRMAYGACGTTATTGCGYSYCTAAACGCGACGTTTTTTYGGCGGACGACAGCCGTTATGAGGAATCGGTGTTACGTCCTCAATATGTTGAATACGAAAACCCAARGCRTTCAGRGCACGAACSGCAGACTCCCTGCCGGGGCCCGGTCCGCGRACGCGCACRTCCACGTTTTTCACRCCGMASTCCWRCGCAGCACGGCCGGCYTTTTCRGMKGCRAYCTGKGCTGCRAACGGTGTTGACTTRCGTGAGCCRCGAAARCCACAACCRCCTGCGGTCGCCCAYGACAGRGTATTACCYTGCCGATCGGTGATCGTGATAATCGTRTTGTTAAAMGAAGCATGRATGTGCGCTAYCGCATCAACGACATGCTTTTTGACYTTCTTGCGTTTTGGTGTATCTGCCATCTKTTRTTCCCGTRGGAGCGGCTKCMGCCGCMATTAYCTCTTTATCGGYCGCCGCGGTCCCTTACGRGTACGCGCATTGGTTCGTGTWCGCTGTCCGCGCAGCGGTARTCCGCGCCTGTGRCGGATCCCACGGTAGCAACCGAGATCCATCAGACGYTTGATGTTCATYGAWAYCTCGCGTCKAAGATCGCCTTCGACAATGAAATTYGCRACRGCGGTTCTRAGCTTGRCRACCTCCGGCTCTGCCAGRTCYTTGACCYGYATTKCCGGGGCAACGCCGGCTGCACTGCAAATCTGCTGCGCTCGCGACTGCCCAATACCGTAGATWTCYSTCARCGCGATCACGATATGCTTGTTCAACGGAATATTTATGCCTGCTATACGTGCCACTTATTTATCCCTAGTGTTAACCCTGACGTTGCTTGTGCCGCGCATCGGTGCAAATCACACGCACGACACCTTTTCGGCGTACGATCTTGCAGTTCCTGCACATTTTTTTAACTGATGCCCTGACTTTCATGAGCGTTCTCCAATGTCCGCTGAGCAAGCTCAGCGGATTGCGCCACTCCGTCCATAATTTCGAAGGTTGGCCTTTTGCATCATGCCCTCGTATTGATGGCTCATCGCATGAGCCTGCAACTGAGTCATGAAGTCCATTGTTACGACCACCAGAATCAGCAGCGACGTGCCGCCGAAGCTGAACGGTACTCCGGGATAGAACATTCTTACGATTTCCGGCAGCAGACAGACAGCGGCGATATAAAGAGCGCCCCAAAATGTCAGTCGCGTCAGCACTTTGTCAATGTATTCAGCCGTATGCGCACCCGGTCGTATGCCCGGCACRAATGCACCRGAYCGTTTCAAATTRTCCGCCGTGTCTYTYGMRTTGAASACCAGCGCRGTATAGAAGAAGCARAAGAATATGATCATCACCGCGTAYAGCAGCACATAGATAGGCTGTCCSGGGCCAAGATTGACSCCGATGGTCTGCAATGCCCTCTGYATGAAATTCGGCTCGGCTGCCTGGCCGAAGAACTGMGCGATAGTCGCCGGGAATAACAGGATGCTCGAGGCGAAGATYGGCGGAATAACGCCCGCCATGTTGATCTTGAACRGCAGGTGCGTGCTCTGCGCCGCATACWGGCGGCGYCCCTGYTGYCGTCTCGCGTAATTGACSGTTATGCGCCGTTGCGCACGYTCCATAAAGACAACGAAWGTCGTTGCKGCAATGGCGCCAAYCAGCATCAGGATTGCCRTMGCCGSCGMCATTTCRCCGTTRCGCACCAGTTCGGCGGTGCCAGCCACGGCGGCCGGCAAACCAGCAACAATRCCCGCCAGAATGATCATCGAGATGCCGTTGCCGACGCCGCGTTCAGTGATCTGCTCGCCAAGCCACATCAGGAACATCGTACCGGTGATAAGCGTGATACACGCTGTAATCAGGAAGCCCGGGCCCGCATTGACAACGACGCCGGGCTGACTCTGCAACCACGTAGCAGCGGCAATCGACTGAAACAGGGACAAGCCAACGGTGCCATAGCGCGTGTACTGKGTRATCTTGCGCCTGCCGGACTCGCCCTCTTTGCGCAAKRCCTGCAAASTYGGCACGACCATGCTGGCCATCTGCATGATGATTGARGACGAGATGTAAGGCATGATGCCGAGCGCGAAAATACCGAAGCGCGACAAGGCRCCGCCYGARAACAGGTTGAACAGACCCAGRATGTTTCCTGCCTGCTGATCGAAGAACRCAGCAAGCGCCGCCGGRTCGACACCAGGGACAGGGATATASGTACCGGCCCTGTAGACAATCAGCGCGCCCACGAGAAACATRATGCGRAYTTTCAGCTCGCTYAGTTTGCCCGYGGCTTTCGCTRCGTCTGCCGGRTTATKTYTRGRCTTCYTGGCCACCTSTGTTCCTGTCTCTMNTCTCTCTAYTCAGTCTTCAATGCTGCCGCCGGCCGCYTCRATCGCGRYACGCGCGCCTTTRGTCACRGCAAGRCCTTTGATCTTCACYGCTTTCTCGATTTTGCCCGACAAAATCACTTTSACTTTGCTGGCATRCGCCGGCACCAGGTTYGCTTTCTTCAGGCMTTYGATATCAATCASGTCGTCAACCGGTATCGCCAGCTCATGCAGMCGMAGCTCRGCGGTCAAGCGCGCCATGCGTGAYGCAAAGCCRACTTTCGGCAAGCGGCGCTGCAATGGCATCTGACCGCCCTCAAATCCGACCTTGTGATAACCGCCCGAACGCGACTTCTGGCCTTTCTGACCGCGGCCGCTCGTCTTGCCCTGGCCCGCRGARATACCGCGACCGAAYCGTTTTCCGGCTTTCTTCGARCCCTTGGCGGGGGACAAYGTATTGAGRCGCATGTCAGATTTCCTCTACAGAAACGAGGTACGASACCTTGTTGAYCATGCCGCGRTTCTCCGGCGTATCCAGAACAAYCACGCTTTGACGAATTTTCCGGAGYCCGAGTCCTGCRACACACGCACGRTGGCTTTTCAAGCGACCGAAGCGGCTTTTCAARAGTGTCACTTTTAKYTGTYTKGSCTTCGCCATCGTTCCTGTCCGTTTCTTTCTATCCRATCCGGCCTGCGCTATCAGGCCAGAATYTCCTTAATTTTCTTRCCACGTTTGGCCGCGATTTCYTTCGGTGAATGAATCTGTGAAAGCGCGCCRATCGTCGCGCGAACGACRTTTATCGGATTACGTGATCCGTAACWCTTSGCMAGCACGTTTCTGACACCCGCACACTCGAATACYGCGCGCATCGCGCCGCCGGCGATWATTCCAGTACCTTCCGASGCYGGCTGCATGTATACATATGTCGCGCCRTGWCGTCCCTTCTTCGCATACTGAAGGGTCTCGTTCGTCAGGTTGAYCTTGATCATGTCCTTGCGGGCCGCCTGCATCGMYTTCTGAATGGCAATCGGWACCTCGCGYGCCTTGCCATAGCCGAAWCCRACCCGTCCGTTACCRTCRCCCACAACGGTCAGYGCGGTAAARCCGAACTGACGYCCGCCTTTCACTACTTTGGCGACGCGATTCACCGTGACGAGCTTYTCCAGAAAGTCGTCMGYGCTYTGTGATTGATCAATTCTTGCYATARTCYGGTCCCGGCTTGCGCGRAARCGCTRCCAAAAATYCCATAATYAAAATTTCAAACCCGCTTCACGGGCTGCRTCCGCRAGCGCYYTTACACGACCGTGATAACGAAAYCCGGARCGATCAAACGCAACGATATCGATGCCGRCTGCTTTTGCCTTCTCYGCAATACGCGCACCGACWATTACYGCCGCYGCAACGTTACCGGTWCCYTYCGTACCTTTGCGTACGTCCTTCTCGASTGTCGAMGCCGAYGCCAGTACCGTKCCGCCGTCCGGAGCRATAATCTGCGCATARATATGGCGCGGTGTCCGRTGAACGCTCAAACGGTTTAYYKCCAGCTCRCGAATCTTTGCKCGGGYCCTGCGAGCCCGACGCAAACGGCTTTGTTTCTTATCCAGTTTCATATCTGTCTGTTCACTATCGAAGRTTATKTCTTCTTCGCTTCCTTGATCACGACGCGCTCATCGGCGTAGCGCACGCCTTTGCCYTTGTAAGGCTCGGGCGGRCGGAAGCSRCGTATTTCGGCAGCCACCTGGCCTACCAATTGCTTGTCCRTTCCTTTGACRACGATTTCTGTCTGGCTCGGYGTCTCGAYCGTWATRCCCTCGGGCACGGTGAAATYGACCGGGTGCGAAAATCCGAGCGTCARGTTGAGCTTGTTGCCCTSGRACTGARCRCGGTATCCGAYRCCGACCAGCTGGAGCTTCTTCTCRAAGCCTTCAGTCACRCCCTGGACCATGTTGGCCAGCAGCGCYCTGGTCGTGCCGGWMATAGCYGTYGCAAAACGCGAACCGGAGCGRGCCTTCACCATGAGCKTGTTTTCGTCGTGYACCAGCTCAACTTCGGMRTTCARTTGCAAAGAAAGCGAACCCTTRCTGCCCTTCAGGGMRACRGTWSTTCCRCTCTGGCTGAACTCGACGCCTTGCGGCAATTCAACAGGTTCTTTTGCTACTCTGGACATAWTCGTKTCTCGTTACGATCTCGWTGAAATCTCYGGCATCAGGAAACGATGCAGAGGACYTCACCGCCAATACCTTGTTCTCGCGCCTGTTTGTCACTCATGACGCCGGCCGAGGTCGAGACGATGGCGATACCCAGACCACCCAACACTTTCGGCAGGTCTTCCTTACCGCGATAAATACGAAGGCCGGGCYTGCTAACCCGCTGTACCCGCTCAATGACGGGAACACCTTCAAAATATTTCAGTTCTATCGTGAGCKYRGCWCTAACRCCTTCTCCTTSCGCYGMGTAGTCGMYWATATACCCTTCGTCTTTCAGCACTTTGGCGACGGCGATTTTTGCGCTCGACGACGGCATTGCRACGCTCACTTTGCGCGCTTTCTGGCCGTTACGGACRCGTGTCAGCATGTCGGCGATCGGGTCKGTCATASTCATATTTCTTCTCCGCCTACCAGCTGGCCTTCGTCAGRCCRGGGATCTCACCYYTCATGGCCGTTTCCCTGAGTTTGTTCCTGCCCAGGCCGAATTTYCGGTATACACCRCGCGGGCGRCCGGTAATCGCACACCGGCTGCGCAARCGYGASGGACTGGMATCCCTCGGCATGGCATTTAATTTTGCCTGCGCCGCYGCCCGYTCCTCATCGGAASAWTTYAYRTTGCGAATGATTTCCYTGRCTGCAGCACGCYTTGCGGCRTAACGCTTTACGAGCTTYAYYCTCTTCAATTCGCGYTCAATCATCGACTTCTTAGCCATGAAYTCTCTTCTCTATCTCTTAAATGGAAAGTTAAACGCTTCCAAAAGCGCCCGACCTTCTTCCGGCCCGCGGGCCGTGGTCGTAATGGTGATGTCCATTCCACGGATTGCGTCAATATGATCGTAGTCAATTTCCGGGAAAACGATCTGCTCCTGAACGCCGAGGCTGTAATTTCCCTGGCGGTCAAACGATTTCGGGCTCAGACCGCGAAAATCCCGCGTACGTGGAATTGCAATACTCACGAGCCTGTCCAGAAATTCGTACATGCGCTCGCGCCGCAACGTAACCTTGCAGCCAATCGGGTAACCGTCTCGAATCTTGTAGGCGGCAACAGACATTTTGGCACGCGTTATGACGGGCTTCTGGCCGGCAATTTTTTTCATATCGGCCAGCGCATTTTCGAGCACTTTCTTGTCGGCCACGGCCTCGCCTACGCCCATGTTCAGCGTAATCTTTGTGATGCGAGGCACTTGCATCGAATTGGCAAGGCCGAGCTTCTGCTGAATCTCGCCACACAATTCCGTATCAAATTTTTCCTGTAATCTGGCCATTTCTAACCCTTCAATCGCGGCTGAAGCCGCTCCTACGTAAGCTGTTTCCCGGCTAACGGCGCTTCTGCATTTTGCCAATCAGATGTCGACAGCTTCTCCGCTGGACTTGAAAACCCGCTCCATTGCTTTGCCATCATCCGAGACACGAATACCTACCCGGTCGCCCTTTTTGGTCTTCGGGTTGAACACGAGCACGTTGGAGATATCAAGCGGCATTTCATGATCCAGAATTCCACCCTCGATACCGAGGTTGGGATTCGGCTTGGTGTGTTTCTTCGCAATGTTGATGCCCTCGACGAGAACACGTTCATCATCGATAATATGAAGCACAGTGCCCCGCCGACCCTTGTCTTTGCCAGCGATTACGATAACTTCGTCGCCCCTACGTATCTTGTTCATTTCTCATACCATTTTCGCTTAAAGCACTTCCGGTGCCAGCGAAATAATCTTCATGAATCGGTTGGTCCGCAGCTCGCGAGTGACTGGCCCGAAAATACGGGTGCCGATCGGTTCGAAACGGGCGTTCAGCAACACTGCCGCATTACCATCGAAACGAATCARCGAKCCRTCCTTSCKSCGSACRCCTTTGCGYGTGCGAACRACSACWGCGTTRTARATYTCRCCTTTCTTGACCTTGCCWCGAGGAATAGCGTCTTTGACRSTYACCTTGATCACATCRCCAATGGCCGCRTARCGRCGCTTKGAWCCGCCAAGCACYTTGATGCATTGAATACGCCTTGCGCCCGAATTATCGGCGGCATCTAGAACTGTTTGCATCTGAATCATGGCTGCATTCCTGGAATCATTGCTTAACTATTGCCCGGTGCCGCGTTCATCAACGCTCACGACCTGCCAGGCCTTGTTCTTCGAGAACGGCCGGCACTCGCTGATCGTCACAAGATCTCCGGTCTTGCATTCGTTGTTCTCGTCATGCGCAAGCACCTTGGTCGTACGGCGAATGTATTTGCCGTAAACCGGATGCTTGACCAGACGCTCGACCTTGACGGATATCGTCTTGTCCGCCTTGTCGCTAACGACGTGGCCGGTAACAGTACGACCGGTTTTCGTCTCGCTCGGCTTTACTTCTTCGCTCATTTGCTTTCACCTGCCTGCTCATTTTGCTTATGGGCCCGCATGAACGTCTTGACCCGAGCGATATTCTTACGCACTTTTCTGTGCTCGTTGGGACGGGCCAGCTGGCCTGTCGCCTGTTGCATCCGCAGATTGAATTGCTCCCTGCGAAGCAACAGCAATTCCTCTGCGAGTTCGCCCTTCGATTTCGATTTGAGATCGCTGGCTGTCATCACATCACCTGCCGTGTCACGAATGTCGTCGAAAACGGAATCTTGGCGGCTGCCAGTCGAAACGCCTCGCGTGCCACTTCTTCCGTCACGCCTTCCATTTCATACAGAACGCGGCCGGGCTGAATCTGACAAACCCAATATTCCACGTTGCCCTTGCCCTTGCCTTGCCGAACTTCCAGCGGCTTCTCGCCCTCCCATTATATGGGCAGGTCTTCACACACCCACTTAGCCGGCATTTCTCACCACCTGACAATTGAAGCACGGGTGCATGCAAAAAAGGCTGTGGATCTCAAAACCGAGATCCACGC
>LKGT01004277.1_pt1 | contig 10221 bp, 9 predicted proteins | sample 503861 | NCBI WGS metagenome assembly LKGT01 (sample SAMN04113194, study PRJNA297058) | marine sediment metagenome | biome: marine benthic biome; feature: marine benthic feature; material: marine sediment; isolation source: sediment sample collected at the water-sediment interface from the South... ...
AGGTGCTGGAGAAGGTTCCGGAGAAAATGCGTCGTTTCCTGACAGCGAAACGACCGTTCGAGGTTCGCCCTGTCCGGCCCGTCAATTTCGACAAGCCGGAACGCCTGCCGCCCGAAAAGCACATCTGGATACGGGCCGTCGACAAACTTCCGGACACAGTCAGCCTGCATCAAAACCTGCTTGCCTACGTTTCCGACTATGAGTTGCTTGGCACGAGTACCTTGCCGCACGGCGTACTGTATGGCCGCAATACGGTGCAGATGGCAAGTCTCGATCACGCGTTGTGGTTCCACCGCGATGTTCGGGTCGATGACTGGCTGCTGTATACCTTCGACAGCCCGAACGCCGCTGGCGTCCGGTCGTCGCTGGGTGATCCTAACGCGGTTGATCCGAGTGCGGCGATTGAGAAAAAGTAAGTAGAATCAACGAAATAACTTGTTCGAGACACCCCGAGAGGCTAGACTCTCTCATGCGTCTCGATCTTGAGAACCTGCCGTCCGACATCGGCCTTCTGCACTGCCTGGTTCGCGATATGGCGGTCGTCGTCGAGACCCGCGATGACGAAATCGAACGCCTCCAGCGTATTATCAAGCAGCTTCAGCGCGCCCGGTTCGGACGCCAGTCCGAGCGCCTCGATCCCGATCAGCTTGCCCTCGGGCTCGAAGATCTCGACGCCGATATTGCCCGCGCGGAGGCCGATCTGCCGCCGGAAGCGCCCGGCGAAGAGCAAAAGCCCCGCCGCGTATCGGATGATCGTCCGAGCCTGCCCGATCATCTGCCGCGCCAGGATGTGACGCTGGACATCGACGCCGGTGCCTGTCCCTGCTGTGGCGGCGCGATCCATAAGATTGGCGAGACGGTCAGCGAAATGCTGGATTATGTACCGGCGCGYCTGCGCGTGCTGCGCATYCGCCGCCCCAAATACGGCTGCCGCGCCTGCGGCACGATCCAYCAGGCGCCGGCGCCCGAGCGGCCRATCGCAAARGGGYTCGCRAGYMCCGGSCTGCTGGCCCATGTGCTGGTCAGCAAGTAYTGCGACCAYRYKCCGCTATACCGYCAATCGCAGATCTTCGCSCGCMASGGRGTCGATCTCAACCGCTCGACCCTGGCGAACTGGGTCGGYGGYGCYWSMTGGTGGCTGGAGSCGYTGCRMRYGCGRYTKGCKGMSCATRTCTTCGCCTCGRSCAAGCTGTTCGCGGACGAYACGWCGATCCCGGTGCTSGATCCCGGCCGCGGCCGGACCMGGACCGGGCGGTTCTGGGTCTATGCGCGCGATGACCGCCCYTGGGCCGGRCCGGATCCGCCGGCGGCCGTCTTCTTYTACAGTCCCGACCGMAAGGCGGAGCGRCCCGCCGYCCACCTCRAGGGCTTCCGSGGCGTGCTGCAGGTCGATGGMTATGCCGGGTTCGNAACGGCTGACRGTRSGCGGCGACATCGTGCTGGCGGCRTGCTGGGCCCACRCCAGACGCAAGTTYTACGAGTTCCACCAGGCTACCGGCTCGCCGATCGCCGCCGAGGTCCTGCGCCGGATCGCCGGGCTCTATGCGATCGAAAGGGAGATCCGCGGCCAAAGCGCGGCGGAGCGCCAAGGCACGCGCCACACCCGGTCGCGGCCTCTGGTCGACGCCATGAAACCCTGGCTGGAGCGCCAGCTGCACCGGGTTCCGCCGCGCGGCGGGCTGGCCGAGGCCATCCGCTATGCGCTCGCGCGTTGGCCGGCGCTGTGCCGCTTCCTCGATGACGGCCGCATCGAGCTCGATACCAATGCGGTGGAACGCGCCATCCGGCCGGTGGCATTGGGGCGAAAAAACCATCTGTTCGCCGGGTCTGACGGCGGCGCGGATCGATGGGCCATCGTCGCCTCGCTTCTCGCAACCGCGAAGCTCAACGGGATCGAGCCCTACGCCTACCTCAAAGACGTGCTCGAGCGCATGACGCACGGCCACCCAGCCAACCGTATCGATGACCTCCTGCCCTGGAACTGGAAAGCCTCAAACGCCGAAAACTGACCAACGTGTCACCAATGGACGCTTACGAATTAGCTTTCCTTGCTCGCTTTTGGCTACCAGGTTGATTAAAGCCCCGGCGTCGTTATGCCGCACTCTGGGTCGGCCAATCGGACGCCGGCGCCGATGTAACGTCCCATCCAAAAGCGACGAACTCAAGGGTTTCTGCGGCGGACAGTGTTTTTGGTAGCGACACCCTGTGGCGGCCGCTTAGGGGCGGATAGTGTTGCAAAACTCCCGCGGCGAGCACCTCGGCGCAACGATCGAATCGAAGTCGCCTCCTCTGTAACTCAATCTTGCCCGAGGAGTCCGCAGCGAGAATCAATCTTGCGTGGGAATGGCCCTAAACCGGACTTTCCCGCGGGTCAGGGTGTTATGCAGATGCAGGGGCACGGGTTTTCCTAGGTCGGGCTGGGGGCGAAGTGCACGGCGGGGGTCATGCCGGGTCCGTGAACCCGCTGGTGATGGGGTAGCGGCGGTCGCGGCCGAAGGCGCGGCTGGTGATCTTGACTCCCGGCGGCGCCTGACGGCGTTTGTATTCGGCACGGCCGAGCATGGTCCAGACGTTGCGCACGACCTCGGCGTCGTGGCCCCGGGCGACGATTTCGCCGAGGGCCATCTCCTCTTCGATCAGGCACCTGAGAATGGCGTCGAGCTGTTCATAGGGGGGCAGGGTGTCCTGATCGGTCTGGTCGGGCTTGAGCTCGGCCGACGGCGGCTTCACCAGGATGCGCTCGGGCATGACCCGCCCGGCGGGGCCGGGGAAATCCTCGGGCCGGTGCTGGTTGCGCCAGCGCGACAGCTCGTACACCGTCGTCTTGTATATGTCCTTGAGCACCGAGTAGCCGCCGCACATGTCGCCATACAGCGTCGCGTAGCCGACCGACATCTCCGACTTGTTGCCGGTCGACAGCACCATGTAGCCGAACTTGTTCGACAAGGCCATCAGGGTGACCCCGCGCGCCCGGGCCTGGATATTTTCCTCCGTCGCGTCGGCGGGATGGCGGACAAAGGCCTCGCGCAGCATGCCCTCGAAGGCCTCCATCGCCGGATCGATGGGGATGGTGTCCAGGCGGACGCCCAGCAGGCGCGCCGCTTCCGCCGCGTCCTCCAGGCTCTCGGCCGAGGTATAGGGCGACGGCATCATCACGCAGTGGACCCTTTCCGCGCCGAGGGCGTCCACCGCCACGGCGGCGCTCAGYGCGCTGTCGATACCGCCCGACAGCCCGACCAGGACGCCGGGGAAAWGGTTCTTGTCCACATAATCGTGGAGCCCGGTGGTCAGGGCCCGGTAAACGGCTTCCAGCCCCTCGGCRGGTTTKGCGATGGCGCCGTCGTCGCAGGCCCATRCGCCGTTGGCGTCGGCGCGCCAGCGGGTGAGCAGCACCTGCGTCTTCCACGACGCGGCCTGGGCGCGMAGGTCGCCRCCGGCGCCGAGAACGAACGAGGCGCCGTCGAAAACCAGCTCGTCCTGCCCGCCGACAAGATTGATGTACATCAGCGGCAGACCGGACTCCATGGTGCGGGCCGCGGCCAGGTTGAGCCGCGCGTCCGGCTTGTCCGCCTCGAAGGGAGAGCCGTTGAGCACGACCAGCATGTGCGCCCCGCATTCATCCAGGCATTCGGTGACGTCCGGGGACCACATGTCCTCGCAGATCATGATGCCGAGCAGCGCGCCGCGGAACGATACCGGTCCCGGCGCAGGCCCGGCGGCGAAGACGCGCTTTTCGTCGAACACCCCGTAGTTGGGCAGTTCGTGCTTCCGGCGCACGGCGGCGATGGAGCCGCCGTCGAGCAGCAGGGCCGCGTTGTAAAGCTTGCCGTCGTCGCGCCAGGGCGCTCCCACGAGCAGCGCCGGCCCGCCGTCGGCGGTGTCCCCGGCAAGGACAGAGACGCCGGCCTCGATGCGGTCCTGGAACGCGGCCTTGAGCACCAGGTCCTCGGGCGGATACCCGGCGACCACCAGTTCCCCGCAGATCATCAGGTCGGCGTGGGAGCGCGCGGCCTCGGCGCGGGCGGCGCGGATGCATTCGATATTGCCGTCGATGTCACCGACGGTCGGGTTGATTTGCGCCAGTGCTATGGCCAGGGTGTCGGTCATTTTTAGCGGGATCGGGCGCGTGGTGTCCAGGTCGCGGCAGCTTAGTACCCTCTATCACAATAGGATGGTACGTGTGATCGTCTTTTCGCGTCTTTTGGGCAGGAAGCGTCGCGCCGGCGATGCGGGACATCGTCAAGCGGCGCTGACGCCCCCAAAAGGCGCGAAAAGCGACCCTTCGGGCGGCCATGGGCGGTCATCGGACGTCGTCGCGCGGCTCTCGTGATGGACCCCCATCACGTCGAACCTCGCTCCTAGCCGAATGGCCGCCCATGACCGTCACACGTATCATCCTATTATGATAGAGGGTACTAGCAGGATGCTAAAGACCTGTCATATGCCGCGATGGAAGCGCGATCGGCCCCTGCGCCGGGCACCATGCCTTTCCCGATCCCGCCCTGTCCGAATTCTCCCACGTCGGGGACGCGTATCCCTTGCGGGCGATGCCGGGATGGACCAGACTTAGGATGTTCCACCTATGCACGCGGCGGGCGCGCTCACGCCTTGGACCAACCATGACCAAGGGCACACGACCAGCCACCGAAGACACCGCGACCGGCGAGTCGTCCGCCCCGCCGCGGCGGCCCGCACGGGCTCACGTGGCGGGCGAGGCGGAAAAGCCCGGCACCGCCGCCCCGACCCCGGCCGGCCACGGCCAGGCCCTTGCGGAAGCGGTGGTCGGGTCCTTCGTCGAGCGCCTGAAGGCGGAAGCCAAGCGCAAGGGGGGTACGCTGACAATCGGGGACCTGGAGGCCCTGGACAGGGAGTTCCAAAAAAAGACGAAAGCGCTTCAGGCCCTGTTCGAGCAGTCGTTCGAGGAATTCGTCCGCTCCCAGGGGGGGCAGCCGCGGGGCCACACGCGCCACGATCCCTTCGGGCGATTGATGGTGCACCGGATTTCCCACCTGTTCGTGGAAGGCCAGGCGCTGCTGACTGAAGACCACGCCGTGTCCAGGCGTATCCTGCCGGGCTTTTTCATGGCCCTGGACATGATGCTGGGCGCCGATTCGGTGGCCCGCTACCGGGATACCTGCGCCCGCATCGCGGAGCGCGTGCGAGACGGGCGCGACGACGACGCCTCCTGGGACGAGGTGCTGGCGGACACGGAGGCCAACGCCGTGGCCCTGGACGCCCAGGTCGCCATCGCCCTCAACTTCCGGGACCTGACGAAACGCAGCGCATGGATGGTGGACCTGGTCAACGGCCACCTGAGCCCGCCCGACGCCGCCGCCGGCGAGGCCGGAGACGCCGCCGCCTGGCAATTCACGGAAGGGGCCTGCCGGCGGGTCCTCGATGCGCTGCTGTCGGACCTGAAACAGGCGCTGTCCGACGATGGGGGACGGCGGACGCTCGGCCGCGACCACGGCGCGGAGACCTGCGCCGCCCTGGCCGAGGTCATGAAACAGTTTGACGCCGGGGAAAGCTGAGCGCCGCGGGCTTTCCCGCCGCCGCTGCTCACGGCTTCTTCTTGCGGTCCTTCTTCAGGAACTTGAGCAGGAATTCGCGCCCCACCTTGACCGACGGGGCGCCCCCGTAGGCGATGATGTCGGCGGTGGCGTAGGTCTCGGGCCAGGATTCGGGCAGGTACGAGCCGGTGCCGATGACGTCGATGGGCGCGCCCACGTCGGCCATCACCTTGCATTTCTGCACGTTGAAGCCCGACGACGCGACCACCTTCACCTTCCCGAAGCCGGCCTCGTCCAGCCGTTCGCGAAAATAGAAGATGGCCGCCGCCGAGACGCCGGTGCCGGTGAGGTAGCGCAGCTCGGTCTCGCTGCGGTATCGCCTGACGGCGAGGGGCACATGGCGTTCGAGGACGGCGTAAGAGGCCTGCGGGTCGAGCCCCTCGATGAAGCGGCCGCCGTGGGTGTCCAGACGCAGCCCGATGAGACCCTCGGCCGCCATCTCGGGAAAGCGCCGGCAGACGGCCAGGGAGTCCGCAATCTCACGCCCGTAATAGTCCACGAGCACGGTCAGGTCCTGGCCGGGAAAGGTCTCGACGTACATCTCGGCCGCGCGCAGCGTCGACCCGGCGTAGCCGACGAGCGCGTGGGGCATGGTGCCGAGCCCGTCTTCGCGTCCGAAGTAGTGGGCGGTGGCGCCGCTGGAGTTGCCGATGAAGCCCTTGGCGCCGGATTTTTTGCGGGCGGCGTCGGAGCCGACGGCCGCCGCGTAGGCCATCAGTTCCGCCATCTCGGTGCCGGCGCAATGACGCGCGTCCATGGCCAGGAAAGCCACCCCGGGCAGAGAACTGCACATGGTGAACGCGTTGTACGCGGCCACGCAAGGGGCGCCCAGTTTCTGCAGGTACAGGGTTTCCAGGTCCACCAGGTGATAGAACGACCCGGTGATGTACGCCAGCGGCTCGCCGGCCCCGACCCATTCCCCTTCCGCGAAGTTGAGATCGATGGCGAAGGCGACGCCGCGCGCCCGGGCCACCTCTTCCAGCCAATCCACCATCAGGCGCGGGGCGAAGATGACGGGGCGGCGCATGAAGACGGCATAGGTGACGTCCTTGTCGCCGAACCGTCCTACCGCTTCCTTGGTCCTGAGAAAATAGTGGTCGGTCCAGCGCGACACCCACCGGGAGAAGTCGTCGGCACCGGCGCCCTTGCCGCGCGCCCCAGTACTCCCTTGCACGATTTCGCGTATCATACGATCGCGTTTCCCGTTCCCTCGGCAGGAGGGGACGCGCGGGCGATGGGGACCCATCGTCAAGCGTTCCCGACGCCCCGAGGGAGCGGGAAACGCGACCCGAAGGGCGGTCTTGCGAGGCCCCCGGGGGGGACAAGGGGGGTGTCCCCCCGGCTACGGTATGCGGGGGACGCCCCCGCGGCCCCGACGCCCCCGCGGCCCCCGGCGTCGTCGCGCGCCGCTTGTGATGCTCCAGCATCACGACGCGCCACGCTCCTAGCCGGAAACCTCGCAAGGCCGTCGTATGATGCGCGAAATCGTGCAAGGGAGTACTAGCCGCCATCGGGACCGACGCCGGGCGCGATCCGCTCGAGCCCGCCCATGTACGGCCTGAGGGCCTCGGGCACGGCCACCGAGCCGTCCGCCTTTTGGCAGTTCTCGAGGATCGCGATCAGGGTCCGCCCCACCGCCAGCGCGGAACCGTTGAGGGTATGGACGAAGCGGGTCTGCCTTTCGCCCTTGACCCGGAACCGGGCCTTCATGCGCCGGGCCTGGAAATCGCCGCAGTTGGAACAACTGGAGATTTCGCGGTAGCGCCCCTGGCCCGGCAACCACACCTCGATGTCATAGGTCTTGCGCGCCGCGAAGCCCATGTCGCCGGTCGACAGGACCACCGTGCGGAACGGCAGGCCGAGCCGTTTCAGGACCTCCTCGGCGCACGCCGTCATGCGCTCCAGCTCGTCGTCCGACTCGTCGGGACGGCTGACGCTGACCAGTTCCACCTTGGTGAACTGGTGCTGGCGGATCATGCCGCGGGTGTCCTTGCCCGCCGCCCCGGCCTCGGAGCGGAAGCACCAGGTCATCGCCGCGTAGCGCCGGGGCAGATCGTCGGCCTCGACGATGCGGCCGGCGACGATGTTGGTCAGCGGCACCTCGGCCGTGGGGATGAGCCACAGGCGGTCTTGGTCGACGGTGAACAGGTCGTCGCCGAACTTGGGCAGTTGCCCGGTGCCGAACAGGGCCTCGTCGCGGACCAGGGCCGGCGGGTTGACCTCGGTGTAGCCGAATTCGCCGGTGTGCAGATCGAGCATGAACGACGCCAGCGCCCGTTCCATGCGCGCCAGCGCGCCGGTCAGCAGCACGAACCGCGCGCCCGACATCCGGGCCGCCGTCTCGAAGTCCATCATCCCGAGCGCCTCGCCGATGTCGAAGTGCTCCTTCGGCGGGAAGGCGAAACCGGGCTTGTCGCCCCAGGTCCGGATTTCCTCGTTCGCCGTCTCGTCCGCGCCCTCGGGCACGTCGGCGGCGGGCAGGTTGGGCAGCGCCGCCAGCGCCGCATCCAGCGCTGCCGCGGCGGCGCGCGCCTCCTCCTCGGCCGCCGCCTCCTCGTCCTTCGAGCGCGAGACCTCGTCGATGAGGGCGCCGGCATCCTTGCCCCGCGCCTTGGCGGCCCCGATCTCCCTGGACGCAAGTTTGCGCCGGGCCTGGATGTCCTGGGCCCGGGTCAGGGCCCGGCGGCGCTTGCCGTCCAGTTCCATGAGCGCGTCGGAGGCGGGCTCCAGCCCGCGCCGCCGGAGCCCTTGGTCGAAGGTGTCCGGGTTGTCACGAATCCACTTGATGTCGAACATGGAGGTGCCGCTGCCGGTGGGACGGGAGGTTTATAGGGCCTGAGGCCCGGTTTGAGAAGTCCGGMGCCGGAGCCRGTGCCGGCGGAACGCCGGGTTCACGTGGCTTCCCCGGCGGCCTCGTCCTCCTCGTCGTCGCCCTSGGCCKSGGCGCGCTTCCTTTCGATGATGCGCACGGCCCAGATGGATATCTCGTAGAGCGCCATGGTGGGCAGGGCGAGGCCGATCTGGCTGATGACGTCGGGTGGCGTCAGGATGGCGGCGGCAACGAAGGCGATGACGATGGCGTACTTGCGCTTCTCCGCCARGCCCTTGGACGTGACCATGCCGACCCGGGCGAGAAGGGTCAGCACCACCGGCAACTGGAAGCACAGCCCGAAGGCGAAGATCAGGCGCATGACCAGGGACAGGTACTCGTCCACCTTGGCCTCGAGCTGGATGGGCAGCCCCCCGGCGCCGCCCATGGACTCGAAGCTGAGGAAGAATTTCCACGCCAGCGGAAAGATGAAGTAATAGACCAGCGCCCCGCCGGAGAAGAAGAGGATGGGCGTGGCCACCAGAAACGGCAAAAAGGCCTTCTTTTCGTTCGCGTACAGGCCGGGCGCGATGAACTTCCAAAGCTGCATGGCGATGAACGGGAAGGCGAYGAACAGGGCGGTGAAGAACGACACCTTGATATAGGTGAAGAACGCCTCGTGCAGGCCGGTGAAGATCAGCCGCCGGTTGCCCCCCAGTTCGGTCAGGATGTCGGCCAGCGGCTGCACCAGAAAGGCGTAGATAGCGGGCGCGAAGTAATAGGACGCGAAGAACAGGACGACGATGGCGATCAACGAATGGAGCAGCCGGCTGCGCARCTCGAYCAGGTGATCGAGCAGCGGCATTTTCTGSTCSCCCAGGGTGTCGTCGCGGTCTTCGTCCGCCACYGTCGGCTATCCGCTGGCCTTGRCCGGAGTATKGACCTCATCTTCCGGGTCCGGCRSCRCCACCTTTGYCRCGGCCGCCTTTGMCGCGGACGSCGCCTTCCTGGGCGCSGCYTTCCCGGACGCCGCCTTCCTGGGCRCCGYYTTCCCGGACGCCRYYTTCCYGGRCGCCGCYTTCCCGGACGSYGSYTTCCCGGRCGSCGCCTGTTCGGGCTCCGCKTCCRCGGCCGCCGTGCYGTCGGRCCCTGCCCGGGCGGCCGTGCCCAGGTCGRTCTCGATGTCGCTCATGTCCATGTCGYGGGAGATGTCGCCGGTGGGGTCGATGRYGTTCTCGATCTCCTTGCCGATRTCCAGGCCGGACGCCGAKWCCAWCTGGTYCTTGASGTCGTCCAGKTCGGCCTCGCGCATCACGTCGTCGAGCCCGCCCTGGAASTCGCGGGCCAGGGYCCGCGCCTTGCGCACCCACTTGCCCATGGTGCGCARYGCCCGCGGCAAATCCTTGGGTCCGATGACGAGGAGGGCCARGACCGCGACGATGAASAGTTCCTGCCAGCCGATGTCAAACATGGCGGCTCAGTGCTCCCGGCGGCGGGCGRAACCGCCCGCACATCCTCAGCCTTCYGCCGCCCGGTCCTTTTCCGGCGCCGGCGCAGCCACCGATTCCGWTTTCAGGAYCTTCGGTTCCTCCTCCGAGGCGATCTCSTCCTCGTCGTCSTYCWTSMNNCCTTTTTNRARNGACTTCARGCCCTTGCCGAARTCGCCCATRAGCCCGGAAATCTTGCCTCTGCCGCCGAAYARAAGRAGGACGACGGCCAGGACAATCAGCCAGTGCCAGATGCTAAACGTACCCATATCCGWTTTTTACCCAACTGTAWTACYGTTTGCGTTGCGCGGATMATGGCAGAAAGCCCTGGCCGCCGCAACGCCACCCGCGAYAC
>LKGT01005210.1_pt1 | contig 10209 bp, 8 predicted proteins | sample 503861 | NCBI WGS metagenome assembly LKGT01 (sample SAMN04113194, study PRJNA297058) | marine sediment metagenome | biome: marine benthic biome; feature: marine benthic feature; material: marine sediment; isolation source: sediment sample collected at the water-sediment interface from the South... ...
GCAGCTATACGAAGCCCAGGGCCTGTACGCCGAGGCCGAGCCGCTCTTCAAGCGGTCGCTGGCGATCCGGGAGAAGGCCCTGGGCGCGGAGCACCCCAACGTGGCCACGAGCCGCCGCCCTGATCGCATGGTTTTTGAGGACGCCCCCACCGCCTGAGCCATTTGAGCGGCAAAAAATTACCCCTCCGGCAAGATTTTCCTACGCGGAACCACGCCTAATGCTTTGATTCCAAGGAATTCTCGCTTGGCACGGCAATTGCGCCGACAAGCCCGATGAATAGCACGCCACGGGCCGATCGCGCCCGCGTACCGTCGTGCGGTGGAGGATCATATAAACCGAGATGGCTTTGTGGTTTTCGATGAGTTGGTGCGCATCGCCCGCGAAAACTAATTCTCCCCGACGGCTCGGTCACCATAGCGGCGCAGGGTTCTCGGGACGGGCCCCAGGAACGCGTAAAGCTTGGCCAGCATCGACCAGAACCCGTCGAGTCATCAGAAAATCGCTATCTCTGCTCGAGGCGGCCACGAAGGCGTTGATTTTTTTTCATGGGCGGGCTTCGACCAGAACCCGTCGAGTCATCAGAAAATCGCTATCTCTGCTCGAGGCGGCCATGAAGGCGCTGATTTTTTTCGTCGTGTTGGCCGCCGTGAGCACTGCTACTTGGTTTATTGTACCGCTGCTTGAGGGCCGTGACGCGAATTATTTTGCGGGCAAGCTCGCGCTGCTTCAGGGCCGTGACGCGGATTTTGTGGACACGCCGTCGGAGGCGACGCCGACGCCGCCCTCCCAGGCCCCCGAAGCGGCGCCTTCGCGTCCCCTCTCGGGACCTGCCGAGAGCGTGGAGGCCGGGGGCGCCACGGGAAAGGCCGCCGAGACGAGTATCGGGGAAGAGCCCGGCGACGGCCGGACCGGTGAAGAGGACGCCGAAACGAAGGTTGCGGAAGCGCCGCCCGCTCCCCCCGCCGACCAGCCAAGCTCCGCGGACATGGACAGCGCCCGTGCCGAGCGGTTGCCGACGCCGGGCACGGAGCCGTCCGAGGAGGCGCTATCCSAGCRGSYSCYCCYCGRCSACGSCCGGACCGGTGAAGAGGGCGCCGCAMCGAAGGTTGCGGAAGCGCCGCCYGCWCCCCCCGCCGAYCAGCCARGCTCCGCGGACATGGACAGCGCCCGTGCCGAGCGGTTGCAGACGGCGGGCACGGAGCCGTCCGAGGAGGCGCTATCCCAGCGGGGGCCCCTCGGCGACGGCCGGACCGGTGACGAGGGCGCCGAGGCAGGAAGCTCGAGCAAGCCGACGGCCCGTGTCGGCGGATATGAGCATTTCCAGAAGGGATTTGCGGTTGCTAAAGATGGACGTCCGGACCTGGCGATCGACCACTATACACGCGCCATCGAATCGGGTGATCTTTCACAGGAGCACCTCGCCTACATTTTCTCTAACCGTGGCGTCATCTATTGGGCCATCGGAGTTTTCGATCAGGCCATAGAAGATTTCGACGAAGCCGTCCGCCTCAAGCCGGATTATGCGCAGGCTTATCACAATCGAGGCATCGCGTATCACGACAAGGGCCTCGACGAGCAGGCGATCGCAGATCTTGACAACGCCATTCGCCTCGATCCCGACTACGCCACCGCCTATTTCAACCGCGGCCTCGCGTATGACAAGATGGGCCTCTACGACCGGGCCAGCGACGACTATTCGAAAGCGATCCAATTGCAACCCGATCTCGACGCCGCCTATTTCAACCGGGGCCGCATGCACGAGGCTAAGGGTCGCCAGCCGAGCGCGGTGCAAGACTTCCAGAGGGCGTATTCCCTTGACCCGAGCGACCCCAACTACGTGGAAACCGCCGCAGCCGAGGACAAGAACCGCGAAACTCGGGCGCCCCTGGAAGCGGTGCCGCCGCCCCCGGCGCCTCCSCCKCCGGCTCCCAAGACGCCGGCCAMRGAGGCCAAGACGGCGCCGGCCTACMAGGTCCAGKTGGSCGCCGTGCGGTCCCTGGAGCGGGCGCARGGCGAATGGGAACGCTTGCGGCGCAAGAAYTCGGACCTGCTGGGRAAMCTGRCSCTTTCCRTCRCCAAGGCCGATCTCGGGYCGRAAAAGGGGGTKTTCTACCGCCTGCRCGCCGGCCCCGTCGCCGACGAAGCTGCCGCGCGCGCCCTGTGCGCGAATCTGGCCAAGCRCAAGATGGGGTGTCTGGTTATCCGTCCCCGGGAATGAGGCGCCGGGCGCGGCGGCGCGATTGGGTGCCGCGGGAGGGCCGGGGTCGGGATCGTTGTCACGGTGATCGTGGTCGCCATCGGCGTGATTATCCTTTGGCGTTGCCGGGTGCAACCCGAGGAGGGACCGGTCTGGGCGACGGACCGGGTGGCCGGGGTACACACTTACGGGTTTGTGAAATTGACTCTGGAGCGCTTCCAGCTTTGAACCGGGATTCCCCAGATGGCTTCCTTGCCGAGGAAGGGGCGCAGCAGACGACATCTCTTCAACTTCCGCTTATGGCTATGAGCGGACGTTCTGAGGGCCGTTGATCTTCGTCCGCTTTACCCCTGAAAGCAGACATCCGAAAGGCGGTCGCTGCACGTCTGCTAATGACCCTAAGGCGACATTGCCCTCACTCAGGCGCGCACAGCGAGCAGACCTTCGAGAAGGGATCAGGTTTCCTAACCCCCGCCGAGGCCTTCCTCACTCACCTCAGGTGTTGCACTTGATCTGTGAATCCAGCGGCCCCTTTTTCAAACGGAGTAAAAAATGGCAGACGAGCAGAGCTACTGGGCATTTATTTCTTCTTTTSTTTTTTCTGTTTTCGTTTTTCCTTTAGATTACGCTGGGCCTTTTTCYGTTGTTCCCTCTTGCCTTTGTCTTTTTTTCCCTTATCACCCATATCTGTTTCTCCTTGTTTGAATCGGGATTCCCAAGATGGCTCCTCCCAACCCCTTTGTTCGACGTGCGAGCCAGTAGACAACCCCCAGGGAAACGAGTGCCGCGACAATTGCCATGTCCGTTGCTGGTGAAACAATCATTTTGATGCGCCCCGCCGGATAGCTCAAGCGCGAAGCTCACTCCGGCATCCCGGCCACCTCCAGCCCCCCACATGGGCCGCTAGCCGTGACCGGCGGTGCGCCGAGGTGACCCCGCTCAGACCTAAGTGACTGACGGTCCATGCGGAACCCAAGCTGCCGAGACGCTGGTCCCGCTTCGCCAGAGGCCACTTCTGCCGGACCTAGATCGTGGTCCGTCGCTACATTAAGATAATGCGAAGAGAGAGTGCCGAGTGATGGCTCACGAACACCGCTATGAGATCAAGCTCACCTGGACCGGCGCCGCTCAAGGGCCGACCCAGAATTACAAGAGCTATTCGCGCGAGTACCGGATCGAGGCCCCGGGCAAGCCGACGCTCGCAGCCTCTGCCGACCCGGCGTTCCGGGGCGATGCGGCGCTTTACAACCCGGAGGACCTTTTGGTCGCGTCGCTGTCCGGCTGCCACATGCTGACGTATCTGGCCTACTGCGCCCTTCAGGGCATCGCGGTGGTCGCCTACGAGGACCAGGCGAGCGGGACCATGGTTCAGGAGGGCAATGGCGGCCGATTTACTGAGGTGGTTCTGCGCCCTCGGGTGACTGTCGCGGCCGGCAGCGACCTGGACAAGGCCCGCGCGCTTCACGAAAAGGCGCACGCGGACTGCTTTGTCGCCAACTCGGTCAACTTCCCGGTCCGCAACGAGCCGGAGATCGTCGAGGCCGCGGCGGCGGCCTGACTGGCATCGATAAGGATCACTCCGCGCGCCATTCGATCCAGGCGCCGTGGGCGTCGCAGCCGCTGGCACACCGCCGGGTCTTCATAGTGGGGTACTGGGGGAGGTCTGCGGCGTGTAGCGGGCGAAGGCCCCTTGTGGGTGCGGGCCGACAGCACACCCAGGGCATGAGAGTCCGCTTTTGGCTAAAAGCGGACATTTGACCACACCCTGAATTACGTCCGCTTTACCCCCGAAAGCAGACATCGAGATGGGTGCCGCTTTACGTCTGCTAATGACCCATAGCGGACATTGCGCACGAAACCGTTCGGTATTCCCTTCGAATGCGCACTCACAGTGCGAAATGGTCACGGGGCCGGGCTTTTGATCGCCAAATCGGCTCGACGAAGAGGGGAGATCGCTATGCAGACTGCCGGATCAGGACCGGATTCGTCTTCGACCGCCCTATTTGCTACGCTACCGGTGACCGCAAGTGGTCATCCGGGGAATCTCGGATAAAAGGGGGCCGCGCGCGAAAGCGCGGCCCCCATTGGCCGATGATAGCGTTGGATGGCGGATCAGAAGTCCATGCCGCCCATACCGCCCCCGGGCATGGGCGCGGCTTCCTTTTTCTCCGGCTTTTCGGCGACCATGGCCTCGGTGGTGATCAGGAGGCCGGCAATCGACGCGGCGTCCTGCAGGGCGGTGCGCACCACCTTGGTGGGGTCGATGATGCCGGCTTTGAACATATCGGTGTATTTCTCCAACTGGGCGTCGAAGCCGTAGTTGCGGCTCTTATTCTCCAGAATTTTGCCGGCCACCACGGCGCCTTCGGCGCCCGCGTTCTCGGCGATCTGGCGAAGCGGCGTCTGTAGGGCGCGGCCCACGATCTCGACGCCCACCTTCTGGTCGTTGTTGGCGCACTTGACCTTTTCCAGGACCGTGATGGCGTTGAGCAAGGCCACGCCGCCGCCAGCGACAACCCCTTCCTCCACCGCCGCGCGGGTGGCGTGCAAGGCGTCGTCGACGCGGTCCTTCCTTTCCTTCACCTCGAATTCCGTGGCGCCGCCGACGTTGAGGACGGCCACGCCGCCGGCCAGCTTGGCCAGCCGCTCCATCAGCTTTTCCTTGTCGTAGTCCGAGGTCGTTTCCTCGATCTGGGCGCGGATCTGGTTGCAGCGGCCCAGAATGGTCGCTTTCTTGCCGGCGCCCTCGACGATGGTGGTCTCCTCCTTGGTGATGATCACCTTCTTCGCTTTCCCCAGCATTTCCAGGCTCACGTTCTCGAGCTTGATCCCCAGGTCCTCGCTGATCACCTGGCCGGCGGTGAGAACGGCAATGTCCTCGAGCATGGCCTTGCGGCGGTCGCCGAAACCGGGCGCCTTCACGGCGCACACCTTGAGCCCGCCACGCAGCTTGTTGACCACCAGGGTGGCCAGCGCCTCGCCCTCGATGTCCTCGGCGATGAGCAGCAACGGGCGCCCCGACTGGACCACGCTCTCCAGAACGGGAAGCAGCGGCTGCAGCCCCGAGAGCTTCTTCTCATGGATCAGGATATAGGGTTCCTCCATGTCGCAGGTCATCTTGTCGGCGTTGGTGATGAAGTAGGGCGAGGTGTAGCCGCGGTCGAACTGCATGCCCTCGACCACGTCCAGGTCGGTGTCCAGTCCCTTGGCTTCCTCCACGGTGATCACGCCCTCTTTGCCCACCTTCTCCATGGCCTGGGCAATGAAGTCGCCGATCTCGCTGTCGCCGTTGGCGGAAATGGTGCCCACCTGGGCGATTTCCGCACTGGTGGAAACCCTTTTCGAGCGCTTGTGCAATTCATCGACCACGGCGCGGACGGCGAGGTCGACCCCGCGCTTCAGATCCATGGGGTTCATGCCGGCGGCCACCGCCTTGGCGCCTTCGCGGACGATGGACTGGGCCAGGACCGTCGCCGTGGTGGTGCCGTCGCCGGCCTCGTCGCTGGTCCTGGACGCCACCTCGCGCAGCATCTGCGCGCCCATGTTTTCGAACTTGTCGGAAAGCTCGATTTCCTTGGCCACCGTGACGCCGTCCTTGGACATGCGCGGCGCGCCGAAGGCCTTGTCGAGCACCACATTACGCCCCTTGGGGCCGAGCGTCACCTTGACGGCCTCGGCCAGGATGTCGACGCCGGCAAGCAACTTTGCCCGCGCGTCGGCGCCGAATTTAATCTCTTTCGCTGCCATTTTTTTCGATCCTTACCTTGGGGAACCTATTTCTTCTTCCCGCCGCCTTCGATGACGCCGAGAATATCGGACTCTTTCATGATCAACAGATCGTCGCCGTCCATCTTGACCTCGGAGCCCGACCATTTGCCGAACAGAATCCGGTCGCCGGCCTTGACGTCCAGCGGCGTGATGGTTCCGTCCTCGTGACGGGTGCCGGTGCCGACGGCAACGACCTTGCCCTCCATGGGCTTTTCCTGGGCGGTATCGGGAATGATGATGCCGCCCGCGGACTTTTCTTCCTGCTCCACGCGCTTGACCAGCACGCGGTCATGCAGTGGCCTGAATTTCATATTGCGCCCTCCGTGAACCCATTGATATTTAAGGAACGAATGGGATTTATTAGCACTGAGCCTTGGTGAGTGCCAATGATCTATGGAGATTCATCGGCGCTGTCAAGGGAATGTTGGTGGCGATCTTTTGCCCGGCCCTCAGGCCCCGGCCCTCAGGCCCCGGTGGTCAGGGTCAGCCGGTCCAGCCGAAGCCGGTGGCGTCCGTCGGTGAGGCGCCGGACGCCGCCGAGCACGGCGGCCAGCACCCCCAGCCCGGTGCCGCCGGCGATCAGAAACATGATCAGGATCTGGTACTTCACGGCCTCGACGGGGTCGACGCCGGCCAGAATCTGACCGGTCATCATGCCGGGCAGGGAAACCAGGCCGGCGGCCGACATGGCGTTGATGATCGGCATTAGCCCGCCGCGCAGGGCCTCGCGGGTGATGGTGCCCATGGCCTCGGTGAATTCCTGCCCCAGGGCCAACCGCGCCTCGATGGCGCTGCGTTCCCGCGCCACCGCCGTCACCAGGCGGTCCAGACCCAGGCTGACCCCGGTCATGGTGTTGCCCAGGACCATGCCGAGCAGGGGGATGGCGTAGCGCGGGTCGTACCAGGGATCGGGTTTGACCTGGGTGGTGAGCGCCAGCACGGTGACGATGGAGGCCGCGGCCAGGATGCTGGTGGTGCCAAGACCATAGGCCCACAGGCCGGTGAAGCGCCGCGTCTGCCGCGCCATCACTTCGCGCCCGGCGAACAGCACCATGACCAGCGCCGCCGCCGCCGTGAACAGCGGCGAGACGACGGCGAACAGGGCCTTCAGCACCAGGGCGACCAGCGCCAGCTGCACCACCATGCGCCCGGCGGCGATCAGCARGCGCCATTCCAGCCCCAGGCGCAGGCCTATGGAAAGGGCGGCGTTGAGGACCACAAGAAGGGCCGCCACGGCGAGATCGGTGTAGTCGAGGGTGATGTAGCTCAYGCCCCGCTCCCGCTTTGCGCCGGGGCGGGGGTGGCGTCCGTGACCTTGCCGTCCTTCATCAGCAGGCTGCGCCGGGCCAGCCGCCGGGTCTGCCCGKGGTCGTGGGTGACCAGAAGTATAGCCACGCCGTCGGCCAGGCGTTCGCGCAGYACGTCTTCCACCTTGMGGGCCGATTCCCGGTCGAGGCCCGAGGTGGGCTCGTCCAGGAGCAGCACCCTGGGCTCGACCAGAAGCGCCCGCGCCAGGGCCAGCCTCTGGCGCTCGCCCGTGGACAGGCGGGCCACCGGCCAGACGAGGGCCTCGGCGGGCAGCCCCAGCCGGGGCAACAGGCGCCGGGCCGCGTCGCCGTCGGGGAAGTGGCTGGCCACGTCGTCCGCCCACCAGCCGGAATCCGGCGGCACATAGGCCACCAGCCGGCGCCACCGGGGTGCCGGGATGTCCCCGCGCGCGGCGTCATCAAGACGGATATCGCCCTCGTTCGGGTCCAGATCCACAATGGCCCGCAACAGCAGGCTCTTGCCCGCCCCCGATGGCCCGCTGAGCGCCACGCACTCGCCCGCCTCTAGGCTCAGGTCGACGGGCTCAAGGCCGGGCCGGGTGAGTTGGCGGATGGTCAACACGGGCGGGGCTCCGTCTGGCACGGGCGCCTGGGATGACAGGGGACGCCGCACGCGAATAACGGCCTCTTGCGGCGCATGGGCGGCATAGGGGTTGCGAAGGCGCCGCTGGTGGACCGGCAACCCGCAACGCTAGCCGGTTTGCACGAAGGCAACAACGGGGAATCGGGGCGCGGTGGGAGTCGTGGCCCTCGGTCCCTACATCACCCTATGGCAGGTGGCGATGGTCCACCTGGGCGCCGCCCAGCGGCGGCCCCGAGGGGCAGGAATATTCCCTTGGACTCGGCGGCGCGATGGGTATGCTTCGAACACGCCACGGGCGGCGGTCCGGCCGGTGGGTGGGGGATGGAGGAAGAGCGGTGGAGTATTCGGAATCCTTAGCAAAGGCGAACAAATACGCGCGGTCCGCGTTCTCCCTGATGGAGAGCAAGGCGATCCCCRCCACGCCCAATAATTTCGCCGTGTGGTTTGTCTATTGCTCGGGCAGGTACCCGGACCTCACGCGCGCCCTGGACAAGCTGCTCRAGGAAAACGAGGAGTTCACGGAGGCGCGCAACGCCGAAATTTTCGACCAATACTTCACCTTCATTCACGAGGGCACGGCTGCCACCGACGCCGCCGAAAAGATCGGGWCGGAACTGGCCAATATCCTCGYCTACCTGGATTCGGCGGGCGACGGYGCCGCCGAGTACGGCAGGTTCCTGGAGTCCATCACCGGGAAGGTCGCCGAATCGGGAAGTGTGAGCGACTTCAAGGGCCTCATCGCGGACGCCCTTTCGGCAACGCGGTCGATGGAAGGGCACACCAGGAACCTCCAGGAAAAGCTCGACGGCTCGTCCAGGGAAATCTCCCAGCTCAAACAGGATCTGGAGGACATGCGGCACGAGGCGCTGACCGACGCGCTGACCGCCATCCCCAACCGCAAGCTGTTCGACATCCAATTGCGCCAGTCCGCCGACGAGGCCGTGAAGAACGAGGAAGAGTTGTGCCTGCTCATGGTCGACATCGACCATTTCAAGGAATTCAACGACACCTATGGCCACCAGGTGGGCGACCAGGTGCTGAAGCTCCTTGGCTCGACCCTCACCGCATGCATCAAGGGCCAGGACACCGCCGCCCGGTACGGCGGCGAGGAGTTCGCCATCATCCTGCCGTGTACCAGCCTCAAGGACGCCCTCACCGTGGCCGAGAACATCCGCCGGGCGGTGGGCACGAAGAAGGTCGTAAACCGCGCCACCGGCGAGAACCTGGGCACCATTACGGTCTCCATCGGGGCGGGCCGGTTCGAGTACGGCGAGCCCTTGTCCCAGTTGATTTCCCGCGCCGACGAGGCCATGTACATGGCCAAGCGCAACGGCCGCGACCGGGTCGTCTCCCAGGACCAGGTCCGGGATCCGGCGTTGAGCGCCTAGTGGCCTGCTACAGGCCGCCTTTCAGCCTCAGCCAGCGGTAGCGGTCGAGCGACGGCACCACGACCCGCGCGATGACGGGGTCGGCGGCGCCCATGGGCAGCACGTCGATGGGGATCTCCGTGCCGGCGTCGCCCCGGGCCCAGACCTTGCGGAAGAAGTCGGCCATGTCCCTGACCCGTTTTCCGCCGACGCCCATGATGATGTCGCCGGCCTTGAGGCCGACCTTCTCGGCGGGACCGCCGGCGGCAACCCGGACGATGAAGACGCGGCCCCGGTTCTGCTCCGTGTAAAGCCCCAGCCAGGGGTGCGACGGCCGCGACGGACGCCCGTGCTCCAACAGGTCCGCCAGGATGGGCTTGAGCCGGTCGATGGGCACGAACATGTTGCCGGGCCCCGGGGTCGCCGGCGCGGCCGCGTCGTTGACGAACAGCGAGCCGATGCCGAGCAGGCGCCCGTCGGGACCGATCAGCGCGGCGCCGCCGTACCCGGGATGGGGCGGGGCGGTGAATATGGCGTTCTCCAGCAGGTATTCCCAATACCCGGCGAAGGGACGGCGCGACACCACCCGGGCCGGAGTCGCGGGCGGCGCGCCTTCGTGGCTGACGATAAGGACCATGTCTCCTTCGGCGAGCGCCGCCGAATCGCCCAATGCCACGGGTTTGATGCCGAGCGGCCTGTCGGCGCGCAAGAGCCCGAAGCCGGTGTCGTGGTCATAGCCGACGACCGTCGCCGGGACGGCCTTGCCGTCCGGGGTCAGGACCTCGGCCGCCTTCGCCTCCAGAATCAGATAGCCGATGGTCAGCACCAGGCCGTCGGCGCCGATGACGACGCCGCTGCCCTCGCGCTCGGTGCCGAGGGAGCCCGCGGTGCGGGCGTCGGCGCGGATATCGGCGCGCACCCCGACCACGGCGCGCAGCACCTCGGCGATGGAGTCGGCGGCGGAC
>LKGT01005232.1_pt1 | contig 10209 bp, 11 predicted proteins | sample 503861 | NCBI WGS metagenome assembly LKGT01 (sample SAMN04113194, study PRJNA297058) | marine sediment metagenome | biome: marine benthic biome; feature: marine benthic feature; material: marine sediment; isolation source: sediment sample collected at the water-sediment interface from the South......
CTCGTCCAACTCCCAGAACCAATCCGAAGAGGCGTTGGCGATGTCCTTGAATCGTTGCTCGCTTTGGCGTAGCGCCTGCTCCACCCGCTTGCGTTCCGTGATGTCCGTGCCGGTGCCACGGTAACCCTTGAAGTTGCCCGCTGCATCGAATACGGGTGTCCCGCTTATTGAGACATGAACCAGGCCGCCGTCCTGGGACCGTGTCGTGTGCTCGAAGTTCTTGAACGGCTTGCGCGCCGCCAAGTCGGCCAAATGCTGCCGCCATTTCGATTGATTCGTGTCGTCTGTGGTCGTCTCGCATCGCGTCTTGCCGATTCTTTTGTCGGCGCCCAACCCGGAGCGCTCGAAGCGGTTCGAAAAGTAGGTGAAGCGGAGATGCACGTCCGTCTCCCAGAACCAGTCGGAGGCGGTCTCCGCGAAGTCGCGAAAGCGCTCCTTGCTGTCCCGCAGCGCCTCTTCGACCCGTCTGCGCTCAGCGATGGACTCCTCCAAGCCCCGGTTCAGCCTGACGACCGTGCGATAACGCCACCATGCCATGGTGATCAGGGCCGCAAGAAAGAGTGCGCCCATGACTGATAGCACCCGGAAGGCCGTCCAATATGGTTCGGTGCGGCCGTACCACTTGACGTAGATCGCCCGATAGGCGGGCGTGCCGACGAAGGCCTCGACCGCCGCGTTCAAGGCCGCCAGAAGCTCGGTGGCGTCCTTGCGCACCTGGATGCCACGTTTGACCTCCAAAAGGGGGGTGCCAACGACCTTGACGCGATCTTCGATGCCAATCTTTCTGGCCAGGTTAAGTATCACGKRCTGTGGAAAGACAAGCTTTAGCTCGTCTCCGCTTGTCTGAATGATTGCGGCGCCGGCTTTCGGACTCACGCAAATCCAGTCGGCCCCCGCCGGCGCCGGGAGCGTCCCGTAAGTCTCGATGCCGACTTCAAAGCCATGTTCGTGTAACGCCCGGATCGCCGCATCATCAAGTTGCAGCAAAGGCTCACCGCCCGACAAAACGACCAGCGCTTGTGTATTCAACACGTCAACACCAAAGTACTCCGCCCAAAATCAGGATTTGGATCTTTTTCTGACACCGTCTTGGAAATCGTTCCAGTCCGGACGTTTGATCTCGAGGAGATAGTCCTTCGTCAGCGCTTTTGACACTTCCCAGAGTTCTGCAGCCTGCGCCGCATCGTGCATGTGGTTGTCACCGAGCACCGTCACTGGATTGCAGTCTTCGAAATACTGGCCGCTGACACTGCCCAGCAGAGGGCTCGTCGCGACGTAACAGGTAGTTGCCGCGCCCTGTTCGATCGACTTGCCGCCGATGGCGGTCAACACGCCGAATGCGAACTGGAAAAATCCGGGCTCGTTCCGATCGATGCTGGTGTTGATCACGCCCGGATGCAGCGAATTCGAAGTGATGCGCGTGCCTTTCAGCAGCCGTGCCAGTTCCAGCGAATACAACACGTTTGCGAGTTTGGAATGCCCGTAAGCCCGGCCCACGCTGTAGTTCGTCGTACCTCGCAAGTTGCCGAATTCGATGCCTTTGTCGGGCGCGCTCGTGTAGGCGGACCGGCTGCCAACGACGACTACGCGCCCCTGCCAGGACAGGTAAAGGCGCTCCAGCAAGTTGTTGACGAGAATGAAATGCCCGAGATGGTTCACGACGAAATGTTTCTCGAGTCCATAAACCTGTTCGCGATCGCCACCCCGCATGCCCGCATTGCAAATCAGCATATCGATCGGCGAGTTAAGGGAGCGAATCGTCTCGGCGCAAGCCACGACCGAATCAAAATCTGATAATTCCAGTTCGACCGGTGTGGTAATGCCGACGACACTGGAACACGCTTCCTGCGCCTTGGCGAGCGTGCGTCCCGTCCCGATCACGTACGCACCACGCAACGCGAGTACCCGCATCGTTTCGTAGCCGATACCGGAATTGCAGCCGGTCACCACCGCGATCTTGCCGCTCAGGTCGATTCCCTCGGTAACTTTCTCGGCAGACGAGTCCTGGTCGAAATCGCTCCGCGGCACGCCGCTGGCAGGAACTCTCTCATGGCCGCTGCAAGCACCGATCGCGGGAGCTGCCAATGTTGCCCCGGACAGCTGGAGGAATCGTCGTCGATCAACACGCATGCGAAGTTCCTACCGCCTGCCTCCTGAGGCATTTACTCAAAAAGTTTCTCGGCTTCACTGCTCAGGTCATCCTGATGTGGCTCACTCGTATCACCCTGGTCGAACAATGTTGTGAGAGCGTCCTTTGCCTTTGCTTCCTGCTTCGCTCTCGCCGCATCGAAGACTTCGTCGCCCGGCTTGAACCATTCGCAGAAATTGAGCCGCTCTTTTTCGATGACTTCCTCGGCGTCGTCCTCCCGGCATTTTCTCGGCACGCCGGGGTCATAGAACGCACACATTTTGCAGACGTGCAGATAAACGGAACACGCAGGACACTCGTCCTGCCTGGAAAGTGGCAGGCTCAGGTCCTCAAGGGACGCACCACAGCGGTAACACAAAAGATGGTCGGCCATACCACCGAAGTATAGCCTTTCTAAAGTGACCGCCTGTCTGTTAGTCGCTCGCTGCGCTCCTTCTTTGCGTCGGCACGAAGTCCTCCATGACAGCCTTGTTCATGAGGTCCGGTGGCAACATACCCTGTGCCAGAATGAAGTCATGGAAGAACTGCTGATCGAAATCGTCGCGCAAGGCGAGTTCGGTCTGCGTTCGCAGGGCCTGTAGTTTCGTATAGCCGAAGTAGTAAGCGGTGGCCTGACCCGGCATCCGGTAGGTGTAGCGCTCGATCTCGTTTTGTGCCCAATCCTCGCCGATGACGATATCTTCCATGATCAGGCTCTTGGCTTCTTTGGGTGATATCAGGCCCAGGTTCAACATGGGATCGAGAAACATGCGCGCGGCGCGCATCAGCCTGTACTGCAGGCTGATCAGCTGTCCGTCGAGCGGCATGTAGGGCTTGGCAATAGCCTCCGCATACAGCCCCCAACCTTCGACGTTCACGCTGTTGAATGCGAATATGACGCGTGTAATGGACACACCGGCCTCGATCATGCTCGAGAACTGCATCTCGTGTCCGGGTCGTGCTTCATGGGCCGTTAGTGTCCAGGCACCGGCTTCGTAGGTGTCGTCTGTCTGCTGCCAGCTGCCGTCTGCGTATTGCTCGAGCAATGGGATGACGAAGTCAGGAAACTCGCCCGTGTTGCCGATCAGCCGTGGCACGTCGAGGTGTGGCGCCGGCTGTGCGGCCGTTTCCGCTGCGGTCGCGATACGAATACCTGCGTCTCGCTCGGGCAGACTGATAATGCGCTCCCTGACGATGATGTCTTCAATCTGCTTGAGCACACCTTGATAGTGATCAAGCAATTTGTCGCCATCGATCGCGCCATCGACTTTCAGTTTTCTGATTACGGCGCGGTAATCAGTCGATGCGTAGCCTTTTTCTTTCGCAACCAGCGGCGCCAGCGCAACCATCTCGTTGCGGATATCCATGTATCCCTGTGTTGCCTGCTGGATTAGCTCCTCCGGCGAGGCGTCGACACCCCAGTTTCTGAGCGCATCCTCGTACATGACTGGCGGCAGGCGATAATCGTCCCTGGATCGTGGCAGCACCCCGTCTCTGAGCCACTGGTTATACACCCGAAGCTGGCCTGCCAACATTTCGTAAGGCTCCTGCCAGCCCTGTAGATCGGTCCCGTCCAGCAGTTCCTCGATGCCCACAATAAAAGTCTCTGCGCGTTCCAGGTCCTGCTCCACCTCATCACGAAACGGGCCGACAAGCCCGTCGACGTCAAAGCGCTCGCGTGTGCGGTCACGTGCGAGTTCGGTAAGCGGCGTGAAACCGTCCTCAAGGCCTGCGTATCGTTTAATGCGAACAATTGCGGCCGGGTAGCGCTCACGCGGAATCTGCACATCGATCAGGGCGCGAATGCCGCGGAAAATGTCTTGGCTCAGGTTGAAATAAGGGAGCATATTCTCCCGATTCAACTTTTCCGACCGGATACTGTCTTGCACGACCCTGATCAGAATGCCGAGGTCCTGACGCACCCTGGTATCGGTCTCGTCCTCGAGCCGCCTCTTGAGTTCCGCAAGAATATGTTCCGACTCGGCAAGCTCGCGCTGGTAGCGCTCCGGTTTCAGGTCCCTGATTTCCTCATCCAGACCGTCGACGCCGATGGCGGCGGCTGACTCCGGATTAAATTTCGCAACGGCCTCCAGTACGATCTGTGCATGCGTATTGCTCTTTTCGACCCAATCGATGCCATTGGCCGACGTGGCTCCTGGTAACGATACTGCTGACGCCGCAAACGCCAACAATGCAATTAATCCTGCTCGTCGCATCCTGTGCTCCTGTTGCATGGTTTGATTGTTCGACTATTGAAACCAGGATGCCAGTAGGACTTGAAAAGATTCAAACAGGTCCAAAATTATATTCCTGGTTATCACAAGCCGATTAATCCAATGCAGAATCTGCCCCATCATTACAATGTCTCTGCCGCAGCAGACCCGGAAGCAGTCGTACAGCTGAGGTCGACCGGTCTGCCGGACCTCGAATCTACCGCGCCGGCCGAATTCGGTGGCCCAGGCGATAAATGGTCTCCGGAATCATTGCTTGTCGCGTCGGTGGCAGACTGTTTCGTGCTGTCGTTCAAAGCGATCGCTCGCGCATCGAAATTCTCCTGGATCTCGCTCACTTGCTCCGTCGAGGGCACGCTTGACAAAGTCGATCGTCTGACGCAATTCACGACATTCGACGTCAAGGCGTCACTGACTATTCCGGCCGATATGAACGAAGAAAAGGCAATGAAGCTGCTCGAGATGGCAGAGCGGGCCTGTCTGATCACCAATTCACTGACGGCGGACACTCATCTCACCGCCAACGTGCAAGTCCAGCAATGAAGAAATTACTTCATAAATATATGATAAGTATTTGTTTATAAAGTATTACACAGTCACCCGGAGCACTTTCGCGCCGCGCACATGCCCAGCCCGTAAATCATTCAGTGCCTTATTTGCGGCCTCCAGGGGATAGCTCTCTACCGCCGGCCTGATCGGTATTTCGGCCGCGATCGGCAGGAACTCGGCAATATCATGGCTCGTAACATTCGCGACCGTCTTGACCTCTTTTTCGAGCCACAAGTGCTTTTCATAGCTGATACCGGCCATCAGCTCTCGATCGCCTGCTTCTTTTCTGATCGCATTGATGACCAGGCGCCCGCCTGGCCGCAGATTCCTGAGTGCCTCCAGCACAGGCCGCCAGGCAGGCGTCGTGTCGATGATCGCGTGTAGCGGTTCCGGTGGGCTGTCTCCCGTGTCCCCGCTCCATGCGGCGCCAAGTTCCATGGCAAAATCACGTTCCTTGCCGCTGCGCGCAAAAACACAGATCCTGGAGTCGGGGTACAGGTGCTTCGCCATTTGCAGGACCAGGTGTCCCGAGCCGCCAAATCCCGTTAATCCCAGCCATTCGCCATTCGCCAGCCTGGCGAGTTTTAGGGCCCGGTAACCGACGCTCCCCGCACACAACAAAGGCGCTGCTTCTTCGTCGGAAAACAACTTGGGAATCGGATAAGCATAATGCTCGCCGACGACCATGTATTCCGCGTAGCCACCATTGGCATCCCGCCCGGTTGCCCGGAATTCAGGACTCAGATTCTCGTCAGCCTCTCCGGACGACGAGTAAATCCAGCCAACGCCGACCCGCTCGCCTTTCCTGAAGCGTGCGGCATTCTTACCGAGGGCGGCTATGCGACCGATGACTTCGTGGCCCGGCACGACGGGCAGTGACGGAGGAGTGGTCCTGCCTTCGATTTCGTCGAGCTCCGTATGGCAGACGCCGCAAACGGATACCTTGATCAACACCTGACCCTCGGCGGGCTCCGGTGTTTCCAGTTCGACCAGCCGTAACGGCTGCCGATTTTCAGCAAGCGGCGCCGYCGTCGAGAGAATCATTGCCTTCATCGCACAAACCGCGGGGAGAGAAAAAGAGAACCGTCCCTCACTATGACGCAATAGTCAAAGCCCGTTTCATTCTGCGCATAGTGGTTCTACCGCAATGATGCTGTGGCAATTACGGATTCTCAACATCCGTGACCTGTGAAATTATTAATCTACCGGCCCGGAACCACATTCCGGGGCGGCAGGAGTTTGAGTTAATGCATTGGAGGGAAAAAATATGAACCTGGTGAGCTGGAGCCCCTTCCGCGAAATGGAAGGCTTTTTTGACCGTTACAATCGGTTGCTGAGTGATCGGGATCTTGCAGGTCTGGGTGATGAAGCGCTACGCACCAACCTGAACTGGCGCCCGAGAGCCGATATCAGCGAGTCGAAGAAAGAGTACCTGATCAAGGCCGAATTGCCGGAGGTCGAGAGAGACGACATTCACATTGAGATCGAGAACGGCATGTTGACCATCAGCGGCGAACGACAAATGGAAAAGGACGAAGAGACGGAAAAGCAACATCGCATCGAAAGTTTTTATGGGAAATTCTCGCGAAGCTTTTCACTTCCATCCGACGTCGATGAATCGAAGATCTCTGCGAAAACCAAGTCAGGAGTATTGAAAGTCCATCTGCCGAAGACGAAACCGACCGTAGCAAAGCCGATCGAGATTTCGGTAGGCTGAAAATTAGTGGATCGGGCCGCTGGTTCGGTCCACGATCTCTCCTCCCGGCCATGCGCCTTCGCATGGACAGGGTTTGCTAGGTGGCGACCGCATACTCGATTTTCTCCATCCTCGCTGTATATTCTGTCGCGAAAGCTGAGCATCGCGGCCCGTTGCTGCAGCCAGGTCGCTCAGACAGCCTGTTGTTCTCCGACCTCGGCAAAGCAACTACTGGAAATCAGGCGACTGCTTAAGCGTGTGAGAAGCAATATCAGCGATCTCACCCCTGGAATTTTGAGTGCACAATTGTTTGGCGCGTTTGCCGAATGGGATTACACTGCCAGTACCGACAGGATCGATACTAAAACTTGGGGGACGGAGCCATGACTCGTACGCAAAAGCTCGGCATTACTTTTTTGGGGACATTCCTTTTCGCCTTTGGCACAGTCCTGGCACAGAACCCGGCGGAGGGTGAAGCCGCCGAACAGGAAGCTACCGAACAGGAAGCGACTGATGACAGTGCCGTTGCCCAAAGCGCGACTGACGACTATGTGGCCGTCTGGTCTGTGATCGAGGAGCAGTGGGAAGCCTCTCAGCGGGGTGACCGGCGCTGGGTCGAACGATTCTTGTCAGCGGATTTCATTGGCTGGTCGAAAAACTCTCCGGCACCACGAGACAAAGCATCCACCCGCATGTGGAATGAGTTCGACACGAAACAGTCCAAGGGACTTGAACACGAGCTATATCCCTTGTCGACCGTAATACACGGCGATATGGCGGTCGCACACTATCTTTATACCAACGCGACCGAGAACAGCGACGGCGAAACGGAAGTGGCAAACGGCAGATACACCGACATCCTGGTTCGTGCCGACGGTGAATGGAAATTCATTGCCTGGCACGGTGGGGACGACGACACCGACGACTAGACGTCTTGAGCAGCAGGAGGGGCAACCCTGCCCCTCCTGCTGCCGCTTTCAAGATCCCTACGCCCAGCAAAGCTAACGCACCCGGTCGGCTGCGAGATGCAGCGGCCGCCTTGTTTCGGCGGCTCCAGTTTCTTCGTACCCAGCCCGCGTTTTCGGTCTCGTTTGCAGTATGAATATATTGCCCAGCAGRACGAGCATCAYGCCCACGASGATGTTSGCYGTGATCTSAAGACCTTCAAAAAAGACSGACAMGRCMARCGCCACGACCGGGAACATCACCACCGCATASCCGGCTTTGTGGGCGCCGATYCGGCCAAGCAGGGTCAGGTATGCGCCGAASGCAATAATCGACCCGAAGATAATSAGATACAGCAGTGACGAGACGTACGYYAGAGACCAGTCGAAAYKRAACTCCTKTCCCTGGCCGAACGCGATKGCSCCCGTCAATATGGAACCGTAYAGCATGCCCCATGCATTYGATTGCATGACGGGCAAGCCATCATTTTGKGYSGACTGAGAYACCATGTTGCCCAGTGAYGCGATCAAKGCGCYSAGKACACARAGSSCTGCACCGTAAAGCGTTGCRTCGGAWAGCGAGAYCCTSTCGATTTGTGGCATGAAYAAAAYGACAATCCCGACGATGCCGAGCAAKGCGCCCGCGATKACRCGTCCGCCCGCACGAACACCGAAAAAGATTCGGGCATTMAWAATGTTCATCCACAGCATTGTSGAAAACGCGATAGCCGTTAAGGCSGACGTAATGTAYTGCTGSGCGTGATAYAWCACGATGTAGTTCAGGCAAAAMARCAACAKGCCAAGRAGAACGAATCGCGAATGGGCGCGACGATCGAACTTCAGATTCAATCCCCGCGCCAGGCACCAGGCAAATAACAGCGCGGTCGCGATTGCATATCGATAGAAGACCGATACCTCGGGCGGCACCACCCCGAGCTGGAACTCGATGGCAAGCCAGGTCGATCCCCAGACCAGTACGGTGACCACATAAAGCATCCAGTTACGCATCTTCCTGCGGTCTCCCGGCACTCTTACAGCCATCGAGGTCCTCAAGCGCGTCGTCCAGCATCTGCGTGCGAATGTTGCGCAGGTGATGTAGCCGAAGCATCGGTCTTGCCAGCCGGGCGAGCATCTGGCGCCATTCGAATCCGTGCTGTCTTGCCAGCATCACCGGAGACCGAGTATGCCCCGCGAAGGTAAACAGGCGGTCCTGATAGGCGTCTTTGCAGTGGCAGTTATGACCGTTCATAGTTACCTCCTGAAGGTCTCTTGTCGAACGAAGTGCTTGACTATACGGTTCTATTGGAGCTATAACAGATGCAATTTTATGGAAATGTAAGGTGAACAGTTAGTGCTTGCCGTCGATAAGGAAAGCAGCGATTACCTCTATCGCCAAGTCGTTGATTTAATTTCGGATAACATCGAGTCGGGCGCGCTGATGCCGGGCGACCGTCTGCCCTCCCTGCGCCGGATGAGCCATCGAATCGGCGTGAGCATCCCAACGGTACGGCAGGCCTACGTCGAGCTCGAGCKCGTCTTCCGCAGGAGGATCCGGATTCGCCGACTTCGAGGAGTTCCTGAGCGCTTCGAGCGCGTCCTCGGCAGGCTTCTCCCACATCGACCCGGGGTTCGTCAGCGCCTGGAAGTCGGGGCCTCCCTTGGAGAGCACCAGACCCACCGCCCAGCCCTCGCGGCCCGAAGAAGGCTGGCGGAAGCGACGCACGTGCCACACCACCGCCTCGACCTCGATGGGTCCATGGCGGGGATGCTCGATCTCGATCTGGACCGTCATCTTGTGCTGGAAGCGCACCGGGGCCACGACGCAGAGCCCCCCTTCGGAGACGTCCAGCACCCGGGCGCGGACGCGCTTCGTCCCCTTCCTGACGGTGCACGGCAGACGACAGCGCGTGCGGTGCTGCCGGGTGATAGGTGCTTTCATGGTGCACTTCGTACATCGGCGAAACGGAACGCTGCCTAAGGCCGCCCTCGCACGTGTTCCCACACGCGGCACACGCCGGCGGGCTCACCTCCCTCGATTCCGTCGCGGAATGAGTGCGACGAAGGCCTGAACGCTGGCSCGGCGYGTCTCCATGAYCGACGGTGTYTCGTCGAASAGCGAAAGCAGGAGGTTGCCGTCGAGCAGCGACATCAGGCCKGTCGCCAGGATCCGGGKATCCTGGGACGGYKSGACGATCTCGGCGATCGCCTGGCTGAGTGAACCGATGAAGCGCTGGTGAAGGTCGAGGAGCGTCGTTACCAGCAGGCTGCGAAAGGTCGGCGTCTCGACGGCCCAGCGCACGAAACCTCCGATCTCCGCCAGGTGATCCGTTGAAAACGACTCGTAGATGGCGACCAGTTCGTGAAGGCGCTTCTCCGCGTCTACCTCTTCGAGGTTCCGGTCCAGGGATTCTCGAAAGGGGGCGAGCAAACGGGTGAAGGTCTCCCGAAACAGGCTGGCCTTGTCGTTGAAATGCCAGAAAACCGTCGCACGGCTCACCTCCGCGGCGTCGGCGATCTCGGCGACCGTTGTGCTTTCGTAGCCCTTCCCTAGAAACAGCTTCCTCGCGGCGACGAGGATCCGCTCCTGGGTTGCCGCCTTGCCTGTGAGCCGCTCTCTCCCCATGCGGAGATCCTATCGACTCGGCATCCGCCGCGCGCCCT
>LKGT01008131.1_pt1 | contig 10207 bp, 5 predicted proteins | sample 503861 | NCBI WGS metagenome assembly LKGT01 (sample SAMN04113194, study PRJNA297058) | marine sediment metagenome | biome: marine benthic biome; feature: marine benthic feature; material: marine sediment; isolation source: sediment sample collected at the water-sediment interface from the South... ...
CACGCCAGGAGCCAGAAGAACCATTGCCCCGAACACAATGAGACGCAGACCTTTTACCCTCTTCATGCCATCTCCGTCGTCGCCGTTCCACGAGCCAAGACATCCCGTCGGCCATCACGACCGGGTGCGCTCACTAGGCCTTCTTCTTCCATGTGTTCAATCATCCGAGCTGCACGAGGATACCCAACCCTCAGGCGCCGTTGAATAAATGAGGCTGAGGCTTGTCCAGTTGTCATCACCAATTCTCTCGCCCGTTCATAGGTTTCATCCGCCTCTTGATCTTCGTCGGGAGATTCCTGTATTGACGCCAACGCCGTTTGATCGTATATCGGAGTGGCCTGCGACTTGACCCATTCCACCACATTCCGGACTTCATCGTCTGACACATACGGCCCGTGCAGGCGAACAATGCGCCCGGTTCCCGAGGCTAAAAACAGCATATCACCTTTCCCCAATAAACTCTCGGCGCCATTGGCATCCAAAATCGTCCGCGAATCAGTTTTGGAGGACACTTGATACGCAATGCGCGCAGGAAAGTTCGCCTTAATTAAACCGGTCACCACATCGACCGATGGTCGTTGTGTCGCTAAGATGAGATGAATCCCTGAAGCCCTGGCCATTTGTGCGAGTCGGGCAATGCGATCCTCAATATCTTTCGGCGCGACCATCATTAGATCCGCAAATTCATCAATGACGAGCACAATATAGGGTAATGTCGTCCGTTCCTCGATTGGAGTCTCCAAGGAAGGCGCCTCCTCAATTTCCATCGACTGACCTTTCGACAACTTCTTTTTGCTCCGCCCGGTTGAGCCGGTTTCTTGGAGCTCTACCACTTTCCGATTATAGGCATCAATATTCCGAACACCCAGTTCGGCTAACACCCGGTAGCGCCGTTCCATTTCCACCACCGCCCACTGCAGGGCTCCCGCCGCTTTCTTGGGATTGGTCACCACCGGTGCGATCAGGTGGGGGATGCCGTCGTACATGTTCAACTCCAGCATTTTGGGATCGATCAGGATCAACTTCACTTCCTCCGGAGTCGCGTTGAGGAGCAGACTGCAAATCATGGTGTTAATGCCGACCGATTTGCCGGACCCGGTGGACCCCGCCATCAGAAGATGCGGTACCTGCGCCAGATCTTGGGTGATGGCCTGGCCGATGTGGTCCTTGCCTACCGCCAGCGCCAGTTTGGATTGGGTTTCCTGAAACGAATCGGAGCAGATGATTTCCTTGAAAGAGACGGTTTCGCGTTTCGTGTTGGGCAGTTCAATGCCCACCACCGACTTGCCGGGAACGGGAGCCAGGATCCGCACGCTGGGGGCGCGCATCGCCAGCGCCAGATCGTCGGTCAACGACAAAATGCGGCTGACTTTAATGCCCGGCGCCGGTTCAAACTCGTACAGGGTAATTACCGGGCCCGGCAGAACCTGCACGATCCGGCCTTCCACGCCGAAATCGGAGAGTTTCTTTTCCAGGATGGTGGAGTTCAGCATCAACTCTTCCCGTATCTTGCCCACATCCCGGATTTCGGAGGGATCGTTCAAAAGCGTCACCGGAGGCAGCTGGTAATCTTCCGTCTCGTGAGCAAACGGAAAATTTTCCTGAACGGCGAACTCTTCTTTCTTCTTCTCCGGTTCCTTTTCTTTTCCCGCTTTGCGCGACGTGGAAAAATCGTCCAGGGTTTTCCGCGAGGGCGTCAACAGTTCGCGCGAGACGATCACCGGCTCGCTCAACCGCCGGTACTTGACTTTATCCCTGCGGGCCGCCCGCCAGATATGAAGGGTTTCCCACAACCAGTCTTTGAATTCCCGACCCATCTGTATCAGCAGGATTCCCACCGCGCGAATACTTTTGAGTCCCCAGCGGAACAACACCATGAACACCAGGCTGGTGGCTCGAAACAGTTGATCCGCCGAAACGCCGGACATGGCCAGGGCGGAAACGAACAGGATCACCATCAACAGCAGGTGCGCGCCCACCACGCTCAACCAGAGCACCAGCCACTGGGAGACCTGGGCCCCGGCCAGTCCGCCGGTTGCAATGTCGGCTCCAAAATAGGGATCGTGTTCGAATTGGAGAGCCAGCAAAGCACACAGCCCCGACAGGAAAATCGACCCAAACAGCAACACCAGCGGCCAGCGGCGGAACTCCTGTCCGCGAATCACCGCCCAACCCACCAGGATCGCGACGAGTGGAAACACAAACGCCCCGGTGCCGAAAATCCGGACGAGGCCGTCCGCCAGATAGGAACCCACCAGGCCCCCGTAATTCTGGATGTCCCCGCCCTGCGATGAAAACTGATGGTACGAGGGATCGTGCGGGGAATAGGAAATCAGGGAAATCAACGCAAAGATGGCGAAACCGGCGGTACCGACTCCGAGAAAATCCCGGGTCAGGCTGTGGGGTTCTTTGTCACTCATTATTTTGAACTCGCGTTTTGGGGGTGGTTATCAATCGTTGGACGGTGTCCTGGAGAATCGTGTGTTTAACATCGTGTGTCTCGTCGGGTTTGGGATAATCCAGGTTGTAATGCAGGCCACGGCTCTCTTTGCGTTCCAGGGCGCCGTTGATAATCAACTGTGCGGTGAGAGCGATGTTTCGCAACTCCAGCGTGTCGCGGGTGATCTTGAACCTCCAGTAATACTCCTTGATCTCTTCCAAAAGCATTTCGACCCGGCGGCGGGCGCGATACAACCGTTTGTCGGAACGCACGATGCCGACGTAATTCCACATCAACCGCCGGATTTCGTCCCAGTTGTGGGAGACCACGACGGATTCGTCGCTTTCCACCGCATCGCCGCTGTCCCATTCCGGCAGGCGCTCCTGCAGTTGCTCGAGTTTCTTTGCGGGATGTCTCAACTCAGTGGCCTTGGCGGCGGCCCGGTGCGACAGCACCAGCCCTTCCAGCAGGGAATTGCTGGCCAGCCGGTTGGCGCCGTGCAATCCGGAATAGCACACTTCGCCTGAGGCGAACAGACGGTGGATGCTGGTCTGGCCGTTCAAATCCACCATCACCCCGCCGCACATGTAATGCGCCGCCGGGACCACGGGGATCGGCTGTTCGGTCATGTCGAATCCGAACTTCTTGCAGGTTTTGAAAATATTCGGGAACCGTTCCCGTGTGCGGTAGCCTTCCAGGTGGGTGACATCGAGAAACACGCAATCGTCGCCGCTCTTTTTCATTTCGTAGTCGATGGCGCGGGCTACGATGTCGCGCGGCGCCAGGCACCCCAGGGAATGATAGTTTTCCATGAAGGTGTCGCCGTTTTTAAGACGGAGGATGCCGCCCTCCCCGCGCACCGCTTCCGAAATCAAAAACGATTTCGCCTCCGGGTGGTACAGGCAGGTCGGGTGGAATTGAAAGAATTCCATGTTGGCGATCTTCGCGCCGGCGCGATAAGCCAGCGCGATGCCGTCGCCGGTCGCGGTGTCGGGGTTGGAGGTGTACAGGTAAACTTTCCCCGCACCCCCCGTCGCCAGCAGAATGGCTTTGCCGATGAAAGTGACCACCTCTCCGGTTTGTTCGTTCAACGCGTACAGGCCCAGGGCTTCGTCCTGCGGACTTCCCGGTTGGACGGCGGGATCGATATTGGAGCGGGTGATGATATCAATCCCCATATTATAAGGATAAATTTCAATATTCGGTTTGGCCCGAACGGCTTCGATCAACGTGCGTTCGATTTCCAGGCCGGTGAGATCGTCGGCATGCAGGATGCGGCGCTTGGAATGGCCGCCCTCGCGGGTCAGGTGAAAGGAGTCTTCGCCCTGGGTGCGGGTGAATTTGGTTCCCAGCCGGATCAACTCCCGGACGCGGGCCGGACCCTCGCGGATGATGCAACGAACCACGTCCTCCTGGCACAGGCCGCAGCCGGCTTCGATGGTATCGGATACATGGAGGTCGACCGAATCGTCCTCGGCCATGACCGAGGCGATCCCTCCTTGGGCGTAGCGGGTGGCGGACTCTTCCACGGCGTCCTTGGTAATCAGGGCCACCGAGCCGTATTCCGCGATTTTCAGGGCAAAGGTGAGGCCAGCCAGGCCGCTGCCAATGACGATGTAATCCCGAGCGACTTTCATAACCGCCATTATATGGACTTAAGCCTTTAAAATCAATAAGATATTAAAGGGTTGGGGGGCCGGGGAAGGGGGGTTGTTTGAAGACCGCCTCAAATCAGATGAAAATCGAGAAAAGCCTTCATTTTTCTAGAGTTGGGTCGGTTTCAGGGGCTTTCTCCGGGGTCCGGAGGAAATGGAACCGAGCGCGGGAGCGGGACCCTTTTAAAGGGTTTGCATAGTGGCAGGGCGATCAGGATGAGCAGGGAGAAGGCGCTGACGATCAGGCCCTCCCTGAACCCTTCCGGAAAATAATCGAATTCCAGGGTATGCTCGCCGGGACCCAACTGCACCGCCCGATAGAAATAATTGGCCCGCAGGATTTTTTCCTCCTTGCCATCCACGGTCACTGTCCAACCGGGAAAATAGGAATCCACCAGCACCAGAAACCCGGTCCCTTCCTGAGAGGTTTTCACGGTAACATGGTTGGGGCGGTAGCTCACTTCTTCCACCTTTCCCTCAAAATGATTCGATGGCGCAAACTCCACCGGTTCGCTCAACAACACGTGCTGGAGGGGATCGAACGCTTCGGCGTAATAGGCGTTGAGCCATTGAGAATCCTTGGCCAACCGAACCCCGGGAACCAGATAGGCCCGGGGCAGTGCGTCCTTAAAAACCCGGATCCGGTCTGGAGAAATCACCGGGTCCCCATTAGAGTCCAACGGATTCTCACCATTGGGATCAATCCAGTATCCCACGTTACTGCGTTTCAAGATACGCAACCGGCCATCGGCATCGGCTTGCTTCATGGCCGCAACCCAAATCACCTGCTTGCTGATTCCCATACCCAGACCGGCCTTCCCTGCCGCATTTTCGATGCCATAAACCATGCCGGTAAAGGGTGTTAAATATTGCTTCAACAACAACATTCCATCCAATGAATTGGAGGCAGGTAAAAGGGTGGAAAAAGACGATTGTTGAATCCGGCCCGAGTAAACCCGGTGCTTTCCATAGGCATCCTTAAGAGCATCCGCCAGGACAGGTTTTTCTTCGTAAAATTTCCGGTCAATCAGAGGGAGAAGCCTGAAATCTTTCAGGTTCAAATCAACAATAATCAATAGTAAAACCAGGGTGGCAAAAACGATTTTTCTGATTTTTCCAAAATAAAACAAAATATAAGCGAAGCCAAAGATAAACAAAAAAATCAAAGAATTTTCCATTCCGAGATAAGGCTGATTCAATCCAACCCAAACAACCAATGCCAACAAAAGAATCAAAACCGTTACCACCGGATAGATTGTGAGACGGCGTTTTTCAGTATGATTCAACAGGGCATCCAACACAAAACCCGTGAGAAATACCGCGGCAAACGAGGACACAAAAAAGAACTTGGCGGGAAATCGGAACAGTTCTAATAGAGGGATCGAGTGATAGACATATTCATAGAGGGGATTATTTCTCCCCAGGGCCAGCCAGATTCCCAACAGAAAGACCAGTAACCAGAAACCGATGGCTTTATTCCTGCAGAAGAAGAAACCGGTGGAGTCGCTCTGATCGGCACCCTCGCCGAGGAGCCCCCAGATCTCTTCGCCATCCTTGAACTGGACGATTGCCCGACGCGCTGATTCCTGGGCCTTCTGGAACTGGGCGATGGCCAGCACCGTCCCGATAAAATAACCGATCCGCTTCTCCTGCCGGTACTTCAGATACATCCAGAACACTATCGGAAGCCAGACCGCGCCCAGAAAGAAATTGCTGGTCAGGGTGGCGGCGACGATGAATCCGCTCAGCATCCCCGTCACGCTACTGCACAGCCGGGCGACGAACGAAAGCCCCCACAACTTCCCCAGAAGATACAAAAAGCTTCCCAGCACCAGGAAATGAATAAAGTAGAACAGATTGATGGCCAACAGGGTATCCGGCAAAAAAAACACCACGCTGGGAGGATAAAACACACCGGGGTGGAAAGCCGCCATAAACGGCATCCCACTAAAACCGTGGGGCGTCCAGTAAGGGATGATCCCCTGATGAAAAGCCTGGCTCAGAAAGTACCGGAAGGGATAGGTGATAAAATGATAGTCACGAAGGAAGATGGCCTTATTTTTAAAAAGCAGGGGATAAAATACATAAAAGGCCATCAGGAACAAAAACAACAACCCTAACAGGTCCTGCAACCATTCAGGTTTCCTTTTCAAATTTCCATTTTCCGTTTTGTTGGATGGCATGGACACCTTGGGTTAAATAACGGATGGCATGATAGGTTGAATCCGGTTTTCATTGAGCGGAATTATAAATGGCGGCTGTCGGAGGGGCGCAGGGTTCCGAGAGTTTACGCCGTCTTATTTCAGATTTTGCAAATATTTTCTACCCAACACTCCCCCCACCAACACAAGCACAAGGGTAATACCGCTAACGACCAAGCCCGCCTTGAACCCGTCCGGAAAATAGTCGAACTCCAGGGTGTGCGCACCCGGACCCAACTGTACCGCCCGGTAATAATGATTGGCGCGCAGGATGGGACGTTCCTGCCCGTCGACTTTCACCGTCCAGCCCGAAAAATAGGAATCCATCAAAACCAGAAAWCCGTTGCCCGCCTGTGAGGTCTTGACGGTGACATRGTTGGGCCGGTAACTCACTTCCTCCACTTTTCCTKCAAAATGATCCGTTGGCTCAAACTCCACCGGCTGGCTCAACAGCACTTCCTTGAGCGGGTCGAACRTTTCCTTATAATARGTGTTGAGGAYGTGRCCCTCCTCCGGCACCCGCATGTTGGGAACCAGGTAAGCCCGCGGGAGAGCGTCCTTGAATACCTTGACCCGATTCGGCAGGATGACGGGATCGCCCTCCAGCGTATAATACGTGGGACGATCCTGATCGATCCAATATTTGACGTTACTGCGCTTTAATATCCGAAACCGCCTGTCCGGCTTGGATTTGTCCAGCACGGCAAGCATCAACCCATGGTCTTTCAATCCCATGGCAAGGCCGGGAAGACCCATATAATGCTCCACGTTCAGAACCATGCCGGTGTACGGACGCAGATACTGCTTGGCCACCAGAAGGGCATCCAGATAGGTGTTGCCGTTGGGATAAAACCCGGACTTGAGTTCCTGTTCAATCCTTCCGGAATAGATTCTGTAATGTCCCGCCGAATCCCCCAGGATATCCATGTAAAGCGGTTTGTCCTCGAAAAACTTCCGGTCGGTGAGAGGCAGGAGTTGAAAATCCTTGATACTCAAATCCAGAACGATCAGAAGTAAAATCGAACCCGAAAAAACGGTTTGTTTGAGTTTGCCGAAGTAAAACAGGATATAAAAAAGACCGAAAGCAAACAGGAGAGACAGGGATATTTCCATTTCCAGATGAGGTTTTTGCAATCCGATAAAAACCACCCCGGCGAACAAGATGATCACAAGGGTCAATACCCGGGCGATCCTGACGGATCTTTTTCCCTGGATCAGGAGATCCAGAACAAAGCCGGTCAGGAAGGCGGCGGCGAATGAAGACACATAAAAATACTTTTGTGGGAATCGAAACAGTTTGACCAACGGAGCCCAGTCGTAAAAGTATCTATAGAGGGGATTGTTTTCCCCGAGAGCAAACAGGATGCCCAGCAAAAAGACCAGCAACCAGAACCCCACCGCCTTGTCCCTTCTGAAACAGAAGCCGATCACGATCAGGGCCAGGCCGATCAAGCCCATATAACTGGTATGAAAGAGGCCGGAAAAGGCCACCGGGGCCTTTTTGCTGTCCAGAACGCCCCGGTAACCCGGAGTCATGACCAGCGTGGTCAATTCGGACGGTTCCAAAGACCAGGCTGTATGGTCCTCATAGGCGATGCCGCCGTCTCTGTGGGAGTGCTCGATCAACTTGGCGGTCGGCCACAATTGCAGGGCCGCAATGCCCAGAGCCAGGACCACAGCCAGGCCCAGCGATATTGTCACCCGAACATAACCTGAAACGCCTTCTTCCTTCGGCATAAACCAGAGGGCATGCACGTACAAGAGGACCATGGTCATGATGTTGATTTCCGGACAGGCCGCCAGGGTCTGGGTGGCGATGGCGAAAACCGTCCCGATAAAATATCCGATCTTCTTTTTCTGCCGGTACTGGAGGAACAACCAGAAAATCATGGGAAGCCAGACGGCACCGATAAAGAAGTTACTGGTCAGGGTGGCGGCGACGATAAATCCGCTCAACATGCCGGTCGCGCTGGTGCACAGCCGGGCGGCGAAGGACATTCCCCACAATTTCCCGAGCAAGTATAAAAAGGACCCCAGCACGAGAAAATGAATGAAATAAAAAAGGTTCAGCGCAAACAGGGTGTCTTTTAAAAAGAATACGACGCTGGGCGGATAAAACACGCCGGGATGAAAGGCCGCCAGAAACGGCATCCCGCCAAACACGTGCGGGTTCCAATAGGGCATGACCCCCTGCTGATAGGCCTGCCCGAGAAAATAGCGGAAGGGATAAGTAATAAAATGAAAGTCCCGGTAGAAGATCGCCTGATTTTCAAAGAACAGGGGATAGAACAAATTGAGCGCCAGCAGAAATACCACAAACAGTCCCAGAACGTCCTTGAAAAATTCAGCTCTTGCCTGGGCAACCTCAGGGTCCACGGGAGTTGTGGATGAGGACGAAATCGAATTCAGCGAGAATATATTTTTGAGTGTCACTTGTTATTTTTCTTTCGGTGTTTATCAGATCGAACGCGTGGAAAATCTGCCCCACAGGACGGCTCCTGCCAGTCCCGCAACCAGCGTGACGCCGCTTATCGTCAGGCCATCTTTGAAACCTTCCGGAAAATAATCAAACACCAGGGTATGCCGGCCCGGACCCAATTGCACCGCCCGGTAAAAATGATTGGCCTGCAGGATGGATCCCTCCTGTCCGTCGATGGTCACCGTCCATCCGGGAAAATAGGAATCCATCAGGACCAGGAAACCATTACCCTCCTGCGAGGTTTTGACGGTGACCTGGTTGGGCCGGTAACTCACTTCTTCCACCTTTCCTTCAAAATGATCCGTTGGCTCAAACTCCACCGGCTGGCTCAGCAGCACTTCTTTGAGCGGGTCGAACGATTCGTCGTAATAGGTATTCAGCAGTTGCGGTTCCCGTCCCCTGCGCACCTGCGGCACCAGATAAGCGCGCGGCAGTGCTCCCGGAAGCGCCTGCAGCCGTTCGGGCCGTATGACCGGCCGGCCCTGTGCAAACTCGGTGGGCCGGTCCCCGTCAATCCAATGGGTGACATTGCTCCTTTGGAGAATGCGAAGACGTCGCTCCCTGGAAGAGCTGTGGAATATTTTTTCCCAGAGTCGATGATCTTTCAGCTCCAATCCCAGGCCCGGGATGCCGTTCACATATCCCACCTCATGTATCATTCCCCAATAAGGATAAAAATGCTCCTTGGCCGCCAGATATCCCGCCCGGATGCCGGGCTCGTTGGGAAACCCCTTGTACAGGGGATTCTCCGTTTTCCCGGTGTAAAGCCGGACGGGTTCCTTATTGTGTTTGATCCGCTCCAACAATTGTGGAGGTTGTTCATAAAAACTGCGGGGCATCAAAGGCATGACCTGAGAACCGCTGGTTGTCAAGTCCACCGCGATCAACAGCAATACGCCGGCCCGGAACCAGACCTCCTTTAAACGTTTAAAGTAAAACAGGGTGTACCCCAAACCGAAAACCATCAGCAGGAGAATGGGAATTTCGGGCCGGTAGTTGGGCTGGACCACCGCGGCGATCCCCAATATTGAAAATATGAGAATCAAAAAAATCACAATGCTTTTTATGCCGATTTCGCGGTTGCCGCTTCCGCCAGGAGGAGGGTCGTTTGTCAGATTCAAAATCCCACACAAAGGGAGAGCGTTACATGGCCGCGCAATCGCATTTTTCTGGTGTTCGCGTTCTAGTTGTGCTGAAGGGTTTAAGGTTTGCAAGTCGAATACGACCCCATCGAGTTTTATTTTGTTGATGAGCTTCTTCTTGTGTAGTATGTTTAGATTGTGCTGTGCAAAGGGGCGTATGAACTCTTTCACCAAGCGTCCGAAAGGGGCGGCCTTGTTCATCTGTAATTCTCTTTGCCGTGCAATAATATTAGCCAGTGCACTGGCCGAACAAATTCCACAGCGGAATCGCCCCAGCGCATGCGCCGCGG